>ERZ761609.132-NODE-132-length-103075-cov-19.232625_pt1 | contig 103075 bp, 96 predicted proteins | sample MGYA00511163_ERZ761609 | MGnify/ENA primary metagenome ERZ761609 (study PRJEB28899, sample SAMN02445070) | bioreactor sludge metagenome | biome: EBPR sludge | place: Australia: Brisbane, Thorneside Wastewater Treatment Plant | collected 2011-12-16 ...
TTGCTCCACATCGAGGTTCGCAGCTTCTTACACGGCTTAATCCACGACTCTCTGCTGCTCTCCTCTGCGGCCCTCAATTCTGCTTCGATTTTCAAGTCATTCACGACTGCACCAATCGCTCACGCCCGCAAATCCACACAAAGTTCACCGACTGTCCTCGAAACTTCCACGATCAATTCACAGGGATCTGAGGAGCTCGAGATGCGAAACCTAACGACAGCTCGGACTTCCACATTCGACTTATTCACACCCCTGTGATGTTGTGGATTCTCCCTTGTAAATCATCGATATCCCTCTTTAAATCCAAGTTCGTTTGCACCTGATCTTGAATCCGTTCCAGTGAATTCATGACGGTGGTGTGATCTCGATTTCCAAAATGGCGACCGATTTCCACAAGAGATTTGTTCGGCAAGTTCTTCTTGATCAGGAACATGGCAACTTGGCGTGCGGTGACAATCGGCTTAGGTCGCGCAGACCCACGCAGATCATTGACCCTCAGCTTGTAGAAGTCCGCGACCAGCTTCTCGATATCTTCCATCGAAATTTGATTACCTTCAGCGTCAAGCGCCAGAACTTGCTTCGCGCTCTCCAAGGTCACCGGCTTGTTATAGAGGCTCACGAGGATTTCAATTTTATTCAGATTGCCCTCGAGTTCGCGCACAGATCGCTTCGACACTTTCGCGATGTACTGCAAGACCGCCTCGTCGATTGGCAGTCGCTTCGACTCGGCCTTCGAGCGCAGAATCGAAAGACGGGTTTCGAAATCCGGCATCTTGATGTCGGCAATGAGTCCACCTTCAAGACGCGTGCGGATGCGATCCTCAAGACCAGCGATGTCTCGGGGAAGGCGATCCGAGGTCACCACGACTTGTTTGCGGCTCAATGAGAAGTGATTGAAGGTCTGAAAGAACTCTTCTTGAATTCGTTCACCGCGACTCAAGATATGGATGTCGTCGATCAGCAACACATCACACTGCTCGCGATACTTTTGCTGAAACTCATAGGCCGTGTTCTTGCGCAGGTGCTTTAGAAATTCGGACAAAAACCGATCCGCTGCAACGTAAGTCACACGCAGTTGCGGAAAGCTGGCGCGCAGCTGATTCCAAATCGCGAACAAGAGATGGGTTTTACCAAGACCAGTCGGTCCCACCAGAAACAAGGGATTGTAGAGCGAACTGGGTTGCTCGGCGATCGCGCGGCTTGCGGTGTAGGCGAATTCGTTCGTGCTTCCGACAACGAAAGTCTGAAAGGTCATGTCGGGTCGCGGTTCGTTCATTGATGGAGCGGGTTTCGGTCCAAGTGCGTTGGCACCTTGATCCAAGCCTTCATCGCGAGTCTCGGAGCGGAAGTCTTGCTGTTCTTGCTGATAGAGGTATTCATCGACGGTCGTCGGCTCTTGAGCGACGGTCTTATTGGTGACGCGAATTTCAATCGAAAAGGGCCCGGGATAATGGGCGCGAATTTCCGGCAAAAAGCGGTCGAGATAGCCCTCAATAAAGTTCTTGTGCAAATTCGACGGCACACCAATGACAAATCGCACGCCCGATTCGGTGGGCTCGAGATCGTCGAGTGAGGTCGCGGACAGCCAAGTTCGAAAGAGCTTATTCTCGGGATTCATAGCCGAAAGATTGTCGACGACTTTGCGCCAGAAGCCGGCGTCGATGGCACTGGTGCGTTCGAGAGTCGACGATGTGGTTTCGACAGTCTGATGTGGGACGAGCTCGCTGGGAGGGACTTCTCGGCCTTTACCCATCGGCTGATCCATGAGCGAAAACTGATCTCCCGCTTGTGGTACAGCTTGGCCGGAAGCCAAATTGCCCATGCGAAGCTCGGGTGGAATCTGACCTGCGCCTTGTTGATTGAGTCGTGAATTCGAGTCCATCGTCTCGCCCCCTCGCGATTCGCCGGAAAAGTCCGATTCGAATAGTTGCTGTGGACTGCGCCCTTGGCCTCAGTCGGTAACCTTAAGTCGGAAGCCTCGGTCGGTGACCTCAGTCGTTAACCTCAGCGACCTCTGTCCTCGGCCTCTTTCGATGGCCTTGGGCATGACCTTCGGTGCGATCGCCACTCTCAACTCGGGCGAATCGGCCGCAAGCGAGAGTCAGGCTAAGCCCTAGGTTTTCCACAGCTTGTTGGGACTCTGTCGGAAACTGTCTCGTCGATTTTCCCCTCAATCTTCGAGCTTTCCTCATCAACCTGAACCGAGAGCGGTTCGAGCGATTTCCACAGCAGTCCGCCATCAAATACCGAGGTTTAGCTTCTCCTTTGTGTTATCCACAATCGGAAGCTCAGCTTGGATTTGAGGGCTCGAGGTTGATAACAGTGGCCGCCCTGCTTTTCAACACCTTGACGCTCGCGCCGCGCTGTGCTTTTTTAGCCCCCTCAATCAGTTCGCTCCGGCTCTTTGCGGCTCAAATTGTTTGCTTTTCGTTTGCCGTGATTTGCATTAAGACGTCCGCTCTCAGCCACCGCGGTGTCTTTGTCTGGAAACTGCTTGCTAGAAGCTGAAGACTCGGATTTGGAAGACTCGGATTCGAAAGAGTCGCATTTGTAAGGAAGTGTGTCATGAAACGTACGTATCAACCCAGCCGCCGTCGTCGCAAAAATACTCACGGATTCCGCGCTCGTATGGAAACGGCATCGGGACGTGCGGTACTCTCTCGCCGTCGCGCTAAAGGCCGCAAGCGTCTTGTGGTGGCGGTCAGCGGAAAAACAGCCGCTGCGAAGTGAGCTCACAACCAGTGAAGAAGTCTCAGGCGGCCCGTCGATCCGGTCGCCTTCCTACGCTTAAGCGTCGCTCTGAATTTTTACGAACACTTCGTCGAGGCTTTCGTGTACCCGCCACGGAGTGGCTGGTGTTGCACGTCGTGCCCGCTCCCGATTTTCGCTGCGGTTGGACGCTACCTCGGGCCGTGGGCTCGGCGGTGGTTCGCAATCGTTTGAAACGCTGGTTGCGCGAATGGCTGCGCTCTCAACTGGCGGCGATGAGTGTCTCGGACGCCGTACCTGCGGCCGAGATCAACTTCAGGTTTCAAGAGCGACCTAAGTCGGCCAAGCGTCGCGATTTGGGAGACCTCAAGCGCGCTGAGTTCGATCGTCAGCTCGAGCGCGCCTGGGCGGATTTGAGCCGTCGACTGAAGCGTCAACTCGAGCGACCGCAACCGGTCGCAAGCGTGCGCCAAGAACCCGCTGAATAGAGCGAAAATTATCTTGTAGCCGATAGGTGAAAGCTTCGCCTTGGGGGTTGGGCTGTGCTATGACCTCGGCGCATGCAGAGCTGGAACGGCACAGTCAATTGGGTCTTAGGACAAGCGCTGTTGTTTGCAGTTGGAGTGTACCGCTTGTTTGGCTCACTCTGGCTCAGTGGATCTTGTCGGTTTGAGCCCAGTTGTTCTTGCTATGCGGAAGAAGCCATCTCGCGCCATGGTTGGCGGCGCGGGGGCTGGTTGGCGATTCGGCGCTTGTGCGCGTGTCGTCCCGGCGGGCGTTTTGGATGGGACCCTGTACCGGATCTTGAGACTCGCGAGGTATAAATGCTCGGACAAACTCCGCAACAAGGCGGCAACGCGAACTTCTTAGATCGAGGCACGATGATCGCCTTGATCGCCATTGGACTGACCTGGGCGGGTTGGTCGTACTACATGGAGCGCACGTATCCGCAACCGACGGTTCCCGCGACGGCGCCAGTTTCGGCACAAGGCCAGGCCGAGGCCACGGCACCAATTCCCGCGTCGTCACCGACCGCAGCGGCAGCCGCTGAGATTCCGGCACCGATCGTGGCGGAGAAGTTTCCATTGGATACCGGCACTCTCAAAGGCGAAATCACCAGCGCGGGCTTAGGACTTTCCCAGCTGACGGTCGCTCAATATAAAACACGTCAAGATGAGCCCATTGTGTTGGGTGCAGGCCAAGAGGCTCTCTTTGGAACTTGGCTTGTGGGTGAAAAGACACCGATTGCCTTTAGCTTTACCGAGCGTCAGGCGGAGTTGATTCAAGGGCGCGCGAGTTTTGCGGGCTATGAAGTTTTCAAGCGCATCGCGATTAAAAAGCATTCGCATGCGTCCAGCGGCGTAGAAAGCGTCGCCTTTGAAATTGAGACGGAAGCGCGCGGCGATCTTTCGCAGTTTCCAGGTTTTCGCATGTCGATTGGTGACAAGGTTCAGCCGCCTGCGGCCTCGAGCATCTTTGCGCCCAGCTATGATTACTACGATTGGTATGTTCGCCACGAGGGCAAAGACTCACGTTCGATCATCGATACGACGCATCCGGAGTCGCTCGCGAAAATGTATGAGACGCTCAATACTAAGTCGGTGACCGCGGCGGCGATCTCCTCGCACTACTTCACGGCGGCACTTGCGGATCGATCACCTGTGCTCCCGAATTTTGCGCTGGTGCCGCTCCAGGCACAGGACCAGGCTTTGGGTTTCCTGGAGTATAAGCCGATCAATCGCGACCAGAGTTTCGTAGTTAGAAACATCGCGTACATCGGACCTAAGAACACCAAGACTCTGGCGGCGGCCGATGCGGAACTAAAGCGAGTCATCGACTTTGGTTTCTTTGGCATGTTCGCGGATCCGCTGTTGTGGCTTCTGCGTTTTTTCCACGGCATTTTCAACAACTGGGGCATTGCCATCATCGGTATGACTTTGGTTGTGCGCGTGCTGGTGCTCCCCTTCAACTACTATTCGTATAAGTCCATGAAGGTGATGCAGGAAATTCAGCCGCAAATGACCAGCTTGCGCGAGAAGTACAAGGACAATCCTCAGCGCATGAACGAAGAGGTCATGAAGCTGATGAAAGACAAAGGCGCAAATCCACTCGGCGGATGTTTGCCGATGTTGTTACAGCTGCCAGTGTTCTTTGCGCTTTACCAAGTGTTGGCTCAGTCGATCGAGTTGTATCGGGCGCCGTTCATGCTGTGGATCACCGATCTCAGTTCGAAGGATCCCTTCTATGTGCTGCCGGTTCTCATGGCGATTGCGATGTTCTTCCAGCAGAAGTTGACGCCGATTTCGGATCCGCAACAGGCCAAGATTTTGAAGTGGATGCCGCTCATCTTTGCCATTTTCATGATTGCGCTTCCGAGCGGTTTGGCGCTTTATATTCTCATCAGTACGCTGTTCGGAATCGCACAGCAAAAGGCCTTCATGCGTGATCCGAAGGCGGCACAAGCGATGAAGGCGGCGCAGGCCTGATTGTTGAGGGTTGTCCGCGGCGAATCGTCCGCGGCGAATGTTTGGTGGCCAAACGCCAAACTTCGCCGAGTTGATTTTTGTATTCGATGCTCCGGGGGTGGAGCGTTTGTTAGAGCCGGTTCTCTCCGGCAGAAAGGTAAGGGGTCGATGACGGGATTCTTCAGCAAGCTTTTTGGAGGCGGCGGAAGTGGTAATTCAAATGAGTCGGGCGGCCGCAAAGCGGATCGCAGCGATTCGATCGGCAATCGCGATCCGCGCGCATTGGTGGAAGACACGCTCTACGGTGTCTTGGAGCGCGCCGGTTTGGAGCTTGATGCTCACATCACCGAAGAGAAGACAGCCGAAGGCATGGACATCTTCGTCGATCTGACAGGCCCAGATGAAGAGCGCTTGACGGAGAAAGACGGCGCTTTGTTGGATGCTTTGCAATTGTTCATGAAGCGGGCTTTGCAGCATCAAGTTCCCGATGAGCGCATCGAGGTGATCTTTGACTCAAACGGCTTCCGTGACGAGTCCACAAAGTCATTGGTCGAAATGGCCGATCGTCTCAAAGATGAAGTTCTGGAGACCGGAAAGTCGCAGTACCTGCGTCCCCTGGGCGCGAAAGATCGTAAGACGGTTCACCAGCATTTGGCGGGCGATGAACGCGTGCGCAGCCGATCGATTGGTAATGGTCTTTTCAAGAAGATCAAAATTTACGCCGCTAAGAATGCTTCGCGCGAAGAGTCGGATGATCGCGAAGAAGCCACTGAAACGATCTAATTGTGATTCCACTTAGGGCCGGAGACCAAGATGTCATCGCTGCCCTTTCGACGGCCCCGGGAATCGGGGCCATCGCCGTTCTGCGCGTGTCGGGCCCACAGTGTTGGGCTCTGATTCGCAAGCTGGCGCCCTTTATCCCGGAAAAACCTGAATCTCATCGCGCCTACTTTGGACGCTTGATGGATCCATCAAGCCCAAGTGATGTTTTGGATGAGGTGCTGCTGACGACCTTCGCGGAAGGACGGTCATTCACGGGCGAAGAGTCTGCGGAGATCTCCACTCACGGCGGCGTGGATTTGCCTGAGCGAGTGTTGCAAGCGATCTTGGGCCTGGGGGCTCGACTGGCTCATCCTGGTGAATTCACCTATCGGGCCTTTGTTAACGGGCGCATGGATTTGGTGCAGGCCGAGGCCGTGCTGGAGGCGATTGAGTCGCGCTCGCGCGAGGCCTCGAAGATGGCCCTTCGACATTTGAAAGGCGAGCTCTCGGGTCAGTATCAGAAGATTGAGGACACTCTCTTGTGGATGGGCGCGCACATTGAGGCGGCCATCGACTTTTCGTCTGAGGGCATTGAGCTGAAGCCGTCGACGGAGCTACTGAGCCGCGGTCAGCAGCTTCGTGATCAGCTGCAGCTGCTGATCGACTCTTATCAGCAAGGCCGCGTGGTCACACAAGGACTGCGAATTGCGTTGGTCGGTGCGCCCAATGCGGGCAAGTCGAGTTTACTCAATGCTCTGGTCGGAGAGGATCGTGCGATCGTGACGCCTGAAGCGGGCACCACGCGGGATTTGATTGAAGTGGAAAGCCGCTTTCGGGGTTTGGATCTTCGATGGATGGATACGGCTGGGCTTCGCGACTCGCAAAGTGTGGCGGAGCAGTTGGGTATCGAAAAGTCGCTGAAGGCTCGCGAAGAGGCGGACTTCGTATTGGTGATACTGGATTTGGCGTCGCCGGATTGGCGCAGCCGCCTTGGGGACTTTGTTCGCAGTGGTCGATCGCGAGAGATTTACGTTTTCAATAAAGTGGATCTGGATCAGCGAGGCGAGTGGACAGCTGCCTCGGAGGCGGAGGCCGAAGCTTTAGGCGTCGCGGACCGAAGCTATTGGATTTCGGCAGCCTCAAAGCAGGGTCTGGATCAATTGCTGGTTGGAATTGAACAGGCTTATCGGCGGAGTTTGCGTGGCGGGGCTGGTGACGATGTGCTGGTGACTCAGGCTCGGCATGTGGAGAGTCTGGAAAGAATTCAGGAGGCCTTGCGAAAGGCCCTGGTTCTCATCGAGAAAGAGGCCAGCCCTGAGTTGGTGGCGTTTGAGCTGAAGGCCGGCGTCCAAGAAGTTCATCGACTCTTGGGTAAAGAGTTCCACGAGCAGGTCATTGACCGCGTCTTCAAAGAGTTTTGTCTCGGCAAGTGAGCTTGGCTCTGAATCTCGTTGTGTATTTTTGAGTTTGAACTAAGTGAGTCTCCCCATATGCGCGGGTTTGATTTTGATGTCATTGTTGTCGGAGCGGGACACGCAGGCCTTGAGGCGGCGTTGGCCTCGGCACGTTCGGGCCTTTCAACCTGCCTATTGACGGTGAATGTCGATCGTATTGGCTACATGAGCTGCAACCCATCGATCGGTGGTTTGGCCAAGGGACACATTGTTCGCGAGATCGACATCTTGGGCGGCGAGATGGGTTTTGCCGCCGATCAGACATGCATTCAGTTTAAGAGATTGAATTCAAAGAAGGGCCCCGCTGTTCGAGGCTCGCGCGCCCAATGTGACAAAGAACTCTACGTCCAGCACATGACCGCCGTGGTCCGCTCGGAACCTCAGTTGCGAGTTCTCTCGGGTGAAGCGAAATCGCTGCTCTTGGAGGCCGGAGGGCAAGGCGAAACTCGGTGTTCGGGGGTGCTGTTGCAAGATGGCTCGGAGATCCGCGCTCGCGCGACGGTTCTGACGACCGGCACCTTTATGCGGGCTGTGATGCACATTGGACTTGAGCAGATTCCGGGTGGCCGCGCGGGTGATCCAGCGACGATTGGAATTTCGGATCAGCTCAGGGACTTTGGGTTCACAGTTCAGCGACTAAAGACAGGAACGCCGGCGCGACTTAAGGCCGGCTCGATCGATTGGTCGAAGACTCAAGAGCAAAAGGGCGACGAAAGCTTCTTTCCGTTTTCGCTCCGAAGCCGAGGCTTGGTGCTGCCGCAGGTATCTTGTTGGTTGAGTTACACCAACGAGCGAACTCATGAAGTCATTCGGAAGAATCTCGACAAAAGTCCGATGTACGCAGGACACATCGAGGGCCGAGGCCCCCGCTACTGTCCTAGCATCGAAGATAAGGTGACGCGCTTTGCGGAACGCGCCGGACATCAAACATTTCTCGAGCCAGAAAGTTTATCGACGGACTGGATCTATCTGCAGGGGATCTCGACGAGTTTGCCGGAGGATGTGCAGCTGGAAATGCTGCGAACAATTCCAGGGCTGGAGAATGTTGAGGTTCATCGCTTCGGCTACGCTGTGGAATACGACTTTTTTGAGCCGACACAAATTCGCCACTCGTTGGAAACTCGGCAGATCGAGAATTTGTTTTTGGCCGGTCAGATCAATGGGACCAGTGGATATGAAGAGGCCGCCGGTCAGGGTCTAATGGCGGGGATCAATGCCGTCCGAAAGGTTCGCGATCAAGAGGCTTTGGTCCTGGGTCGAGATGAATCCTACATTGGGGTGTTGATTGATGATTTGGTGACCAAGGGCACTCGGGAGCCGTACCGAATGTTCACCAGTCGCGCCGAACACCGCATGCATCTTCGCGAAGATAACACTCTAGATAGATTGTGGAAGATCGGAACACAGCTCGGCATTGCGCCGCCGCAACTGCGAGACGAAATGGGTCAGTTGGTTGAGTCGCGAGAGCGCTTGCGCCGCCGGCTTAAAGAGCATGTCTTTGTTCCCAACGAGGAGACACAGACTCGACTCGACGAACTAAAAACTGCGAAGTTGTTGAAGCCCGCTACAGCGGAAGAGCTTTTGCGACGTCCCGAGATGGGCTTTGAGCAGTTAGCACACTTGGGATTTTCTACCGAAGGCGAGAGCTCTCCCCTTACGCTTGAGGCGATCGAAATCGATGTGAAGTATGCCGGTTATATCGAGCGCGAGCGACAGGCCTTGGATCAAACTCGGCGAAGCGAAATGATCCGTATTCCCGAAGGACTAGATTTTTCGAAGGTGCGTGGTTTGTCCCGCGAGGAAATCGAGAAACTTTCCGAAAAGAGACCGTCGACATTGGGACAAGCTTCTCGCCTTAGTGGCGTGAACCCCTCTGCGATTCAGGCCTTGCTCTTACAAATTGTGGCGATGCAAAGGTCGACGAAGCGCGAGGAAGAGATCTCGAGATGATGTGGCGTCCTCTTTTGGAGGAGCGACTCGAGCCTGATGGGCGAGCTTTGAACCGAAGGGGAAGTTCTCGATGAGTAAGCCAGCGAGCTCTGGACTGCAGGCCCTTGAAGATCCGTCGACGGCACTTCCTATTTTGCATCCTCGCCTTGATGCTCAAACACTGAACTCATTGCAGATCTATTTGCGTGAGCTTCAACGCTTCAACCAAGCGCTTAATCTTGTGAGCGCGGCCACCTTGCCAAAGGCTCATTTGGTCCACGTTGGTGACGCACTGCTTTGTAGTCGCATCATCGAGGATAAGCTTGGAACAGCTCAAACCATTCATGACCTGGGATCTGGAAATGGTGTTCCAGGCGTCATTCTGGCCGCACTGCACAATAATCGTAAATTTGTGTGCGTTGATCGCGATGAGCGCAAGCTTGAGTTCATCAAGCATGTGGCTCAGCTCATGGGACTCAAGAATGTCAGCGTGGTAAAGAAAGACGTTGAAGACCTGGGCGAGCAGAAGGTGCCTCTTGCGGTGTCACGGGGTTTCGCGGCTATATCTAAAACCCTGCTGCTCTGCCGTGGAATTCTTCCTGTCGGCGGGCGGATTTTGATGATGAAGTCAGAATCCTGGGCCAAAGAGTTGGCGGATCTGCCGAGTCAGGCCTTCGGTGTTTGGGACTGCCAGCCGATCGGAAAGTATGTCATTCCGGGCATTGATCAGGTCGGCGTTGTCGTTGAGGCCACTCGAAAAGTTTAAATTGTTCCACGTGGAACATTACTTCGTGGCCTTTTGCGCCTCTTCTAATTGCTTTTTGATCTCAGCTTCTGGCTTTCGGTTATATCGAGTCTGCTTGGGAACGCGACTACCCCAGTTTTTATCAATCGATTGAAGTTGTTTGGACTTCTTGTAGGCTTCAAAGTCCTCGGGCTTTGGCCAGGGCTGATTACGCTCAAAGGCCTTTAGATACTCATCACGCGCGTAGGCAACTCGCTGCTTAGCGCGAATTTGATAGTACTGCTGCATCTGTTCGATCTGAACAAGCTGCGAGGCCTGGTTTCGCAGATCCTGTTCGGCCTTGCGGCGTCCGGGATCCCTGGGCGGGAGTTTTGCCAGTTCTTCTTTGCCCAGTTTGATTTCTTCGGCGAGGGCCTCGGCAGCTGTTTGGGCCTTGGATTCTTCGGCTTTGAGATCGAGGTAAATAGGATCAAGCTTTTCTGGCTCGGGGTGGGGGCGCGAACAGCCGACCAAGAGCAAACTTACGAGAAGAATGCCTATCCAAAGGCCGCTGAACGTCCTTTGTGTGGTGAGGCATTGCTTGGTCATGATCAGCCAATGGGGACTCATTTGATTGCTCACTCCACCAAGAGAATGTTCCACGTGGAACATTGACCGACACACACTCGCCTTATCGGCAGGCTGAATGGCCAAAATGAGTTGAAATTACTTCAACGAGAGGCTTTAAATATCTGGGCTCGGTCTTTCTGGTTCAAAAACCTCAATTTTCTATCGGGGGAAGCATGGCGCGGATCATTTGCGTCGCAAATCAAAAGGGTGGCGTGGGCAAAACCACCACATCCGTCAACCTTTCATCGGCACTCGCCCATAAGGGACGACGAGTTCTGTTGATCGACTTCGATCCCCAAGGAAATGCGTCGTCAGGCCTTGGACTCAAGAAGCATGAGTACCAAGAGGCCAACGTCTATCACGTTCTCATCGGCGAAATGAGTATTCGCCAAGTGGCGCAGCCCACAGCCATCGAAAATCTCTTTGTGGTGCCCGCCACCCAAGACCTTGTCGGGGCTGAGCTAGAGCTGGTTGGCGCGGAGCGTCGCGAATACAGACTCAAGGATGCTGTGCGCGAAGTTGCGGCCGATTACGATTACATCCTCATAGATTGCGCCCCGTCGCTCGGGCTGCTCACGCTCAACGGACTCGCGGCCGCACACACTTTCCTTGTGCCACTTCAATGCGAGTACTACGCGCTCGAGGGGCTTTCACAGCTACTCACCACCGCGGGATTGGTGAAAAAGAACATCAATCCTGAACTGAGAATCGAAGGCATCTTGCTCACGATGTTCGCGGCCTCGAACAACTTGAGTCATCAAGTGGTGAGCGAGATCCAAAACCACTTTGGCGACAAGGTCTTCAAAGCGATCATTCCGCGAAATGTGCGTCTGTCCGAGGCGCCCTCGCACGGTCAAAGCATCTTGGAATATGAGCCGAAATCGGTTGGCGCACAAAAGTACGTTGAGTTGGCCGAAGAGCTCGATCAGAAAGTCATGGGTCTGGTTAACCAAATGGCGCCGCCGCCCGCTACTGCAGAATCCGCAAACATGACTCCGCATATGGAGGGGCCAAATGCCTGAACTTCATAATCAATCTCTGAACACGCCTACTGGCGGCCCATCAAGTTCTCCTAAGGTAAAGCCGCGCCTTGGACGCGGCTTGGGTAGTCTCTTGGGCGACGCTGTCGAGGCCTCTGAAAGCATCATGCCGACGCCTCCATCTGCACCCGCCTCAATCGCGCCCGCCATGAAAGCGCCGTCGGCACAGGTCACGACGAGTGCGCCCGCCACGGACCCACAGGCTCCAGCGGTCGCGGCTCCGGTGATTCCCGAAACGCAAAGAATTTGGAATGTCGCCATCGAACGCCTCAAGGCCAACGAACAGCAACCTCGACAAGTTTTCGAAGATGCAGCTTTGCAAGAGCTCGCCGCGAGCATTCGTCAGCAAGGAATTCTGCAGCCCATCGTCGCCCGTCGTCTTTCTGAGAGAGAGTTTGAAATCATCGCCGGTGAACGGCGCTGGCGCGCGGCTCAGCTCGCTGGACTTCGTGAAGTTCCGGTCATTCTCAAGCAGGTCGAAGGGCAAAGCTCCTTGGAGCTCGCCATTCTCGAGAACATTCAGCGCGCGGATTTGAATCCGATTGAAGAGGCCGAGGCCTACGATCTTCTCATGTCACGTTATGGACTCACACAGCAAGATGTCGCGGAACGACTCGGCAAGGAAAGATCTTCGGTTGCGAACGTACTGCGACTGCTGACATTGCCGCCCGAAGTGAAATTGATGGTGGGTGGCGGTCAACTCTCTGCTGGCCACGCCAAAGTCTTGTTGGCCGTTGAAGGCATGGCGGAGCAGATCAACCTTGCTAAAGAAGTTGTGCGGGAACGTTTGTCGGTTCGCGCCCTCGAAAAAATGGTCCAGGCCCAAAAGCAGTCGAAGAGCCAAAAGCCTGTCGTCGAGTTGGGCGGTTCGGCGCCTGTCGCCAAGCAGTTGGCCGAAGGCCTCGCCAGTAGCCTGCAAAAAATGATGGGAACCAAAGTCAGCCTCGATTACCTCGAGGGAAGGGGGCGGATTTCGATCCACTTTCATTCCGATGACCAGCTGACGGAACTCATCGAGCGGATGCGAAAGGGTTGGACCAAATCCTGAGCCTCAGCTTAGCCTGAGGCTTCTGAATCACAGTGTTCGAGGAGACGGCTCATGTCGCAAAAGTCATCCACCAGCTCCAATTCGGAAATGGACGAATCCGCGACCATGTCCCTCGATCGTCTGCCCGCACCGGGACGCCGCGGACCGCGCGTCTTTCCGCCATTTCAAGATGAGCCCAGCTTGGCCGATACAAGGGTGACGGGACTTTTGGATCGTGGCGCCCGATTTGAGGGCAAGCTCACTTTTGAAGGCGTGGTGCGAATCGGCGGCGAGTTTTACGGGGAAATCTTCACCCAGGACACGCTGGTCATCCATCCCGGCGCCCGCGTTTTTGCCGACGTCGAGGCCGACGTTGTGGTCATCTCTGGTCATTTTGAGGGCAACATGAGTGCGCGACGCCGCGTCATCATGCATCCGCCGGCGAGCTTCAAGGGCAGTGTGACGACTCCGAGCCTTCGCATCGATGAAGGCGTGACTTTCGAAGGTGCTTCGCGAATGCCAGACCCGGTCAGCACCGAGGTCAAAGCGCGTCGATCGCCGGCCCCAACGATGGAGCCTTAAAGGCAAAATCCTTGACCCTCTTCCGACTCAGGTGCTAACTCCCCGACACCTAATTGAACACGCACGACTTTTTGCATCTTTGTGCATCGAGCCGCTGCGAAATCGGTTGAGATTTTCGTCACATAAACGCCGTCAGGGCTAAATTGTGAAAGTGAGCGCGCGAAAGCGTGCCAACGACGTGGGTGAACTCCCGCGCGAAGCTCGAATCCGAAATCTGGCGGAGATGTGCAATGAGGTGGCTCGTGCCTTAGCGCGGGTAGGACATCGCCGATGGAACTGCTAACCCAGCTTGGCATTAACAGCATGCTCTTCGCACATATGGCATGCTTCGTTGTCGCATATTTGGCTCTCTCACAGCTTGTCTTCAAGCCGTACATGTCTGCGCTCAAGGAGCGCGAAGCGCGCACCGTGGGTAGTGAAGAGAACGCGTCGCGCTTGCTCGACGAAGCGGCGCAAATTCAGGCCGAGTTTGAAACGAAGGCGAAGCAAATTTCAGGAAGCATTCGCAGCGAGTACGATAAGAGTCGCTCTGAGGCGATGCGCGCCTACGATCAAATGGTCGCGACGGCTCGCCAAGAGGCGACTCAGGAAATCGAAAAGGCACGTCAGCAAATCGCGCGCGAAATGTCGAAGGCTCAGCAGTCACTTGTGGCCGAAGTGCCCACGGTGACCGCGACAATCGCCAGCAAAATGGCGGGCAAGGAGATTTCGCTGTGAGAATCACACGCGCTCTGCCGTTCCTTGGGCTTGTGATTTTACTTTCGTTACCGTTGGCACTGACCGCTTTTGCGGCGGGCTCGGGCGATCACCACGGCGGAATTCCGACGGTGCTCTGGCTTCAAGTTGTGAACTTCGTTTTGTATGTCGGCTTGCTGGTTTACTTACTCCGCAAGCCCGTGCGCAGCTTCTTTGAAGGTCGAGTCGAGAACTACAACTCTGCACTCAAGCGCGCCGAAGCTCAGAAGCGCGAAGCGGAGACGAAGCGCCGAGAAATTCAAGAGCGCCTCACGCGACTTGAGTCCACCAGCGCACAGTCGATCGCCGAAGCCCGCGCGGAGGCCGAAGCTCTGCGCCAGCGCGTGTTGGTCGAGGCCAAAGAACTGAGCGAGAAGCTTCGCGCGGAGGCTCAGCGCACGGCCCAGATCGAGCTTGAGCGCGCCAAGTTCGCGCTCCGCCAGGAGATGCTGTCGCAGTCCGTGCAGCTCGCATCAAAAATTTTGGCCGACAAAATTCAAGAGCCGGACCAGAAGCGTCTGCAGTCTGAATTCGTCGAGAAGATCCAGGTGGTGAATCAGTGAGACCCACAACGCTGGCCAAACGCTACGCCAAAGCTCTCTTTGAACTCGCGGTCGACCATCGCGTTCAGGATCAGGTGCTGTCGGACCTTCGCGCCCTCGTGCCGATCTTCCAGCAAGCTGACGTGATGGAATTCGCCAACTCGCCATTGATTGCGGCAGAGAAGAAAATGGCGGCCATCAAGGCGGCCACAGATCAAAAGGGACTATCGAAAGAAGTCTTTCAGTTTCTCCAACTTCTGGCTGGAAAGAACCGACTCGGAATTTTTGAGCAAGTTGTCGAGGCCTATCAGGCCGAGCTCGATGCAGCTCACAACGTTTCGCGTGGCGTGGTTCGTTCGGCCACAGCTCTGGGGCCGGCGGAGCGCCAGCAGCTCGAGCAGAGCATCGAGCGCGTGCTCGCGACCAAAGTGATTTTGAATTACAAAGTTGATCCATCCGTGATTGGCGGTTTGGTTGCTCAGGTGGGCAGCTACACCTTTGATGACTCGGTGGCCTCGCACTTGAAACGATTGTCTGAGGAATTGAACAGGAGAACGGTTTAACCATGGAACTGCAAATTCGCGCTGACGAGATCAGCAAGATTCTCAAAGAGCAAATCAAGGGCTACTCGAAGTCCGTCGAAATGAGCGAAACAGGCACCGTTCTCTCCGTCGGTGACGGTGTTGCGCGCGTGTACGGGTTGGAAACGGCGATGGCGGGCGAGCTCGTTGAGTTCCCCGGCGAAACTCTCGGCATGGTCTTGAACCTCGAGAACGACTCTGTCGGCGTTGTGATCTTCGGTGAAGACCGAGGTATCAAAGAAGGTGACACGGTCAAGCGCACGAAGAAAATCGTGCAGGTGCCGGTCGGCGAAGCGCTGCTCGGCCGCGTCGTGAACGCCCTCGGCCAGGCGATCGATGGTCGCGGTCCGCTGAAGAGCGAACACACACGCGTTGTGGAATTGAAAGCTCCGGGCATCGTGTATCGCCAGTCGGTCCACGAGCCGTTGCAAACAGGCATCAAGGCGATTGATTCGATGATTCCGATTGGCCGAGGCCAACGCGAATTGATCATTGGCGACCGTCAGACCGGCAAGACGACGATCGCGCTCGACACCATCATCAACCAAAAAGGCCAGAACGTTCATTGCTTCTATGTGGCCATCGGCCAAAAGCGATCGACTGTGGCTCAGGTTGTGGAGCGGCTGCGCGCCGCTGGCGCTATGGAGTACACGACTGTGATCGCGGCCACGTCTTCGGATCCCGCGCCGCTGCAGTTCTTGGCGCCGTATTCAGGTTGCGCGATGGCGGAATACTTCCGCGATACGGGTCGCCACGCTCTGATCATTTACGACGATTTGACGAAGCAAGCTCAGGCGTATCGTCAGTTGTCCTTGCTGCTTCGTCGTCCTCCGGGCCGCGAAGCTTATCCGGGCGACGTTTTCTATCTCCACTCACGTTTGCTCGAGCGCGCTGCAAAGATGTCGAAGGACAAAGGCGGCGGATCGCTGACGGCCCTGCCGATCATCGAAACTCAGGCGGGCGACATTTCGGCGTACATCCCTACAAACGTGATCTCGATCACAGACGGTCAGATCTTCTTGGAAGCTGACTTGTTCTACAAAGGCATTCGTCCGGCGGTGAACGTCGGTAAGTCGGTTTCGCGCGTCGGTGGTGCGGCTCAGATCAAGGCGATGAAGGAAGTTGCGGGCACTTTGAAGCTCGAGCTGGCGCAGTTCCGAGCTCTCGAGGCCTTCGCGGCCTTCGCCTCGGATCTCGATAAAACCTCGCAGCAGCAGTTGGCACGCGGTCGACGACTGGTCGAACTGCTCAAGCAAGCTCAGTACAGCCCCTATGGCGTCATTGATCAGGTTGTGACGATCTATGCGGCGACCAATGGCTTCTTGGATGACATCGGCGAATTTGATGTTCGTCGTTTCGAGCGCGAGCTGTCGCAGTTCATGAACCAGAAGTACAAGTCGCTCATGGATGAACTCAACAAACAGAAGACTGTGAAGCCGTTGAAGAAGCAATTGGACGAAGCGCTGACTGAGTTCAAAGCGATCTTTGAGCCCTCTAAGAAGTAAGGACTGGGCACATGCCAAGTTTGAAGGACATTCGGCTGCGTATTGATTCGACGAAGAATACGCAGCAGATCACCAAAGCGATGAAGATGGTCTCGGCGGCGAAGCTCCGTCGAGCCCAGCAAAACATCGTGAACATGCGTCCTTATGCCCACACCCTGTTGGGCATGATTGCGGATATCGCGCTCACTAAAAAGATCGAACACGCACTTTTGACTCGATCGGATGATCCGAAAAAAGTCTTAGTGGTGGTGATCACCAGTGACCGCGGTCTTTGCGGCGCCTTTAACACCAACGTTTCGAAATTCGCTGAGCGCTATATGAAGGCGAACAAAGAGAAGTACGAAAAGATCGACTTCTTGCTGATTGGCCGTCGTGGTGCGGATTACTTCCGTCGTCGAGGAGTGGTCGGAATCGACACGATTCTCAATATGGCGAAGGACATTTCGTATGAGATGGCCGCGAAAATCGCCGAAAACGTGATGAACCAGTACAAGTCGGGTGAGTACGACGAAGTTCGTTTCATCTACAATGAATTCAAGTCGGCGATTCAGCAGACGGTGGTCGCAGAAACGATGTTGCCGATCGACATTGAGGCGGCGGCGACGTTGGGCAAAGGCGAAGGCGGCTTCCCTGCCGACATGATTTTCGAACCCTCTCCGGAAGAGTTCATCGAGCAGCTGATCGTGAAACACTTCAATGTGCAGGTGTATCGCTGTCTGTCGGAATCTGTAGCTGCTGAGCACGGCGCGCGCATGACCTCAATGGAGAATGCGACGAAGAACGCCGGAGAAATGATTAAGAGTTTAACTTTGACTTACAACAAAGCCCGCCAGGCTGCGATCACGACCGAGTTGATCGAGATCACGAGCGGTGCGGAAGCTTTGAAAGCCTGAGGTGTGATGATGGAAACTGGATTAGTCAGCCAAGTGATGGGCCCTGTTGTTGACGTGGAATTTCCCACCGGTGAATTGCCCGCGATCAACACGGCATTGAAAGTCACCAACAAGGCGATCGACGATCGCGAAGGCAACCTCGTATTGGAAGTCGCACAGCACTTGGGCGACAAGGCTTGCCGAACCATCGCGATGGACTCGACCGACGGTCTGATTCGTGGCCAAAAGGTGACGAACACAGGCAAGATGTTGACCACGCCGGTCGGTCGCGAAGTTCTCGGCCGCATTATCAACGTGATCGGCGACCCCATCGATGAGGCCGGTCCCCTGAATGCGAAAGAGCATTGGGAAATTCACCGTCCGACGCCGAAGTTCGAAGATCAATCGACCCGCGCTGAGATGCTGATGACAGGTATCAAAGTCGTCGACTTGCTCGCTCCCTATGTGAAGGGCGGAAAGATCGGTCTGTTCGGTGGTGCGGGTGTCGGCAAGACGGTTTTGATTCAGGAGCTGATTCGCAACATCGCGACAGAGCACGGGGGATTCTCGGTGTTCGCGGGCGTGGGTGAGCGAACTCGCGAAGGAAACGACCTTTGGGTCGAGATGAAAGAGTCGGGCGTTATTTCGAAGACAGCACTGGTGTTCGGACAGATGAACGAACCGCCTGGAGCTCGCGCGCGAATCGCTCTGACCGGCCTGACGATCGCTGAGTACTTCCGCGATGTCGAAAAGCAGGACGTATTGTTGTTCGTCGACAACATTTTCCGTTTCACACAGGCGGGAGCGGAAGTTTCGGCCCTCTTGGGTCGTATTCCGTCGGCGGTCGGTTATCAGCCGACGCTCGCGACGGACATGGGCGCGCTCCAGGAGCGCATCACTTCGACGAAAAATGGTTCGATCACTTCGGTGCAAGCGGTTTACGTTCCGGCGGATGACTACACGGATCCAGCTCCGGCAACGACGTTCACGCATTTGGATGCGACGACGAACTTGGATCGCGACATCGCGGCGCTTGGAATTTATCCGGCCGTGCATCCGCTTCAGTCGACTTCGCGAATTCTTGATCCGATGATCGTGGGCGAAGAGCACTATCGCACGGCTCGTGATGTTCAGGCTCTGCTTCAGCGCTTCCGTGAATTGCAGGACATCATTGCGATTCTCGGTATGGATGAATTGTGTGAAGAGGATAAACTTGTTGTGGCGCGCGCTCGTAAGGTGCAGCGATTCTTGTCGCAGCCCTTCTTCGTCGCTGAACAGTTCACCGGCATGCAGGGTCGTTACGTCGACATCAAGGACACTGTCCGCGGCTTCCGCGAGATTCTCGACGGTAAGCATGACGATGTTCCCGAGCAGGCGTTCTACTTGGTCGGCACGATCGAAGACGCGTTGGAAAAGGCGAAGCGCCTCTAAGGAGTTGACCCATGGCTGATGCGCTGAAGCTCACGCTTGTGACGCCAGAGAAAAAGCTTCTCGTCGATCTTGTGGTCGACGAGGTGTTTGTTCCTGGCCATCGCGGCGAGCTCAATATTTTGCCCGGGCACGCTCCGCTCATGACTTTGCTTGAGACGGGCGTGCTGAAATATCGCGAAAAGGGCAGCCAGAATTTGAAGATTGTGGCGGTGAGCTGGGGCTACTGCCAGGTCAACGCTCATGGTGTGAACGTACTGGCTGAAACAGCTGAGCGACCTGATGAGATCGATGCGGATCGCGCTTTGGCGGCTTGGAAACTGGCGCAAGAGCGGATTGATTCAGGCGAACTCGATCCGGATGGCTTGGAAAAGTATCGTCGCAAGCAAGCTCGCGCCGAGCTTCGCCGCACTTTGGTGAAGGGTTCGGACACATCACATTGAGGATGGCATGCGCCTGATTCTACGAAAGCCCGAGGAAGTACTGACCTCGGGCTTTTCTGTTTTTGAAGTCGATCAAATAATCTTGCGTGCTCGCGTGGAGCTGGAAGTGCGCGTGGAAGGTGGGCGTGAAGTCCGAAGCGCGTTTCGTTATGAGGTGCGGGGCGGATTGTTGGCATCGAAGGTGAAGCATCGACGGGTTTCATTGGAGACGATCCGCCTTGATGATCAAGTGCAGGCGCGATGGGAGTCGGGTGCCGAGGTCGCTGAGCGCGAATGGGCGTCACCCTACTTTGCGCCGACAGAGATTTGGCGTGCGCTAGAGTTGAGTTGGCCGATGGACGACGCGACTTGCGTGTGGCCGACGCAGTATTCGATGCAAGCGAACTCGCCACGACTGATGCAGACCCACATTGTTGTCGCACGACAAGATAGTCCAAGCCGAGGCCGATTGGGTTGGGCCAAATATTCGTCGGCGCCTGGCGAGATGGGTTTCACAGATTTGCCGCCCACGGATTTCGATGAAGACGACATCAAGGCGAAGTTGGCTTCGATGTCGCTGCCGCTGGGGATCGAGATTGAGTCGGGGCAGCTGCGGGAGATCTCGGCGGGCTTTCTGGGGCTGCCGGCGCTGAAGCTTCAGCGGGTGAAGGCTCGATGAAATGCGCGGCGATCACTTCGCCGAGGCGTGGGTGACGATAATTCACTTCGATGATTTCGTAGAAGTCGCGCACGCCCTTGAGAGCGGCGCGGGACTCGACATTGATCACTCGCATTCGTGCGCGAATTTCTTCTGGGTAATGCTGCAGTTCCGCAGCCGGGCCTTTGCCGGAGGCGTAGACAAGGATGGGCGACTCGGGGTTGGCGCGTAAGGACCGCAGATTGGTGGCGCGCTGGCCTGAAGCGAGGCGCAGGAAGTTCACGCTGCGCTTACTACCTCGAGATTTAAATCCCTTCCGAACCTGATCGGCGAAGACCATGCGTGGGGTGAGAACGTAAATCGGGTCATGCGCTTGCAGCTCGATCCACCTCGAAGTGGCTGGCGCGCGGGCGCTTTGATGGTGGCGAAGCAAGGCTTGAAGCACGCCATCGCTGACGAGTTGGAATTCGGGGTTCTTGAGTGCGAGTCGAAGAGCTTGCTCGGGTTGAGTGGCAGGTGGAGTTGGGGAGGCGAAGGCGTTTTGAGCGGCTTCGATGCGGCCGAGCGCCTCGCGAACTCGATCTTTGGAAAGCCTTCCGCCCTGAAGGGCCTGACGAATGGCGGAGATGATTTCGAGCTGCGCTTTGGGTGCGTAGGAAACCATGACCAAGTCGGATCCAGCCTTCAGAGCTTCAACGGCGCGTTCGCCAAGGCTAAGGGTCTTCGATGCGCCCAACATCTGAATGTCGTCGGTGATGACAAGCCCTGGGAGGCGGAGATCTTTGCGCAGCAGATCTTGGACGAGGGCCGGAGAGAAGCTGGCAGGCTTTTTACTCGGATCGATCTTGGGAAAAGCCACATGTGCGAGCATCACGGCCCAGGGTAAGGTGAGAGACTCTTGGAGCTGAGTGTAGGGTTTCAGATCGCGAGCCTTGAGTTGCTCGAGCGTGGATTGGTTCTCGGCAAAACCTAAGTGCGAGTCGCCTGAGGCGTCACCGTGTCCTGGAAAATGTTTAGCGACGGGTAGGATGCGCGCTTCTTGGAGGCCTTGTGCGAAGGCGACGGCGAAGCGGCCCACAGCCTCGGGAGACTCGCCATAGGAGCGCGTGCCGATGAATTCGTCGGTGTCGGGATCTGAGACGTCGACGACGGGTGCTAGGTTGGTGTTGATGCCGAGGGCCCGCATGAGTTTGCCGGTGGCCAACGCGATTCGACGGGCAAACTCGGGATCTTGTGTGCGGGCGAGCGCGAGCGCGCTGGGCATGGGTGGTGTTTGCTTGATGCGAATGACGTTGCCTCCCTCTTGGTCGATCGCGATGAGCAAGGGCGGGAGGCCGGCCTTTTTCGCTGTGGCTTGCGCGCACTCGAGCATCTTCAGAGTTTGTCGCGGGGTTTTGATGTTGCGAGAAAATAGAATCAGCGAGCTGGGTTTATTGGTGCGAATGAGTCTTTGCAGTTGCGGTGTGCATTCGTGGCCGACGAAGCCGAGCATGAGCAGCTGACCGAGACGGCTCTCGATGGGATCGGGTTTCGTTTCTTGCGCGCGTAAATCGGCTTGGGCCCAAGTGAGTGAGATCGCAAGCAATCCTAGCCAGCGCGCCGCCTTCTGCAGCCTCATTCACATATTTTAGTAGTCTCGAGCGCCTCAGGCTGGGCACCGAAGTCGGGCTCGACCGAAACTGAACTTAAGTCAGAGTGGGGCAAAGTCGGCGAAGCGCGATCAGCTCATCGTAGATTTTCGGCCAGGTGATGGCATCGAGGCGGATGTTCACGCGCATGTCAGGCGTGAGGGCAACGCGACCCTTCTCACGTGCGGCCAAGGCGACAATCTCCGATGGCGGAAGCGGCGTATTCTCGGTGAAGGCGAGCGAGATCGCCTTTGGTCCAGAGCTGAGATCGCGGATCTGAAGTTCACGGCAGATCGCGCGAATGAGCATGAGGCCGAGAAGATTGAGGACTTCCTCGGGCGGGCGGCCAAACTGATCGCGAAGTTCGCCTTCGAGTTGATCGACGTCTTCGGGTGTTCGAATCGAAGCGAAGCGACGGTACCAAGCCAGGCGAATGCGAAGATCTGGCATGTATTGATCGGGGATGAGTGCGGGAATTCGCACGTTGATATCGGGATCGACGCGTTCGACGACGTCTTCGCCTTTGAGCTCGCGCAGAGTTTCTTCAAGAAGTTCGAGATAAGTTTCGTAGCCGACGGCCTCGACATGCCCGCTTTGGTCTTCGCCGAGCAAGTTGCCGGCGCCGCGCAACTCGAGATCGTGATGGGCGATGGTGATGCCGCTACCGAGCGCGGTGTTCTCATGAATGACTTTGAGGCGTTCTTGGGCGTCAGCCTCAAGGCGTTTGTTGGGCGGAATCAAGAGATAGCAATACGCACGCTCCTTGGAGCGACCGACGCGACCGCGCAGTTGATAAAGCTGGCTGAGGCCAAAGGTATGAGCTTGATCAATGAACATCGTGTTGGCGCGCGGATTGTCGATGCCGCTTTCGATGATCGTGGTGGAGAGAAGCACATCGATTTCGTGATTGAAGAAGGCGAGCATGGTTTCTTCAAGCTCGTGCTCCGGCATTTGCCCGTGACCGACGCGAATTCTCGCTTCGGGAACAAGCTTGCGGAGCTCGTCGGCGACGCCGTAAATGGATTGCACGCGGTTGTGCAGATAGAAAACTTGTCCACCGCGCTGAATCTCGTTGAGGATGCCGCGACGAACTGTCTCTTCATCGTATTTACAAACGAAGGTTCGTGTCGGCAGTCGATCGATCGGCGGCGTGTTGATGAGGCTTAAGTCGCGAATGCCAACGAGACTCATGTTCAGCGTCCTCGGAATTGGCGTGGCGGAAAGCGTGAGGGTGTCGACGCCGATGCGGAGTTTGCGAATGCGCTCCTTGTGCCCAACGCCGAAACGTTGCTCTTCATCGATGACCAAAAGTCCCAGATCTTTGAAGGCGACATCTTTGGAAAGCAGGCGATGCGTCCCGATCAAAATGTCGACGCGGCCTTCTTTGAGCTCTTGAAGTGTCTGTCGCGCTTGCTGGGGCGGAACGAAGCGATTGAGCGCGCGAATCACCACAGGCCAATCTTTGAAGCGCCGGGTGAAAGTCTCGTAGTGCTGAAAGCTCAACACGGTTGTGGGCGCGAGCACGGCGACCTGGCGCTTGCCTTGAATCGCCTTAAACGTTGCGCGCATGGCGACCTCGGTTTTGCCGAAGCCCACATCGCCGCACACGAGCCTGTCCATGGGTTTCTCGTGTGAAAGATCATGCAAGATGGCCTCGATCGCTTTGAGCTGATCGTCGGTTTCATCATAGGGAAATGCGGCCTCGAAGGCTTCGAACTCTGACTCGGCCTTTTCGTCATGCGGAAAGGCGGGACGCTGAGTTTGTGATCGCAAGGCATAAAGGCGAAGGAGTTCCGAGGCGATCTCGCGCAGATGGCTGCGAACGCGAATCTTAGTTTTCGCCCAGCCGGTGCCGCCCAACTTGTCGAGCTGAGCTTCGCCGCCAGGGCCAGAGTACTTTTGAATCTGGCCGATGCGGTAAATCGGTAGATAAAGTTTGTCGCTGTCTTTGTAAGAGAGGGCGAGAAACTCACTTTCGATTCCGCCGACCTGCATGCGCTTGAGGCCTTCGTACACCGCAATGCCGTGTTGAATATGCACGACGCGATCGCCAGGGTTGAGGTCTTGAAAGGCCAAATGCGCGGTGACGTCTTTGTAGGTGTCTTGGTGTGACTGAGTCGAGGCGCGGCGGCGATGCTTGGAGCCCAAGAAATCTTCATCGCGAAGAAGTACGAGCTTCGCGGCTGGAATTCGCAAGCTTTCGCTTAGGGGACGACTGATGAGTCGGACTTCTTCGGGCGAATCCGCCGAAGGCTCGAACAACCAAAGCTCGTTGTCGTCGCTGGAGTTTTGAGTTGAATCGACATTCACGTGGCGAAGCTCGGCGCGATCGAGAAGGCTTGCGACGCGAGCTTGCTGCGCTTGCGTGCCGCAGGCGACCAGCACGCGATCCCCGTTGGCGAGCCAGGTGCGCACGCGCTGAAGCGCTTCGGCGCCGGCCGGATTTTGTGGTGTAGGTGGCGGAAACACGACCGCGAAGCTCGGAAAACTGGGCGCGGTCGGGGCATCGAGATCGCCCGAGGCCGCGTTGGCGGCGTGAGGCGAGTCGTCGATGGCGAGGCGAGAGAACTCGAGTGACAGCTGAGTTTCGTGCCGAGGCCACTGATCCATGCTTCGAAACAACGCTTCAGGAGGCGGATTGATGGCTGAATCGACGTTGGCGGCATGCTCGCGCTTCAGAGTTTCGAGGTGGCGATCATGAGCCTGTGCGATGCCGATTGGGTCAACCCAACAGAGCATGTGTTGTGAAGTGAGGTAGTCGAGCGGCGTTTCACTTTGTGCGTGGAAGAGCGACATCAAAAAGTCGATGCCGGGAAAAGTGTGGCCTAAGGCAATCGACTGGAGCAGCTGATCGCGATCGCTGAGCTCGGATTGATTGAGGGTCAGTTTGCGATAGGCGTCGGCGGCCCGTTCGCGACTTTCGTCGTCAAGAATGAACTCGCGCGCGGGAATGATGTGAGCGACTTGCAGATCTTCGTCGAAGGACCTTTGTGTTTGGGGGTCGAAGTGCCGAATGGACTCGATCTGATCGCCGAACAAATCGAAGCGCAGCGGCCAGGCATGCGCCGGCGAGAAGATGTCGACGACAGAACCGCGCAGAGCGAAGCTTCCGACATCTTCGACGAGTGGCGTGTTTGAATAACCAAGGCGCTGAAGTGTTTCGCTTAAGTTTGAAGGAAGCTCTTCAAGTTTCCGATACTTAAGCTGGTGATTCAGCAGTGTTTGTTTGGGTAGGCAAAGTTGCCCGATGGCCGCCACCGTGGCGGTGAGATAGCTTGTGCGCGAAGTTCCCGAGCCGCTCGCGAGTTGAAACAGCCAGGCGTTGCGCTTTGCGACGATGCGCGGGTTGGGATAGAGGCCCGAGTAGGGCGAGACATCAAATTCGGGCAATGAAATGCAGGTCACATTGGGCTGGAAAAATCGCACCGCGGTTGTGAAGGCCTCTTCTTGGGCAGAATCGGCGAAAATCAGCACCGGCCGAGGCCATGTGTGGCGATCTTGTGTCGCGAGTAGCAGCGCGATCGCCTCGGGTGAGGCGGTGCCATTCACGCGAAGGCGAAATTCGCCTAAATCATGAGCACGCTGAAGCGCGGACCACACCGCCGTCACGGATTCGGCGCCAAGTTCAGCTTCGCGAAGTGAAAGACTTGAGCTCACGATGCATCCCGTAGTGTTTTCCGCATCTTTGGCGGCGCCCATGGGGCGAAGAATTGATCTAGCAACTTGACCGGAATCGCCTCGGGAGGCAATTGCCGATCCAACTTTTCTGACTTGAATTGTGCCGAGGCCAAGGCTTGCCATGCAACGCGGCAATCGCTGGAATTCTCAATCCTTGGAATCTCTTGCACGCCTCGATATAACTGAGCCAAGCCGATATCTCCTCGGGATGCAGCTCGAGAAACAACGATTTGCCCGCAGCGAAAAAGCGCGTGCGGCCAAAGGGAGTGAAGCATGTCTTCGGGCGCGCTTTTGCCAGTCCTCATTCTCGCCATCATGGTTCTAACTTTTGGTGCACTTTTGATCGTGGGCACCGGATTGTTGGGGCCGCGCAAAATCGTCAAGTCGGTTGCCAAAGAAATGCCGTATGAGTGCGGTCTGCCCGGCCAAGAAACCAAGGACACAAAAGTTTCGGTGCGCTTTTATCTCACCGCGATTTTGTTCATTCTCTTCGATATTGAAATCATCTTCATGTACCCGTGGGCGATTCAGTTCATGGACAGTCTTAAAGACGGAAGCGGTGGCTACATGCTCGGCGTGATGGGCGTGTTCGTGCTGCTCTTCGTGGTCGGGCTGATCTGGGAAGTGAAATCCAAAGCTCTGGATTGGAAGTGAACATGCCGCAAATTCAGCTGGGTTTAGGAGTCGATTCGACAGAGACCATCATCAACGTGATCAAAATGTTCGCGCTGTTTCTCTTGATGGTGCAGCTGGTGCCGCTCTTGGTGTGGGTTGAGCGTCGCGGCTCGGCCTTCATTCAGAATCGCTACGGACCGAATCGTGTTGGACCGTTGGGCCTATTGCAGCTCTTGGCGGATGCGGTGAAGTTCCTGTTCAAGGAAGAATTCCGTCCGAAAAAGGGCGTCGCCTTCATGTACTACTTCGCGCCGGTGATGGCGCTGTTGCCGGGCGCACTTTCATTTGCGTCGATTCCACTTTCCGTGCCGATCGTTTTGAAAGGCGAAAACTGGGGGCCCTACAATTTTGTCTTGCAGGGCTATGATCTAGGGATCGGCATCGTGTTCATCCTCGGAATCTCGTCGCTTGGCGTGTACTCGCTGCTCATGGCGGGATGGGGCTCGTCCAACAAGTACTCGTTGATGGGCGCACTTCGCGCTTCCGCACAGGCGATCTCTTACGAGTTGGCGTTGTCGCTGTCGTTGGTCGGCATATTGATGGTGTACGGCACCTTTAGCTTCACCGAAATCGTGGCTCAGCAGCAGGGCCCGCTGACGTTCAATTTCATGGGCACGCAGCAAGTTTGGAATTGGTTGCCGAACTGGGGAATTTTCTTTCAGCCGCTGGGCGCGCTGCTGTTCTTTGCGGCGACTTTCGCCGAAGCCAATCGTTTGCCGTTCGATTTGCCCGAGGCCGAAGGCGAACTGGTCGCGGGTTTTCACACCGAGTACGCGGGCTTTAAACTTCTGATGTTCTACATTGGCGAGTACGGACACATGCTTGTGGCCTCGTGCTTGCTCGCGACGTTTTACTTTGGTGGCTACAATATTCCGGGTGTCACTCCCGCTGAAGTGACGGCGTTCTTCGCCGGCTTCGTGGGCGAAGGCAATTTATCGCAAATTTTGACGGCCGTGACGTATCACGTTTCGCTGTTGCTGCGGGTCTTGCTGTTTCTGTGGATTTTTATCCACGTGCGCTGGACGTTGCCGCGATTCCGCTATGATCAGCTGATGGATTTGGGTTGGAAGACGATGTTGCCGTGGGCGCTGTTCAATGCGTGCGCGACGGCTGTGATTTTGTGGCTTTTCCAGAAGTGATGGGCGTCAACCACGCCTGAATGAGGAGATGAGATGACCCTCACCGCGCAAGACCTGTTGTTCTACATCCTTGGGGGGCTGTCGTTGGCGTCGGCACTGGGCGTGCTGCTGATGACGAACCCGATTTATTCCGCGCTTTGCTTGGCGCTCACCATGGTGAGTTTGGCTGGGCTCTACGCATCGATGCAGGCCTGGTTTGTCGCCGGCGTGCAGCTGATCGTGTATGCGGGCGCCGTTATGGTGTTGTTCGTGATGGTGCTGATGTTGTTTGACCTCAAGTCCGAGGTGAAGGCCTTCAGTCGCGGGGCGGTTGCGGGCTTTATGAAATTGGTGGCCGTTGGATTGATGACGGGCGCCTTCCTCGCGGCGATTTACAACTCCGCTGATACTTTGCTGGGAACGAGCTTGGCGGCGAACGTCGATGGCACGGCCTCGACCAAAGCGCTGGCGCAAATGTTGTTTGGAAAATACGTCTTCGCGTTTGAGGCCATGGGCGTCCTGCTCCTGATCATTGCGATCGGCGCCGTCGCATTGTCGCGCATCGAGGGAGGCACGCATGCCGATGAGTAATCTTGTCGATGTCGGCTTAAGCCACTATTTGGCCTTGTCGGCGGCACTGTTCGCCATAGGCATGCTGGGCGTGCTCATGCGCCGAAACGTCATCGTGATGATGATGTCGATCGAATTGATGTTGAACGCCGTGAATCTCACCTTCGTCGCCTTCAGTCGGTTTCGCGACAACATGGATGGTCAGGCGATGGTGTTCTTCGTGATGACGGTGGCGGCGGCCGAAGCCGCTGTCGGCTTGGCGCTGGCGGTGACCATCTTTAAGCGATTCCGTGAAGTGAACATCCGCTACTTCGAGCACTTGAAGGGATAAGCCATGAAACCAGAACTTATTTTTTCAGTCCTGTTGCTCGCGCCTCTTGTCGGCTTCTTGTTCAACGGTTTGCGCTGGCAATCGAAAAACTACATGTTGGCTGGCGCGGTCGCGACAGGCGCTGCGGCGGTTTCTTTTGCGATGTCCGTGGTGGCGGTGTCGCGATTGTTTGGCGAGGGCGCTCCGACCTCCATCGAGGCCAACTTCTACAACTGGGCCGCGATGGATTTGCTCAGCATCGACGTCAGCTTCGTGATCGATCGGATCAGCGCATTGATGGTGTTGGTGGTTACGGGAGTCGGCACGCTGATCCACTTGTTCTCTGTCGGCTATATGTCGCATGACGAACGCCCGTCGAAGTACTTCGCCTATTTGAATCTGTTTTTGTTCAACATGTTGCTGCTCATTCTGGGCGACAACCTCTTGATGATGTTCGTTGGCTGGGAAGGCGTGGGTCTTTGCTCCTACTTGCTGATCGGCTTTTGGTTCTCTGACAAAGAAAAGGCCGCGGCGGGCATGAAAGCCTTCGTCACCAATCGCATCGGCGACGCTGGATTTTTGCTCGGGATCTTTGTGATCTTTGGATTGTTCGGCAGCTTGAACTTTGCCGAGATCATTTCAAAGCTTGGCGCATTTTCCGTTGAAACGGGATGGACGGGCCCCATCACTTTGGCCTGTTTGTTCTTGTTTATCGGCGCGACGGGAAAATCGGCGCAGGTGCCGCTTTATGTTTGGCTTCCGGACGCGATGGCTGGCCCGACGCCGGTGTCGGCGCTGATCCACGCTGCGACCATGGTCACGGCGGGTGTCTACATGATTGTGCGCCTCAGTCCGTTGTTCATGTTGGCGCCCAACGCCATGGCGGTCGTGGCGACGATCGGCGCGGTGACCGCGCTGATGGCCGCCGTGATTGGTCTTGCACAGCACGACATTAAAAAGGTCTTGGCCTACTCGACGGTTTCGCAGCTGGGGTACATGTTCCTGGCGTGTGGTGTCGGCGCCTTCGGCGCGGCGATGTTTCACTTGGTCACGCACGCTTTCTTTAAAGCGCTGATGTTCTTGGGTTCGGGCTCGGTGATTCATGGAATGCACGAAGAGCAAGACATTCGCAAAATGGGTGGCTTGAAGAAGTACATGCCGATCACGCACGCGACTTTCTTCATTGGCTGGATTGCGATCATCGGCATTCCTCCGTTTGCGGGCTTTTTCTCCAAAGATGAAATTCTGTGGTTTGCTTTTGCCAGTGAGCGCGGGTCGCACTGGTACTGGTTGGCGGGCTTAATCGGTGCGGCCACCACGGCTTTCTACATGACGCGATTGATGGCTCTCACTTTCTGGGGCAAGAGCCGCTTTGACGCCCACAAAGTGCATCCGCATGAGGCGGGTCCGTCGATGTTGATTCCGTTGGTTGTGTTGGCGGTGCTGTCGGCCATCGGTGGCTTCATGGGGATTCCCCATGTCATCGGCGAAATTCTTCCCGGCCATCCCGGCAACTGGCTGGAGCATTGGTTGAAGGGGTCGATTGCAGCAGTGCCGATGACGGAAGCCATGAAACACGCGACGACGATGGAGTGGATCTTGATGGGAATTTCCGTCTCGATCGCCGGCTTGTCGGCTGTGACGGCCTTCTCCTTTTATGTGCTCGATCCGTCGCGACCGGCGAAGTTTGTCAGCCTGTTCCCGCGTCTGCACCGCTTCGTCGAAAACAAATTGATGGTCGACGAGTTTTACGGCGCACAGATCATTCAGCCGCTTGTGAACGCGAGTCGCGCGCTGTGGGCCTTTGTCGATGTGAACATCATCGACAAAGCCACTTTCGTGGTGGGCGACATTGTTCGGGGCGTGGGCTCGACCGCGAGAACTCTGCAAACCGGTAACCTGCAACAGTACGCACTGTACATCGCTCTAGGAGCGGTCGCAGTGTTGTTCTACGTTTTGAAGTGAGGAGGCGCCCATGGCGCAGATGCCGCTTCTGTCTTTGATTGTGTTTATGCCGCTGATTTTTGCGGCGCTGATGGCGCTGATGCCCGGTGATCGCGGTGTGCGCCCGATGGCGTTGGTGGCGTCGCTGCTGCAATTCGGTGTGAGCCTGTTGCTATTTAAGTACTACGATGCGGCCACGCCGGCTTTGCAGCTGGTGGAGCAGCACAGTTGGATTCCCGAATTCGGTATCTCCTACTTCATTGGCGTCGATGGAATTTCATTCTGGTTGATTCTGCTGACGACGTTCTTACTCCCTGTTGTGGTCTTGGGATCTTGGAACGCGATCGACAAGAAGGTTAAGGCCTTCCATGTTGCCTTGTTCGCGCTACAGACGGCGATGCTGGGCTCGTTTGTCGCAATGGATTTGGTGCTGTTCTATGTGTTCTTCGAGTTGTCGCTGGTGCCGATGTATTTCATCGTCGGAATCTGGGGTGGCGCGCGACGCGTGTACGCGACGATGAAGTTCTTCATCTACACCATGGCGGGATCTGTGTTGATGCTGTTGGCGATCATCTACTTGATGTTCGCGGCTCGTGACACTGAGGGCCTGGGCTACTTCACCGCCAACGTCCTTGAGCTTTACAAGCTGAAGCTGCCCTTTACGGCTGACGGACTGATGTCGCCGCAGGCGCTGCTGTTCTTCGCATTCTCGGCGGCATTCGCGATCAAAGTTCCGATGTTCCCGGTTCACACTTGGCTGCCCGACGCGCACGTCGAAGCGCCGACGCCCGGATCCGTGGTCCTGGCGGGTGTGATGCTGAAGATGGGCACTTACGGGTTCGTACGCTTTGTGATTCCGATGTTCCCCGAGGCCGCTGAACACTTTGGTTGGATCTTCTTGTTCCTTGGCGCTGTTGGAATCGTGTACGGCGCACTGGTCGCCATGGTTCAGCCCGACATCAAAAAGCTGGTGGCCTACTCCTCGGTCTCTCACATGGGTTATGTGATGCTCGGGATCTTCGCGATGAACACCTACGGCATGACGGGCGCGCTCTACCAGATGCTCAATCACGGCATCAGCACCGGCGCGCTTTTCTTGTTGGTCGGCATGATCTACGAGCGCACACATTCGCGCGAAATCGAAAAGTACGGCGGCCTTGCGAAGGTTCTGCCGATTTACACCATCATCTTCTTCATTGTGACGCTTTCGAGTATTGCCGTGCCGATGACCAACGGCTTCGTTGGGGAGTTCCTCATTTTGCTGGGCAGCTTCCAGGCCTCTCAGTTGATGGGTGCGATCGCGGTAACGGGTGTGATCTTTGGCGCGGTTTACATGTTGTGGATGTTCAAGCGCGTGTTCTTTGGCGAAAAGGGCGAGCTCGTCAGCGACGAGAAGCATCCCCTTCATGATCTCAGTGCTCGTGAAATTCTGGTGATGGCGCCTCTGATTGTGTTGGTGTTCTGGATGGGATTGGTTCCGAATCACTTCTTGAGTTATTCGAAGTCGTCCATCGATCACCTGATGCAGAACAAGGACGCCTATCAGCTGGGAGTTTTGACGATGGAAGATGCCACGAAGCGTGTGGCCGCCACGATCGAAATGGAAACCGTGACAGCCAAAGCGACAACGACTGAGGCGGGGGTGGCTCGATGAATCACGCACTTGGAATCAGCAGCTACTTGATTGTCGCGCCGATGCTGGCGCTGTTGGCGGCGAGTCTGGTCCCGGTGATGCTCAAGGTTTTCTCGGGAAACCGTGAACCGCATCCGTTTGTAACCACGACTTACGGATTCATCGCGGTGGCCACGGCCTTGGGTCTTGCGATCACTTTTCTCGGCGGCAGCAAGTTTGGATTTCACAACGCGTTGGTGTCGGATGGTTTGTCGCTTTGGGCTTCGGTGATCGTCTTGGTTTCTGGCGGCTTTTCGATCTTCATGATGCACGATCATGTCGAAACGCAGACGAAGCTTTTCTCAGAAAAAGTCTTCCTCTTGCTCGGCAGCCTCATTGGCATGCTGATCGTGGTTCTATCCAACGACCTGATTGTGACTTTCCTTGGCATTGAGACCATGTCGTTGTGTCTCTATGTTTTGATTGCCATGAGTCGCGAGACAATTCTCTCGAAAGAAGCGGCCTTCAAGTATTTCATTCTGGGAAGCTTTGCCTCGGCCATCTTCCTCTACGGGATCGCGCTCATCTACGGCACAGCCGGAACCACTCAGTTCCCAGGTCTGATGGAGCAGGTAGGCCCGCTGCTGGAAAGCCGCAATCACTTGTTTTTGATCGGCATCGTCTTTGTGGTGCTGGGCTTTGCATTCAAAGTTTCGGTGTTTCCATTTCATTTCTGGACACCCGATGTTTATCAGGGCGCACCGACGCCGGTGACGGCGTTCATGGCGACGGCGGTGAAGGCAGCGACCTTTGTGGCCATTCTCCGATTGTTTCAATCGACGGGATATCAGCATTCGTTGCCGCTCAAGGAAGTCATCTCGTGGCTTGCGGCCTTGACGATGCTCGTGGGCAATGCCGCCGCGATCATGCAGGCGAACTTTAAACGAATGCTGGCCTACTCGTCAGTGGCGCACTCGGGCTATCTGATGGTCGGTGTTGTGGCGGCCGGATTTGGCGACTCGCAAGGCGTGGCAAGCGCGGCTGGAATTGTCGTGCTCTTTTATCTGTTGGCCTATTCCATCATGACTTTGGGAAGTTTCGCCTTTGTCGCGTTGCTGGAAAAGAGCGTCGGCCAGGCTTTGCAGGTTGATGATGTGCGGGGGTTGGCTCGATCGCATCCTGTTTTGGCCGGATGTATGGCCATCGTCTTGTTTTCGCTGGCCGGTGTGCCGCCGTTGCTTGGATTCTTCGGTAAGTTCGGCTTGTTCAGCTTGGCCATCGAACAGAACTTCTACTGGCTCGCGATTTGGGGCGTTTTGAATTCTGTAATCTCGGTCTACTACTATCTGCGACCCATTGTACTCATGTACATGCAGGGCGAAGACTCGTCGGCAAATGCGCCTCTCATTGAGATGAATAAGCACATCATGACGCGGTTTACGCTTTTTGGATCCGCAGTCCTGATCATTATCATGGGAATGTTTTCTTCCCCGATCCTCGCGGCACTGAAGGCCGCCATTCTGGGTCGCTCCTAAGCGTTCTTATAGAGTATTCAGAAAGTCGAGCTGGGCTGGCGCTGTGAAGTCATGGGTGGACTTCGCGGCGCAAGTTCGGAGTCCAGCGTCGAGACGCGCCCTCTGAATGGGCTCAGCGAACTCGACCTGCTGTCTCAACTTGCTTCGAAGTCTCATTCTCGATGGACATTCGGCCCGAGCTTCAGAAAACTAGAGAGCTGAAGTCACTAACCTGTGTTGAGGGGGACCCATGCGTCGTACTCAAGGACTCCAGCTGTTGCATCGACGATTGAGCTTTGGCCTGATTGTGATTTGCGCGTCTTCGATGCTTGGCATTGCTTGCACCAAGAAGAATGCACCACAAACCTCCGTCGTCGCGCCGACTGGTGCCGCACCCAATGCGCCCGCACAAGCTGCTGCGCAAGCTGAAGGACCGCGTGCGCCGATGTCGCCTCGAACAGCTCCACCGAATATTTTCATTCCGCCCGGTGGATTCTTGATGGGCGTGGCCCCAGGCAACACCTATATCGTTGCGGGCTCGCCTGTCGGTAAGACATTTCAAGATGCGATGGAAGACGAGATCAAGCCGGGGATGACTTTGGCTCAGCTTGCGGAGCGCGCCAACGCCGTCGTCGCCGAAGTTGGTTTGGATTTTGGCGTCGGCATTTATTCGACGATGGATTCGACCTACGCGAACATGCAGGAAACGAATCCGGCGAAGAAGAATTCCAATATAGTTGTGGGTCCTGTGCAGATTAATCCATGCAATCGGAAAGTTGTGCCGATGCGTGTGGTGAACATCAAAGAAACGACGGCAACGGTTGTCACTTCGATGGGTAAGTTTGAAGTGAAGTTCAACGACGATGTTCGTCCGCGCATGATGTATTTGTATCAGGGCGACAAGCAGGTCGCACAGATGCCCATCAGCGACTTGGATCACCCGATCAACTTCATGAACGGCACGATTCCTTACTCGCCGATGCCGCTATCGGCGAAATACAAGGAGTGGTGGGATAAGAATATGCTCGCGAAGATTCGTGAGATGAACTCAGGATTGGCTGAGACGCCTCATCTGATGATGACCATCAACAGCGCGGGTCAGATTCGATTTGCATCGGACATCAATGCCTATCGACCTGGAAGTTTTGCATCCAACCCCAATCCGGCGAAGACTCAGGGTAAGCCGGGCTCCATCATGCACACGGTGCTTTCCGGAAACCTTACGGTGGACATCACCGACTACTGCGTGCAGCCGCCGCCGCAGGCTCCGCCGCCTCCACGAGGCAGCTGAGCTATTGGCACATAGGATGAGTTGATGTGAGGGGCCTCCCGAGAAGTCTTTGGGGCCCCTTAATTATTTTGTGAGGCTTGGAAGCTCGGGTAAGCGCCGGCTTTCACAAGGGCGCTGAACATCTCTGGGAAAGTCGTGCAAAAACTCTCGCTTCGCCGTTGGTCCACGTCATCGAGCTTATAGACAATTTTTTCGAGGCCACTGGCCGGAGATTCGAAGCCGGGATCTGGCGGCAAATTTAGAAAGCCCTCGATGGCATTTTGACTAGCGTCGAATCCCACGTTGTAGCGGCTGAGATCTAAGGACTGAAGCGAACGCTGCACGGTGGCCTTGATGGCCGGCGGCAAGTTGCGAATCGAAAACTCTCGAGGTTGGTGAATCAAGTTGTAGAGCTCGACTCTTGCCTCTGGGAAATTCAACGTCCACTCGAGAAGATCGCGAATTGTCAGCACATTGAAGAGGCTGATCGATGCGAAGACTCCAACTTTGAAGTGGGGGTTCTCCCTGGCCACGTGGATGAACTTTTCGAAATTGCGCGCCACTTGCTCCCACTTGGCGCCCTTTCTTTGATACTCAAAGCGCGGACCGACGTCGTCGATCGACAGGAAAAGATCCACTCGCTCAAACTTTCTAAGTGCGTCGACCCACTTCTCGTCAAAGACGCTGCCGTTTGAATTCAGCGTCACCGCGACGTGGTCGGCGTGGCCTTGATCAATTAATTCATTGAGTAGGCTAAAGGCTTCTTTGTTGAGAAAGGGCTCGCCGCCATAAATCAGAACGCGGCGAAGGCTTGGCATCCATTGCCGAATTGCACGCATATTCTCTTCGCGAAGCTTGGGCGCTGCGCGCGCTTTGAGATCCAGAGTGACCTCGGCCGAGGGTGTGTGGAAATGATTCTCTTCAGCGGCCCATGAAGTGGACCACTCGGGATTGCAGATGCGGCACTTCAGGTTGCAGAGATTAGAAAGTTTGAGCACGAGATATTCAACAGTCGGTGAGTCGCGCCGATCTTTGAGCAGGGCATTGGACTGTTGTCGAAGGCTGTAGGTACCCGCGTCCTCTTCTGTCCAGCAGAGTTGGCACTCCTTGGGTCGCTCGCCTTTGATGAAGCGCTGACGAAGACTTTGAAGATCTTCAGAGTTCCAAACTTCGTCGATCGAGTTTTCGAGCAAATTAAAAGGGCGTCCATCGGGCCGCTGAATCGGGCGTCCGATCTTGCAACACACAAGGCAAGTGCCATTGGGTGTGATTTCGAGACTGTTGAAAGGCATGACGCAGTAACTGGAGGACATTCGCTCAATAGGCTATCACCGATGTCGCAAGCCAGACAGCTGTTTTGAAAAGACTGGCGATCACGAATCCGCGACTAGAGCGTGAGTCGAAGATGGCGGCGCATGGCAGAAGGTTTGACCATGCCTTGTGATCGGACGATTTCGCGGGAACCGCGGAAGCTGATCATCGTTGAGGCGCTCGGGGTTCCAAACTTTTGCACGACGTCGCGCTGTGAGGCGAGATCCACTTGGTAAACTTCAATTCCGCGAAACTCAGCCTCAGCGAGGACGCGTGTCAAAGTCGGAACTTGAATACGACAGGTGGGCGAGTCCACTGAAGTGAATACCAGTAAGACCATTCGCTGCGCCTTTTGCGCCGCCTCAAAGCTCGCGCTATCAAAGCGTCGAAGCGTGAGCGGGTTGGCTGAGGGCGGAGCGGACTGATCCGGATCAATAGCCGCGCCACCTGGAACCTGCGCGGCAGGAAGCGTCGGGGCTCCGGGCTGGGGAGCTTGGGCCTGCGCTGACAAATCAAAGATGGAAAGAATCGCACAGAAAGCGGCGACGAGGATGCATCGAGCTGACCCGAGCGAATGTCTGTGAGCGCGAACGAATCCGAACATGATAACTCTTCGGTCGAATTGGCGAATTTTATGAGTCGGATGGCAGCGCATTCGACACCTCACTCTCAGGCTAAAGTCGGGTCAGGAGATGTCGTCAGTTCCCAATTTCGAGCTTCGGGGAAAACGCGGAAAAAATCGTCCATTTCAAAGTTCATTTGTCGCTTGAGGCTTGCAAGTAAGGCCGCGCGCTCCGCACGAGCGGGTGCGGTGGGCGCTTGCAGCATGAAGGCCCGCATTTCGTCGAGTCGAGTCCGCATATTCTGTGCTTCGTGCGAGGTGCCAAGGCGCGACTTTAGTCCGTCCCAATCGCGAGCCACGCGAGCCTTGTCTGCATCGGGAAGGTTCTGGATCGAGAAGTAGGTGTGGGTGCGCAATAAGTTGAAGGCGAAGTGATCGGGCTTTGCAGCCTCTTGCCGAAGCAGCTCATCGTGAAGGTCCACAAGGTGGAGCGCATTGAGGATTTGCACCGTCGGCGCGACGAAGAAATTGAACTGAGGATGAGACTTAGAGAACTGAACAGCCTGCTGCATGTTCTCGAGCACCTGAGGCCACTTCGTACCACGGCGAATCCAAGCGGCGCGCTCGCCGCTCGCATCGACGCTGGCATGCAAATTCACTGAGCGAAACTTTTCCCAAAGCTCAAAGGCCGGCGTGCGATTCCAGCTCAGCATGGACAGATTGGAGTTATAGCGCAACCGAATGTGAGTGTGTCCGCGGTCAATCAATCGCCGCAACAGATCCCATTGAGCTTCGATGATCAGCGGTTCGCCGCCACAGAGATAGATTTCATCGAGATGCGGCGCTTGCTCGTCGACGAACTGCCAAAACTGCGGCCAATTGGCGATTGCGGATTGGACGATGGGTCCCTGCCATCGACCGGCCTTCGCTTCATTCTGTGCATAACTTGACGAGTTGTGTTCGTCGCACATCACGCATGCGAAATTGCAGAGGTTCGAGAATCGCAGATCAAGATAGAGCATCTTTCGCTGCGCTCGTTTTCCATCGCGAGTGGTGCCGACGACCAGCTCTTGCTGGTCCGCATAGCGACGATTCATGTCCATGCGATAGCTGATGGCCCCGTATTGAGTCTCGGCGCTTTGGCAGCGAAAGCATGAGGCCGGCAGTCGTCCCGAAATCATTTCCGCGCGCAAGGCATTGGCTTGAGGCGTGTCGAGTAGATCCTGAAGTCCATGGTCCCGCGTGTGCCCGTAGACATACTCAAAGTTCGTGCAGCACGGTGAGGCGGCACCGGAGCTCGGTAAATAAATGTGAAGCCATGGCAAAATGCAAAAGCTTGAGCTCTGCCAAAGTGCTTTCACCTCGGCAGGTGTGAGTTGACTCGTCTGATCCTCATCGCGCGAAGCAAGGCTCATCGACCATCTCTTTGCGCATTCGCATGTGGTGAGTTCGAAAGGCGAAGACCCGCAAGCTTCAACACCTCGTTGGCTCCTTGCGCAGAAGTCTGATCCAGCCAGCTCCGGAGCCGCAAAATCTCCTCTTCGCGCGAAGCCTGCAGCATCATGTACGCCTTCATTTCCGTAAGTCGGGACCGCAAATGAGCACCTTCGGGCGCTTGATTGGCGAGGCCCGCCAGCTGATCCCAGGCCGTGACAACACGCTGCTTATCGTCGTCGCTGAGATTCTGAATTGAAAAATGCGAGGGAAACATCAGCAGGTTCGGTGAAACCATGCTGTCACCGAGGGCATCCACCGATCGCAAATGCCGATAAAGGTCGAGCAGATGAAGCGCATTGAGAATTTGTACGGTGGGTGTGATGACGAGTGAAACTCCGGCCACGTTTCGAGAAAGCTGATGAACAGCGCGAAGATTGTCTTCGATCTGTCTCCAGTCGCTGCCGCGTCGGATGATCGTCGCAAGTTCTCCATAGGCATCGATCGAAGCTTGCACGGAAACGCGTTCGAACTTAGCCCAAAGCTCAAGGACGGAGGTTGATGATGAACCCGCCGCGAGTCTTGTGAGGTTGGTGTTATAGCGGAGATGAACTTGAGTGCGGCCAGCACGAATGAGCCGCTTTAAGAGATCCTCGTGTTCAGCGAGAAGAATGGGTTCGCCGCCACAAAAGTAAATCTCCTCAAACTCGCCGATGTGGTCGTCAAAAAACTTCCAGAAATCTTCAGGTTTGCCAAAGGCCCGCCTCAAGGTCGGGCCGTCATAGCGACCCGCTGCGCGTTCCTTTTGTGCGAACAGAGAAGAGTTCACCTCATCGCACATGATACAGGCGAGGTTGCAGAGATTTGAGAAGCGAACGTCGAGATACACGCTTCTGCGAACCTGTCGCCGTCCGTCGGAGTCGGTCTTTCGAATCAGATCAGCATGATGTTGAAATCGACGATTCATGTCTTGGCGATAAGACAGAGATCCAAACTCAGCTTCAGGCTGCGAGCATCGATAACAACTTGCGGGCAAGCGCCCGCGGAGCATTTCGACGCGAAACGCGTTGGCCGCCGGTGAGTCGAGTGCCTCATCCAGACCGCTTTGATGAGTGTGGCCGAAGACATAATCTTGGTTGATGCAGCAGGGGATGACTCGGCCATCTGTCCAAACCGCAGCGTGGAGCCAAGGTAAGATGCAAAGATGCTTGGAGCTGAGCAGCTCCTGGGCTGCGTCGTCCTTCATGCGCTGGGGGTCGGCGACTTCTCGACGATGAAATCGCCGATCGCCAACAAATCCATTTGTGTGTGTTTGAAGCAATCGATGGCGTGTTCCGGCTGGCAGACCACAGGTTCGCCCTTACGATTGAAGCTTGTGTTGATGATCACGGGGACACCGGAGAGCGAGTCGAACTCTTCGATCAAGCGACGAAGTTTTGGATTGGAGGTCTTATCGCAGGTCTGGACGCGAGCTGTGCCATCAATGTGTGTGATGGCGGGGACGCGGCTTTGGGCCTCGGGTCGGACCTGAGGAGCCAACAACATATAGGGAGAAGCGACGTTGAGATTGAAATACTCGTTGGCTTTTTCCTCGAGCACGATGGGGGCAAAGGGCCGAAAGGCCTCGCGCTTCTTGATTCGCAGATTCAAAATATCTTTCATTCCGGCAAATGTCGGATTGCCGATGATGGAACGATTGCCCAGCGCACGCGGTCCAAACTCCATGCGCCCCTGAAACCAACCGATGGCTTTGTTGTCGAAGATGGCTTGTGCGACGTACTTGCAGAGCGCGGCCTCGTCCATCTCTCGATAGCTGAGCTTGGCGGCCTTGAGTGCGCGTTCGATTTCGCGCTTGGAAAACTCGGGACCCAAATAGGCGTGGCGCATGACTTGGCGTTCGCAATTGGGCTGTAGCTGATGTTGCACCCAAAGCGCCGAGCCGACGGAGCCGCCGGCATCGCCCGCGGCAGGTTGAACGAACACATCCTGAAAGTCGGTTTGATCCAGAATCTTGGCGTTGGCCACGCAGTTTAGGGTCACGCCACCGGCCAAACAAAGATTCTTAAGTCCCGTCGACTTTTGCAGCAGCCTCGCGTTGAGGATGAAACAGTTCTCGATGAACTCTTGGCAAGCAGCGGCCAGGTCGTAGTGCCTTTGCTCCCAGGGCTCGCCGGTTGCGCGCGGCCGACCGAAGAGCTTCTCCCACTTTGCGCTCCACATTCTCTGGCCGTAGCGGAACGCGAAGTAACTTTGATCCAGAACAAAACTTCCATCGTCATTGAGGCGCGCGACCTGCGTGAGTTTGTCGCGATAGGATTTGGGATCGCCATATCCGGCAAGCCCCATAGTCTTTCCTTCACCGCCATGCGCATCGAAGCCTAAGAACGTGGTGACGGCCGTGTAGAGCAAACCCAAGGAGTGCGGATAATGAATCTCTCGGTCGATTGAAATGCGCCGACCTTCGCCTTTGCCCACGGAGAGAGTGGCCCATTCGCCGACGCCATCGGCGGTGAGAATGGCAGCACTCTCAAACGGCGAAGGATAAAAGGCCGATGCTGCGTGTGAGAGATGATGCTTGAGGAAGTAGATGGGTCCTTTGAATGTGAGCTCATCTTCGATGAGCGTCGGCAATGCCAATCGATGACTTAGCCACTTCGGCATTGAGCGATGAAAGCCGGTCCATGAGAAGGGCCAAGCTGAGACGTGATCTGCGACAACGCGCGCGAACTTGAGAAACGGCTTTTCAAAGTAGGCGACGGCATCCACGTCTTGGAGTGTGACGCCAGCCTGCTGCATGCAGAAGTTGATCGATTGAATGGGAAATTCGGAAGTGTTCTTCACGCGACTAAAGCGCTCTTCTTGCGCAGCCGCGATGATCTGACCATCGCGAACCACGCAGGCCGAAGAGTCGTGATAGAAACAGGAAATCCCCAAGATCAACACGAATCAAACTCCGGCGTAGATAAAGGTGATGATGATGCCGGGTCCGACCTTGAAGAACAAAATCGCAAACAAGATGAGCGAAATGAGAATGGGCGCCATGAAGTAGAGCTTGTGTTCGCGAATCAGGTGTCCCACTTCGCGGAGCATGCTTTTGATTTTCATCACTCACCCCTTATGGCCATCGGCCCACTGATCTCAAATACCCCACTCTAAACCTAGGACTGAAATTTTGCCTGATCGACGGAGGCATCATAGCCTTTGGCCGCGACCCAATTTGAATCTGGAGAAATCGTCGGATGACGGAGAGCTCGTCGCGCGAAAAGTCGGACCCAAATTGAAGTTGGACCCAACACGAAGAAGTACAAAAGAAAGAGCGCTAATCCGCCGATGATTTTCTGCAGGACGACTTCAATCATGAAGCGCTCAAACCACTTGAGAGCGCGCCAAGCCGGAGCCGGCAACACAGCCTGAAGGAAGGCTTGAAATTTCTCAAAGCCCTTGATGAGCCAACTCAACTTGGATCCTCCGTAGTGGAAGTCTGTCCATCGACCTCGATGAGGAGATGCCAGGTGGGCGTTGGCAGAGAGCCGTCGGCTTGCTGCCTTCGCAGGACGACCTTGTGACCTTCACCCTCGACGGAGGCGCTGACGTTATCGACGGGTTCACCGTCATCGACACGCACGTGCAAACGCTCGCCGCTCATCATCGTGCTGAGCTTGACGACGGCTTTCGCGGCATTCTGCGGGCAAGGTATGCCACGCAGATCGAGCGATTCGTCGGCGGCCATGTCATCGACAAATTGGCCATGATTTACCATGACCGAGCCTCGGGCCGTTGTGCGCGGCCGACTCTCGTCATAGCGTATCGTTGTGGGAATGAAATGAAGCGAGACATCTTCAATATGATGGCACTGTCGCGCAGAATTTCCAAACGCTAGTGCGCTTGTGGCGGACGAAGTTGCCCCGCCCCGCTTCGTCGAGTCCCGGTTTGCAGAACGTCAATTTATTGCGAATTGAATCGAGCGTGTTCGTCATGCAGACGATTCACAACCTGGACGATGGCTTCGCCCAGACGCGCCACCTCACTCGGTGTGTGCCACTTTGAGAAGGACAGGCGAAGACCTTCTTGGGCGTCTGCTCGGCGACCCAGCGCGCGCAGCACATACGAAGTTGTGAGTTTCCCGGACGAGCATGCCGAACCGGTTGCCGTCGCAAATCCAAGCTGATCCAGTTGGCGCATGATGGGCTTGGCTTCAAGACCCAAGAACGTGAAGTTCACGATATTCGGAAGCACAGGTCCTGAGCGAGGTCCGTTGAGTCGCGCCATGGGCAGCTCACCCAACACATGATCAATCAACTTCTTGCGCAGCTCTTGCAGATACTCGGACACCGAAGCGGCTCGCGGGTTTTCGCTCGGCCACGAACTCCAACACTTCACGGCTTCGGCAAAACCCACCGCCAATTCGACCGCCGGAGTTCCCGATCTTAAGCCGCGCTCTTGGCCGCCCCCGCGAAACCAAGGCTCCAGCTCCAGCCCGCTGCGCACAAACAGGCCGCCGATGCCTCGAGGCCCATGGCACTTATGGGCATTGATACTCAGCAAATCGACGTGGATCTCTTGGAGATTGATCGGAGTTTTGAGGTAGCTTTGACAGGCGTCGGTGTGAAACAGAACTTTGTGTCGTCGCGCGATCTCGCCGATGGCACGAAGGTCTTGAACAACGCCGATCTCGTTGTTGGCATGCATGATCGAGATCAATTTGGTTTCAGGGCGGATGAGAGCTTCGAGCTCATTGAGACGTACAACACCGTCAGCGTCGACGGGGGCCTCGTCTAAATCAATCCAACCGCGACGAGCCATCCAAATCGCCGGTTGGCGTATGCTGGAGTGTTCGATCGACGAGACGATGTAGTGGGGGCGAGGCGCAGAAGCCGACGTAAGGGTTTCTTGATTGAGAAGTGCATGCAGCACCCAATTGTTCGCCTCAGTGCCGCCCGAGCAAAAGATCATCTCGAAACTTGAACGCAGGCCCAATGACTCGGCGATGACCTCGCGCGCGTTTTCGAGATGTGCGGCCGCACGAACTCCGGCTTGGTGAATGGAAGAGTTGTTGGCGAGTTCGAGGCGAAAGCACTCGGCCACGCGTTCGGCGACACGAGGGTCGACAACAGAGCTTGCGGCCTGATCGAAGTTGATCGCGCTGTAATTCGGCATCCGTTACTTGTACTCGTAATTCAGCTGAGATGCGATCTCATTCAGCGTGGACTTCTTCACATTGAAATCCAAATCACGCAGTGCCTCATCGCGACTGAGGACACCTTGGCGGATCAGCTTACTCATCTCCACGTGATAATGCGTGTAGCCGAAGTGCTTCATCGAATTGGCCACGCTGACAAAGTTCAACGCGCAATTCGTACTTCGACCCGGATAGCTGAGCTTGGGATATTCCCACCCGAGTTCGCGGCGAATCGTTTCCACGTAAGTTTCTTGATCAAAGGGTAAGAACCAATGGGGAGAGAGAACCAGGGACTTGTGTCGCTTCTGGGCGCGCTTGAGCACTTCCTCCATGGAGGTCGGAAAATCCTTATAGCGCGGATTGGGTCGAATGTAGGTTTCGATGAATTGCTTTGTCGCCTCACCCATCTCTTTGAACTCGGGCTGGGAGGTGTTGCAGCCGCACTTGCTCATGACGTTCTGAGAAGTGCTCTGACCCTTCGTCCATCCGGCGATGATGATGGGAATTTCGTAGCGAGCCGCAGTGTCGTAGGCCAGATCCATGTACCAGAGCGAACAGGGGTGACAGACCACGGCCTTCGAGTCGGTCTTCAACAGGGTGCTAAACAATTCCTTCATGTACCCTGACTTGAAGAACATGAAGTCGACTCCAAGTTTGTCGACAGCGCGCTTAACGTTGGCGATGGCTTCAGGTGTTTCAAAGCCATTGTCGAACATGAAAGCCAGCGGGCGGACTTTGTAGCGTGTGACCATGTAGTAGAGCGCCGAAGTTGAGTCCTTGCCGCCGCTGCACATGGCGAGGACATCATACTTACCTTGGCCCTTATGCTTGGCGAGAATCTTCAACAGATCGGACTCCAGCAATTTTGACGAGGCCTCGACCTGCTTTTCTTGTTCGTACTCTCGACACAAATTGCACACGCCCTCGTGATCAAAAAATATGTGAGGCTTAGCTTCGGGCATCACACAAGATTTGCAGATGGGTCGGTGAGAGCCTTCAACGCCGGCGACTTTGTAGTCCGGTGAGTCGGGAGCCGGAGTGGTCGGGTGGAGAGTGGCCAACGGAGTTGCGAACTCGCTGGCGCTCGTGACCGCAGGCGACGCCGATCGGCTAGGGCCAAAATTTTGTCCAGTGCCCTGACTCACGTTTGGCCTCCTTGCGAACTCTCAATCCGAGGTCCGAAAAAACGGTTGTAAAGATCCTGTCTCGAAGTGAGACGGTCCGCTGCACATGTGCGAACTCACTCTAGAATAGGTTAGGAAGTTCGTGATCACAAAGTCCAGACCGACTGCAAAATGATGTTTTAGTCGGACGCAAACTGAGCGAGCGATCGCGCCTTACTTTGAGTCACTTTTTGTCGGGCTGAGCACGCGTTTCTCCGAGCGCGGCTCGGTGCTGAAGTAGAACTTCAAGGGCCGACTGCGCGACGCCCCCATAGCCGAGTGCCGTCAAATGCTGATCTTCATCACCCAGCTCTGAAGAATAAACATCGCGAAGCGAGTGGGCCTGTAAAAGTTGAGCGAGTTGTGGACGAGGATCCACGCTCTCGACCTTCAGCCGGTCAACCACGGCGCGAAGCTGAGTGTTCACGGGATTTTCGCGAAGATGCATTTGTCGATCAGAGCGGGCCGGCTTCGAAACCTGGTCATTTGAAGCCAAAAATTTATAGGGGTGATAGAGCTGGACAATGGGGAGCGCTCCGGCTTCGCGAACTTGTCGGACAATTTCCTCGATGCCGATTTCAATCGAGTTCTCCGCATCCACTGAGGTGGCCAACTTGTAGTACTGAGGCAGAGAATCCCGCCAATTCTCGACACGATTCATAATCAGACGGAGTTCAGCTTGCGCAGCAGAGTCGGGTGGCGTTTGGCGCGCTTGGGCTTGTCGGGCGCTGATGTCGCTCAGTGTGATGTGATAATCCGAGTAGGGATTCAACTCGATGAGCGAGGCCAACGACTCGGCCGTCGGGTGCAGCGAATGAAACACACTGAGAAAGGGCGCCTCAGACCGCAACACTTCGAGCTGTTGCTGGGATTGCGAAGGGCTCAACCCAGAAGGGGTGTGGCGCTCAATGACCCAAGCCCGTAGGTGTGAGTCTTCAAAGCCGAGTTGATGTGGGCGGGGCAGCTGGGATGGCAGCTGGGACCGCAGTTGGGCCCACAGATCGTCGAGTGTTTGCGAAATCTCTGTCGTGGATTCGCCGCGCTTGGCCTGCAGCTGTGCGGACTTTAATCCCAATGCCAAAGCGATATGAGGTTGAGGCTTGAAACTCACATCTTCCCAGCGCCCGCGCGCGAGTCGCTGTAGAGCCTCGGCACGATCTCGAGAAGCTTGCGCGCTGTCGGCACTGAGCAGGTGCGCGAGAGTCGCCGCGAACAAACTGCGGTGTTGGTCATTCGCCAGCGGACTTCGCAAACCGCTCTCTAAAGCCTGAGCCACGGACTTCAGCAGATGTGGCCCGAACACCATCGGATCTGTCCACCCGGGCTCCAGCATGCCCGCCCACGCCATGCTTCGTTCAAATCCATGCAGGTCGGTATCGATGAGATAGTGAGGCGTTCGCATGTGGAAATTCGCCAAGAGACCGCGTCCCAATCCGTGTCGCCAAAGATCTATGGCGCGGCCGACGCGCAGACCCTCGTACCAAGTTTCATAGCCGCGCTGACGAGGATGATGTAAGCCGAGCTTGTTGTAGAAGTTCGATTCGCCAGCCCAGATCAACACCACTTGCGGCTGATACAATCGCATCCACCTCGGCAAGTGGCGAAGAATCTGCGCTGTGTTCCAGCCGCCACGTCCAAGATTCAGGACTTGAACCTCCAAGCCTTGTTCGCTGAGTAAAACTTGAAGCTGGTCAGGAAAACTTTGGCCCGCCGGGGCGCCCGTCCCAAATGTGAAGCTGTGTCCAATGCATAGAATGCGCGGCCGGGTGAAATCAGGCGTCGGCTCATCGGCGAAGCGGCCCTGGCGGCCGAACCATCTAAGTCCCAGTTCCGCCACGATGAAAATCAGTAAGAATGCGGCGATGACCAACGAGGCGCGCACGGCAAGTCGAAGCGAACTTGGCCGATACTGCCGAGCCCGATCAGAGGTCATGCTTGCGAAGCGCCTGAATTGCGGCCTTGAAGCCGATCTGCACGATGCGGGTGAGAATTTCGGGGTTCAGACTGAAGTGATCGACAAAGAACATCTCGTAGTCGTTGGGACTGGGGTGAATATAGATGTAGTCGACGTTGGATTTGTAGTTCACGCGCTTCGCGAGGATGTCCAGCAGCTTGTCGCGATGTTCATCCGGCAACCCTTGTTGGCGAAAATATCCATCCACCGCACTCATGATCGCCGAAATCTGTTGCTGATGCTCGATGTGCTTCTCAATTTTCTGTTGAATCACTTGATAGAGCGCTTGATTGATAATCAGCGGAATTCCGTAGTTGTGCAGCGACCCCATGACCGGCGTGTAGTGGTAGGGCTGAATCGAATACGATGCGATCACCAAATCGCAACCCGCATCGGCCGCGACATGCGTGGATAATGTGTCGCGGATCTCGCCGTCAAAAAAGAACAGCTCCTTACCTTTTTGATTGCGAATCCCGTAGGGCGCGTAAAACGGCGGGAGCGCCGTGCTGGCGGCGACAGCTTCCGAGATCGACGCAAAATTCGCATACTTGATGTTCTTTACTTTATACGTTTCGGGAAAGGCGCCGAAAACGGCCTTTCGCGTGTGATTGAGTTGAGTGGCAATCACATAGAGTTGTACGCCAAGTGCGGCGAAGTCGTTTTCCTTGAGCACATTGGTGCGCATGTAGCGCTCGATGTTTTTGGTGGTGAACAGTCCATTGAGCTTGAAGCCGTTTTTCAACAAAGCTTCCAGACCGCCGCTCACCAAGGACTTACGACGAAGTGTGCTCGGCAGAAACCCAAGCAGGCTGCCGCCGTTCATTGCAAAGATGTCGCGGTAAGTGATGGGCTTCAGGCGCGTGAACAGTCGCCGTCGCTGGGCCATGCGATTGAGGTCCGAATCTGTGCCGCGCTCGAATGCATCAATGATGGACTCGACGGAATGGCCAGCGGCGAGAAGCGAAGATACGAAGGATCCTGCGCTGGAGCCGACATAGACTTTGAAGGTCATCTCGTCGTTGGGAAATCGAAGCTGAACTTCTTCCTTGGTCCCGCCGGCGAACTGAAAGCCCTTCTCCCGAAGCGCGAGGCAGACGCCCAAATGAAAAGCCGCGGCCTTGATTCCGCCACCCGACAACACCAATCCCAGCTTCTTTTTTTCCGTCAGCCGCATCGATTCAGTTTAAACCTGTGTCCAGCAGGCGTCGACCCCCCGCATCTGAAGCTATCAACGCCCCGCAACACTCGCAGGCAAGACCAAGGATCGAGCAGAAAAAATTTGAGCGTCAGCCGACTTCCACCTAGGCTCGAATCATGGTGTCGACCTCGACTCGAAACAAAGCTGCGACCAAGTCGCAGTCTCAAAAAAACTGGCTGCTTCTCACTGATTACGCGAGCAAGTATCGGGTCAGTGTTTCAACTCTGCGCCGTCGGATTAAGTCGGGTGCGCAGGAGCACCGTTTTGAAAACGGCAAATACTTTTTGCCCGAGCCCACAGTGCGAGACTTAGACGCCGGCGTGCACTTGGCCACCGAGATCTCCGCCACCACGGTCTCACCGGCGTCTTCACAAGCAGCGACTTCGCTCGGCGCGAGTGCGACTCAAGCTGAACCACCGGCGGGTGCCGCGGCCTCGCCCCGAGCCATGCCGGCACAGCATTTCACTTCTTCAGCTGAATTGGGTCTGCAAGAAAGCAAGCTGAGCGCCGATCTGAATCACTCGACGGTGCAAGTTGCGGCAGCTCAAATGGCGGCGCATGAAACCACCGAGGGGTCTTTGCTTCGTACGACCACTCGGCTCGTGGATGAGCTCAAGCGCGCTTACACACAAGTTTTGCAAGAAAAAGAAGAGCAGATTTTGCTTCTCAAAGAGGAGATCGCTGATCTCAAGACGCTCGTTCGCGTCCTGGAGTTTGATCGCGAGCGCCAGCTTCACCAACAGCAGCAGCAGCAGACTCAGCTTCGCTGAGCCTAGGCCTGACGGAAGCGTCCGTTCACTTTGCCGTTCAAAAAACGAACGCCGCTTTCGCGGCGCTCGATCGATCTTTAGAATTTTGATTTCCGATTAGGCGGCGGAAGCGGCCGCAGAGTCTTTGCCCTTTTTGCCTGTGCCGCCCTTGCTGGTCGGCTGACGCTTGGATTTGCCAAGCTTCTCATCCAGGGCCATATGCAGAACTTCATCCAAGTGCTCGACGTAGACAAAGTTGAGCTGCTGGCGGAACTCCTCGGGGATGTCTTGCACATCCTTTTGGTTCTGGAAGGGGATCAGCACCGTCTTCACGCCGTGGTTCAGAGCGGCCAAGGCCTTCTCACGAATTCCACCGACGGGAAGCACTCGACCTGAGAGCGTCACTTCGCCTGTCATCGCGACATCGGCGCGAATCGGCGTGTCGGTCATCAGCGAGATGATCGCTGTCGCCATGGTGATGCCTGCACTGGGTCCGTCCTTCGGCACAGCACCCGCGGGGATGTGCACGTGGGCTTGCCAGTTGTCGACCCAATCCTCGTCAATTCCAAGTTCCTTGGCGTGCGCACGAGCGTAGCTCATCGCGGCCTGCGCGGACTCTTTCATCACATCGCCCATCTGGCCTGTGAGAACAAAGCCGCCCTTGCCTTTCATCTTCAAAGCCTCGATGTAGAGCACTTCGCCGCCGGCCTGAGTCCAAGCCAAACCTGTCGCGATCCCCACTTGCGCCTCTTTGAGCTTCTCGTCGCGAATGAATCGCGGCGCACCCAAGAGATCCGCGACCTTCTCGGCGGTCACGACGACTTTCTCCGTTTGTCCCATCACAACGCGCTTAGCGACTTTGCGGCAGACTGAACCGACTTCGCGCTCGAGATTTCGCAGACCAGCTTCACGCGTGTAGCCTGAGATCAAGTAGCGGATACCGTCTTCTTTGAACTCGATGTTCTCGTCCGTTACACCGTTCGTCTCCATCTGGCGACGAATCAAATGCTTCTTGGTGATCAACACCTTGTCGTTCTCGGTGTAGCCCGGAATCTGAATCAGCTCCATACGATCGCGAAGCGCTGGCGGAATATTTTCCACCACGTTCGCTGTCGCGATGAACAAGACGTTCGACAGATCGAAGTCCACGTTCAAGTAGTGATCGCGGAAGGCATGGTTCTGTTCAGGATCCAGAACTTCGAGCATGGCCGCCGAAGGATCGCCGCGGTAGTCGCTACCGAGTTTGTCGATCTCGTCGAGCACGATCACGGGATTTCGCGTCTTCACTTGCTTGAGGGCCTGGACGATCTTGCCGGGCATCGCGCCGACATAGGTTCGTCGATGACCGCGAATTTCGGCTTCGTCCTTCACGCCGCCCAAGGCGACGCGGAAGTACTCGCGACCCATGGCTCGAGCGATGGACTTACCGAGCGAAGTTTTGCCGACGCCCGGAGGTCCCGCGAAACACAGGATCGGACCTTTGCGTGAGTCAGTTTTGAGTTTGCGAACCGCCAAGAATTCAAGGATGCGGTCCTTAGCTTTTTGCAGTTCATAGTGATCTTCGTCCAACACCTGCTTGGCGCGATCGAGATCGAGGTTGTCCTCGGTCGACTTGCCCCAAGGCAGATCCACCATCCAATCCAGATAGGTGCGGAGCATCGAGGCTTCGCTCGCGTCCGGATGCATGCGCTCCAAGCGACCCAACTGCTTGAGAGCTTCGTTGAGTACCGGCTCGGGCATGCCGGAGTTGCGAACTTTTTCGCGCAACTCTTCCAGCTCTTCGCCCTTTTGATCTTGTTCGCCCAGTTCATTCTTAATCGCGCGCATTTGTTCGCGAAGGAAGTACTCGCGCTGCGACTTATTCATTTCGTTGCTCGACTGCGAGCGGATCTTGGTCTGCATCTGCAGAACTTCAAGCTCGCTCGTCAGAATTTCTGAAACCAACTTCAGTCGCGCCTTAGGGTCCAAGGTCTCCAGCACGCGTTGCGCATCGGCGACTTTCAAACCTAAGTTGGAGGCGATCAAGTCGGCCAAGCGACCCGGCTCTTGGACATCGTCGAGGATCAAAAGAATGTCGGGAGACAGTGAGCGGCCCAAGGCGATGATCTTTTCCAGCTGCTCGCGAGCGGTGCGGATCAGCGCTTCGGTTTCAACGCCATCGGCGCCCGGCGCCTTGGCTTCTTCGTCGACCACGCGCTCAACACCGACTTCGAAGTTCGGCGAAGATTTCACGAAACGGGTGATGCGGCCTTTGGCCTCGCCCTGAATCAGAATCTTCACACGACCATCAGCGAGTTTACGCATGCGCATGATTCGCGCGATGGTGCCGACGGTGTAGATCGAATCTTCAGTCGGATTCTCTTCAGTGATTTCACGTTGTGAGGCGAGGAAGATCAGGCGGTTCTTGCCGAGCGCTTCTTCCACAGATCGGATCGAGGCTTCGCGTCCGACAAAGAGGGGAAGAATCATGTAGGGAAACACCACAATATCGCGAACGGGCAACATCGGAAGTGTTTCTGGGATATCCAGGGCCTGATTATCAAACGCCATGCGTCCTCCGCGACCCACTCGAGCGGCTGCGACCTGCAGCTTGTCGTATGAGGGATCGACTGTTCTAAAAAGCTTTTCGGAGAACCTTTAAAATCCCTTTACGCCGACAGCACCGCGCAAAGGTCCAATTTTGCGGGAAAACGCCTCGGTCTTCAGGCTAGATTTACAGGGGCCAGTGTGAATTGGGTCGATTGAGGAAACTCGCAACTGGCGTGAATTGTGGCGCGGGCCTCAGGGAAATTGTGAAGTGTTCGAGGCCGCGGCGACGCCAACGCGTCGAGGGCCATAAAGCGCTCGCCTCGAAAAAGCAAAGCGCCCCGACGAGGGCGCTTCACGTGGATCTTAGTTTAGTTTGATCGGAGTGTTCAAAACCGTCGCCTGCATTCGGCGACAGGACTTTTGTCCGAGATGATTCTTAAGCGTGAACAGGCTCGAGGCGCTCGCGCTGCTCTTGCTCTTCTTTGCAAGCCAAGCAGAGGCTGGTCACGGGACGCGCGCGCAACCGCTCAAGCCCGATGGGCTCTTCGCAAACTTCGCACAGGCCGAAGCGTCCCTCTTCGATGCGGCTCAGAGCGCGATCGATCTTCGGCAACATTTGCGTCGCACGTTCCTTAATGCGAATTTGCAAATTCAAATCAATCTCACCGCTGGCGAGATCACCTTCATCGCCGCGCAAGCCGCCGGGAGACAGACCTTCACTGCGGAAGCCGCTCACATGATTGAGATGTTCGTCGCGCAGTCGGAGCAACTGATCTTTCAAATCGCAAATCTCATTGCGGGTCAGTTCGCGAGGCTCCACCCAACGCGCTGGAGTGGCGAGACGTGAACGCGAAGAGTGTTGGCTCTGTGTGGGTGCCGGCGAAGTTCCTCGGCGCGATTTCGAAGTGCTGGTCGACTTTGAAGATGTGAGTTTCGGCATGTTTCCCCTTCATGCGTTGATCGATGAGATTCACTCACCGGCATTTGTTGGCGACCCCTGGTTGCCAACAAAACAAGCAGACTAAATCCTGAGCGCACCCCCTCGTGCGACAGGATGTGACAGCTTGTAAGAGCTTGAAGGTAAATTTGTCAAAAGTCTGAGTGGACGCCTCGGGCCATGCCCGCATCTCGGGCAGGTGTCCATGATCATTGTGTTTTTTCTGTTCAGCAGCTGCGGAGCGCAGCGGGTGTGAAAGCCCGGATCATTATCAATTCCCTATGAAAAGCCTGTTGAAGCGCTGTGAAGTCGTCGAAATTTCCGAGTGAATGCTTAATTTCCCGACAGAACATGGGCTCCGCCGCGCCAGGGTGAATAAATCTGTCACGATTTCTGTTATTCACCGACTCGAGACTCTGAATCTTGCCCAGAATGCCGAATCTTTTCGCCCGGCGCTCCCGCCTCCAAACCCCAAGCTCAAAACCCCAACCTCAAAATCTGGACGCTTAACCACGCGCAAATCGCTGCTGAAGTGCTTCGCGAATTTCAGCGCCCTCAATCGAAAGTCGAGTCCACGGCAACACGCGAAGGCGCTCTTCTTCAATCGGCTCTTCCGTCTCTTCGCAAATTCCAAACGAGCCTTGTTCGATGCGAGCGAGAGCGGCCTCGATCTCCATCAATTGATTTTGAATTCGCTGTTGTGAACTGAGGAAGGCGTTCTCGGCCAAAAGATCCATGGTGAGATCACCTTCATCGCTGCCGCCGCGATCGCGAGATTCAAACTCACGCGCCGCCTGACGCGCGCGATTGAGCAAGTCGGCTTTGGACTCGAGCAAGCGTGTGCGGCATTCGCGAACGAAGGCTTCCGTGAGTCCTTGAGCTTTATGTTGGCGCGTCGGTCTTTGGATCTTCTGCATATGAGTCGGGCCTCCCACCCGTGAGCAAAGCACTCTGAGTTTTCCCCTCAGCCCCGAGGGGCCGATGTCTCGAGGTCGAACTTCCTGGACCTCGAACGCCGCTAAGACAGACGCCGACGTCTCGGCGGTTAGGAGGCAACCGCCGATCGTGCATCGAAAATTCTAATGGGGGAGAGTCGGGGCCCTTATCGCTTGGAGCTGGGGGCCTCGAGAGGCTGAATTTTGCCACCCTTAACGGTGAGGATGGAGATGGGGCGGGAAAACTCGCGTCCAGCGCCAATCGAGAAACGGCCCAAAGAACCGGTGATGTTCTGTGCGGTGCTGAGCTGCTCTTGGAGTGAAATGCGCGACGAGGCGCCATCGCTGATCAACTTACGGAGCAAGGCCCCCGTGTCATAGGCTTGGGTTTCGATGAGACCTGGATCCGCGCCATAAAAATCACGGAAGCTGCGGAAGAATTCCGAGCTCACGAAGGACTTGTCTTCACTCATCAGTCCGTCGACGAAGACGGCGCCTTCCGCGGCCTTCTGCGAGCGCTGCACGAACTGTGGATTGTTCCACACGTTGGTACCCAGCACGCGCATGTTGTCGACATCGTAGTAGGCGAGCATGGGCAGAATTTGTCCAGCCGCCTTGGGCGTATCGGGAATGAAGAGAAACTCAAAGTCCACCGCAGGCGTCAGCACTTCTTCATAGGTGGGGCCGCCTTGCCGAACGCTGCGCTTGGGGTTGCGATCCATGAAGGCGCGGTAGCGCGCCCGGTACTCGTCGGCGCGATCTTCCATGTAATAGGTTGCGACGAGCCGCTGAATGACGCTTCGAAAATCTGTCTCATCGGGGTCGTAGGTCTGCGCCGCCGTGACGTGGCCGCCGCGCTTGAGGACTTCGTCCCAAAACGAATTCGCAAACTCCACACCATACGAGTCGTTGGGGTACAGAATCGCAAAGCGCTTGGCGCCGACTTGGTCCATCGCATAGCTGACCAGTGTTTGCGTCTGCTGCCGACTGGTGAGCGCGTTTCGAAACACGAACTCGCCGATCTCGGTGATTCCAGATTTCTGACTCATGAGCAGCATGGGCACGCCCAGCTCTTGCGCCTTCGTCGCCTCAGCAGTCGCCGTGCGGCTCAAAAGTCCACCGACGATCGCCAGCGCATTGTCTTCCACAACCAAGCGTTCAACAGCTCGACGGGCGAGATCTGGATTGCCTTCGCTATCAATAATGGCGAGTCGAAAATGACTTCCCGCCTTGCCAGCCAATCCCGCACCAAGGCCAAGTTGCAAGCCGCGAAGTGCGCGGTAGCCAACGCCGGCGTTGCGGCCCGAGAGCGGGAGTACGGCGCCAATGGTGCGCGAATCCACGCGGCTTCGAGCGTCGATTTGCGTGACAAGTAACTGCGCGCGTTCGGCGATTTCGGATTTAGGTGCGAGCGAGATGACATCTTCGAACATCGACTTGGCCGCGCTCAGTTTCCGCTGATCGGCGAGCACTAAGCCGATACGAAATTTTGCCGAGGGTCGTAGAAATCCGTAGCGAGAAGAATCGGCGATGCTTTTGACGTCGCTGTCGCTGAGTTTGGCATCGAGGATTTCCTGAGCCAGCACGCGCGCGCGATCTCGCAAGCGTTGCGCAGACGTCCCGAGGCGAACACTCTCCGCGTCGGCGTCATCCGCCAGACGCACTAAATTTTCGAGTGCTTCAAGGTGGCGACCAAGCGCCGAGAGCGCGAGCGATTTCAGCTCCAGAGCCTCAAGGCGAGTGATGCTGCGCTCAGGTCCGCTGGCGAGTGCCGCACTTTTCTCTGCACTTCGCAGCGCCTCTTCAGCGCGATTCAATTTCATTTGCTGGCGCCCGGCGCCGAGATGAGCGTCGGCTTCGTGGTTCGAGGCCACTGGCAGCTGAGTGATGAGGGTGTAAGCCCGCAGGGCCTCTTGCGCTTCGCCCGCTCTCTCGTGGTACTGAGCGACGTTCATAAGCGCATCGTCGGCCAGTGTGCTTTGCGGGTGTGCGGCAGCGAACTTCTCCAGTCGCTCCAGACCTTGCGCGACAGCACCCTTATCCAGAAGAGCTTTTGCGGACTGATATTCTTTTTCCATCGCAGGCGAGGGCGGCGCCGCCTCTTGTTTGCGTTCGACGATCGACTGGCAACCCACCAGCAGAGCCAAGCTGACGGCCAGGATCAGGTTGCGTCGGGCTGGTCCGCGCCGACATCGAGAAACAACAGTATCAATGGCACCCGATGAACAAGACATTTCGACCCCGATCACTTCTGACTCATTTACTTCTTACGAAGACGTTCGACTTTTTCTTGATAGGCCTTCACCATCGGCGTCGGCTTCAACCCAGCGGCGAAGCGCCGTAGAGTTTCGCGCTGTTCATCACTCAACTCGCGCGGCACATCGACCAAAACCTTGACCAATAAATCTCCAGCCTCGCCCGAAATGGCGGCGAAGCCCTTGCCCTTCATGCGAAAGATTTGTCCAGAAGGTGTTCCCGGCGGAATCTTCAATGAAGCTTTCCCGGTCAGCGTGGGAATCTCAATGATGGAGCCAAGGGCCGCGTCGATGAAATTGATGGGAACTTCCAAGTGGATATCATTCTCAACACGCTTAAACAGCGGATGCTCGGCGAGATTCACAATCACGTACAAGTCGCCGGCGACTCCAGTTTGCGGAAGATCGCCTTCACTGCGAAGTTTCAAGCGCTGTCCCGCCTTCACTCCCGAGGGAATGGTGATCGCCAGCTTGGCCGTCTCTTCGCGGCCCTTGCGATTGCGCACAAACGAAATGGTTTTTTCACAGCCCGTGGCGGCCTCCTCGAAGGTCACCGTCAAGGTGTAGCGAAGATCGGCACCTCGACCTGGTCCTGCTTTGCCGCGCGGCTCGGTACCGGAATGAAATGGTCCGCGTTGTCGCGGATCCGCGCCGCGAAAAGTTCCGCCGAAAATATCTGAGAAAATATCTTGAAAGGATTCGGGTCCGGAATAGTCGAAGCCGCCGCCTTCGAACGGATTGGCTCCAGGACGAAAGGGTCCACCAGCGCCCGCCCCCGCGAAGTGCGGCGCGTGACCGATTTGATCATAGCGGGCACGTCGCTTGTCATCCGACAAAGTTTCGTAGGCCTCGTTAATCTCTTTGAATCGCTCTTCAGCCTTTTTGTCGCCCGGATTCTTATCCGGATGAAACTGCAAGGCGAGCTTGCGAAAGGCCTTCTTGATTTCTTCACCTGTCGCGCTTCGCGCGACACCGAGAACTTCGTAAAAATCCCGCTTCGTGGCCACACGCGCTCCCGTCGATGCGTCTTATTCTTTTTCTTTCGCCACGATGACTTGGCCGTGGCGAATCACGCGATCGTGAAGTTTGTAGGGCTTGCGGAACACGCGCGAAATATGTCCGGGGGGCAAGTCCGCGGACACTTCACTCGACAGAGCCTCGAACACCGCGGGATCAAAGGCTTTGCCGAGCGCGGGAATCTCTTCGATGCCATTTTTTGAAAGCGCGGCTTTCAACTGCGTGGCCGTCAGTTCAATGCCCTTGCGGAAAGAATCAAAGTTGTCGGTGGTCACTTCAGTCGCCAGCGCCTTTTCAAAAATATCCACGACCTCGAGAATGTCGACGGCCAAGCGTTCGGCACCAAAGCGACGAAGATCCGAGCGCTCTTTGATCGCATTCTTTTTGTAGTTCTCAAACTCGGCGGCCAAATACAGATAGTCGTTCTTGAACTTCATCAGTTCCGCGATTTGTTCGGGCGAAAGCTCGGTGTGCATGCCGTCGGCGGGGCCTTGGGCCTCGCCCGATGAATTTTGCTGCGCGCCGGATCCCGTGGAGTTGGGATGAGGATTTTTTGGATCAGAATTTTGGTCCACTTCGGCTCCTTTGAAGGCTCAGGTCATTATGGAGCCGCTGGAGTCGAAGTCAAACCGCCGAGTCGATGAATTTCGGCTTTCTGCCGCCAGCGAATTGTGAACGAAAAAACTCGCACACCGTCGGGCTCAGGACAGAGACGGCCATTCGTCCTGCAAGTAGGTCAGGCGCTCCAGCACTCGATTTGCCAGTGCATGACCGCGCGGCGTGAAGTGATAATTCACCCCGAATGAAACGCCTTGAGAATTTGTGCGAGTTCTCAGCAAACCTCCTTCGACGCAGGGGGCGAGGCGCCGAATCGCGTCCTGCGCGGCGGCTCGGCCGAATTTTTCCGCAACGCGTTCAATGTCGAGGCCGCGCTGCACGCGAAGATGTGTGTGCAAGTAGTCCGTCAGGGCCTCGTGCGGCTTGAGGGCTTCAACACGGTCGGCCGACATGCTTTGCCAAAAGCTCGCACCTCGCGCCTCGCGCAGTTCGTGTTCATAAGCCTTCAAGGTCGCAGGATTCCAGAAGCGAAGCCCCCAAAAGTCGTCTTGGCCCGCAGTTCGCGGCCGATAAGAGTGCGCACCCATGCCTAAGCCCCAATAGGGTTGATCGCTCCAGTACAAAAGATTGTGTCGCGATTCAAAACCCGGCACGGCGAAGTTCGAAAGCTCGTAGCGAAAAATCCCAGCGCTCTGCAATCGCTCTTCGATCATCTCGAACATGTCGGCCTGCTCTTCGTCCCCGGCTCGCCCGCGATTCAGCGGATGCTTTTCCGGAACCGTGAGGCAATACGCGCTCAAATGTCGCGGGCCATAGGCGAGAGCTTGGCGCAGATCTTCTTCAAGCTCGCGCAAACTTTGTCCGGGAAGCGCGAAGAGCAAATCGAAATTGAAGTTGAGGCCCATGCGACTCAGGAGCTCAAGATCGCGATGCGTATCGGCGACACTGTGCTTTCGTCCAGTGACCTTCAAAAGCTCAGCATTGAAGGTCTGCGCGCCAACGGAAAAGCGAGTGACGCCGCAATCGAGCCAAGCCTGAACTCGACTTTGTGGAGAATCAGCGTCGTCGACAGGTCCCAGAGTTCCCGGATTCACTTCCAGTGTGACTTCGGCATTCGCAGAAAGCGGGAAGCCCGCTCTTGCAAGCTCGTCGCGGACGGCTACCATATCTTCAGGCCGCATTAAACTGGGCGTGCCGCCGCCTAGGTAGAGAGAGGACAATGGTGTAGGGTTAAGAGATTCGGCGCGCGAGCGAATTTCCTCTCGCAAGAGATCAACATAACGCCCCATCGGCGGCAGATCCCCGACTTCGAACTTCACAAAGTCGCAGTACGTACAAATCTGCAAACAGTAGGGAATATGGACGTAGACGCCAAAGGCGGGCGCAGAAACTGATCGAAAATCTGGATTTGATTCAGAACTCATGAGGTAGCAGAGATGACGCAGAAACGAGCCGCAAGCAAGTCGACAAACGGCATGAAGCCGATTTCCTTCCAACTCAAAAACGGCTTGCAGGTGCGATTGCTGCCCTCGCGTCGCGCGCCGGTGATTTCCGTCCAGTGTTGGGTGAACACAGGCTCGGCGGATGAGCGCCCCGCTGAGCAAGGCATCAGTCATTTCATCGAACACCTGGTTTTCAAGGGCACGGAACACTACGGCGTCGGCGAAATCGCTAAAGCCGTCGAGGCCTCGGGCGGCGAAATGAACGCATGGACCAGCTTCGATCAAACTGTGTTCTACATCAACATCTCCAAGGAATTCGTCGGCACGGCCCTGCACACCATCGGCGACATGATGTCGACACCCCGCTTTGATCCCAAAGAGATCGATGCCGAACGTGAGGTGGTGTTGGAAGAGATCAAGCGCACCAACGACAATCCGTCTCGGCGGGGCAGTCGTCTGCTTTTTTCGAACTTCTATCGGCGCCACCCCTATCGCGTGCCGGTCATCGGTCGGCCCGAAGTTGTCGCGAAAGTCTCTCCCAAAGTTCTGCGCCGTTATTTCGCCGAACGCTACTCGGCGAAGAACATGCTTTTGGTGGTCGCCGGAGACTTTGAGACGGGAGAAATGCGTCGGCAGATTGCTGAAAACTTCGGGCGCGTGCAAGGCGGCCGAGTTCGCAGTGTGAAGCGATCGCGCGAAACGGCACCGACGCGGCCTCGAATCCGCTTGGAAGAATCCGATTTGAAGGAAACTCAGGTGCATATTTGCTTTCCCATTCCCCCAGCTGCGCATCAAGATTTGGCGGGCCTGGAAGTGCTCAGCATGATGTTGGGTCAGGGCGACGCCAGCCGTCTGGTGAAGCGGCTTCGCTTGGATGAAGATTTGGCGAACTCTGTTGGTGCAGGATGTTTCGCGCCCAAAGACCCCGGCTTTTTCTCCATTTCATTCACCGCGCGGCCCGAACAGACCCTGCCGTCATTGAAGGCTTGTGCGGAAGTTGTCGCGGCGAACTTCCAAGAGGCGTATTCGCAAGCGGAAATTGAGCGCGCCATCACCAATATCGAAAGTTCGGAATACTACGGGCTGGAGTCCGTCGAGGGTTTGGCGCGCAAAATGGGATCGCTGCTCACTTTGTTTGGCGATCTCAAAAAGTTCGACGAGTACATGCAGCGCGTGCGCGACTTCAGCGCCCAAGAGGCGCACCGGCTTTTGCGAAAGTATTTAGACCCCGCGCGCATGACGGCTGTCGTGTTGATGGCCAAAGGCCAAGAAAGCGAAAAGCCAGCGATCGAAGCCGCACTTCGCGATTTCGGTGCGACATTGAAAAAGGCGCGCGCGGCCTCGACAGCACGATTGTCGCCCCGAGACGCCGCCAAGAAAATCAAGCCGCATCCAAAGTGGAAAGCGGCGGCGGATCTGAACGTCAAAATTGAGCGCGAAACTTTGCCAAGCGGCACGCGAGTGATCTGGCGAGCGACGCGCTCGGCTCCGACGGTCAGCGCGCGCATCGCCTGGCGGGGCGGTTCAAGGACGGAAGCTCCTCATCAAGGCGGCTTGACGGAACTTCTCTCTCGCGTGTGGGTGAGTGGCACTCGTGAGCTGAACGAGTCGCAACTTCTTGAACGCATTGAGAGCATGGCCGCGGGCCTCGGTGCGTTTGGCGGTCGCCACACCGTGGGGCTGAGCGCGCAGACTTTGTCGATTCGTCAGCGCGAGTTCGCGCCACTGTTTGCTGAAGTGGCGTGGTCGCCGCGGCTGAGCGCCGAGGCTGTGCCGCGTGAAATCAGTCAGATGCTTGAAGGACTTCGAACGCGCGATGACCGACCATCGCAGATTGCCTCGCGCATCTTCATGGAGACGCTGTTTCGCGATCATTTTTACGCACGAGATCCGATGGGTACCGCGGAGAGCTTGCGAAGCCTCGACTTGAAACAGCTGCAACTGCACCTCGAGAAGAACATCGCCAGTGCGCCGCTTGTCGTTGTGACGGGGGATTTGGACAAGGCGATTTGGCGAGATGCGATCGAGAGTGCGGCAGCGGCGCGAAAGCGGCCCGCCGCCAGCGCGGCCTTGCGAGACGCAAAGGTCGAACGCTTTAAGCCTCGTGCTGAGAGTGAGCAAAGATGTTTCCGCGAACTCAAGAAGGAGCAAACTCAAGTGCTTCTCGGCTGGCCGGGATTGACCTTGGATGATCCGCGCCGCGTGACTCTGCAAGTGGCGCAAGGCCTACTCTCGGGAATGGGCGGGCGGCTGTTTGTCGAACTTCGCGAAAAGAAGTCGCTGGCTTATAGTGTCGGCCCGACGGCGATGGAAGGACTTGAGGGCGGCTATGTCGGAGCGCACATCGGCTGCTCGCCGGAAAAAGCCGAAGAGGCGATTCGCGATTTGTTGCTCGAGTTTCAGAAGCTCGCCGAGCACTTGGTCGATGCCGAAGAGTTGGCGCGCGCCAAGCGTTTCTTGATCGGGCATCATGATCTTGGACTGCAAAAAGCCTCGGCCCTGAGCTCTGCTTTTCTGTTTCACGAGATCTACGGTCTTCCCGCGGAAGACATTCTCAACTACGGCGAACAAGTGAAAGCTGTGAGCGCTGAGAATCTCAGAAACTTGATCGCCGAACTTGTGAGTCGGCCGCCGACGATCGTGGTGGTGGGCCCCAAGTCACCCTGGCGCGAAGGTGAATTCACCGCGATTCAGGCTTAATCTTGGTATAAGCGCGGCTTTCGAGCCGCGTCTCAAACTGAGATTTTGCCCCGTCCAAAGTCGTAATTCGCTTCATGATTTCTCTCGATCTCAGGTGGAGTTGTTAAACTGAGATCAGATTCGCGCGCAGGTGAGGCGCGGGTTCGAAGGGGTTTCACGCGATGTCGACGAAGACCATATTCGTCTCCAGCCGCGAGTACTTTGCCGAAGTGGTGGACTCGGCACTGTCGTCTCGACGGATGGACACATTTCCATCAGCCAAAGACTATCTGATTCGCTTGCTCGAGTTCCATGTGCCTGCCGAGCATCTGTTCGACGAGTTCGACGAACAAGGTCGCCGTCAGCGATCAACTCTGGCCGAGGCGTACTTGCGCGCCATGAGCTCCGAGCCCGCGCAGCGCGTGGAACTTCTCAAGCGCACGGCGGATCGCGCGCTCTACATCAGCGGCTTCTTTTCCGATTCACTGCAAAGAAAACTGGTCGATGTGGACTATTATGCCGACATGGGTGTCGCGGCCTACTCGTCACTGGCGGAAAACGTGCGCGACGACCTGTCGACACGAGTTTATCGCGAGTACTCGCGCCGTTTCACCGAATTCATGGATGTCTTGGCCTGGATCAGCTCGCAGTCGAAGCAGCAGAGCGAGGCCAACATACTGCGTCTGTACGAGGCCTTCGCGCGCACCGGTTCGGAGTATGCGCGCGAGCAGCTCTTGGAACGCGGGCTGATCGCGGTACCGCTGTCGGAGCTTGAAAAGTCCAAAAAGCAGTAGCTGACAGCGCCCCGCCGCGCCCGTTAGACTCACGAACATGTTTGATATCGGCTTCAGCGAAATGATTTTGATCGCCGTGATCGCGCTTGTCGCGATTGGGCCAAAACAACTTCCTGAGGTCGCGCGCACAGTCGGAAAATTCATTGGCGAGTTCAAACGCATGTTCGGCGACGTCGCCACCAGCTTCATCGACGCCCGTGACGGCGCGGACCGCGAGCTGCGCAAGTTCAAAGACGATGTGAAGGGGTCGGTGTTCTCGCAAGCGAGACATGAGGACCAGTCGCAGGCGAGACACGATGACCAGCCGCAAGCGAGACATGAGGACCAGCCGCAGGCGCATGCAGCGACTCAGCCCGAGTCAGCAACTCACGCCCCCGAGACCCACGCTTCCGAGTCACCGGCAGCTCATTCGCCAGTGGCCTCGAGCCAATCCTCTGCAAGCGACTCAGGTGAAAAGTCATGAGAGACCCGCGCGATGAAAACGGCGTCGATCAACTGACATTGACGGATCATCTTGCCGAGCTGCGCACGCGCATTATCCGCTCGCTCTATGCCATCGTCGTTGGCGTCGGAATCGCGTTTTTCTACTCGGATGTTTTGTTCGACCTGGTTCGCCAACCCGTGCAGCAGTTTTTGCCCGAGGGTGGTTTGGTGTTCACACACCCCATGGATAAATTCATGGCCCACTTCAAACTTTCAGGTGTGGCGGGCCTCATCCTCACCTGTCCGTTTTGGCTGTATCAAGCTTGGTGCTTCGTCGCGCCCGGTCTGTATCGACATGAGCGTAAATATGCGATGGCGTTCATCGCGACCTCGAGCGCGCTCTTTGTGATCGGTGCGAGCTTCGCTTACTTTTTGGTGTTGCCGGCGGCCTTCGATTTTCTCTTCACCTTTGGTGGCACCACAGATCGCCCGTTGATCACCATCGCGGAGTACTTTTCGTTTTTTGCCACCATGGTTTTGGTCTTTGCGGTTTGTTTTGAATTGCCCGTCGTGATGGTGATTCTGGGTCTGTTGGGGATTCTGAAGGCCGAAGGACTTCGTTCCACGCGGCGTTATGCGATTGTTGTGCTGTCTGTCCTATCCGCGGTCGTGACGCCGCCCGATGTGATCAGCATGATGCTGCTTTTTGTTCCTCTTCTCATTCTTTATGAAATCTCGATTCTCCTGATTGCGGTGATCGAACGCCGTCGAGCCGCGGCCTCGACGATTGGCGCCGCAGAGCATTAATCCTCAAGCCAATTCGACTTGAATCGCAATCTGGCCCTGCTTAGACTTTTTTTGATGATCGCGGCACAAGCCTTCGGTCGGGTTCAACGTCTCGGGATTCATCTTCTTGAGGGGGTAATATGGCGGACGTACTCGTTGTGACGAGCAAAGTGAAAAAACTCATCAAAGAAAAAGGCGAGTGCAACACCTCGGCGGAAACCATTGATGTACTCAGCAAGGCGATCGAGCGTCTCTGCCTGAAGGGCATCGAGGCCGCAAAGGCTGACGGTCGTAAGACTGTTATGGCTCGCGACATCGTCATCGATCACATCTAGATCCATGATTTCTTGATATTGTGTTGGGGAGTCTGCCCATTGAGCTGTAACGGCTCAGGCCCGAAGGGTCGGTCAGCATCTCTCGTGCACCTAAGGATCGCGCCGAACTCTCAGTTTTGAGAACGGCGCGATTTTGTTTTTCCCGGCATCCTCATCGAGGCGTCGGGCCTGTAAGTCGTGCACAGCCAACACGCGCCGATGATTTCAAATGGACAGCTCCGAGGCCACGGCCCTAAACCAGTGCATCACTATCAAAGTGAGTACGAAAGTGAGGCCAAAATGTTTTGGGGACTAACTTTTCTCGCCGTTGGACTGCTGCTGCTTTTGCAAACCGTCTTGAAGGTGGATCTGCCGATCTTGCGCATTCTGTTCAGTCTGGCGCTGATCTACTTGGGCGTAAAAATGATGTTCGGAACTTTCGGAATCAGCATCAATGGCGCGAAGTTCGAAAAAGTCGCGACGGCCACGGATGTGGTGTTCACCGAAGGCGATCTCAGCGCGCGCAGCGATGATCGGGTCAATCGCAACTTCAACACCGTCTTCGGTCAGTCGCGCTTGGATCTCAGCAGTGTCGAGCCCACAGATCTCGAAAAGGGCGTCGAGATTTCCGCTGTGTTTGGCAAAACCGAAGTGCAAACTCCTCGTGAGTTGCCGCTTGTGGTGGAAAGCAACACGGCCTTTGGAAAGATCGATGTACGCGGCGATAAAACCGGCGCGCTTGGCAACGGCATCTATCGATCACCCGGCTTCGATGCCTCGAAGCCGCATTTGAAAATCGAAGCGAACTCGGTCTTCGGCGAGATCGTGATTCGCTAAGGCTCTTCAGTTTCTTCTCCGGAAAAATATGAAGCTGCGGAACGCGGGCTATGCCTTGCGTTCCGAAAGCAAACTCTGAAACTCCGCCCAGTCGACGACGCGAATTCCTAGCTCCTCGGCCTTCGCAAGTTTGGATCCCGCCTCTTCGCCAGCCAGCAAAATGTCAGTTTTCTTTGAGACAGAGCCTTGCACCAAGCCGCCTTCTGACTCGATCAGGGCTTTGATTTGATCGCGTGGCTCCGGAAGCGTACCCGTGATCACGAACTTCACGCCTTTAAGTCGACCCAATCCTGTGGCTTGTTTGCGTTTGGCCAATCGCACGCCGCCCTCTTGTAAGCGTCGAACTTCATTCTGAACATAGTCGCCTTGCAGAGCTTGGATCAAACTCTGCGCGACTTTTTCGCCGACGTCGGGGATGGCGGAAAGTTGCTCGCTGGTCGCTGCGAGAAATTCTTCGTGATCGCCAAATGCGAGGGCGAGGGACTTGGCTGTGGTCTCGCCGACAAAGCGAATGCCGAGTGCATAGATCACTCGGGCCAGATCCGAGTCACGAGATCGATCGATCGCGTCGATCAACTTTTGCGCCGATTTTTCGCCCTGGCGTTCCAGATTCAGGACTTGCTCGAGCTTCAGAAAATACAAATCAGAAGGGCGAGCAATCAGCTTTTCATCGACAAGAGCCTCGATGAGTTTGTCGCCCAAGCCTTCGATGTTCATCGCGCGCCGGCTGACGAAGTGCTTGATCGACTCTTTGACGATCGCAGGACAAAGCGGATTCACGCAGCGGGCGACGGCTTCGCCTTCGGGTCGTTCAACAGAATTTCCGCAAGAGGGACAATGCGTCGGCAGACGAAACTTGGGGCCTCGTCCTTGGTCATCGGGATTGGCCACGCGCACGACCTCGGGAATCACATCGCCGGCGCGTTGAATGATGACGCGATCCCCGACGCGCAAATCTTTGCGATCAATTTCATCTTGGTTGTGAAGTGTGGCGTGACTGACCGTCACGCCTCCCACGCGCGCAGGTTCGAGAATCGCGACAGGCGTCAGCGCGCCGGTGCGACCAACTTGTACAGCGATCTCACGTAAAGTCGTCTCGGCTTGTTGGGGTGGAAACTTGGCCGCCGTTGCCCAGCGCGGAGAGCGGGCGACAAACCCCAGCTCGTCTTGAGTGCGCCACGAGTTCACCTTGATGACCACGCCATCGATGTCAAAGGGTAAGCTTTCGCGAATGCTCTGGATGAACTCATAGTAGGCTCGCGCTTCGGCGGGGCCGCGAGCTGTGCGCGCTAATCGAAGGCGTTGAAGAAATTTACTCGACGGCCCCAGTGAATCCGCCCATAGCTTATTGACTTGTAAACGAGTTTCGAAGGCGCCAGCTCCCTCCGTCGACTCGTCGCTGACGCCCACGCCGGGAAGTCCCCAGGCTAAACATTGCTTCTCAAACTCCGCTTGCGAAGCAAAGCTTCTCCCCTCGATCACGCCCGGCGCGTAGATGAACATCCTGAGCGGTCGCGAAGCGGCGATGCGCGAATCGAGTTGCCGGATGCTGCCTGCGGCGGCGTTGCGGGGATTGGCAAAGGTGGCCTCGCCGTCGGCCTCTTGCTGTTCGTTGAGGCGGCGAAAGTCGTCCTTGAGCAAGATCACTTCGCCGCGAACTTCAAAAAGTGGCGGCGCTTCGGCCGGAAGGCGAAGAGGAACGGAGCGAATGGTGCGAATGTTCGCGGTCACATCTTCGCCGACGGCGCCATCGCCACGCGTGAGGGCGCGCGTGAGGACGCCCTGTTCGTAAATCAGTTCCATGGCAAGGCCATCGAACTTCGGCTCACAGAAGTACTCGATCACCTCGGGGGCATCGCTGCCGAGCTGCTTTCGCACGCGGGCGTCGAACTCGTCGATGTCTTCGACGGAATAGGAATTCTGCAGCGAAAGCATAGGCCGTCGATGCGCGACTTTCGTGAACGCCTCAAGCGGCTGGCTTCCCACGCGTTGCGAGGGAGAGTCGGCGCGCACCCAATCAGGATGCGCGGCCTCGATCTTCAATAGTTCTTCGACGAGCAAGTCATAGTTGTGATCGGAAATCTCGGGCTGATCGAGAGCGTGATAGAGGTGGTCATGCCTTTGAATTTCGCGGACCAGCTCGTCATAGCGGGCACGCAATTCAGACGAAGGCCCCGAGGCGCGAGCGGATTTCGATGACGACATCCCTCCACGATAACTGACAACGCGTGGCGTGAGGCAGCGTCTTTTTGGGGACGTTGGACAATGTGAGCTGCGTCTAATAAACAGCTTACATGGCAAATTCGAAAACTGACCCGTCTTCTTCTGCTTCGCCTCGGCTCGATAAGAGCACGGTGGCGAAAGTCGCCGAGCTTTCGCGACTCAAACTCAGCGATGCTGAACTTGAAAGCATCGCCCAGCAGCTTTCCATGGTGCTCGCAAACTTCGAGCAGCTCGCTCAAGTGAACACTCAAGGTGTCGAGCCCATGGTCACACCCACCGACCTCACTTTGCGACTGCGCGAAGATCGTGTTGAGCGTCGCGAGCCGGCTGAAGCCTTCTTGGAAAACGCTCCGGATCGTTCGGGCAATTTGTTTAAAGTTCCTCCGGTGGTGGGATGATGGATCTAACTTTCGCAACTTGTTCTGAAGTGGGGCGCGCGGTTCGCGATCGCAAAGTTTCGGCGGTCGAGGTGACGCGACATTTTCTCAAACGCATCGGTGAGCTCGACCCGAAAATCGGCGCGTTCACGACGGTGAACTCTCGGGCCGAGGCCCAAGCGGCTGACGTCGATGCCCGCTTGGCGCGCGGCGAAGCTGTTGGCCCCTTGGCGGGCGTCCCCATTGCCATCAAGGATTTGCTGTGCACGAAGGGGCTTCGCACCACGGCTTCGTCGAAGATTTTGGCGAACTTCATTCCGCCGTACTCAGCAACAGTTGTGAGGCGCTTGGAAGAAGCCGGCGCGATTTGTATCGGTAAAACCAGCTTGGATGAATTCGGCATGGGGTCATCCAATGAGAACTCGGCTTTTGGTTCGGTGAAAAATCCTTGGAACCCTGAGTACGTGCCTGGCGGATCCAGCGGCGGGTCGGCGGCGTCGGTTGCCGCGCGCATGGCGCTGGCCTCGATCGGTACGGATACAGGTGGATCGATTCGCCAGCCTTCAAGCTTCTGCGGGTTGTTTGGCATCAAGCCGACTTACGGTCGCGTCAGTCGCTACGGCATCATCGCCTTCGCCTCCAGCCTCGATCAGGCCGGGCCGATGGCGCTTTCAACTGAAGATGCGGCACTCATCTTGGAGGTCATTTCGGGTCGCTGTGAACGTGACTCCACCAGTGCCGATGTTTCGGTGCCGCAGTTTTCCCAGCAGATCAGCGATCAGGTGAAGGGCCTGCGTATTGGTCTGCCGAAGCAGTACTTCGCTGAGAAAATGGACGCCGACGTGGAGCGCGTGACTCGCGAAAGTATCGAAGCTCTCAAAAAGCGCGGGGCAATTCTGGTCGATGTGGAGCTGCCTCTCGTGAAGTATGCCGTACCGGTTTACTACTTGGTCGCCACCAGCGAAGCCTCTTCGAATCTTGCGCGTTACGACGGTATGCGCTTTGGTCACAGATCCAAGAACGCCACCAAAGGCGATCTGGATGACTTGTACTCAAGCTCGCGTGGCGAGGGCTTCGGACCCGAAGTGAAGCGACGGATCATGTTGGGAACTTACGCTCTTTCGAGCGGCTACTACGATGCCTACTATCAAAAGGCCTCTCAGGTCCGCCGCTTGATTCGCGACGAATTCACCCGCGCCTTCACTCAGTGTGATGTGATCCTAAGCCCTGTCTGCACGTCTCCGGCTTTCAAAATCGGCGAACGTATCAATGACCCCTTGGCCATGTATCTCAATGATATTTTCACGACGTCGACCAATTTGGCGGGTCTGCCTGGAATGTCAGTCCCGGCCGGCTTCTCTAAGGAAGGCTTACCCATCGGCGTGCAGCTGATGGCGCCTCACTTTGAAGAATCGCGCTTGTTCAATGTTTCTTCGGTCCTTGAAAAAGATTTGGGCGCTGCAAAGTCGCGGAGGCCGCATGTCATCTGAAACACGCTTCGGTGCCTATGAGCCCGTGATCGGCATTGAGATTCACGTGCAGCTGCAGACTCGGTCGAAAATGTTCTGCACGGATTCCACAGCTTTTGCCTCGGGCGACAATGAATGCGTATGTGAAGTTTGCACCGGCATGCCGGGCGCGCTGCCGACGGTGAATCGCACGGCCATCGAGTACGCGGTGAAGACCGGCCTCGCCTTGGGTTGCAGCATTCGCGAAAAGAGCGTGTTTTCTCGCAAGCAATACTTCTATCCGGATCTTCCTAAGGGCTATCAGATTTCACAATTTGATTTGCCGCTTTGTGAAAACGGACGCGTCGAATTCGTTTACAATGGAAGCAAAAAGTCCATCGAGATCATTCGCGCACATGTGGAAGAGGATGCGGGAAAGTCCACTCACCAAGGCGACTGCTCGCTGATCAACCTCAATCGCGCCAGCGTGCCGCTTCTTGAAATCGTCTCAGGACCGGATTTGAGAGGCCCGGAAGAGGCGGCCGAGTACGCGCGCACCGTGCACAAGATGGTGCAGTATCTTGAAGTCTGCGACGGCAACCTCGAGGAAGGCTCTTTCCGTTGCGATTGCAACGTCAGTGTTCGCAAGCGTGGCGAAACCAAGCTCAACACACGTGTCGAAATCAAGAACATCAACTCGTTCCGCTTCGTTGAGAAGGCGATCGAGTACGAGATCCTCCGGCAAATCGACGCGATGGAATCCGGGGAAAAAATCCGTCAGGAAACGCGTCTCTATGACCCCGATAAGAACCGCACCTTTGCCATGCGTTCCAAAGAAGAGGCGCATGACTACCGATATTTCCCGGATCCCGATCTGTTGCCACTGGTGCTCACGAAGGCCGAAATCGAATCGATGCGCGCCAAGCTTCCTGAAATGCCTTTGGCCCGCGCGGCACGCTTTCAGTCGGAGTACAAACTGCCCGAATATGACAGCCAAGTTCTCACGGCCGAGAAAGATTTGGCCGATTATTTTGAGAAAGTGGTGAGCGCTTCCGGCAATGCGAAGGCGGCCTCGAACTGGGTTATGACCGAATTGCTTCGTGAACTGAACGACTCCAAGAAAACTGTGAGCCAAAGTCCGATCCCCGCTGAGCGTTTGGGCCAGATGATCGCGCTCATCGACAAAGGCACGATTTCGGGAAAGATCGCCAAGACGGTGTTCGCCGAAATGTGGACGAGCGGCAAAGCGCCGGAAGTCATCGTTCAAGAGAAGGGCCTGGTGCAAATCACCGACACCTCGGCGATTGAGAAATCCATCGACGAAGTTTTGGCCGCAAACCCGAAAGAGTTGGCAGACTATCGCGGCGGCAAAGAAAAACTCTTTGGCTTCTTTGTCGGTCAAGTGATGAAGGCGACCAAGGGTCAGGCTAGCCCGGACATGGTGAACCAAATGCTGAAGGCGAAGCTCAAAGGATGAAGATCGCCGCTTTAGATCTTGGGACCAACACCTCGCTTTTGCTCATCGTTGAGACGCAAGCCGGGGGTTTGCGGGTTTTGTGCGATGAAGTTCGCATCACGCGTCTTGGTCAGGATGTTCAGGCCACAAAACGCCTGCACCCGGAAGCGCTCCAGCGCGCCGAGGAGTGCTTTCGTGAATTCAAGTCCCTGATCGATCGACACCAAGTTGATGTCGTGCGCGCGTACACAACGAGTGCAGCACGCGACGCCGTCAACGGCCAAGACTTCATTCAGCTGGGTGCGCGCTACGGAATTCCGATCGAGATCATCAGTGGCGAGCGCGAAGCCGAGCTCACTTTTCGAGGTGCTCTCGAAGGGCCTAGTGAAATATTGACGGCCGTCATTGATGTCGGCGGAGGCTCAACTGAAATCGTGATCGGCGACTTCAGCGGCCCGAAGGAGCGGGTGAGCGTGAATGTCGGCAGCGTTCGCCTCACGGAGAAGTTCATCACACAGCATCCGATTCCAGACGCTCAGCTCAATGACCTGATCAAGTTTGTTCGTCAGGAGATTGAAGCAGGTCTTCAGAAGTTCACACTGTCGCCTCAGCAGGTGCTGATGGTGGCGGGAACTCCCACTACGCTTGCCGCCGTGGAACTTGGCCGCGCCTTCGAGTCGGAGTTGGTGCACGGCCACCGCATGAAGCTTTCAGATCTAGAAGCCTGGGTCCGGCGATTGGCGGCGATGTCGATTGATGAACGGAAACGTCTGGGCGGCATGGAGCCCAAACGCGCCGACGTGATTGTGGCGGGCGCCATTTGCTTAGCGGAGGCGCTGCGTGCGCTGAAGAAATCCGAAGCGCGCGTGTCCATTCGCGGACTCCGCTACGGAATCGCGCTGGATCATTTGGCCACGGTCAACGGAGTCAAACGATGAGAGCCCGAAACTTCATTGTCATGTTGAGCGCCTGCATTCTGGCGCATGCAGCGAGCGCGGAATCGAAAGATCAGCGACCGAAATTTGCCAAGGCTGAAGTGCGCTTGGCTGGCCAAAGACTCAGGCTCGAGGTCGCGGACAACGATAGCAAACGCGCTTACGGGCTGATGTTTGTTGAAAAGCTCGAGCCGAACACCGGCATGATCTTCATCTTCGAGTCCGAGCGAACTTTGTCGTTTTGGATGAAGAACACTCTCATTCCATTATCGATCGGCTACTTCGATGCCAATCGCCGATTCGTGAATTCGCACGAGATGCTTCCAGAAGTGATGGGGAAACTTGATCTGAAGAGTTATCCCAGCACGCGCCCGGCCCAGTACGCCATTGAGCTGCCAGCAGGTTGGTTCTTGAAACATAAGCTCGACAGCAAGTCGCGCTTTGAGTGGATCAAACGTCCCTGAGCGATCTCGACGTCGCATCTTGATGGATTGGCGCGGACTCGACCTCTGGCTAGGCCCGACTGAGGTCGAGAGAAAAATATGCCTTTTCTCTAGCTCCAGAGGTTGTGCTGTAATGAAGCATCGGCCGAGTCTGGCTCATGTTGAGTCCGACCGACCTTCGAGCAGCTCAAGGATTGGCAGCTATGATGAAAAGACTTCTATTCAGTCTGGCGTGTGTCGCACTCGCGCTTCAATTATCAGGATGTTCTTCAAGTTCATCTTCGGACGAAGGTGGCGGTGGCGATGAAACTTTCGCCGAAGAAGGCGCGGGCGATTTCCAAGAGGACGAGGGTGGCGATCTCAGTATGGACGGCGATGACGCTGGCGGTGGCGAGACCACCACGGCCGACTCGGGTTCGGATGCTGGTGATGGCGATGATTTGTCGTTGGAAGACGAAGGCCAAGACGCCTCGCAAACCGCATCGAACTCGGCGGAAGATGACTTAGGTGACCTGGATGACTCGGGTGACGATCTGACGCTCGACGATGAGCCCACCGAGCAGCCTGTTGCCGAAACGCCAGCTGAAACTCCTGCCGAACAGCCAGTGGATGCCGTGGCGGAAACTCCGCCTGCGACGGAGCCGGTCTCTGAGCCGATCGCAGAAACTCCCGTGTCCGAACCTGCAACAGCCCCGGTTCCAAGCACAGTTTCAGCTCCGCCTGTGTTCTATCCGGTAACGAAAATCAAAACTTCGCCCTTCACGGCGGGTGATGCGAATCTCAATCGCGTGTACATCGGCAGGCCGGGGGACTCGGCTAAATCCATAGCGAAGCGAATCTACGGAGACGAGTCGCGTGCCAAGGATCTGCGCAAGTGGAACTCGTCGCTGAGTAACGGCGTCACGGTCGGTGAGAAAGTTTATTACCAAAGCCCGACCAACGCTGCCGACACCAACATGCTGACTTACTACGAAGATGTGGGAATCGCGCCGCAAGTTTACGTGACGAAGTCCGGCGACAACATTCGCAGCGTCTCGAAAGATTTGTTGGGGCACAGAGATTCTTGGAAAGAAATTTGGGCGACGAACTTTGATGTCGAATCCAAAGCCAATGTCCCCGAAGGCTTGAACTTGCGCTACTGGCCGGATCAGCCGGTCGCGCAGACCGTGGCCCAAACTCCGCCGACACAGCCGCAAGACATTCCGCCGCTGACACAAACAGATCCGACGCTTGCGCCGACGGATCCGCCGCCATCGACAGGTGGAAACTTCCAACCTGTGGACACGCCACCACTGGCACAGCCGACACCCGATCAATCGCTGGCATCAAATCCGACGCCGACAACTCCGCCCGGTACACCGCCGGCGAACGATCCGTTCGCTATGCCGACTCCCGATCCGATGTTGGCGCAGGGAACTCCGCCCGTACCGCCCACGGACCCGACAGCCAATCCGACTGCGGATCCCACACAAGTGGCGACGACGGACCCGACACCGGATCCGAACATGCCTGTGAACCCAGATCCGTCGCAGCCGCAACCGCCGACGGACACACCTGCGGTTTCACAAGTTGATGAAGACGCAGACTCGATGATGATGATCGGCATGGCGGGGATTGTGATCCTTGCCGGTGCGGCGGTCTTCTTGATCATGAAAAAGCGCAAGCCAAAGTCCGTGGATCTCACACAGACCACGCAAGTCGGCTGATCGCACGCCAGCCATCCGTAACGACAAAAGGAGCCCGCAAAGGCTCCTTTTGCATTTCGATCTGAGTTTTGAAATCAGCTTGCGCGCTTAAAGATCTCGTCGATCAACGAGCGACGCGTTTCGCGTTTGCTCTCGACGAAGTACATGAGGTCATCGACGATCTGCACGTCGCGACCATTCACCGGCAAGAACTTGATGCCCGCGCCGATCTTGTTGCACCAAATGATCTGTGCGTTCACTTTGCGCTGGCGACCGCCCACTTTGAAAGTGAGCTGCAACTTATCGCCGGCCTGAACGTTCTCCATCTGATGCTCGAGGAAGGCCCCCGTCATACTGATGTTCTTCAAAACACCAGCCGCAGAGTTGCGACCATATGAGCGCCGAAACTCCACGTTCAACTTGAGCGGCACGCGCGGTGACGGAACTTGGTCTTGGGTGTCCATTGAACCTCCTGCACGACACCTTCATTTTTCGGCAATTCCTCAGACGATTTTGAGCAAACTTCACTCATTAAGCGAGGCTCTCGACCTTGGTCTTTGCTTAAAATCGCTGTCGAAGCCGCGACCGCAAGAGCGTCTCAAGCTGAGTCAGCGGCGAATGCCTCAATTCGTATCAGTCGCCTCGCGAGCCCACGGAATTCGAATTTTCGTGTCGATCTAGTCGACACAATGCATAATTAACGAGTTTGACAAGCCTAGGCCCTGTCGATGAAGTTGGGTCATCGCTCCGCTTCGTCATGATCTCGATTGAGAACTGGCGACGAACGGCCAACGGCCAAATCGAAGGCCCGAAGTCTGGAAAGCCAGAGCGCACCTCGAAAAAAATCAAAAGCCCACGAACTCAAACCTTAAAACCCATTTCAATTCAACTCAGGAACAGATTCAGGAACACCCTCTGCCCAAGCCCAATTCGCGACATCTCAATCCGAATTGAAAGTCCAAAAGGACGGCTCTGACGGCCACAAATCGTCGTTCTCAATGCATGAAAACTCACCTCAACAACACAAAAAAACTCAAATCAGAATTCAAAGTTTCGAAACACGAAGGAGTATCGAGTGTCGCAGACAACCGATGATATGAAGCCCGTTACGGCCGGTGACGGCCCATCTGGCCCGACGCCTGTGTCGGGTGGCGAGGGCGAGGCCCCAGCTACTGGTGGTGGCGAGTCTACAGAAGGCGGCGGCGGAGGTGGCGGCGGCCGAGGCGAAGGTCGACATCGCAATTTCCGTGATCGCCATCGTCATGGCGGCGGTCAGAACAAAGGCGGCCAGCAGAACAATCAGCGCTATCAAAAGCACGGCCGCCACAACAACAATCCAGATCGCGACAATCGCGGTAACCGCGGCGGCCAATCCCGCGACAATCGCAGCTTCGATGCTGGAGGCCCGGCCTCGGAGGAAGTCGATGCGATTCCGCCGATCACCGATGATGAACTCAAGCAGATCGAGTTGACCGAAGAGGAACGTGCCAATCTGAGTTCGAAGAACCTCAAGACCATGCGGATCGAGGATCTGACAACTCTGGCTCTCAAACTCAAAATTGAAAACGCCGCCGGACTACGTCGCCAAGACATGGTGTTCGAAATCCTCAAGCGCGCCGCGCGACTCGGCGATATCTACGGTCATGGCGTGCTCGAAATTCTTCCCGACGCCTACGGTTTCTTGCGCTCACCGGACTACAACTACTTGCACGGACCAGACGATATCTACGTCAGCCCCTCGCAGATCCGACGCTTCGGTTTGCGAACCGGAGACACCGTCACCGGCACAGTGCGACCGCCGAAAGAGGGCGAGCGCTACTTCGCGCTGTTGAAGGTCGATCAACTCAACTTCGAGGCGCCCGAAAAAGCGCACAACAAGTTGCTGTTTGATAACTTGACGCCGCTCTATCCCCAGCAGCGCCTGCGCTTGGAGCATTCTCCGGGCGAGTTCACGACGCGAGTTGTGGACTTGATGGCCCCGCTCGGCAAAGGTCAGCGCGCCTTGATCGTCGCGCCTCCGCGTACGGGCAAAACCGTTTTGATGCAGAACATCGCCAACGCCATTTCCAACAATCATCCGGAAGTGAAGTTGATCGTGTTGCTGATCGACGAACGACCCGAGGAAGTCACCGACATGCAGCGAACTGTGAAGGGTGAAGTGGTTTCGTCGACGTTCGACGAACCGCCCACACGGCACGTGCAGGTGGCCGAAATGGTGATCGAAAAGGCGAAACGATTGGTGGAGCACAAGCACGACGTCGTGATCCTGCTCGACTCGATCACGCGCTTGGCGCGCGCTTACAACACCGTCGTACCTCCCAGCGGAAAAATCCTCTCGGGTGGTGTGGACTCGAACGCGCTTCACAAACCCAAGCGCTTCTTCGGTGCTGCAAGAAACATCGAGGAGGGTGGTTCGCTCACCATCATCGCGACGGCCTTGATCGATACGGGATCGCGCATGGACGAAGTGATTTTCGAAGAATTCAAAGGTACGGGTAATTCGGAAATTCACTTGGATCGCAAGCTCATGGAGAAGCGAATCTTCCCGTGTATGGACATCAATAAGTCCGGTACGCGCAAAGAAGACTTGCTGATCGACAAGGCGGACCTCAATCGCCTGTGGATTTTGCGCAAGGTGCTCTCGCCCATGAACGTGGTGGATTCGATGGAGTTTTTGTTGGACAAGATCAGTGGCGCGAAAACCAACGACGACTTCCTCAAGAACATGAATGGGTAAGTTGCTGTAATTACAAAGAAAACCAACAGACCCTCGTCTCGCTGAGGCGGGGGTCCTGCTGAAAGCCACATCAATTGTTCGTGGACAAGTGGCCGTAGGAACGTGTATCACCTAGGTCTTTTGAATTTTCGGGTTCGTTAGGCCGCGCTGACTTTGTCCCCTATGGCCCGGCATTGGACACCTGACTTGGAAGGACGCTCGTATGAAAGAGAATTTGCACCCAACATACTTCGCTGACGCTGTTGTGACTTGCGTGTGTGGCGCGACTTGGACCACGGGCTCCACGATGAAAGAGGTTCGCGTGGATATCTGCTCGAACTGCCACCCTTACTTCACCGGCAAACAGAAACTCGTCGACACTGAAGGCCGCGTGGATCGCTTCCGCAAGAAGTACGCTGGCAACACAAAGACGAAGTAGACCTCGAGAACGGGCTCCGCGCCCGCGCGCTGAGTCCGCATGAAGAAAGCCCGCCTCGCTGCGGGCTTTTGTTTTTCCGCCATGCACACGCCGAGGGAATGAATGGGCATCTTTGATCGACTGGCCGACGTTGAAGCACGCTTTAAGCACGTTCGCCACGAACTGGAAAATCCCAACGTCACACAAGATCAAAGTAAGTACCGAAGTCTCATGAAGGAGACGGCTGAGTTGGAACCCGTCGTGGAGCTTTACCGCGCCTACAAAGAACGGCTTCAGCAGAAGCAAGACGCCCTCAGCCTGCTGGAGTCCGAGCGCGATCCAGAACTCAAAGCGCTCGCCAAAGAAGAAGTCGCCTTGGCCGAGGCCGCGCTGCCGAATCTCGAAGAGCAGCTCAAGCTCGCGCTGCTGCCACGTGATCCCAACGATGAAAAGAACGTGATCCTCGAAGTTCGTCCTGCGGCAGGCGGGGATGAGGCGGGACTCTTTGCTGAAGAAATCTTCCGTGCCTACACGCTGTATGCGCAACGACAGGGCTGGACGGTTGAAGTGATGAGCTACACGCCCGGCGCTGTTGGTGGCGTCAAAGAGGCCATCGCCTCGATCTCTGGCGATAAAGTATTCTCAAAGCTGAAACACGAAAGTGGCGTGCATCGTGTCCAGCGCGTACCGAAGACGGAAACTCAAGGGCGCGTGCACACCTCCACGATCACCGTCGCTGTGATTCCTGAAGCGCAAGAAGTTGATGTGAAGATCAATCCCAACGACTTGCGTATTGATGTGTTCAGATCCGGAGGCGCGGGCGGGCAGTCGGTGAACACGACTGACTCGGCTGTGCGTGTGACGCATATTCCGACGGGCACTGTGGTGATCTGCCAAGACGAGAAGTCGCAGCTCAAAAACAAGAACAAGGCGCTCAAGGTTTTGTATTCACGCCTGAAGGCGGCCGAAGACGCCAAAGCTATTGCTTCAGCCAGCGAAGCGCGCTTGGCGCAAATCGGAACTGGCGATCGCAGCGAGCGAATTCGCACTTACAATTTTCCACAATCGCGCATCACGGATCATCGCATTGGACTGACGCTACATCAGATCGATGAAGTGATGAACGGGGGACTGGATCTGCTGGTCGCGCCGTTGATCGCGCACGCGCAAGCTGAGGCTCTCAAGGCCGGCGAAGGCGCAGGATGATCTGGTCGTAAACGCGAATCGCGTCGGCCGCGAAGAAGCTGATCAGAAGAAAGAGCGGCAATAAAAATTCGATCCCCAAAAGCAGGTACACGCCCATTTGCATGAAAATAATGATGGGGACAAAGAGCCAGCGCCTTTGAAGCCGCAGCCACAACACCACGACGCCTAACTCAAAGAACATCGTGCCCCAGCCGATCGCGCCGACGGCCCAGTCGCGCTGAGCGACCCAGTGGCCCGCGGCCTCGTACCACTGGCCCTCCAAAATTCCGGCGCGCGTGACGGCGTTTTGGTAGATGGCTTCGCGCGCGAGAATCAAGGGCGAGCGAATCAAGTCTTCACCACGCGCAAAAACCTTGGCGAGGCCCGCCAGAAAATACATGTGGATCAACACAAATTGTGTTGCGGCGATCGGCCAAGCGAACTCGACAGGCGGAAGCGGCGAGGTGCGTTTCCTCATCAGCGAATCAAGGCTCCAAGCGTGATTCGCGTGGCTGGCGACCAGCACCGCCTGCGCGAAGATCAGCGGAAGTTCCACGCGAAACATGTGACCTATGCCGTTGGCGACGGAGACAAAGAACAACGAACCGAGAAGCGACACCATCGAAGTGATCCGCCAACCTAGTCCAATGAGTGCGGCCACTGTGCTGAGAGTGAACATCCACCACAGGACATTGGCGACGCTCGGATGCGCGAGGTGCTCGATCCACGGTGTGAGCAGATGGCCGACTCCGGTCGGCTCCCAGCTTGGCAGCACGACGGGTTCAAACCACTTTTCGATGTGTCGATAGCTCAAATGCAGAAACAGCACACCGCCCATGATGCCGATGCGAACCAAGGCCAAGGCGCGCGCATCCGCGGGTCGCAAAGCCAACCGAATCTGTCGTTCGACGAATTCTCTTGCGATGCCAGAATTGAGTTTCATGGCGAGGCCTCTGGCTGGAGGCGCAGCGGGGCCTCGGACATCAAAACTTCATGCGGAGGGAAAAAGGCGTCGTAGGGGCCGCCGGGTGGTTGAGCCTCACCGATTTGCGGTGGATATCGCAGACCGTAGACGCGGATGGATCGCCAGCCTTGGATTTGCTCGCGCACTTCGGGAAACAGTGAGGCATTGATCGAGAGAAGTCGGGCGAGGGCTTCGGTGTGGCGCATGAGTCGGGGCCGCAGTTCCGGCTCGGCGTGAAGTCGATCTCGGAACATGTAGTAGAAAGTGTAGGTGACGCGAATTTGACTGAGGGGCGAGAAGGGGCGATTGCTGAGCACCAAGGTTTCGCGGTCAGATTCTCGTTCCACACCCCGAATTTGTGCCCACTTGAAGCCATAGATCATGCGCGAGTACATGGGATAATGTGAGAACGGCCATAGCTCTTCATCAGCCGCCAGGGTGATGAAGCCGGGCAGGAAGAGGATTCCCAGCCAGATTGCGATGAGCTTTTTGCGGCCGGCGGAAAGTGAGGTCACTTGTTCAGCATGGACCTCCGACGCAAGTCCTTCAAGCTTGGGAAAGACAAAAAGCAGTTGTAGAACTTGATCCATGAGTTCGACGAGTTCGGCGGCCCCCACCCTGCAAGACATCGTTCGCAAAACGACGGAGTTCCTCAGCGCTAAAGGCGTGGCGTCCGCTCGTCTCGATGCGGAGCTGTTGATGGCGCATGCGTTGGGTTGGTCCCGCCTGCAGGTTTTCACGCGCTTTGACTACCCGCTCAGCGAAGATGAACTCGAGCGATGTCGCCAACTTCTGCGTCGACGCGCCAGCGGGGAGTCGGTCGCGGCCATCATCGGGAAAAAAGGTTTCTATCATCATGATTGGTCGGTTGGGCCAGGTGTGCTGGTCCCTCGACCTGAAACTGAAATGCTTGTCGACTTAGCCTTGGACTTTGCTCAAGCCCATGAATCAATGGGCAGCGCCGAGACGCACTTCCGATTTGCAGATCTTGGATGCGGCACCGGCTGCATCGGTCTTTCAATCGCCGACGATCTTCTCAAGCGCGGCCGCCGCGTGCGGGCCGAGCTGTGGGACCTATCGCCCGAGGCTTTGAAGTACGCTGAGATCAATCGCGATCAGTTGTTACGGCCTGAACACCGCGAATTCGTGCGCATCCACCTTGGTCGAGTCGAGACGGATTTTGTCAGCGGCACTGGCGAGGCCGAATTCGATCTGATCGTCGCCAATCCGCCCTACATCGATGAGCGTGACCATCGCGTTGAAGAAGGCGTGAAAAACCACGAGCCCCACAGCGCGCTGTTCGCGGATGAAAACGGTATGGGTTGCCTGCGCCGCTGGTCGACGACGACCTACCCGCGTTTGGCCTCGGGCGGTCTGATGATCTTCGAGATCGGGGATGGTCAAGGCGCCTCGATCAAGGCACACTTTGAAGAGCTGGGCTTGTCTGAGGTCAAAGTGCATCGGGATTTGGCTGGCCTTGAGCGCGTTGTCGTGGGCCGCAAGTCGTAAGGACCCCAAGACCCCTCAAAGACCCAAGGAGTAAACTCATGGATCGAATGCGTGTCGTTGGCGGAAAAACTTTGCGCGGTGAAGTGCGGGCGAGCGGCGCGAAGAACAGCGCGCTGAAAATGCTGTTCGCCAGCCTGCTCGCCGAAGGCCGACACGAGTTCAGCAATGTGCCCGACCTCAAAGACGTCGACTCTTCTTTCGCGCTCCTTGAGAGTCTCAACTGCAAAGCTCGCCGTGAAGGCGATCGCGTGATCATCGATGTCGCGGCACCCGGAAACTTCGAAGCGCACTATGATTTGGTGCGGAAGATGCGCGCCTCGATTTTGTGTCTCGGCCCGCTGCTGGCGAAGTACGGCCAAGCTCAGGTGAGTTTGCCCGGTGGTTGCGCGATCGGCAGTCGCCCCATCAACTTGCATCTTGAGGGCATGAAGGCGCTGGGCGCAGAGATCGAATTGAAGAACGGATATGTTCACGCCTCAGTGCCGGGTGGACGACTGCAAGGCGGGCAAATTCTCTTTGAATTTGCGACGGTCGGCGGAACTGAAAATGTGATGATGGCTGCGACTCTCGCGAACGGCACCACTTACATTGAAAACGCGGCTAAGGAGCCTGAGATCGTCGATCTCGCCAACTACCTGAACAAGATGGGCGCCAAGATCTCCGGCGCAGGCACCAGCATCATTCGCGTCGATGGCGTGAAGTCTTTGAATGCTTCTCAACATCGCGTGATCCCCGATCGCATCGAAGCGGGGACTTTGCTGCTTGCGGGCGCGATCGCGGGCGGCGATGTCACCGTGACGGACTGTGTGCCGGATGACTTGGATGCGCTTTTGGCGAAGCTTCGCGAAGCTGGGCATGAAATTCATGCAGGCCCCAATCAAGTGCGAATCAAATCTTCGGGCGGAGCCCGCTGCGTGGATATCACCACAGCGCCTCATCCTGGATTTCCCACGGATCTGCAGGCGCAATTCATGTCGCTGATGTGCGTGAGCGAAGGTGTTTCAGTGATCTCGGAAACCGTGTTTGAAAATCGCTTCATGCACGTCACTGAGCTTCTGCGCTTGGGGGCGGACATCACGCCGAAGACGCGCGTTGCGGTCGTGCGAGGAAAGCCCGGCGGCCTTGAGGGCGCACCTGTGATGGCGACAGACCTTCGCGCTTCAGCTTGCTTGGTGTTGGCCGGACTTGCCGCCCGAGGCGAAACCGTCGTGAATCGAATTTACCATCTGGATCGCGGCTATGAAAAACTTGAGAACAAGTTGTCGTCTTTAGGTGCGGCCGTCGAACGTTTCTGACGCTGGAAAAAAATAACCCCGACTCAGGAGGGGCCAGAGTCGGGGCTATGAAGTCGATTCGGGAGGGGGCCTGAACCGACGCCGAGTTTGAGAACTGACCTTTATGAGGGGGGGATCAGTTCTCTTTGTGCTTTCGAGCTCGCGTTGCCGCTCGATCGAATGCTTTCTCAACCAAAATCAACGACTCTCGCGATGCCTGTTTCGCCTTGGGCGATGCAAGCTTCCTATGTCCGGGGTGATTCACTCACTCGCCAGAGTCGACGGGAACCGCCGGGTGACTCGCTCTCACTTCACTCATGTGAGCCTGTGAAAGGCCCGAGATCAGCAAGATCACGAGGATGTAGGACACGATGAGGATCGGCGCTACCCACTTCAACTTTTCGAGCTTCGGCTTCGACAACTTCAACAACTTCTCAACCTCGGTTATTAACCTCAGCCATCCGCACCAGCTTGAGCCTTCGCTTCGACCTCGGGGAGTGCGGCAGTTTTTGTCCATCAAGCTGATTAAGGCCTGACCGCGCTTCCCTTGATTTCGCATTGTGGGTTGGGTCTTTCGATGATCCTTTTCGGGACTTTTCTCTCGACCCCAGCCGTCCAACGAGCTCCACCCGTCGGCATCCGAATTTCGGACACGAGTGGTCGGGTAGCAATCATGGTGCCAGGCGCTAGACCTCGGCAACGCAGAGCCGCCTCGGACTCAGATCAAACCTGGACGCCAGTCGTGATGCTTAACCCGGACATTCCCCCTAAAATAAGTGTTCACCACCGGTTCCGTTCTAGAACCGTAGTGGGTAACTGGACCTAACCTGGAACCACTCGGCATGGGCAATCGCGGCGGAAATAAGGCCAAAACCTGGATCGTGCGCGATGCGAACGGGAACATCTTTGGGCCGTTTTCGACCGAACAAGTTTTGGTGCAAATTGATCGCGGCTACTTTGTCGGCGGCGAACAAGTCGCGCTCTACCCCGGTGGTCGTTGGATCGCGATTTCAAAAGCCCCTGAATTTTATGATCGCCTGCTCGACGCGCTTGAGCAGCGCGATGATTCAAAATCAACGGCGGACAAATCCGTCATGTTGCAAAAGGCCTCGACGACTCGGCAGGTGAATCCGCCGACGCCTTCGCAGCCCGTTGATCCTTCTGAAGCGCCGACCAAGTCTTTGCCGCAAACCAATCCGCAGCTTCCCGCCGTGCAGGGCGAACATTCACGCCAAGGCGAGCTGATGCCAATGGAGCGGAGTCGCGCAACAGGCGTGGGCTTTGGTTCGGGCGTGATTGAGCTCACGGATCTGAAAAAGATTGAAGAGCTTGAGGCGCAGTCCGAGGCCAAGCGGCAAAAACAAATTCGCCTGCTGATCATCACGCTGTTCGCACTCATCATCGGCTACTACTTGAGTTCGTCAGACGAGCCATTGATCGGTAAAGGTCAGCGCATTCGCTTGCTGGCGCCACGCAAAGGTCAGACGGAAATGCCTTTAGCGCGCATTCGCGAGAAATATCAGCGCGGCGTGATCGGCTTTCAGCAAGATATCTTCAGCGGCTATCAAACCGCGCAAAGCGAGTTTGTCGAAGTGCTGGAGGGGCGATCCGCGGATCCTGAAAAAGCGGCGCCACTGGCGGAAGTGGCCTCGATGTTGTGTCTCACTTACCGTGAGCTGTGGCCTTATGCCTATCAGGATGCGCAAGACATCAAAGTGGTGCGCGAGGCCGTGCAGATCGCCAAAGGCTTGGACCCCGGCGGTCTCAATGGTGCGATTTGTGAGATCGTGCAGCTTCTGCTCGCGGCGAAATTCACGCAAGCTGAGCAAGCGGCCTCGAGCCGTTTGGAAATAGAATCGAGCGCGCCGATTCTCTTTGAGATGCGTGCCGACGCTTACCTGTCGACGCGCGATTATTCGAGCGCGAGCGTGTTTTTTGAGCGGGCCGCACAGCTTTGGCCAGATTGGCAGAAAATCCATATCGGCTATGCGCGGGCGAAGTCGCGGCAGCGCGCGTTTGGCGAAGCGGTGAAATCGTATCGCGCTGTTTTGGCGAAAGTTCCACGCCACTCCGTCGCGAAAATCGAATTGGCGCTGATCGAACTTCGCGAGTTCAATCACGTCGATGTCGCCCAACAGCTTCTGCTCGCCGCCCTAGAGAAAGACGATCGGCCACCGGCGCCCACGGAATCGGAAGCTTGGTTGGCTCGCGCCGAGATCGCCTTGAAGCGGAACAATCGTGACGAAGCTCTGCGCTTTGCCAACAAAGCTTTGGAGGTCAATCCGGCCAACGCGCCAGCGAAGCAGATGGTGGTCGAGCTGGGCGGTGATGCGAGCAAATCCACGCGCGGCAACAGCCGTGAGTTGGTGTTTGCGGGAGATCAATTCGTGAAATCCGGCGACTGCTTCGCAGCTCAAGCTCAGTATCGCGCCGCTTTCGACGTGGATCCAAAGAATGGCATGGCGGCACTCAAGGCGGGGCGCTGCTTGTGGCAGCTCAACCAAACCCAAGAGGCCATCGACTGGATGAAGAAGGCCATCGAGGTCGAGCCCACACTCACGCTCGGCTACGTTGAGTTGGCGGACTACCACGCTCAACGCCACGACTATCAAAGTGCTTTCCGCTTGCTTGCGCGCATTCAACAGCGTCAGCCCAAGAACTACGAAGTCTTCCGCGGCTTCGCGCAAATCGAACTTCGTCGCAATAACTTCGCGGGTGCGGAGAAATTCGCGCAGCGTGCGCTGGAGCTCTACTCCACGGATCTCGATACCTACATCATCATGACCAAGGCCTTACTCGGTCAGCGAAAGTTCGTTGAGGCGCGCTCTTATGCGGAGCGGGCGCTAGAAGTGGATCCGACGCACATTGAAGCAAACTCGCTCATGGCCAAGGTGAGAGCGGGTCTGCACGGCGTGGACGAGGCGGCCGTGTATCTGCGCGGCTTGATCAACGGCTTTGTGATCACGCAAGGGCGTGGAGTGCCGCTGGCGGCGATTGTGTATCGTGTGACCTTGGCGGAAATTTATCTGCAAGACGAGCGCTACAAGTTGGCGGAAGAGGCCGCGCGCCAAGCGGTGAGCTTGGATGAAACTCACAAGCCGGCGCTGATGGTGCTTGGCAAAGTCTTGCAGGGGAACTCGCAGCCGCGATTGGCGCTGGAGTATTTCCTGAAGGCCGCGGTGTTGGATCCTTCGGATGCCGAGCCTGTGTTCTGGGCCGGTCGCGTGTACACCGAAGTGCAAAAGTACAAAGACGCCGTCGCGCAATTTGAGCGCGTGATTCAGATCAATCCGCGCTATCCACTCGCGCATGTGTCTTTGGGCCGCGCGTACTTGGCGCTCGGCATGCGCGATCAAGCCTTGAAAGAGGCGATGCTGGAACGTCAGACGAACCCGGATCTCGCGGACTCGTACACCTTGGCGGCCGAAGTCTTCTATGAGTTGCGGCAGTATGGAAATTGCGCTTCGGAGTATCAGAACTCGGTTCGCAAGCAGTCAGCGACGCGCACTACGGCCGACGCGAACATTCTGGTTCGGCTGGCGCGATGCTATCGCCTGTCGGGTGATGTCGAGGCCGCGCAGTCGCTACTCCGTCAGGCGCAGGCGCTGGAGTCGGGTAACCCTGATGTCTACAAGGAACAGGGTGCCATCTTTCACACGCGAGGCATGGCCGACGAGGCGATCGAGGCCTACGACAAGTATTTGCGCCTCTTGCCAAACGCGGCGGACAAGGCTGAAGTGGAAAAGTTGATCAAGCGCATCCAGGCGGGGGATATGACGCCCTGAGAGTCGGGCTCGGCACTCGAATCCATCGGAGGAGGGAGAAGGTATGGCGGATCTTCTAGGAAGCATGGACAGAGGGATTTCGCATCAGGTGCAAGACGGCATTCGTAAGACGTCGCGGGACCTGCTGCGGCATCTGCTGCGTTTTGCGACGGGCTCGGTGTTGGGACTGACGGTGGGCTTGGTCGTGCAGGAGATCCTTGGACAGCCGAGCGGCGTGACGCTCGCCTTCACCTTCGCCTTTATGACTTGCCTGCTGCTGACTTGGCGTCTGACGCGAAGTTGGGCCGTCTCGACCCTCCTGGTCTTTGACCTGATCATGATCCTGACCGGACTTGTGCTGCGGCTCTACATCATGGCGGCACCGAACGCTTGAGGCTTTGAGCTTTTGCATTTAAGCTGGCCGAACCACTTCGTCCAACGACGGTTGGGCGGCGATTCTCGGGGAGAGGTGGCCGAGTGGTTTAAGGCACCGGTCTTGAAAACCGGCGAGGGAGAAATCCCTCCGTGAGTTCGAATCTCACCCTCTCCGCCAAACTGATTCAGATAGCTTGATATTCGATCTCTCGACATCCGAGCAGCTTATGGACTCCCAAACAAGTGAATAGATAGTCTACTTTGTATCTTTGAAGTGCTGCACTAGCATTTTCATAATCCATGCATCAGTAGCTAAATCGCTCTCTTTAGCTGCGGCCTCGACCCTATTCCAAAATTCTCTATCATTCGGACGCAGAACTACGCCCTTAGGGTATTTCTCTGGATAGGCCAGAAAACATTTTTGGCACTCGACCTCGCATCCACGGCACTGGCTGCGCTTCTGATTGTTACAGTCCACACATAGCAGTTGAAAGTTGTCATCAGTACCGGTGCCACCCCGGATTAGTGGAATTCGATGATCGAAGACAGGTTTATTACTTCCAAAAATTTTTTTTTCACAGAGCGCACACTGTCCGCCCCAGCCCTGAAGAATTTGGTCTTTGCCAGATTTACCCAAGTAACTTCTTGGTTTAATCGGATTGCGATTGTTGCTGCGTAACCGCCATGCAGGTTTGCCGTCAAGGAACCCGCTTTCGAGATCGAAACCCTGTTCATCACGTAGCTCACGCAGTCGTCTGTCAAAATACTTTTGCCCCGTTTTATCCAACAAGATTTTACTGGGCACCCACTGGCCTTCTTTTAGCAATTCAAGCAGCTGCGCCTTTACGTCACTAAGCTGTTTGTCTTTGGCCTTTGGCATATCTGCTTATCGGTCGGACCGGACAGGCCGCTGAGAACAACGTAGCGCGTTGACAACAATCACTCTTGTCCTGGAACCCAATTTAAGGAGAATAGCGAAATGAGAGTTTTAGAATTATGCGCAGGAGGAGGCGGGCAGGCCCTAGGTCTTGATCTCGCTGGATATGAAACGGCAGCATTGGTCGAAATTGAGAAGGAAGCGTGTGCAACACTTTCGCACAATAGGCCCGAATGGAATGTCGTTCAGGCCGATCTGAAAATTCTCAAACCCGACACGTTCAAAAATATCGATCTGATTTGTGGTGGCGTACCTTGCCAGCCATTTAGTATTGCCGGTCAAAAGCTTGGTCAGACTGATGAACGGGATTTGTTCCCAGTTGCGATAAACTACGTGCAAAAACTTAAACCCGTAGCGTTCTTTTTCGAAAATGTTCGTGGATTGGCATCCGGCTCTTTTGAGGGCTACCGCGATCAAATAGTAAATGAGTTCATTAAGGCCGGATATTATGTCGAGTGGCGTGTACTAGAAGCATCTGATTATGGTGTGCCTCAGTTGCGTCCACGCTTCGTTTTGGTTGGCAAACGAAATGGAGCTATTCCGTTTCCATGGCCGGTGAAAACTGATCAGAGGGTAACAGTAGCCCAAACAATCTCCGACCAAATGGGAAAGTATGGTTGGAAAGGGCTAGAGCAGTGGATGAAGAAAGCCGATCACATAGCTCCAACGATCGTTGGCGGTAGCAAAAAGCACGGTGGCCCTGATCTTGGGCCAACCAGAGCGAAACGTCAGTGGGCTAGTTTGGGCGTAGATGGCATGGGAATCGCGAACGATTCGCCTGCGAAAGATTTTGAGGGTCTTCCCCGTTTAACAAATGAAATGGTTGCTCGACTTCAGGGCTTTCCCGATTCTTGGAAGTTTATGGGCAAGAAGACCGCAGTATATCGACAAATCGGAAATGCATTTCCTCCGCCAGTCGCCAAAGCAGTCGCTGAAGCAATGCGAACCTGGGTTTCGACATCATCAAAAACGAAATCGAAAATTAAACCCGTACAGCTGGATCTCGTAGGCGGGCTCTAGTTTGGGTAATTATCAATTGAGTTAAGCCGCTATACGAACGACAGTGTTTCGCCATCGGCGAATCTAATGACCGCAATGGCGGCAAGATGAAGACGAATCACAAAAAAGGGTTGGCGGATCTTTCCCTAAAATTTCTGGCAATTGAGCAAGAGGCATCAGGTAATCGCTAATGGGCGAAGCTCGAAGCGCTCGCCCCACTCCAGTCCTTCTTACAAGATCAGCTCGGAATTACAGGGGAGCGACTGAGCTAAGTAGCTGAAGTCAGCGGAAGTTGCCCTGGCCTCCATTTTGAACGCGCGTGGCTTCGGTCCATGACGAATCTCTGTTGGCGAATCTTCCTCGCAGCGACTGCGAGCGAAGTCGTCAGCCTAGTCAGCAGCTTCGAGGCTCACAGCTCTTGTGAGTGAAGTTTGCCGCCCGCGCGTCGAATGAATTTCGACGTTGATCAAGTTGATCATGGGGATGGGCCATTACATGCGGTGTTTGCGGACCTCGACTTATTTCGTAGGAATTCTTCTCATTTCATCCGCCTTGCAGGCTCACGAGGCTTCAGCCGGGATCGCCGACATGATGGAGAGCTCTTATCTCTATCAGCTCCGCTCGACGCGCTCTACACTCGGTGGCATCAGCAAGCAAGCTTGCCGACACGAAGACTGTGCTGGCGAAACCTCGCGCAGCTGCGAGGCCTACTATCAACGCATGGAGCGCGACGGTGTGCTCGATGTGCGTGTGGCCTTCGGCTACATGGACGTGTCGATGGGCGAGCCCTATGAGTACGCCGGTCGCGATCTGGGGCAAAGCCCCGCGCTCGATCGGCCCGCGGCCCGCGCACTGCGCGAGTTGCTCACCACCAGTTGCAGCTGGTCGCGCACCGAAGCCTGCGGCTTCACTCAGCGCGCCGACGATGAAAGCGTGCTAGAGAAAATCGTTCGCCGTCGCAGTGGCGCGCAAGTGTTGGTGCGACTTCGCGTGACGCACGCTTCGGCCAGTCTCTCGCACGAGGATAACACCGGCACGCTTCGCCAGTTGCAATCGCAACTCACGGCGCTCTCCAACGAAAGTTTCTTCGGCGGACTTCATCAGGCCGACGCGCTTCTTTACTTGGGTCATGCGCGAAATGGCGGTGGTCCCGACTTCACACCCGTGGTGCTCGCGCCGGCGGCGCCGGGCAAGCTGCGAAAGCCGAACTATGCCGGTCACTACTTGGCGCGCAAGCCGGGTCTCACGCGCATGCTGCAGGAGTTGCGTGCGAGCGCACAGCGACCCGCGATGATCTCGCTTCTGGCTTGCTCCAGCGATCGTCATTTCACCACGTCGCTTCGGCGCGCATCGCCCGACACCGCCCTCATCACCACAGGTGATCTGATTTACTACGATGAGATTCTCAACGCGGCACTTGGCAACATCGAGGCCCTCGTGCGCGGAAGCTGCGGCGATGAGTTCCGTCGCAATCTTCAGCTCACGCCCTTCGCTCAGCGCGAAGTTTTGCTTCGCAACTTTCCCGGACAGGTGGGCCCATGAAGTTTCACGTTTTAGCTTTGCTCGCGCTCGCAAGCTGTTTGTCGCCGGAGGCCTCGGCCTGGGGTCTTCACAAAGCTTTTGTCGAGCCCACATACCGCGACACTTACTTGGTGCAGCCGATGCTCGAGGGCCGTGCGATCCGATATTGCCTAGAAATTTCGGACGAGAATCGTGTGCGTCCAAGTTCCTTGGATCAGCAAGTGCGCCACGCGCTTGGAATTTATCAGCGCGTGCTGACACAAGGTTTGCGCGCGCCGAAATCGAACTTTGAGTGGGTGGACTGCGCCTCCGCGCAACTTGAGCTGAAAGTGCGGATCGCCGATACCGAAACCGCCACGAACCTCGGCGAAGCCTTGCCGGTGGTCGAGCGTCGCAGCGGTCGGCGTTACTATCAAATCACTTTGAATCCGATGCCGCGCTCATCACCCTACGCGGGCGGTCTCAATGATACGCTGGCGATCTTTGGTTTTCGCTTCGAACGATTTCGTCAATCTCTGGGGCGCGTGGGTGATCTGATCAGCACGGACCCTTCGGCGTTCGCGATTCGACATCGCGTGAGCCTCGGCCAAGTGCAGTCATCAACCTGGCCGCTTCTCATGCACGAACTGGGTCACGCGTTCGCGCTTTGCGATACCTATTCGGCGGACACCTTCGCGCAGCAAGCGCATCCCGAGCATCAGCACAATCTCGGTCCGCTTCCGCGCATCGTCGGCATCATGGGCGGCGCAGGCTATATGAATTTGGGTCACGACGATGTCGAGGGCCTGAAAGCGGCCCGCCGTCTTGTGCTCGGCGAGCCCGCGGCCCCACAACGCGCGCGTTAACGGCGCAAAAATTCCGGCGTGCAGCGATTCATCGACTGCGGCTCGCGCAGTTCGTTGGGTCCGTCGACCCAAACATAGGAGATGGAGTCGCGGCCTTTGTAGTGAGCGCCCTCAAGCCACTCTTCATCCCAGGAGATCTCGAGGTTGTTGATCTTCGCGATGATGTCGCGGCGTCGACCGACGAAGCAGGCGTCGCCCACCATCAGCGCGCCGGCGCACTCGAAGTGTCCGTCTTCGGTGAGCGCGTCCCAAAGTTGGCCGCCTTCGCGACAGAAAATTGTGCTCGCCCGCGTTTCCGCCGAGGCCACACCCAAGCCAAAGAACACCAAAGCGATCCCGGCAAACCAAAGTACTGAGCGCATGGAAAACTCCTCAATTCGTGGGGGAGGGCGGACGGATGGCCCCTGTCATAGCAGCTTCCCGCTCAAAGCGGCGGCAAAGCCCCCAAATTGAAGTCTTTAGCGAGGCCAACGGCCCTAAACCCGCTTGAATCCCTGAATATTTTCGGGCACAAAAGCTGTTCATTTCGCGTGCGGAGAGGTGGCCGAGTGGCTGAAGGCGCACGACTCGAAATCGTGTTTACACTAATACTGTAACGAGAGTTCGAATCTCTCCCTCTCCGCCAATTTAAAAAGGTCCAACGCTGTTGGGCCTTTTTGATTTTGTGGTTGGAGCGAGATTGGAAGCGGGCGCGGGATCTTCGGTTAATTCGGGAATCTGCAGTTCACGCGTATTGAGCCGAAGCTGAGGCTGACCGGTCGATCGTAGTGCGTTTCTTCGATGGCAGAAGACCGGAGTTCAAAGTCGGGACCATCGGATTCCACGGTTATTGTTTTTGCTGACACGCCATTAACTTCCCAAGATCTTGTCGTGGGACTCCCTCCGGACAATGTGGCAAAGGACTCATAACGTCGATAGACTCGAATCTCGACCGATTTTGTCTTGTTAGTCGCAACGCCGGAAGCCGTATATCCCCTTTTGGTGCTTGCCTTCAGATCGACTTGGACGACTTCCGATGTAAATTGATTCGGCTCAGCACCGAAAAAGTTCTTGATCTCACAAACGACGACTTGAGCGGCAGCCGTTTGCACAGTTGAGAACAAGAGGATCGAACTTAGAATGAGATTTTTCATAGCAAAATTCTCCGTGAGTTCACGTGTCGTTGGCGAAGCATGAAGCCGACTCGTCTCTGGCCGCGTCCGTGGACTTCGGCCCGAAGAAGCGAACTTCGCCGCGGGCACGTAAAATATTTAGTTCCGCTCCTGCAGAGCTTGAATGTTGAGCGAGACGATTTTCTCGGCGTCTTGAGCGATGCCGTTCATCAGCGTTTCGACTTCAGAGACTTTGGGTTTACTGACAAACGACAAGTAAACCGGCTGCATGGCGGAGTTCAAAATCACCGACCCATTGCCGTCGCAAAGTTTCGCAAGGCGCATGCTGTTCGCCTCAATGGTCTCGGCGAGTTTGACGATCTCGGCTTTGATCTCGGCCTTCATCGACGAGGCGCTGATGGCACTGTTCAGAGTTCGGCGGGGAACGCCCGTCGAGCCCAGGAGAAAGCACATGGAGCGAGTGTTCATCTTGCCGGCCTCGCGAACTCGGAGCTGCATCGAGATCTCTTGCGCCGAAAAGTGAATGTTGGTCGAGTGATCGACTGTGCCGTTCGCGTGAGCCGATAATGAGACGCCCAAGAGACAAAAAAGGGCACACAAGTTTCGCATACAAGTACTCCTGTTGGCCTGAGTTGGCTTCACTCAGCTCTTGTTTCAGATCGCGGCAAGACAGATCGAGTTCGCAGCGAATTGATTCAAGCGCAATGCCACGGGTATTGATCCAATTGCCTGGCCGGGGGGGTGGGGGGCGCTTAACGATTTCGTTTCTTTGACTTACCCGGTGCTCTTGGCTCGGCAACGAGCTGGAGTTCGTGAGGAAATGATTCGGAACTCTCTGGATAGGAGGGTTCCTCGAGGGCCGACGCAAAGTGTTCCCTGGTTTCAATGTCATTAGAATAAATCAGGCAGCCTTTTGACCCGCGAGTCATGAGTGTTCGATAGGTGTTTTTAATAATCTGATCTGCAACCTTCTCGGCTTCATCGATGGGCATCGACTTGATGCCTTTGAGTGACTGATCTGTTCGAGCGCGTGCTCTGAAGTTCGTAACGACCTTGCCGTCGCGGACGACAAGATCTGGTCCGATGATCACACCGATATAATCGAGTTCAAGCCCTTGGCAGGTATGAATGCATCCGACCTCGGAGACTGAATCGGGATGAACGATCCAGAGACTTCCGTAGTTGGTGAGATTCCAGCGTCTCTTGAATTTGAATCCTTCGAACTTGATATCGAAACTGTTCGGCTCCTTTTTGCTGATCCACGGCCAACAATATCCGGCAACAAGCCGTGCGCGGTTCTCACTTTGACGGTTTAGATTCTGGATTTCTGAGTCGAGTTGATCGGGCGAGTCCAAAACGCGAAAGTCGAACTCTCTCTTTCCAAGTGTCACATTCGCCGTTGGCCGCAATTGGAGAATATTGTCGAGCCAAGAGATAAATCCATCTGAGCCATTACATCGAAACTGTGAGGGCAGAGAGTATTGCAGGACCTTTGCATGGTACCGGTTTGCCCAATAGAGAATCTCTTCTTTAGATCCGTGATCCTTGAGTGTGACCCGCTGATCTTCGTCGATGAAGAAGATGGCGCACCGTGAAGAATGAATGATTTCCTTGATTTGATTTTCGCCAAGATTGGAATAGAGACCCGACTTCTCGTTAAGTCGGTGGGCCTCGTCAACAATGAGGGTGTCAAACGAGTTCTTTTTCGTTTTTGTGAATGCTCCTGAGCCAATGAAAAGGTTGGAGATGCGAGATCTTTTGAAGTGACCGACGAGCATTGCTTCATAGACCGCGCGTGGCGCTGAGTTTTTGGAGACGTACTGGCAGAGCTGTTCCCGCTTCGTTAGTTCAACGAGAAGATTGATGGCCACAACACTTTTACCTGTTCCCGGTCCGCCTTCAACGATCACAACTTGTTTCGGACTTTGCTGAGCTGTTTCTGCGGCATGTACACAGGCTTCATATGCGACTTTTTGGTCATCAATCAGCTGAAATTCGGCGTTGCCTTTAAGTAATGAAGCCAAGTGATCGACGAGAGCCTTTGATGGACGGATCCGGCCCTTTTCAATTTGAAAGATGGTGTCTGACTCATCGCCATGCCGGACGATTTCTTTGAGCAGTTTCCGTAGGCCCTCGATGTCTTCCTTCAGAAAGAGCGGCGCGCGCTGTAAGTCCTCCGAATACTGTGGATGATCAATGACCCCATCTCGAGTGTAGTTGTGCAAAAATGCGCAGGGTTGGACGCGAATGTTCCGTTCTTCTATGACCTGACAATAGTCTTTGAGGAGCTGAGCGTACGACCAGGCTTGGTAAGATGGATGGGGAACCTCTCGAAGGCTCCCGCCGAGCCTTGTTACTACAACACTGGGAAGTGAGCTTGGTTCAACAGTGTCCCACTGCTTGATCTCAATAATCGCTAGGCCCGGTCTCTGGTCGGCCCCTTTGCCTGATAGTATGAAGTCGATCCTTCGACTGCTATTGGGAATATGAAACTCAATCGCCACTCCCGAGTTGTCGGGAATCTCATGATCACTGAGGACCGTAAACATGAATTGAAGTGAGTTTCTCCAGGAATTGACTTCGGATTTGCCGACACCCTTGCCCGTCTTCTCTTTCATCAGGGATGTCAGTTTACCATCGAGCTTCCCGCTTATGATATCGGCACAGAATCCGGCTTTCGAGGTCGAGTAGACTACCATGACTAGATGGTAAGAACTGCTGGTCAAAGAGTCGAACTGAGTTTGGAGCTGTTGGACCTTTGGTCTCGATGCGAAGGAATCGATCAATCTCTACATCGAGTCACATCAACTCAGCGCCCTTCGCGAGCCTCGATCTCCATAGCCAGCTTGTGGTTTAGCCAGAGTCTTGCCATTGTGAATGGGCAACTCATTTGGATGGGAGGGCAAAACTTGAGTGAAATCGCGCCACAAATAACTGCATTGCTCATTGTCGTAGTTATTCTTCTGACCCTGTTTCTCATTTGCCGAGAAATTGTTTGCTGGTATTGGAAGATCAACCGAGTAGTTGAGCTACTCGAGCGTATTGCCAATAGCCTAGAAACGAGGGACCGATTTAAGTGAGCTCGCGATCGGGAGATCTGCACCGCTCAAGCCAGATTCCAGTGCGCCGATCCGCGCCTGCGCCACGGACCCACAGCGCAAATCACGACGCAATTCACGTCGTTTACTCTCCGCAGGGCACCAGCTCAACGTGTTCGCCGACGCTGAAGGCGGGGCACTGAGCGGCGATCTCGAGCGCCGCGGACTCGCTGGGAACTTCAATCATGAAGTAGCCGGTGACCATGTCTTGGGTTTCAAGCGGCACGAGACTCTCTGATGTCGACATGCCAGAGCGGAAAATTCGAAACGAGCGTTCGCCACAACCATCGCCGTCGCGCATGAAGCCTTGGCTTGCTAGAGACGCGGCGAACTTTCCGAACTCCGCGCGCACTTCCTGGCGGCGCGATTCGCTAAGCTGATTCCATTTGGCGAAGCTGCCGCGGATCAGCAGCAAATACTTTTTCATCGTCAACCTCCTCGGCCCGCGCGCGGGCGACACGCGCAGCATTTCTCGTGGCGCCGAGAAAGTCGAGCCTCGCAGCAGAAGTTTCACAATCGTCGGCTTGCAGTGGCCTCGGGCGGCCGCTAGGCTCGTACATCGAGGCTCAATATGAAATTCGTGCTGTTCTGTGCTCTTGCACTCTGGCCGGAGGCGGGTTTTACGTCTAAAGAAGGTGTGCTCACGATTCAAAAGTTTCGGCTCGAGTCCTCCGGCATCGGAACTTCGGGTCCTGTCGTCGTCGAAGGTCACCGCGACGACAAAGGGAAGTTTCAGTCCATCCGCGTGCAGGCCTTTGGGAAAACCTTGGCGCTGGACACGTCAATCATCGCGCAGATTAACGATCAGGCGAATGGCGTGCAGATCAGCTATGAGCACGGCTATAGGTCCGTCGGCGGACGAACCATCTACTTGGTTTTCTCCAAAGGCTTCACGTCGGAAGTGAAGGCCAAACTTGTGCTTTCCATTGATGAATCAGGAAAGACGGAGATCGTGAAACACTGAGAACCTCAGTTCGTCAGCGAGAAGAACACGAGCCACAGCGCATAGCTGACGAGAAACGCGGGACCTGTCCAAGAGAATACCCGATGCGGACTCCATAGCCCCGCGCCGAAAAAGTGCGTCGTCAAAACACTCAGCGAGAAATAGATGGCGTAAAAGACCGCGGCCATCAGTAACGAAAAAGCCAGCGCGTCGATTCGCGGATTTCGATGCGGAACGCCCGCAAGGAGAATGAAGGCGATGGCGCTCATGTAGCCAAATAGCAGACTCCAGCCCACAACCCAAATCTTAAGCAGCACTTCAATTCACCTCGTCCCATGATCATGCGATGATTCTCGCACTTCGCGTGACGCCTCATTCAGGTCCAAGACTTCAGTCGAGTTTATGGAGGGAGTGTGAAGCCGCGAGGGCCGCATCGACTCGACCTCGCTGTCATTGTCGAGCAGTTTGAATTTCGCCAAACTGGCCAAGCCCAAACACTGAGGTGAGTGATGATGTTGCGCTGGTCGGCGATGCCACGATGCTCGTTCGTAATTAAACTTCCACTTCTTGCGGCCACACTTGTCGGTACCTTGTGCCTCGCGATGAGCGCTCTCGCCGACAATCAAGGTCTGCCCGGAAAATTCGGTCCGGCGCGCGTTCTTCATTCGCTGGATGACTCATCGACCATTGAGTTCGTCGAGTGGACTTTCGGCAAAGAAGAGCGCGTGTTGATGCGTCTCAAGAATCACAAGAACGACAGTGCGGATCAGATCTTCGCCTTCGATACCGAAGAGCGAGGCCGAAGTCCTCGCCGTTTCATCTGGCGCAGCGTGGGTCAGGCTGCAAACTACTCTGTCGCCGATGAAGGCAAGCAAACCATGGATCAGGGAAGTGCGAAGAAACTTTGGACCGTCTACGGGCTGACGGGTAGCTACTCCGATTCCAATCGCTACGTCGAGCGCGGGCCCGGCGAGGAGTCGTTGAAAAAAGATCTGATCTCTCAGTACGCCAAGCGCGAGCTGCCATCGAGCAATTCAGCTGGGGTGCAGGCGCTGAAAGCCCAATGCGGCGTCAGCAGTGTGGACGCATCGTCCAGCGAAGCCGGTCGTGCCGGCTTGGTGGCGTCAGCTCTTGCGAAGCTTTGCGAAGAAGACGCCGACTACAAATCCGAAATCGGCAAACTCAAGTCCATCAAAGTCCGCGCGGTGAAGACGCCTGGCACGGAAATCAAACGCGCCGATGGCGTTCTTGAAGTGCTGGTGGGCACGCTGCCGCTCAATCTTGAGGCGAGCACCAAGTTTTGGATCAAAGAGAATTTTTAACGACCGAATTTTGAAGGAACAAGAGGCGGGAGCCTCGCATGAAGGAGGAAGGCAGATGAAAAAGTTCGTAATGGCCGCGGTTTTGGTTTGCGGCGGGTTGATGCTGGGCACGACGGCTTCGGCGCAGTCGGTGAAACTGAAGAAAGCGTGGGCCTCGGCGAAAGAAGCGGCGACCGAAGGACAGGCTGAAATCAAAAAGGCGTGCGGCGCGGACATTGCCGTGGGATTCAACGAAGCCTCGTTCAAAAATCTCGAAGAGATCGAAGGCCCAGCGCGCTGGTGCGGCGGCTCGGTGGCGAGCGGTGTCGCTTACATGTGTGCCGATGCGGACTACAAAGCTGAATTGGTGAAGAAGGTGAAGAAGGTCACGTGCACTTACGACGCTAGCTTGAAGACGGAGTCGAAAGACAACTATGGCAACAAGCTTGAGCTCAAAGGCACAGAGCTGATTCACGTTTACAATAAGGACTCGGCGAACGTGAGCGAGAAGGTCCAAGACTTCCTGAAGAACGCGCTCTGATTCGGAGCCGTTAAATCCGCAAAGAAAAAAGAGGCCGCTCGGCCTCTTTTTTTTCGCGGTCACTTCAAGTATCGCGCTTCCAGATGCCGGCGAAACGGCGCGACACTCAGCGGACCCGCCGCCTGTTGCACAAGTGCCAAAGTGTCGAGGCGCGAGCCCTGCGACCAAATCTTCGCGCGCAGCCAAGCTTGGATTTCGGCGAACTCGCCCTGGCGGATCCGCTCGCGAACTTGTGGCAGGTCGGTTTGCAATGCCGAGAACAGTTGAGCGGCGATGATCGCGCCAAAGGTGTACGCGGGGAAGTAACCGAAGGCGCCGCCGGGCCAATGCACATCCTGCATACAGCCATCATTGTCGCGACCCAAAGTGGAAAGGCCCAAGAGGCTTTGCATCTTTTCGTTCCACAGCCCGGGAAGCTCGTTCACCTGAATGGAGCCTTCGACCAAGCCGCGCTCCAGTTCGTAACGTAAAATGATGTGGCTGGGATACGTGACCTCGTCGGCATCGACGCGAATGTAGCCGCGCTCGACGTGCTGAACAACGCGCGTGAGGTTGTCGACATCAAGTGCTTCGCGATGGCGCGTGTGAGCGGCGAAACTTCGCTGCACCTCAGGCGCGATCAGTTCGACGAATTCGCGCGAGCGGCACACCTGCATTTCCATGAACAAGCTTTGGCTCTCGTGAATGGCCATGCCGCAAGATTGGCCGACGGGCTGGCCGTACCAATCGAGCGGCAAATTCATTTCGTAAAGAGCGTGGCCGGTCTCATGCAAGACACCCATGAGCGAGGACAAGAACTCACTGGTGTTGTAGCGCGTGGTGATGCGAACGTCGCGCTGTGTGCCGCCACAGAAAGGATGATGGCTCTCGTCGAGGCGACCGTTTTCAAATGAAAACCCAAGGCGTTGCATGAAGTGCTTGGCCAGCGTCTTCTGCGCCTCAACGGGGAACTCGCCCTCGATCTTCTGATGTGTCTGTTGCCGCTGTAGAATCTCGCGAGTGAGATCCGGCAAAAATCCGCGTAGCTCCCCAAAGATTCGATCGACGACTTCGGTGCGTAAGCCTGGGGAAAAGTGCTCGAGAGCCGCGTCGTACAGCGAAAGCTTTTGGTCCGCCGCCAGGATCTTGAGCTCCTCGCGACTGAGCTGTAAAACCTTGTCCAATAGGGGCGCAAAGTCCTTCCAGTTGTTCTCGCCGCGAAGTCGGCGCCAAGCCTGTTCGCACTCCATGCAGGCCATCATCAGCTGTCGATGCAAGTCGGCCGGAATCATCGTCGCGCGCTTGTAGCGTCGGCGCATCTCGCGCACGTTCGCGCGTTGCCACTCGCTCAGGGCTTCGCCTTCCGCTGCGGCCAGGTCGTCGGCGACCTCGGGCGCCCGCAAGAGATCCTGAAGAATCTGCGCCAACTCCGCCAGCGACTCATTGCGGGCGGCGCTGGAGCCCGCGGGCATCATGACGGCTTCATCCCAGCCCAAGATGGATTGCGCGTCGCCGAGACGAGCCATGCGGGTGAAGCGTTTTTCTAGGCGGAGATAAGCGGAGTCGGTGGATGTGTTCTGCATGTCGCGAACTATGCATCATTACGTGTGCGCTGAAAATGAAAAAGGGCCGAGTTCACAACTCGACCCTCTCCTGCGAATCGCGGCTGAAAAACTATTCGCGGATTTGCACGGTGGTGTTGGCCATGCCGTAAGCCTGAACCAAGCGGAAGAGTTTTTCTGCGTCGCGATTGTGTTGGCGGATGCAGCCGCCCGAAGCGCGCGTGCCGAGTCGGCCCACGTCTTCTGTCATGTGCAAAGCGATGCCGCCGTGAATGAAGATCGCCCAGTCCATCCGCGCGCGCCACAATTGCGAAGTGTAGCGAGCGTGCATGCGCTGAGGCTTGAACGTGCCCACGGGAGTGCGTGCGATGTAGCAAGTCGAGCGCGTCGGCGGGCACTTGCGCGCGTTGGTGCCTGTCGATACCAACCAAGTGTCTGTCTGTTGTCCGTTTTGGTAGACCCACAGGCGCTGCTCGCTCATGTCAACGAGCACAAACAGCTCGCCCTCAACGGCCGGCATCGCGCGCGGGAAAAGTTCTTCGCCGGAAAGCAGAGCTTCCAGCTCTTGGCGCTGCAATTCCACGGCGAGATCTTCAGGGCTCATCAAATCTTCGAGATTGGCCTCGCCATCGGAAAAGTACTCGACTTCCGTCGTGACTGACGACTCGGTGATCGAAGTCGTCTCGGCAGCGAAGGCGCTGCTGATCACAGGAGCGGCAAAGGTGGAAACGCAGATGGCGGAAATTGCCAGTTTTCGAATGGACATGTGTGAACCTCACTCAACAATAGAAGGGGACGTGACCCAAAAGTTGGCCTGGGTCTATCCGAGGGCCGGGAAGGCGTCTGCCCGGACCGGCGACGCGGTAAAAGAGTGAGCCCCGACAGCCCGCTGGGCTTTTGAAGATTTCATCGTCGAGAATTTTCTCTCAAATCAAATGACTTTCCCGTCGGTCACACGTCCCACCTCGACTCGACCTCGGCCTATTTGGAAAATGCCGAGGCCAGCCTTAATCTATTTCTGGGAATCTTTAAGGAAAGAGCCCGCAGCTATAGAGATCACAACGTCTGAGGGAGACAGCATGATGAACTTCCTGATCCGCCTGATGGCGGCCCTGGTATTGATCGTTGGAGTTGGCATGGTCCAGACCGGAGCCGAGGCTCAAGAAGCCCGGGTCATCAAGGTTCAGGGCAAAAAGGCCATTGTACAGTTCGATGATGGCTACAAACCTAAGGTCGGCGAGATCCTGGGCGGTGGCGGAGGCGACTCTGGCGGCGGCGGCGGTGGAAGCAGCGGCGGCCGAGACACCATCTTGGGCGGTTCTGCGGAATTCAGCAGCCTCTCGACCAACCCGGGTGGCGCATCGACCAGCGGCTTGAGCCTCGCGGTTCGCTACGGTTGGAACGCCGTGGACATGGAATACGGCCCGATCGGCAGCTTCAGCTACGCAACAGCCTCGAGCAGCAGCTCGCGCGCCATCGGTGTCGGCGGATTCTTCGACTACAACTTGGTTCCCAACAAAGTCGGCAACGACATGGTCTACGGCCTGGGAGCAATGGGCACTTATGTGACCACGACGACGACCACAGGTTCAGTGGAGTCGAACTCCAGCACCATGAAGTTCGAATTGGGTGGACAAGTGAAGTGGTTCGCTCTGGGTAACTCCGTCGCGATTCGCGGTGACGGCGTCTACTCGCACGAGCAGATCACACCGGCTTCTGGCACGAGCACAACGCGCTCGGGCTTTGTGGTGCGCGGTGGATTGTACGTCTACTTCTGATCGCGCGTCGTAGCGGATCTGAAAATCGGGCGTCGCGAGACGCTCTGAGAAAGCCTGCGAATCCAAGTCGCAGGCTTTTTTGCGTCTTGAACCCAATTCGAGGACAAGATCTCCGACTCAAATTCCAGAATCGGCTTGATCAAATATTCCACGACGAGAGGTTGTTGCAGGCTGAGCCAATGTGCGTCCGCCTCCAGCCACCAATTTGGCTCGGCATCGCCCTCGGGCCGTCGCTCGCGCGCCAAAGATCGTCCGCGCTTGGCAATCCCATGCGAAGTCCAAGGTTGGGGCGAGGCCACTTCGTCAGTTCCCGGCGACTTCGCCTTTCGGCGCGAGGAGCGCTCGGCATCTTGCAGTCCGATCGCCATCAGACCTCCTCAAGAACGGCAACGCCGGAATTGCTCGACCAAGTCACCGGCTCAGCCGCGGCAGCTTCTCGAGCGGCACGAGTCCACACAGATCCTCGCGGGTCTGAGCGCAAGAACTGCATCTGTTCGGCGATCTCGGCGGTGACCGCGCGAATCTCTTCAGCCGCAGGTGAGGTCGGCGCATGCTCGGGGATTGATAGACGAAGTGCGGTCGCCTCTTCGCCATGTACGGATTCGCGAATGCTCGCGCGCAAGCAGTTGGGCAACTCGCGCTGATACCACTCGGAAATTTCGCGCGACAAGCGGCGTGCCGGCACCAGACGAGTCGGTACGAACACATGCTTGAAGTCGATGCGCATGTCGGTTTTGAACTCGTCCACCAGCGCGCGGAAAATTCGCAGATTGCGGAAATTGTTGATCTTGCTCTCGATGGGCGAAATCAAAACATCGCTCGCGACCAGCGCATTGTTGATGAGGCGATTCCAATTCGGCGAGCAGTCCATCAACACCAAATCAAAGCCGCGCTGCTTGAGCGGCTCAATGACCTGCTCTTTGAGCCAGTACTCGCGGCGATGCCGTGACAATAGACTCTGATCCATCGCCACCAATTCGGGAGTTTCCGGAATATAAAAGAGTGTGGGAATTTCGGTCGGCAACAAAATCTCATCGAGCTTCGCCTGACCGGCGAACAACTCCGGCAAGCCACGCAACTCATTGAGCGAGGCCAAAGCTTCGGCCAAGGATTGATCTTCATCGGCCGTCGGCCCGCCGAGCGCTTGCGTGATGTCGCCTTGCATGTCCAAGCCGACAACGGCCACTCGTAGGCCTTGGAGAGCGCAGAGGCGCGCCAAGTTCAAAGTCAAAGTCGTCTTCAGCACGCCACCTTTGGTGACAAAGATCGAAGCCGCGATCGGCTCGTTTGGCTTTTGCAAAAAACCAAAGCGTCGACCCACTTCAACAAGTTGCGTGAGATCTAAGGACTTGAGTTTTTGATTTGGAAAACAGGCCGCGAGATTCTCAGGGCTGAGCAAATCCGCGAGACCGAACACGGCGCTGGCTTTGCGAAGCGGTAGCGTTGTCATGCCACCACTTCAGCAAGTATCCGCCAGCACGCGCAAATCAAATTCAAAGCGAGCGGAACGCGGCGTCGAGATCGCCGATGATATCCGCCGCGTCTTCGATGCCGAGACTGAGGCGAATCAAACGCGGGTCAATTCCCGACGACACAAGTTTGTCCTTCGGAATTGCCGCGTGAGTCATGAAGCCCGGAACTTCGATCAAAGTTTTTGTCAGACCCAAGCTCACCGCGAGCGTGATCGAGTAGGAGTTCCGCGCTACAGAGTCGACAAAGCGTCGGCAGCGTCGGCCGTCACCTTTGACGGTGAATGAGATCATCGTGCCCGGAGCGAAATCGCCATCGGGATTGCGTAAGAGTTTCTTCGCCAAGGCATGTTGCGGGTGTGACTTCAATCCCGGGTAGATCACGCGCTCCACTTTGGGATGGCTCTCTAAATACTTGGCGACGGCCATCGCATTTTGTTGTTGGCGCTCAAAGCGAATCGCGAGCGTCGGAATGCCGTGAACCAACACATTCCACGCCGACTTCGGCGTCAGTGTCGCGCCGAAATCTTTGCGTGCGAGTTTCAAGCCGCGCTCGAAGGACTTCGCGCCCATCACGGCGCCGCCCATCTCCGTGCCGAAGCCGCCGATGTTTTTGGTGAGCGAGTGAACGACCAAATCCACGCCCCACTCCAAGGGTCGAAGCGCCCAAGGCGTGGCAAAAGTGTTGTCGACGATCACGATAATGCGCTCAGCTTCGCTGCGCCCTCGGTTGGCGCGAGCGACATCCGCCAAGATACCCGGAAAGTCCGCCAAATCGAGCGACGGATTTGAAATGGCTTCGAAATAGAGCACGCGCACTTGCGGGTCGAGCATCAGTTGGCGGTGCTCTTTGCGATTGATGTCGATGAAAGTCGTTTGCACTCCGAAGCGCGGCAACCAATCCGTCAGCAACGAATACGTGCAGCCATAGAGATTGCGATGCGCGACCACTTTCTGGCCGGCTCGCAAACACGACAGCAGCGCTGAAGAGATCGCACCCATGCCCGAACCAAATGTCACCGCGGAATCTGACCCCTCCATCGCCGCGAGCTGCTCTTCCAGCATCAGCGCATTGGGCTCATCGAGGCGATCATAGATCAAGATCGGATCGTCGTTGGCATCGTTGCCAAACTGCATGAAGCCGCGCGCTCCGCGCTCCAAAGACTCCAATCGGAACGTCGTGTTCGATGTGATCGGCGGAATCAGATGCCGCGAAAATTCCCAAGCCGTGGTGAGAGGCTGACCATGCACCATCTGCGAGCGCAGATGTGCGCGCGACATCTCTTGGCCGCGCCGACCAGCAGCGCTCTTGGATGAGTGCTGCGAGTTTCGACGCACGGACTTTGTCTTCTGGCCGGACTTCTTCATAGCTAGCTCCCCCCGCGAATGGCCGTCGTAGCAACACATTAGTTTCCTGTCGACGAGCATTCGTCAATCTTCGCCCAGTGTGCGTTCAGCAAAGGCGCAGGACCATCAGTGTCGCGTCAGGGAGGCGCTGGATTTAGAAGCTCTGTGAATCAATTTGGCGCGACTTAGCCGTGCGTTGAAACACGAAGTGGTCATAGCCGCCGGTGCGGATCACCGCTTTCACTTCAAAGCCGAATTCCATCATCACGCCCATCAAAAACGACGCCCCTTCGGTGGATGTCGCCGAGCGCGTCCAGAATCCCTCCGGCTCAATCAACCAAGTTTTCGAGAGCACGCGCTCGCCATCACACACAAGCGCATCCAAGACTCGCGCGTCACTTTGATCCATGGTCGCAATGCAGCTGCTCATGAATGTGGAGATTTCGCCGACCTTGCTGCGCAATTCTCGCCGCGCTTTCTCCAAGTGCTGTCGGCTCACTTGGGCCGAGGCCATCGGCCCCACTCCCAAAGTGACGACTGAGAACATCAAAATCCAAATTGCGCTTCGAATCGATCGTTTCCATGACATGTTCATCTTCGCATCTCATTTCCGCTCACAGGTGATCTGGAGCCGTAAAGCCGATGAGGATAGAAGACGGCACATCAACCGTCGAGTGAGCGACGGATGTCGCACAAAGATTTCCTGAGCGATCAAAGCGTCGACGGCCAAACTTCAAACAGCTTCGCACTTTTCCTAGGGAAGTGCGCCGCATTGGCTTGCGGCGCAATCGTCAACAAATTGGTCGCATCGAATTGGACATGACGAGAGGCGGGGAACTTTCGTGCGACCAACTCAGCCGGCTGTGAGCAGAGTGAACTCGCGCTTGATCCAACCGGACTTGCACGTGCCGTCGTAAACACGGCGATGCGGAATCGGCGAGCTGACGTCGCAAGATTTGCCCGGCTCGGGGATCACGACACCGACGAACTCGCCGTCGTGATCCTGATACGAATCGCAAAAAATGATCTCTTGGTTGGCTTCGACGCGATCAAAGCTCAGAGCGCCGTTCTCATCGACACGAAACAAAGTGGTCGTGGCGATCGCCAAACCCCAGCCGCCGCACGCATCGAGCTGCTCTTCGCCGCCAACTTCCACAGGCTGAATCGGCAGCGCGTGCGCTGCGCTGAATGACCAAACGCCGATAACTACGGCCAATGCCAGTCGGGCAATTCCAGATTTCACATTCATTTCGAGATCTCCTCACATCGAGCATGGGAGGGCGGGTTGGCGCGAAAGTACACACGGCTCGCGCCGAGGTCGAACCTCGAAGCCGAAAGTGAAATCGAAACAATGGTGGGAAAAATGGCAGGAAAAATGGCGGATTTGAAGGGTATTCAACAATTCCGCTAGGTTACAACCTTAGTAAGATT
>ERZ761609.134-NODE-134-length-102886-cov-43.574875_pt1 | contig 102886 bp, 101 predicted proteins | sample MGYA00511163_ERZ761609 | MGnify/ENA primary metagenome ERZ761609 (study PRJEB28899, sample SAMN02445070) | bioreactor sludge metagenome | biome: EBPR sludge | place: Australia: Brisbane, Thorneside Wastewater Treatment Plant | collected 2011-12-16 ...
AGCTAACCCGCAAGCTGGGATTTTGTCAATAGCGGTTTAATGCGATTACCCTACAAGCATACCACGGGTGCATTTATTTGGTGTTGCAACAGGCATATAATGCCGTGTTTCGATTTATCTACGGGAACAACAGACATGGCACAGTCAGTCAAGAAAGTCGTGCTGGCCTATTCCGGCGGCTTGGATACTTCCATCATCGTCCGGTGGCTACAAGAAAATTACGGGTGCGAAATCGTCACCTTCACTGCTGACATCGGTCAGGGCGAAGAGGTCGAGCCAGCGCGTGCCAAAGCCCTAGCGATGGGCATCAAGCCGGAAGAAATCTTCATCGAAGACCTGCGCGAAGAATTTGTGCGCGACTACGTGTTCCCGATGTTCCGCGCCAACACCATTTACGAAGGCGAATACCTGCTGGGCACATCCATCGCTCGCCCGCTAATCGCCAAGCGTCTGATCGAAATCGCCAATGAAACCGGCGCAGATGCCATTTCCCATGGCGCGACCGGCAAAGGCAACGACCAGGTACGCTTTGAACTGGGTGCTTACGCGCTTAAACCGGGCGTAAAAGTTATTGCCCCTTGGCGCGAATGGGACATGAATTCCCGTGAAGCGCTGATGCAATACGCTGAACAGCACAACATCCCGGTCGATTTCAAAAAGGCTGGCAAGAAATCCCCCTATTCAATGGATGCCAACCTGCTTCATATTTCTTACGAAGGCGGCCCATTGGAAGACCCGTGGTTTGAAGCTGAAGAGGATATGTGGCGCTGGAGCGTTTCCCCCGAAACTGCCCCTGACAAGCCCACCTACGTCGAAATCACCTTCAAGGGCGGCGACCCGGTAGCACTGGATGGTCAGGAAATGTCCGCCGCTGCCATCCTCGAAACCCTCAACAAACTGGGCGGTGCAAACGGTATCGGTCGTCTGGACTTGGTGGAAAACCGTTACGTCGGTATGAAATCACGCGGCTGCTACGAAACCCCCGGCGGCACAATCCTATTGCCTGCCCACCGTGCGATTGAATCCCTGACCCTCGACCGCGAAGTGGCGCACCTGAAAGACAGCCTGATGCCAAAGTACGCCGAGCTGGTCTACAACGGCTATTGGTGGAGTCCTGAGCGCAAGATGATGCAGCAAATGATTGACGCCTCGCAAGCCTTCGTCAACGGCACGGTACGCATGAAGTTGTACAAGGGTGCTGCAACCGTGGCAGGCCGCAAGTCCGACGATAGTCTGTTTGATGCGCGTATCGCCACCTTTGACGATGACGGCGGTGCATACAACCAGAAAGATGCGGAAGGCTTCATCAAACTGAATGCGCTACGGATGCGGATTGCCGCCGTAAAAGGAAGATAATTTCCTGATGGAAGCACGTCTGGAAAAACTGGAGCTCCTGTTCATGGAACAGGAGCAAACGCTGGAAGCCCTAAGCCAGCAGGTTTACCTGCAACAGCAGGAAATCCGCCGCGCCTTGCAGGAAATCGAACGCCTCAATGACAAGCTCAAGGCACTCGAACCCGCACTGGTTGGCAATGCCGCTGATGAGCCACCACCACCGCATTATTGATGCCTGAACGTTATCAACTGATACAAACGCCAGAGCGACTGGAACTCCACGACACCCAAGATCCCAAAATCGGCGCAGTCTACGTGGATTTTGTCGCAGGCAAAGCCCAGCACCGCCGTTTGTTCGGTGGTGGCAAAGGCCAGGACATCGCCAAAGCCATCGGCTTGCACAAATACAAACACCCTCATGTGGTTGATGCCACTGCTGGGCTGGGGCGTGAATCTTTCGTACTGGCAACATTGGGCTGTCATATCACCATGCTGGAACGTTCCCCCGCTGTCCACGCCCTGCTAGCCGATGGATTGCAACGCGCCCACCGCAACGGTGACGCAGACATCCTGGCTATTGTTAAGCGCATGAACCTGTACCACGCCAGCGCCCATACATGGCTACCCACACTGCCTGCAACTTGCCTACCGGATGTTATCTATCTCGACCCCATGTTCCCGGAACGGCAAAAATCTGCCCTGGTGCAGAAGGAAATGCGCTTTTTCCACGAAGTTGTCGGCGAAGACCCTGACAGTGATGCCCTGCTGGAGATTGCCATCCAGTACGCCAGACAGCGCGTTGTGGTCAAACGCCCGCGTCATGCCCCTGAATTGGCCTTGCACAAACCGGCTTTCGTGATTAGCGGCAAGGCCGTCCGCTATGATGTCTACCTAGGCAAAGCAACTGCGCAGGAACACCAGTAACAAGAGCAGCAGACCTGCCTTGGTCATTATTCTCAAAATCCGTTGAAATAGCTGGCGTTTTTCATGTGTATTCATAGAGGACTGAAATCTTATGCAAAGGAACCATTTTCTTATAGCGGCCGCCCTGTTGGGAATGCTTGCGGTCATGTTGGGGGCATTTGGTGCTCACGGACTGGAAAAAATCCTGGAACCCCGGATGCTGCAACGCTTCCATACTGGCGTTGAATACCAGTTTTATCATGCATTTGCCCTGCTGGGGACAGGTTTGCTGCGCGAGAAATATGCACACCAATGGTTGAACTACGCTGGCTATGCATTCATCACCGGTGTTCTGCTATTTTCCGGCAGCCTGTATCTGTATGTTCTGACTGGAATTACAGCAATCGCCATAATCACACCTTTTGGCGGAACTGCCTTCATCCTTGGGTGGGTATTCCTGCTAGTATTTCTTATCAAGAGGTAATAGCGGATATAAATACTTCCAATGTCTATAAAAAACCTTTTCTTATTTATTGACTAAAAAATATTTGTATTCGCTAAATTCGAGTTTATTTAATAAATTTAGAACTGGGTGTTATAACAAAATCAGTTTTCCAAGCCCTAAATAAATCATAGTGATGAATAAACATAGTCATTGGAAGACAAAGTATGTCCTATACCCCATTCAAGTTTTTTGGAAAGAATATACGCGGAAGAGATTTCATCGCCGGTGATATTCATGGGTCTTTTTCTGCCTTGGAGGTTTTACTACTCAGGGTAAATTTTGATCCAGAACGCGATCGTTTGTTTTCTGTTGGCGATTTAATCGACCGTGGCCCCGAATCCCACCGTGTTATCGAATTCCTCAATTATCCCTGGTTCCATGCCATCATGGGCAACCATGAAAGGATGTTGCTGGATTCAATCAACAGTGCATCCATCCGTGATAACTGGATGCGTTATAACGGTGGTGACTGGTGGAAACGTATCCCTACCAGTATGCAACCACGCATCCGTCAGGTTATTGAACATTTGCCGCTGGCATTTGAAGTGACTACCAATATTGGTCAGGTTGGCATTGTCCATGCCGACATTCCTACCGGGATGCCTTGGCACAAGTTTGTCCAGTCCTTGTATAATGACAAGGACATTGCCGATTACGCACTATGGTCACGCAACCGCTACCAATACCTGCGCATGTCAGGACGTACCACGCCAGTGGAAGGTATTGCGCTGGCGGTATTTGGGCATACTCCGGTCAAAAATCCCATGTTGAACGCCAATGTCTATTACATAGATACCGGCGCAGCCCTGCTGAATGACGATGATCTGGGAAAATTGACGTTGTTGCAAATTCAGCCACACATGGATTTGCATCAACTGGATGTTCGCCACGACATGCCCAAATACAAAAAGACTGCTTAAACAAAAACGGGGCTTGTCACAGCCCCGTTTACTTCATTCATGATGCACATGCTTACATGAAAGCGCTCATGCTGGTGCGGGGCGGGAACATGGTTGCAATACGGCTGGCGATGGTATCCTGCCGGATAGCTACTTCCCGAATTTCAGGGCGATTAATGAAGTTCGCCAGTGTCAGACCATCCAAAAACTCATACAGGCGGTTGCTGAGATCTTCCCACAACTGATGGGTGAGGCACTTTTCACCACCTTGGCAGTCCTTGTTACCGAGACAGCGTGTTACATCAATGTTTTCATCAACCGCCTTGATGATTTCCGCAATGCTGATCTGACTAGCAGGACGCCCAAGCCGATAGCCACCGCCCGGACCGCGTACACCTTCAACCAGCCCTTCTTTGCGCAAACGCGCAAATAGCTGTTCCAGATAAGACAGGGAAATGCCCTGACATTGGGAAATATCAGCAAGCGTCACAGGGCCATGATGGTCATGAATGGCCAAATCCAGCATAGCAGTAACCGCATAGCGGCCTTTGGTTGATAATTTCATGTGGTACTCCTTGGCAACATGAGTGGCTGAATCTTAATTTCCTACTAATTTAGTCAGCATACTAGATAAACCTACTTAAACAGTCAAGATTTTTAGTGCTCCTGACTTATACAAAAAATAGGTTGTTATCTTCGATCAAGTATACAGAAAGAAGTTATACCTTCCATTATTTATACAATAACTATACGTAGCGTAAACCCTAGGAAAAACCATGGCCTTGCCTACGCAAGTAACTGACCCATTTGTAAAGAAAACGGTTCATGCGCCAACGGCACAGCAACATGGTGTCCAGTTCCTTGCCCCAATACTGGACAGGCTCATCCGACAGGCGGCAACGGTGACTGATCACCTCAGCTTGCCTGGAATCGTGATAAATGCGGATCAACATATCGGGGCGACTAGTCTGCTGCTCCCCATTTTTCTCACTGAACAGGTAAGTCAGCAAGACCGTGGATGTATGTGCGGAGTTGTCGATCATCCGTACAGCCACCGGAATACAGCGTTCTACCCGCGATACCGTTTCCGCAGGCAGGTTGCGTACATCACCACACAGCAAGCGCAATTGCATATAGTTGATTTCATACATCTCCATCAAAGCCACAAAAGATTTTGGACGTGGGGAGAAAGTAGTGGGTTGTTCTTTAACTAACATAAATCCATAATAAGCCTGACTAAACCTGATCCTAACAAAAACCCGTTACCAAGCGTATTCCCATGACTATCCAGACTATCAAAACAACACCTTACACCGACCAGAAACCCGGCACATCCGGCTTACGTAAAAGCGTCAAGCAGTTCAAGAAAACCGATTACCTGCAAACCTTTGTACAAGCCATTTTCAATACCGTTGAAGGTATTACAGGCAGCACCCTAGTATTGGGCGGTGATGGGCGCTATTTCAACCGCGAAGCCATCCAGATCATCCTGCGCATGGCTGCGGCTGCCGGATTCGGCAAGGTCATCCTCGGGCAAGGAGGTATCCTCTCCACACCGGCAGCGTCCAACCTGATCCGCAAATATGGCGCAGTCGGTGGCATCATTCTCTCTGCCAGTCATAATCCAGGCGGGCCGGAAGGCGACTTTGGCATCAAATTCAATATCCGCAATGGTGGCCCAGCCCCTGAAAGCCTGACAGAAGCCATCTTTGCCACTTCCCAACACATTCACGAATACCGGATTGCACCTATCCAGCCTATCCCGTTAGACAAGCTGGGTCACTACGAACTGGCAGGTATGCCGATTGAAGTGATCGACCCGGTAGCCGATTACATGGATCTGATGGAAAGCCTGTTCGACTTTGACAAAATTGCTGCCATGCTCCAGTCTGGCAAATTCAACATGCGCTTTGATGCCATGCACGCTGTTACCGGCCCTTACGCCCAGCGCATTCTGGAAGAACGGTTGGGTGCGCCCGCCGGTACTGTCATGCACGGTCAACCACTGGCCGACTTTGGTGGTGGGCATCCTGACCCCAATCAGGCTCATGCCAAGGAATTGATGTCACTGCTATTCGCCCGCAATGGCACAATCGACTTCGGTGCAGCCTCCGACGGTGATGGCGACCGCAACATGGTGCTGGGCAAACAGTTTTTCGTCACCCCCAGTGACAGTCTGGCAGTACTGGCAGCCAATGCTACTGTTGCCCCCGGCTACCGCAGTGGCATTACCGGCATAGCTCGTTCCATGCCAACCAGCCAGGCGCCCGACCGTGTTGCCGCCAAACTGGGCTTGCCTTGCTTTGAAACACCAACCGGCTGGAAATTCTTCGGCAACTTGCTGGATGCAGGCCGCATTACCTTGTGTGGTGAAGAAAGCTTCGGCACAAGCTCCAACCATGTGCGTGAAAAAGACGGCTTGTGGGCGGTTCTGTTCTGGCTCAACCTGCTGGCAGAAAAGCAGGATTCTGTCGCTAACATTGTCCGCCAGCACTGGGCAGAATACGGGCGCAATTACTACTCCCGTCACGACTACGAAGAAATCGACCTGAAAGCTGCCAACGAACTGATGGCAGCCTTGCAAGAGCAACTGACCTCATTGCCAGGCAAAACACTAGGCAAACGCACGGTCGCTGATGCAGACAATTTCGCTTATACCGACCCGGTGGATGGTTCTGTCAGCCGTAACCAGGGAATCCGTATCCTGTTCACTGATGGGGCACGTATTGTGTTCCGCCTGTCCGGCACAGGAACCCAAGGCGCGACCCTGCGGGTTTATCTGGAAAGCTACGAACCTGACAGCAGCAAGCACGCTCTGGATGAACAGGTTGCCCTGAGTGACCTGATCCAGATTGCCGCTGACGTTGCCCGGATTACAGAATTCACCGGGCGTGAAGTTGCCGACGTAATTACCTGAAATCAGGCGGACAGGGCTGCCACAAACAGCCCTACCGCTTCCAGCAGCACAATGCTGGCTCCGATGCTGTCCCAGGTCAAACCGCCACAGATTCGTTTCAACCTGAAACGGATCAATATCAGTGTCACGAACATGGCAAACATGGGCATACCTGCCACCAGCGCTATCGGCACTGCCAACAACAACCAGACAAACAGCGCGACATAAGGAAATTCCACCCGAAATTCCTGCATCACACCCTCATTGGCAGCAACTGGCGTAAAGCCCAGCAGGGCGATCACCAGCAGGCGGGCAATCAGCGGCGCGAAAAAGATATAAGGCCAGACCTTGTATTCAATCAGGACAGACAGCGCTGCGAACTTGACCATCATCACCAAAGCCATTACCCCCATGACCCCCAGATGGGGAACCGAGGGGTGTTGGCTACTATTGTCTTGTTTGCCAGCACACATCTCACCAAAGAACCACGCACTAATACTGCGGGCAAGCGAGTCCAGATGATGCAACTCACTGACAAACATCCACAAAGTTAGCAAGATGACGGAAGCCAGCACTGGTTCCACATGCTCCAGCCGCCAGGCAATCGCTGCCAGAATCAGCCCCATCAAGGCACCGATGACAGGAAACCACGCCAGAGAACGACCTTTTTCTTCAGCAGAAAAACCTTCAATAGGTGGCACAGGCAAACGTGTCAACACAGCGGCTGCCACCAGCAAGGAACGTAGTATTGTTTTGATCATGACCCCTGACACGCCTGTTTTCAGAAAAATAACAGAAAAATTTTGTATACCCTATTTTTCTATAGATCAACCCCACAAGTCCAGCAAGAAGAAGTCGTCATGGGTTTCTTAGCTCCCCCCAACCCGCTAAAATCCCCGCTTTGCCCTGAACCAAGGAAACCCCATGTCCCACATGCAGTTCGACCTGCTCACCACCGACGGCACAGCCCGGCGCGGACGCCTGACGTTCCCGCGCGGTACGGTGGAAACGCCCGCCTTCATGCCGGTCGGCACATATGGCACGGTCAAGGCCATGACCCCGGAAGAACTGCTTGGGCTAGGCGCAGAAATCATCCTCGGCAACACCTTTCACCTGATGCTGCGCCCCGGCACGGACATCGTGCAACTGCATGGCGACCTGCACGGTTTCATGCACTGGGAAAAACCGATCCTGACCGATTCCGGCGGTTTTCAGGTGTTTTCACTGGCAGAGATGCGCAAGATTTCCGAAGAAGGCGTGCGCTTCCAATCGCCAGTCGATGGGCACAAGGTATTGATGACGCCGGAATCCTCGATGCAGGTGCAACGTGAACTTGGCTCCGACATCGTGATGATTTTCGATGAATGCACCCCCTACCCGGCTACTTACGATCAGGCACGGTTCTCAATGGAGTTGAGCCTGCGCTGGGCGAAACGCAGCAGTCAAGCGCACGAAGGCAACCCCTCTGCCCTGTTCGGCATCGTGCAAGGCGGCATGTATGAGGAACTGCGCAAGGTTTCGGCTAGCGGCCTGCTGGAGATCGGTTTCGACGGCTACGCTATCGGCGGCCTCTCCGTCGGTGAACCCAAGGACGAACGTGACAAGGTGTTGGAAGCCACCCTGCCAGAGCTGCCTACCGACCGCCCGCGCTACCTGATGGGAGTCGGCAAGCCGGAAGACATCGTGGAAGCGGTACGCCGGGGCGTGGACATGTTCGATTGTGTAATCCCCACCCGCAATGCCCGTAACGGCTTCCTGTTCACCCGTTACGGTACGCTGAAAATCCGCAACAGCCAGTACCAGCACGATACCCGCCCAATTGACGAGCAATGCGGCTGCTACACCTGCCAGCACTATTCCCGCAGTTACCTGCGCCATCTGGACAAGTGCGGGGAAATCCTTGGAGCACGCCTGAATACCATCCATAACCTGTATTACTATCAGGAACTGATGCGCGACATCCGCACAGCGATTGCGGAGGGAAGGTTTGAGGCATTTGTCAGCGAGTTTTATGCACTACGTGGACAGGCGACACCGGACTGACAGCCCAGGCACTACATCAAACCTTCCAACCCCTGCTGTGCGACCTTGCGTCCTGCCAGTTCCGTTGCATAATGCAGGGCTTCTTCCAGCAATTGCCCGGTCGCCAGCGCGTGGATCAGACCGGCGTTGAACACATCTCCGGATCCAGTGGTATCGACTACCTGTTCCACCTTGAGTGCCGGGGCATGAAACACCACCCCAAGTTGGTCAATCGCCCATGCACCCTGCTCCCCCCAAGTACAGGTCATCCAGATGCTTCCATATTTTGCCTGCTGGTCACGCAAAAAACTTTCCGCGTCACTGAAACCGTGTAGCTGGGCGTAAGCACGCGGGAACATAACCAGATCCACCAGTGGAATCAGCGCTGCCAGCCCCTCACGCTGCTTTTCGATTTCCAGAGAAACGGGCTGGTCGAAAATGTTGTCGCGGGTATAAGCCAGCATCTTCTCCAACTCTGCCACATTGCGCCCTTCAAAATGCAACCAGTCATAACGTTCTACTGGAATCTGGCAAAAATCAGCCGCAGACAATTCCGGCAAATCACGGTAATGCACAATGGTGCGGCTACCGTTGGCCTGATTGAGGGTAATGCAGGAAACAGGGGACGTGCCCGCTTGCCTGCTGGCATGTTCCAGACCGACCCCGGCAGCTTGCAAGCTGTTGGCAATACGCTCCCCGTCAGCGTTCGTTGCCAGCACCCCTGCCCAGTCACAACGGTGACGGTGCGCAGCCAATACCCGTGCCGTATTGGCTGCATTGCCGCCACAGCCTACCCATTGGTTACTGGCTCGCATTTCCTCGTCTTCCTGTGGGTAATGGTCAACCCCATTCACGATGTCGAGGACGGCATTACCCGTGATCAAAATAAAACTCATAAAAAATTTTCCTGTTTCATGCAGTAATCCAGTGTTTTTTGTGGTCGTAAACGTTGGGCCAAATCATAATGTGACAGGGGATATATAATGTACAAGGTATTGGGGATAATTTTTCTCCTGCTGTTTTCTTGGCAGCAGGCAGGCGCAAATTCCGACATGACCATGCGCATCGTAGGGGGGAATCCGGCGGGGCAAAATGCTTGGCCTTCCGTAGTCGCCATCAAGACCACCTCCACCGGCGAAATTCTGTGTGGTGGCAACCTGATCCATCCATTGTGGGTACTGACTGCCGGGCATTGCATCACCGGCGAAGCGGCAGGCTTGAGCTATGAATATGGCCCTGCGGACATGGTAATTTTTTCCGGTGCAACCGGACTGGATTCACCACGTGGCAGATTCATGCAAGTTCAGCGCATTGTTGTACACCCGCAATACAACCCACGCAATGGCGCCAATGACTTGGCCCTGCTGATGCTGACAGCGCCACTGGAAGGCGCAACCATGCCGGTGTATGCCGATAATCCACCACCTGGCACGGCAGCAACCGTAGTGGGCTGGGGCGCACGCCGCGCCAACGCACCAGGTGGCGCACCGGGTGATTATCCCAATCAGCTCCAGCAAGTAACCATTCCGGTCGTACCCAACGAAGTCTGTAACCAGCCCACTTCCTATAACGGCAAAATCTTGCCCAACATGCTGTGTGCTGGTTTGCCGCAAGGTGGGCATGATGCCTGTGTCGGCGACAGCGGCGGGCCATTGATGGTAAGGCAAAATGGCGTGTACCGGCAGGTGGGGATTGTCAGTCAGGGCGAAGGCTGCGCCATGCCCGGCAAATACGGTATCTACACCCGCGTAGCCAGCTATGCCCACTGGATTCAGCAATATGCACCACCACCTTACGCCGCTAGCCCTGTACAGCCAGACAACCCGCGCATGAACTATCCCGGAGGAGCTGGTTCCGTCAGTGCCTGGGCAATGGCTGGACTGGGCTTGCTCGCCTTGTGGCTGGGCATCAGGAGGTTTGCAGCAGGTTCAGGGTATTATCGAGTTCAACCTGCTTGCGCAACAACTTCTTCACCCCGAAAGGTACGAACTGGAACAGGGTGATGCCCGTCACCCCCAACAGCAACATACTGCCCAGCACCGTGGAAATGACGGCATCGGAACCCAGCAGACTGCCGACACCCAACAGATCTGAGGTAAAACGCAGCAGATAGAAAACCAAGGATGCCAACAGCAGAACCACGGACGCATGGATCAGGACGCCCCCCAACTGGTTGACCCACGACCAGCGGGAGCGCTGTTTTTCCATGTGTTGTTCGTATTGACGTGAACGTAACCTGACTTCACGCACGATGCGCTTCTGGGAAGCATCCAGAATCATGTTGCCGATCTGTTTTTCACGCTGGCTGAGAGTGACATACGGCAAGTGTGACATCACCCGCACATGCTGTTGGAATACCTGCCGGAACAGTCTGCTTGAATCAATGCCGTCCGGTAATGGCATGGCGGACAGGGCGCTTTGTTTCCAGTTCTGGTGCACATAGGTCTGGATACGGTTTACCCTGATAGCCCGCAAGTCACGCAGCACCACTTTGATTTCCTGTGCATCACCGAAATCCGGCTCTACTTGCGCCTGCACGTAATACAGCGGGGAACGTGCCACGACCCGTGCCAACTGGTGGGCGGCTGTGTCCTTGTCCCCTGCCATTGCCAAATAACGTGAGCATTCGTACAGGTTTTCCATGTCTGGCTGCGAACCCAGCTTGAGGGCGGCAAAGGCAGCTTCCACCGCATTGCCATGATCCTGCAAGCCATAACGGGTATCCGCCAGATGGCGCAAGGCAAAAGCAGCAAATACCGGGTCATCCTTTTCCGCCAGACTGGCAGCTTGGGCAAAATGACAAGCCGCCTCATCCAACCTGCCCAGCAGGAACAGGTAGATCCAGCCCAGCTCAAAATGCGCCCGGTAATTGCGCTGATTGACAGACAGTGCCTGCTTGAGCATGAATTCTGCGGTTGCCACCCGTTGCTGGGCATCATTGCCCTGTACCAGCAGGGATTCGGAAAGCTGCTTGCTGGCAAAATCGGCCTCTACTCCGGCGCGGTAAAAACCAAAACCAGCCTTGCCATCTGCTTGCAGTTGCTTACGCAGATCTTCCCGGCTTTGTACCAAACGCAAACCTTGCATGGAAACATGGGATGCGAGTACTTCAAGCTGAGGGCGCAAACTGTGCAAAACATCCTCTGCACTACCAAACTTGCGCAGGTTGTTACGGATACCAGCATCCAGCAGGCTGTAAATGCCTTGGCGCTTCATGCCATGTAGCGGAACCAGATATTCGAGGTTGATACGGTGAAACACGTGCTGTTTGTGCGCAGGAAAAAAAACATCCTGTACCTGGCGTACCGACAATCCTTGGGTCATGTTGTCAAATCCATTTCTGACTGTATGGGGGTTGCAGGATCATAATATAGTCAACTTTTCAAATTTTTCATTAAATTCTGTTACGTATCCAATCAGCCATCCCCACTGACACTCGCAGGGAATTTTATACAAAATAAAGGTTTGCAATCAAACGCCAGATGACGTTTGTCACTTATTTCCCCCTTTTTTCGCGGTTGTGTTGAATACCGCCCCCATGAATCTGCTATGCTTCGTGCTGAATTTATCATGAGGAGCTTACCTATGCCCTGGAACGAACCGGGTGGCAATCAACAAGACCCTTGGACGGGAAAAAAACCTGGATCAGGTGGCAACAATGATCCCGAAGAATTCATCCGTAAACTCAACCAGAAACTGGGCAAACTGTTTGGTGGTTCAGGCCGACAGGGCAATTCCGATAACAACGGCGGCAAAGGCATTGCATTCCTGCTGGTCTTGCTGGTAGGCGGCTGGCTGCTATCTGGCTTTTATACTGTCGATGCACGTCAGCAAGGTCTGGTTTTACGCTTTGGTGCTTATCAGCAAACCACCACTGCCGGATTGCACTGGCGCTTGCCTTATCCGATTGAAACGGTTGAAATCATTGATGTTGAGCAAAACCGTAGCGCACAGGATCGCAGTACCATGCTGACCAAGGATGAAAATATCGTCGAAATTGCCGTTTCAGCCCAGTACAAGGTACGTAGCCCGGAAGACTATGCTTTCAACATCGTCAACCCGGATGCCCTGAACGACCAGACTCAGGGTACGCTATATCAGGTCATGCGTGGCGCTACCCGTGAAGTCATCGGGCGCAACGACATGGACTTCATCCTCAAGGAAGGTCGCGAGCAAATTGCTGCCAACATCCAGACCCAGATGCAACAGGTACTGGATGGTTACAAGTCCGGCTTGCAGGTCATCACTGTCAACCTGACGTATGCCGAAGCCCCTGCTGAAGTCAAGGCAGCTTTCGATGAAGCCAACAAGGCGCGGGAAGATGCCAACCGTTTCAAAAACGAAGCCGATACCTATGCAAACCGCATACTGCCTGAAGCCCGTGGCGAAGCTGCCAGGGTCAAAGCCCAGTCGGAAGCCTACCGCCAGGAAACGGTCGCCAGAGCAGAGGGTGATGCAGCCCGCTTTACTCAACTGGTAGCCGAATTCCGCAAGGCGCCTGAAGTAACCCGTGAAAGGATGTATCTGGAAACGCTGGAAAGCGTCATGTCCGGCAGCCGTAAAATCCTGGTTGATGCCAACAGCAGTAATAATATGCTGTATCTGCCGCTGGATCAGTTAACCGGCACACAGCCAACAGATGCCCAACATCTGGCTCCGGCAGTAGCAGCCGCTACCACCGCTCCTCAAGCCAAAACACAACAGGCATCACCCACTGAAACACCTGCCGAAGGCACGGTTACACGCCCTGCACGTGAAGCCAGTACACGGGAGAGCCGCTAATGGACATCAAGAACCTGCTTGCCATCACCATCGGGGCTATTGTCCTGTTGCTGTACTCTTCTGTCTACACAGTAGACCAGCGTGAACGAGCCATCCTGTTCAAGTTCCGTGAAATTGTTGATGCTGACATCCAGCCTGGCTTGCACTTCCGCATCCCGTTTGTGAACACAGTTAGCAAATTTCCAGCGCGTATCCAGACACTGACATCCAAACCAGAACAGTTTCTGACAGGTGAAAAGAAATACGTGACCGTGGATTTCTTTGTCAAATGGCGTATTCAGGATGTGTCTGCTTTCTACCGTTCCACCGGTGGCGGGCGCGTTGCTGATGCGGAAAACCGCCTGGAACAGCTCATGAAAGACGGTTTACGCAACGAATTCAGCCGCCGCACCATCCAGGAAGCCCTATCTGCTGAACGTGGGAATATCATGCAAGGGCTGGAAAGCAAATCCAGTGAAGTTGCCAAGCAACTGGGGATTGAAATTGTTGACATCCGTGTTAGCCGGATTGACTTCCCGGATACAGTCAGCGACTCCGTGTATGACCGGATGCGCTCCGACCGTCAGCGGGTAGCTCAGGACTTCCGTTCACGCGGCAAGGAAGAGGCAGCCAAGATTGAAGCCACTGCTGACCGCGAAGCCACCATCATCAAAGCAGAAGCCTACAAGGAGGCTGAAAAACTTCGTGGTGAAGGTGACGCCAAAGCTGCTGAAGTTTACGCACAGGCTTACCAGCAGGACGCAGAGTTCTATTCTTTCTACCGTAGCCTCAATGCCTACAAAAATACACTGGGCAAAGGCAGCGACGTAATGGTACTGGAGCCAACCTCCGAATTCTTCCGTTACTTCAAACAGCCATCCGCACAGTAGCAGATACCTGAGCGTGGAATTGAACTGGCACGACTTGCTCAATGCACTAGCCCTCCTGTTGATACTGGAGGGCTTGATGCCGTTTCTAAGCCCTGCCCGCCTTAAACAAGCCTATGCACAATTGCTGGAATTGCCCGACAAAACCTTACGAACCATTGGTCTGGTAAGCGTAATTGCTGGTATCCTACTGCTCTTTGTGACTGACTAGCCGAAACATGCCGAAGATTGACCAATACTGGGCGCTCCCCGATGGCATCAGCGAAGCCCTGCCCGATGAGGCGGAAGCGCTGGAGCAATTGCGCCGCCGCCTGCTTGACCTGTTTGCTACCTGGGGCTACCGCCTCGTGATGCCACCGATGGTGGAATTCATGGAATCCCTCAGCATCGGGCATGGCAGCAACCTGGATGTACAAACCTTCAAGCTGACCGACCAGTTGAGTGGGCGCATGATGGGGCTGCGTGCCGACATGACCCCGCAAGTGGCACGCATTGATGCCCACAAACTGAAAACCGACCTGCCCAACCGTCTGTGTTACATCGGAAGCGTATTGCGTACCCGCAGCTTCCACCGCGACGGTTCACGTTCCCCTTTGCAGGTAGGCGCGGAACTGTTTGGTCATGCCGGGCAGGACAGCGACTTTGAAGTGATTTCCCTGCTGCTGGAAACGCTGGCGCAATGCCATGTCCCTAATGTGGTGTTGGACATCGGTCACGTTGGCATTTTCCGCACCCTCGCCCGCGAAGCTGGCATGAGTGCCCAGCAGGAAAGTGCGTTCTACGACATGCTGGTGCGCAAATCCTTGCCAGAAATTGATGATTGGCTGGCAAACGCCAAGCTGCCTGCGGACATGAACCATTACCTGCGCCAGTTACCACGCCTGAGCGGTGCGCCTGACGTGCTGGAACAGGCTGCTACGGTGTTTGCCAACGCGCACGCCGACATCCGTGCTGCCCTCACCCACCTGCAAACTTTGGTGGCACGCATCCGCGCCAGCTTCCCAGCCTGCAACATTCATGTTGATCTGGCGGAACTGAGCGGCTATGACTACCACACCGGCATCGTGTACGGCATTTACACTCCCGGTATGGGTAGGGAAATTGCCCGTGGCGGGCGCTATGATGGCATCGGCGAAGCCTTTGGACGCAAACGCCCTGCCACCGGTTTCAGCACCGACTTGCGCACACTGGCAACATTCGCCCTGCAACAAGGCCAACCCAGCAGGCAAGCTAGCATCTTTGCGCCTGCCGATCAGAATACCAGTCTGGATGCCCTGATCCGTGAACTGCGCAGCCAGGGTAACACGGTGATCCGCGCACTGGATGGGCAAACCGATACGCCAGTAGCCTTGGGTTGCAACCAACAGATTGCACAGCACAACGGTCAGTGGACTGTGGTTGCTGTTTGACATTTGACTTACACATTGAGCATTGAGCGAGACTGACATGGGAAAATTCGTCGTTGTATTGGGCACGCAGTGGGGTGATGAAGGCAAAGGCAAGATCGTTGACCTGCTGACCGAAAACGCTTCCGCCGTGGTGCGTTTCCAGGGCGGGCATAACGCTGGTCATACATTGGTCATCAACGGTGAAAAAACCGTGCTGCACCTGGTGCCTTCCGGCATTTTACGCGAAGGCGTGGAGTGCATGATCGGCAACGGCGTGGTACTCGCTCCTGATGCTTTGTTGAAAGAAGTCGAAATGCTGGAAGCGCGGGGTGTGCCAGCGCGTAAACGCCTGAAAATTTCCGAGGCTTGCCAGTTGATCCTGCCTTACCACGTGGCTTTGGATGCGGCACGGGAAAAAGCCCGTGGCAAAAAAGCCATTGGCACCACCGGGCGTGGCATTGGCCCCGCTTACGAAGACAAGATTTCCCGCCGTGGCCTGCGGGTGGGCGACCTGCTCAACCCGGAACAGTTTGAAACCAAGCTGCGCAGCATCATGGAATACCACAACTTCGCACTGGTGAACTACTTCAAGTGTGACCCGGTTGACCCGGATGCGGTGCTGGCAGAAGCGATGCGCATGGCAGAAATCATCAAACCGATGATTACCGACATCCCGCACCGTTTGTCAGAACTGCGCAAGGCAGGCAAAGATGTGATGCTGGAAGGTGCACAAGGCACGCTGCTGGACATCGACCACGGCACTTACCCGTATGTGACTTCTTCCAGCACCACCGCTGGCGGCGCTTGCACCGGCTCCGGCATTGGCCCGCGCAACCTCGATTACATCCTCGGCATTACCAAAGCCTACACCACCCGTGTCGGTTCCGGCCCGTTCCCGACCGAGTTGTTTGATGACGTGGGTGCGTACATCGCCAAACAGGGCAACGAATTTGGTTCCACCACCGGGCGTCCGCGCCGTTGCGGCTGGTACGATGCGGTTTCGCTGCGTCGTGCCATGCACATCAACTCCATCAGCGGCCTGTGCATTACCAAGCTGGACGTGCTCGACGGGCTGGAAACCGTGCGCATCTGCACTGCCTACCAACTGGATGGCAAGATTATCGACGTACCGCCAGTGGATACCGATGCATTTGAGCGTTGCGAGCCGGTTTATGAAGACATGCCGGGCTGGACGGAATCCACTTTCGGCGCAACCAGCTACGACGCATTGCCAGCCAATGCCAAGGCTTACCTGAAGCGTCTGGAAGAAGTGGTGGAAACGCCGATTGACATTATTTCCACCGGGCCTGACCGCGACCAGACCATCATCCTGCGTGACCCTTACGCGGCGTGAAGAACCCCTCACCCCCTGCCCCTCTCCCTCAAGGGGAGAGGGGAGTAGAGATTGACCTAGTTCGCCGGTTTGGGGGAGTTGTTCGCATCTATGGTGAGGCGGCGTTTGCCCGCTTCACCGCCTCCCATGTTTGTGTCATTGGTGTTGGTGGTGTCGGTTCCTGGGCGGTGGAAGCGCTGGCTCGCAGTGGTATCGGCACACTGACCCTGATCGACCTCGACAATGTGGCAGAATCCAATATCAACCGCCAGCTTCCCGCTCTCGGCAGCACGATCGGGCGTGCCAAGGTCGAGGTACTGAAAGAGCGTTGCCTCGACATCAACCCTACCTGCCAAATCCACACCATTGAAGATTTCGTTGAACAAGATAACCTTGCCGACCTGATCCGCCCCGAATTTGATTACGTGCTGGATTGCATCGACAATTTCCGTGTCAAGGCAGCCCTCGCCGCACATTGCCGCCGCAACAAAGTCCGCCTGATCATGCTGGGTGGTGCAGGTGGGCAAAAAGACCCGACCAAAATCCGCCTTTCTGACTTGAGTCGTACCCTGCAAGACCGGCTATTGGCGCGGGTACGCAAGGAGTTGCGCCAGAACTATGGCTTCAGCCAGAACCCGAAACGGCGCTTTGACATCCCGGCAGTGTGGTCGGAGGAAGCCATGATCCTGCCGGAAAGTGGCCCTGCCTGTGACCTCAGTTGTGCGGGGGGAATCGGTTCCATCACGACCGTGACCGCCAGCTTTGCCCTGGTAGCGGTCAGTCATGTACTGAACAAGCTGTCAAACCTATCTATCAGTTAATCCCACATCAGGCGATCAAGCGCTTCCACCAGAGCCAACGGTGGTTTATGCAGGAAAACCCCAGAGGTCGGGCTGGCAGGCTGCATTCCCCGCAAAAACAGGTACAGAACCCCGCCGACATGCGTATCCCAGGCATAATCCGGCAGTCGTGAACGCAGGTAACGATGTAATGCCAGACAATAGATCAGGTATTGCAGGTAATAATGGTGCTCCGCGATGGCCTGCTGTATCGCTGCCTGAGTGTAGTCTGTAGCTTCTGCCCCCAGCTCGTTGGACTTGTAGTCAACAATGTAATACTGTCCAACAGCTTCAAACACCAGGTCGATAAAACCTTTCATATAACCCGTCAACTGGCTGAATTTCAACTTGTCGATGGCAGCATGGATGTCTTCCCATGTCACAGGCAAGTGCTGATGCAAGACTGCCTGCAACGCCTTGAGCCGCAGCTTTGCCACCGGGAAATAAAACTCCAGTTCATCCAGACGCTGCTCTTTACCCAACATTGCCAGCGTCAGGTTGGAAGCAGCCAGCAACGGCGTGTGCAAGGCATTATCCAGCAAATGTTCTGCTGCCCCCAGCCAGCGTTCTGCCAGCCCATGCCGCTGCAAGGCAGGCAGCAACACACCGTCCCGTTGCTCGCCCACTGCCTGCCGGAAATCCAGTTCTTCCAGCATCTTGTGCAGGCAACTACCCGCCAGTGCTCCACGTGGAAAGGCAGTACGTGCCAGTTCATGTGCTACCGGCGTTTGCCAAACCAGCGTGTCATAATCGGGCTGTTCATCATGCCTGCCAGCCACCAGCCCACTGAAACTGCCAACACGCGGCACGGGGGGCAAACGGTGGTCAAAATGGCGGAACTGCATGTCCAGACGTTCGACAGATGGCTGGTAACGGGTACAAACCATCGTATCCGGTAATGGCGTGTGACTGATACGTCCGGCAGAATTCTCTACAATAGCCTGCAAACGCTGGTGCATAAGCTGCTGGCGTTCTTCCGGCGGCATTCCATCCTTGCGCAACTTGCCCAGCAGCTCTTGGGCGTTGGGCAAATCTCCGAACAACAGCCAGCCCAGGGCTGAATAATAATCGAACGTGTTAATACGCCCGCTGACCAGCACAATCGTACAATGGTATTTGGCGCGGGTAACAGCCACATACAACAGGCGCAGGGCTTCAGCTTTTTCCGCTGCGGCTGCCGCCCGTTTTTCCTCATCCAGTGCCAGCATCTGTGCCTGCAAACAGGATGCACCACTCGCCGGGTCAAACCAGCTAAACCAGGCAGGCGGGCTTTTGGGATCACGTTCCAGCCACAGGTAAGGGCAATACACGATACCGTATTCCAACCCCTTGCTTTTGTGGATAGTGACGATCTGCACCAGGTTTTCATCACTTTCCAGGCGTAACTGGTGGGTTTCATCCTTGAGGGCAGCTTCGGCTTTTTGCTGCAACCAGCGGATCAGGGCGTGCATCCCGTGCCCCTGCAAACGGCCTTCGGTATGTACTAGTTCGGCAAGGTGCAACAGGTTGGTCAGGCGGCGTTCCCCATCTGCCAGTACCAGCAAGTGTGCATACAAGTCGCGTTGCAACAGCATTTGCCGGAACATCGGCATGAAACCCTGCGAATGCCACAGCTTGTGCCAGGCGTGGAAAGTTTCCAGTTCTGTTTCCAGCATGTCCGGCTGTTCATCCAGCGCAGACAGATGAGCCGCATCGCAAGCAAACAGTTCCGTCACCAGTGCCTGTTTCAGCGCAGTTTCATTACCCGGCTCGGCGATGGCTCGCAATACGGCTCGCAATTCGCTGGCTTCACGGCTGGCAAACACGTTATCGGTGGATTTCTGCACACTCGCAATGCCACGTTCCAGCAATGCCTGCTTGATACGCTGGCCTTGCTGGTTGGTGCGTACCAGTACGGCAATATCGTTGCTGCGGATTGAGCGGGAACCAATGCAAGCCTCCCCCGCCTGCGCAGCAGTCAGCAAGCGGGCGATGTCATTAGCCGTTGCTTCTGCTACCGCATCCTGCACTTGGGTGGCATTGCAGCCTTCCCCCAGCACATCCCAATCCCACAAGCGAATGGGAGTCATACCCTCTACCAGCAGCGCATCCTGCTCCCGCCCTGCCCTGACTGCTTCGTACTGGATAGCACTGCGGAACGGATCAGCCGATTGCCCGAACAACTGGTTCAGCCCCTGCAATACGTCATCATGTGAACGGAAATTGTGTCCCAGCGTGTAGCGGTGCTGTACGGCATTGGCAGCTTGCAGGTAGGTATAAATATCCGCCCCGCGGAAACCGTAAATGGCCTGTTTGGGGTCGCCCACATAAAACACCCGTTGTTCCGGGCCAGCCTGATAAATCCGCCCGAAAATTTCGTACTGGATCGGGTCAGTATCCTGAAACTCGTCAATCAGGGCGGCACGGTATTGTTCTGCCAGACGCAACGCCAGCCCATCGTGTTCCGCCAGCGCATGACGCAAATGCAGCAACAGATCATCAAAAGTCAGTATGCCGAGTTGCTGCTTGCGCCGGGGCAATTCCCGCCGCAAATGATGCAGTAATTGCAAGCGCAGGCTTTCCAGCGCCTGGGGCAACAATTCTGCCACGCACGCATAAACTTGCAGCAAGTCATCCATCGCCCTGAAAAAGGCGTGGTCGGGCGTTGGCTTGCCCTTGTTGGTCTTGGCTGCCAGCAAACGGTGGGTAAACTTTTCCAGAATCCCCAAACTGTCTTTCGGCATCACCTGCGTGCTGAACAGGTTTTCCAGCACCTCAAGCCAGCCAGCCAGTTTGTCCGCCTTGTATGCCTGCCCGTTTAGCACCTTGTTGCTGATGGCTTGCTGCAACAGCGTCATGATGCTGGCTTGCTCACTGTCCCACACACTGGCGCACGCCTGAAGCTGGGCAAGGAATGCAACCTGGCTTGCCTGAAACACCTCTGCTGTCACCAGTGGAATGCTTTCCTGTAAATACGGCTTGCCGATGAAATGGCGCACACTCGCCAGCAGTTTGTCAGGGGTCAACCCCTCCTGTTTCAGCAGACTCAAGTGCAAGGCATCAGGCGACAGAAAATGCTGATACCAGAACTGGTCGCTCAACTCGGTCAACAGGTCATCTTCATTGGCTACCAGCTCACTTTCAAACGGCAAATGGGCTTCAAACGCATTCTCCGCCAGTACCCGTTTGCAAAAACCGTGGATGGTGAAAATGGCGGCTTCATCGAAACTCACCAGCGCCAACTGCAAACGCTGGATGGCATCAGCCAAGGCCGTTTCCTGCAACAAGGCAGCGTAATCTTCCTCGTGGGCACGCCCTTCCAGAAACGCCAGCGCATCCGCCAGCCGTTTGCGGATACGGTCGCGCAACTCGGCGGTCGCAGCTTCGGTATAAGTTACGACCAGAATCTGGCTGACTGCCAGACCATGGCTTGCTACCAGCCGCAGGTACAACCAGGAAATCGTCCAGGTCTTGCCAGTTCCGGCACTGGCTTCGATCAGGTTACTGCCTGTCAGTGGGACAGTTTGGGCGTTAAGTGTCTGCATGGGCAAATCATCAAAAATTTTTTGAATTCCTGTCAACCGAATCTGTAACCAGTCGTTTTAGTTGTTAAGTTTGTGTTCAGCAACCCAATCAGGATGACGGGAAACTGCTCACAGCTTAATGCCTGGCAAAGGAAAGCGTCCGGCATTTTACCATCGTCATACAATAAACCCGTTAAGGAGAACCCCATGAAAAAGTTCATTCTCGCCCTGATGTCTGCTGCCATGCTGGCAAGTTCTGGTGCTGTTCTGGCTGGTGCTGCGCCCGCACCCACCCCGGAACCAGCTCCTGCACCTGCCCCGGCTCCTGCTCCTGAAGCCCCCAAAGTTGAGCAGCAGCCACAACAGCAGGCTCCACAGGCAGATGACAGCAAAGACGACAAAGCCGAAACGTCAGCCCCTGCTGCGGACACCCCAGCCGTAGAAACCCCTGCTGCCAACACTGCCCCTGCCGCAGAAGCCCCGGCTGACACTTCCGTCAAAGAAGATACCAAGGACAATGGCAAGAAAGACGGTGACAAATAAGCCCTGGGAAAGCACCCCTTAGTCCATCATAAAAATACATGAGAGCCCTTGGTTAACCCTTCCCATTGCGCCGGGAAGGGTTATTTTTTTCCGGCTCGCCTTGGTCAAACCTGACCCTTACCCTTAATTGCCGCAAGCTGTCAGCAGGTACACTATCCGGGAACAGGATCAGGGTGTGCACGCGACCATGACGGGTACGCAAGTTCAGCACACACAACCACGGATGCAGGAAACTGCTGTCGTCCAGCACCGCAAACACACTCCCGACAGGCGTGCGCAACAACCAGTTGTCGCTGGCATAAAAACGCGCATCCAGCACCGAACGGGGGTCAGTCCGCCACACATGCAAGCGCCAGAAATAGCCCACTGACAGCGCAACCGCCACCAGTAACAACAACTGACCCCACCACGGCATGGCAGGCATGAACATCACTACCAGCGCCGCCAACAAATGGCTTACCAGCAGAAATGCCCTTAAACGGCTGGAAACCTCCACAAGCAAATGCACGGGAGGCTGGGGATTCACCATCCGGCTTTAGCAGAGCAATCCGCGCAGCAAAGCGCGGGCATTAGCCATGCCAACCAGCAGGTTCTGCTGGATGTCATCCATCGTGATTTCTTCATCACTCTTGCCTGCTGCCCAGTTGGCAACCACCGAACAACTGGCGTAGCAAAGGTCAAGCTCACGCGCCAGCGAGGCTTCCGGCATGGCAGTCATGCCTACAATGTCACAACCATCACGTTCCAGCCGGGCGATTTCTGCGGCGGTTTCCAGACGTGGCCCCTGAGTAACGGCATAGGTTCCATGCGGCACTACATCCAGCCCTGCACACTTTGCTGCTGCCAGTAAGGCATTACGCATATCGGCACAATAAGGCCAGGAAAAATCAATATGGGTGACGTGGGTCAGACCTTCTTCAAAGTAGGTATGTGCACGCCCGTAGGTATAATCGACGAGCTGGTCAGGAATGACCAGGCGGGTTGGCTCCATTTCCGAGGTAATACCACCGACCGCCGCCACTGCCACCACTTTTTTTATACCCAGACTGTTCAACGCCCACAGATTCGCACGGTAGTTGATCTTGTGCGGTGGAATATTGTGTGTGTAACCATGCCGCGCCAGAAAGGCAATGCGCTTGCCTTCAATCATGCCATGCGTGATCGGGCCAGAAGGCTCGCCATAAGGTGTGTGTACTACTTCGCGGTGAATTACTTCCAGACCTTCAATTTGGGTCAGGCCGGTTCCACCGATCACGGCAAATTCGATTGTCATGTTCCTTTTCCTTTTTTATAAACCACGCACAGCGTAGATACCGTTGGCATTGCGCCAGTATTCCTTGTAATCCATGCCAAAGCCGAACACATAGCGGTCAGGCAATGGCAAGGCTGTGAAATCACAGGCAATGCCTTCCACCCGCCGCTCATGTTGTTTGTCAGCCAGTACTGCCACATGCACGGAGGCCGCACCCTGCTCTTCACACCAGTGGCGAATCTCGCGCAAGGTATAACCTTCATCCAGAATGTCATCCACCAACAGCACATGCCGCCCTGCCAAGGGTGTTTCCGGCTTGTGCAACCAGCTAATGGTACGGCTACCACTGGTTGCACCACGGTAACGGGTCGCGTGCAGATAATCCTGTTCCAGCGGAAAATCCAGCCGGGTCAACAGATGACCACTCATGATGACCCCGCCGTTCATAATGCACAGCACCAGCGGGTTTTTATCGCTGAGTGCCTGACTGATTTCTTGCGCCAATACATCCAGCGCCTCGGTGATCTGTGCTGCGGAAAACAGCAGATCGGCCTCATGCATGGCCTGAAGAGCCTGCTCAGGTGTAATTCCCATGTTCCTGTCCAGATATGAAACAAGGGCGTATTCTAACTTAAATTAAACAAAATGCATGAAACAGCGAAATTCAGTGTTCATACCCTTGCATTTTGACAATAAGAATATTAACATATGCTTATATTAAAGCATTATCCTTCTTAACCGCGCCGACGGGCGCACTTTCTCCGCTAGAGGTATACTTCATGAAACATACTAAAATTGCACTGATGGTGGCACTGCTCGCAGCTTCCGGCGTTGCTTCTGCAAACTTCTTCGACGGTTTCGACAACGGCAGTGGCACTGGCCAAGGCTACGGTTCCGGTCAAGGCAACACCAGCGGTTATGGTCAAGGCTACGGCACTGGCGCTGGCGATACCAGCGGCTGGGGTCGCGGTAAAGGCAACGCTGACGGCGAAATGGATTTCACCATCACTTTCAAAGGCAAAGGCAAATCCGACATGGATTCTGATGTCTATGGTCAAGGCCGTGGCGACGCAGCCAGCAACCTGCAAGGTAGTGGCTATGGCTACGGCAATGCCTACAACAACCTGTATGGCTACAGCAACAGCACCACTTCCGGTGGCAATCCTTGGGGCGGCAACCCATGGGGTGGTTACGGTATGCCTAACATGATGCAACAAGCGCCAATGATGCAAGCACCAACTGCACAGGCTCCTGCTGCTCAAGGCCAAGCGCAAGCACCTGCCATGATGCAACAGGCTCCGATGGGAATGCCTGGCTACGGCTACCCGATGATGATGGCTCCTGGCTACGGCTACTCCATGCAACAAGCGCCTAGCTTCGAGCAAATCCAAAAGCAAATGGAAATGCAACGCGCCCAAGCTGAAGCCTTCTTCAAGAAAATGGAAGAACAGCGTAAAGCCATGGCTGCTGCCCAGGAAAAAACCAACGCTGCTGCCCAAGCCGCTACACCAGCAGCTCCTGCACAAGCTGCCCCGGCCGCTGCTGCTCCAGCACAAGCACCTGCTGCTGAAGCTGCTCCAGCCGCTGCTGCCCCAGCGCAAGCACCTGCTGCTGCTCAATAATCAGCTCACGCTGATTGTTTGAGGAAAAAGGTCGGTATTAACCGGCCTTTTTTGTTGCCTCCACACACTCACGCACCAGTTCTGGTCCACGGTAAATAAACCCGCTGTAAACCTGTACCAGACTCGCTCCTGCATCCAGCTTGGCTTGCGCATCCTGCCCTGAGAGAATCCCCCCGACCCCAATAATCGGAATCTGGCTATCCATGTCTGCCCGAAACTGCCGAATCACCTCGGTTGCCCGCTGCGTCAATGGCTTGCCACTCAAACCGCCCTGTTCATCGGCATGGAGCAAACCCTGCACCGCTGACTTGTCCAGCGTGGTATTAGTGGCAATCAGCGCATCAATCTGCACGGTGGAAAATACCCCCGCCATGTCACGGATTTCCGCCTCGGTCAAATCCGGTGCAACCTTGATAGCTACTGGCACGTAACGCCCATGCTGCTGAACCAGTTTGCCCTGTTCTTCACGCAAGATTTCCAGCAAACGTTTCAGGTCATCACCGTATTGCAGCTTGCGCAAACCGGGGGTATTGGGTGAGGAAATATTGACGGTGATGTAATGGGCGTGCGAATAAGCCTTGCGAAGACCGATCAGGTAATCATCTGCGGCATTCTCCACCGCCGTATCGAAATTCTTGCCGATATTGATGCCGATAATGCCTTGGTAACTGGCCTTGCGCACATTCTCCAGCAGGTAATCAATGCCTTGGTTGTTGAAGCCCATGCGGTTGATGATGCCTTGTGCTTCCGGCAGGCGGAACAGGCGTGGCTTAGGGTTGCCGGGTTGCGGGCGCGGCGTGACCGTGCCAATTTCGATGAAACCGAAACCCAGTGCTGCCAGCGCATCAATATATTCACCGTTCTTGTCCAGACCGGCTGCCAAACCGACCGGATTGGGAAAGTCGATGCCCATTACCCGCACGGTTTTACCGGGCAATGCCTGTGACTTGCCCAGTGCGCCGAGTAAACCTGCCAGTTTGAGAGAGTTTAGGGCTAGATGGTGGGACGTTTCCGCAGGAAACAGGAAGAGCGCGTCACGCAGAAGCTTGTACACAAAAAAATCCCCGATTCGGAAAACCGGGGATTATAAGAGTTCTCGACAATTAGCGCATGTTTTCCAGCGCAGCGATGCGGTCTTCCAGTGGCGGGTGGGTCATGAAGACTTTACGCAAACCATCACCCAAACCACCAGCAATACCGAACGCTGCCATTTCACCCGGCAGGTCGTGTACCGCATGGGCGCTTTGCAGGCGTTTCAGCGCGTTGATCATTTTCTGACGCCCTGCCAAATCAGCACCTGCGATGTCCGCCTTGAATTCACGGTGACGGGAGAACCACATCACAATCGCGGTTGCCACAAAGCCAAGGAAGATTTCGGCAATGATCGAGCCGATGAAATAGCCCCAACCTGGGCCACTGCTTTCTTCATCACTGCTGCGGAAGAAGTTGTCCACCGCCAAACCGATCAGGCGGGCGAAAATGATCACGAAGGTGTTCAGCACGCCTTGCAGCAGGGTTTGAGTTACCATGTCACCGTTGGCAATGTGACCAATTTCATGCCCCAGTACTGCTTCGACTTCATCCGCTGTCATGTGATCCAACAAACCCTGGCTGACGGCTACCAGTGCATTGTTACGATTTGCACCTGTGGCAAACGCATTCGGGTCGGGGGAATAGAAAATACCTACTTCCGGCATCCCAATCCCGGATTTTTCGGCCTGACGGCGCACGGTTTCAACCAGCCAGCGCTCTTGTGCAGTTTGTGGGTTGTCAATGATTTGCACCCCCATGCTGCGCTTGGCCATCCATTTGGACATGAACAGGCTGATGAAAGCGCCGCCAAAACCAAACACCACCGCCATCATCAGGATACCGCCCATGCTGCCAGCGCTCATGTCGATGCCAAACAGCTTGCCGATAATTGTCATGGTGATAAACAACACTGCCATCACCGCAAAGTTGGTCAATGCCAACAGAATAATCCGCATCATGTTCCGTTAACCTCCGGGTTTCTTGTTTATGCCGTGAATATTAGGTTAGGTGTACAGGTATGCAAGTATTCCCTACTGATTGCCGCCTATTTCCAGACCGCTGACATTCTGGAAACCTTTTGGCAACAACTTGCCACGTTTGGCGCGTTCGCCACGGTATTCATCCAGTTCACTGCCCTTGATGGTCTTGAATTTTTTGCCAGAGTGAATGGTGATACTCGCCCCGGCAGGCAGAATGGCAGCAAATTGTAAGGTTTCCCCGGCAATGCCCAGATCGTCCTTTTTCAGGCTGATCAGCTTGTTACCCTTGCCTTTAGACAACACTGGCAAGTCCTGCAAACTGATCACCAGCAGGAAACCGGAAGATGACACCAAGACCAGCGTATCAGTTTCCACATGACTCACCAGCAAAGGCGGCAGGATAGCCACACCATCGCCTGCGGTCAGTGTCACCTTGCCGGACTTGTTGCGACTTTGCATGTCGGCAAGGGAACAGAGGAAACCGTAACCTTCCACCGATGCCAGCAAATACTGGTCAGTGTCTTTGCCCATTAGCGCGTACTGGAATTGCGCTCCGGCAGGTGGCGACAATTTCCCGGTAAGCGGTTCACCTTGCCCGCGTGCGGAAGGCAGGCCGTTGGCAGGGAGGGCATAGGTGCGCCCGCTGTTATCCATCAATACCACCAACTGGCTGGAACGCCCGCGTGCGGCGGTGAGGAAACCGTCACCCTGCTTGTAACTGAGGGTGATCGGGTCAATCTCGTGACCTTTGGCAGCACGAATCCAGCCCATTTTCGACACCACTACCGTGACTGGCTCGGAAGGCGTTAGCGCGGTTTCATCCAACACTTGCGCAGCGGCACGTTCCCTGAGCGGGGAACGGCGTTTATCACCGTAGAGCCTAGCGTCTTCCTGCAACTCCTGACGAATCAGCGCTGTCAGCCTGGTGTCAGAACCCAGCAATGACAACAATTCCTCGCGTTCTTGCTGAAGCTCGTCCTGCTCACCCCTAATTTTCATTTCCTCCAGCCGCGCGAGTTGACGCAGCTTGGTGTCGAGGATGTAATCAGCCTGAATCTCAGTCAGGTCGAAACGCTGCATCAGTACCGCTTTCGGCTCGTCTTCGGTACGAATGATGTGGATCACCTCATCCAGATTAAGGAAAGCTACCAGCAAACCTGCCAACAGGTGCAGGCGTTTTTCCACTTTGTCCAGTCGCCATTGCAGGCGGCGGGTAACAGTCTGGCGGCGGAAGGTCAGCCATTCGGAGAGGATGTGGCGCAAGTCCTTGACCTGCGGGCGACCGTTGAGGCCGATCATGTTCATGTTGACGCGGTAACTGCGTTCCAAATCGGTACTGGCGAACAGGTGCGACATCAGCATCTCAACATCGACGCGGTTGGAACGCGGCACAATCACTAGGCGCACCGGCTGTTCGTGGTCGGATTCATCACGCAGGTCTTCCACCAGCGGCAATTTTTTGGCTTGCATCTGCGCGGCAATCTGTTCCAGCACCTTGCTGCCCGATACCTGATACGGCAAGGCGGTGATTACAACATCACCGTCTTCCACTTCATAACGCGCTCGCATCTTGAAGGTGCCATTGCCTTTTTCGTAGAGGCTGATGAAATCAGTTGCCGGGGTGATTATTTCCGCTTCAGTGGGGAAATCAGGGGCGGGGATAAACTGGCACAATTCCGCCACGCTCGCGTCCGGGTGATCGAGCAGGTGGATGCAAGCCGTCACCACTTCGCGCAGGTTGTGGGGGGGAGTGTCGGTTGCCATCCCCACCGCGATGCCAGTTGCGCCATTCAGCAGCACATTCGGCAGGCGGGCGGGCAACACTACCGGCTCTTCCAGCGTGCCATCGAAGTTGGGTTGCCAGTTGACCGTACCCTGCCCCAATTCCTGCAACAGTACTTTGGCATAGGCAGTCAGGCGCGATTCGGTGTAACGCATGGCGGCGAAGGATTTCGGGTCGTCTTGCGAACCCCAGTTGCCTTGCCCATCCACCAAGGTGTAGCGGTAGGAAAACGGCTGCGCCATCAACACCATCGCTTCGTAGCAGGCCGAGTCGCCGTGCGGGTGGAATTTGCCGAGTACGTCACCGACGGTGCGGGCGGATTTTTTGTGTTTGGAAGCGGCGTTCAGACCGAGTTCCGACATGGCGTAGACGATGCGGCGTTGCACGGGCTTCAAGCCGTCGCCGAGGTGTGGCAGGGCGCGGTCGAGGATGACGTACATCGAGTAGTCGAGGTACGCCTTTTCGGTGTATTCCTGCAAGGGGAGGGTTTCGATGCCTTCGTAGTTCATGGGTGTCTCTTATTTTTGCTTTATGGCAGTAGCAGGTTTTCAAACGGCTGGTGATTCTTCCAGCGGTAAGTATTGAAATCACGCTGGTCAGTCGAGAGTATACGCCCATGCCCTAATGATTCAGCCAACAACACCATGGAAGCATCCGCTAAATCCATTGGCAGGTCGGCATATTTGACCATTAACTCGGCTGACCTTGCTAAATGTTGGCTAGTCAAAGGAAAAATGCTGAAGTCACCGCTACTGCCAATTTTCAAAAACTGTTCTACCGCAGGCATCCCCCGACGGCTCAGCAGCATGTAACAGGTTTCCGTAATGACAGGCCATGTTGTCACCAGATCATGGCGGCAGTTTGCCAAATAGCGCACAGCAACAGCGTGAAACTGGTCTTGGGGATTGATCAACGCCACCCAAAACCCCGTATCAGCGAGCAGGGAATTTTTCATTCAGATACTCTTGTACGTATTTTTTGTAATTGACCGAACCGTCTTCCGGGCCATTGCCGATACCTGCCAGCATTTTCAATATCCGCTGGTTTTTCTCCCACGCGCTCTGTTCTTGTTGCTGGAGTTTGTGGGCGAAGTACTGGTCAAGTGCCTCTTTGAGGATGTCAGTACGGTTTTTGTGTTCCTGTTGCTGGACGAGCATAAACTTGGCTTCGTAGCTGTCCTCCAGCCGTGCATTGATTCTCATGGGGGCATACTCCGCGTATGACAGGTCATACTGAAATGTTACAGAGGATGAGAACGGGGGACAAGACTTAATACCCCACCTTCCCCAAGTTATACAACGCCTGCTTCCCCGACGTGAGCGGCACGGCAATCCAGCAACCCGTCGGCGAACAACGGAAGTCGAAGTCCCAGACACCTGACCCACGCCCCCGTGCGGGATTCCAATCATCCGGCAAACGCAAACGGAACAGTTCGCTTTGCGTGTCCAAATCCCACAGCCGCACGGTCATGTCAGTGCTTACCGTTGCCAGTTGGCGGCTATCCGGGCTGAAAATGGCTTTCAACACCGTCTGTTCATGCCCGTTCAGGCGCAGGGGTGTGTCAGTGCCGCTGGTGGGGTAGACGCTGACGGTGGCTTCGCGCCCCATACTGGCGAGTTGCTTACCATCCGGGCTGAGGCTTGCCCACATCAATCTATCTGCCCCAATTGCAAGCGTTTGGGGAGTAGGTGGTTGAGCATCTAAATCCCAAAGTTTAATGGCAAAATCTTTGAATCCGGCACTCAGTAAATATTGTCCTGTAGGATCGAAACTGACTGAGGCAACGCCATCAGAACTTCCCGATGGGTGTGCGTCCAACAACTGCGGCTTCCCCTCACCCACCAGATCAAACAAGCCGATGCGCCCGTCATAGCTGGCAGTGGCGAGTTGGGAATCGTCGGGGGAGAAAGCGACGGCATGGACAGCACGCTTATGCTCACTCAAGGTCTTTTCCAGTTGCAGGGAAAAACCGTCATCCTCATGGACTGACCAGACTTTGACGACACCATCCAAATCACTGGAAGCTAGGCGAGAGCCATCATGGTTAAAAGCCAAACGAATCAACCGAGCTTTATGTGCTTCCGTCATTTCAGATAATAACGCTACTTTCCCCTCCTGATTAGGCAAAGCATAAACCCGCAAGCTGCCATCATTGAACCCAACGACCACCGTTTTGCCATCAGGGGAAATCGCACTAGGCGTTGGTTCATTGGGTAGATCAACCAACCATTGCCCCGGCAACTCCCCACCCCAGCGTTTCACCGTGCCATCATTGCTGACACTGTACAGCAGCACGCTTGCTTGCTCCTGCCACAATGCCAAACCGCCCACTGTTGCCGTATGCCCTTGCAGGATGCGCCGGGTAATGCCGGTTGCCACATCCCACAGGCGGATGGTGTTGTCGCGACTGGCAGAAGCCAGCAGCCCGTCAGGCAGGAATTGCAAGCCAAATACCATGTTCTGATGCCCTTTGAGCGGATTACCGATTTGCTCTCCTGTTTCGGCATTCCACAATAAAATGGTGTTGTCGTAGTTTGAACTTGCCAGTTTTTTTCCATCCTGACTGAATGCAACACCTCTGCGTCCTTGTAGCTGATGGGTTTCTTTCCCGCTTTCCCAATCCCACAAACGCACACTATTGTCATAAGACGCACTGGCAAGCCGCTCCCCGTCCGGGCTAAAAGCCAAACCACGTCCATCAGCAATCCTCTGGCTATGCCCTTCCAACACCCGCAACAACTTCGGCGAAGTGCCTTTCCCCTGCGAAGAAACCCCCTCTAACTCCCCCTTATCAGGGGGAGAACCGTCTTGCCCCTCCCCTGACAAGGGGAGGCTGGGAGGGGTTTCTTTCACCTCCCACAAGCGAATCTTGCCATCATCATGCCCACTCGCCAGCACCTTGCCATCCGGGGTCAACGCCAGTGCACCCACACTACCTGCCTCAACCTGCCACTGCTGCAACACCTTGGCGGCTTGCCCCGCCTGCGGCAATGCCCAGCGGATAATCTGCCCATCGTCACCGCCGGAAAACAGCCAAGGTTGGGTAGGGTGGAAAACAATATCCCACACTGTACCGTTACGGCCTGCGCTTGGATCATGCCCCTCCAGCTTCTGCACCAGCTCGCCGCTCGCCCGTTCAAACAGTGCTACCGTGCCGCGCTCGCCGGAGGCTGCCAGCCAATGCCCGTCCGGGCTGATGGCAACATCGCCAGCCAATGCTGGCAAAGGCTGGTCGCCATCCTGCAAGGTGGCTTGCGCTGCCCCGCCCATCATGGCGGTATAGCCCGCCAGCAGGTCGCGGGCATGGCGGCGCGGCGCGGGGATGTCCGCATCCAGCGGGCGGGTGCTTTCCAGCTTGGTGGCAGTCGCCGCGAAATCTTCCACCTTGGTCAGCAGTGAGGCATGGGTCAAGGTCGAGTCGAACAGGCTCTCGGTACGCGCCTGCTCAGTCTTGCGCACCTGCACGGTCTGTTGCTCGGCACGGTTACGCTCAATCGCCCCCCACACCGCCAAGCCCGCTGCAATCAGCAAACCCACCAACGCCAAGCCAAACCGCCGCCGTGCCTGCGTCAATTCCGCCTTGCGCCGCGCCTCCTCCGCCTCGCGGACACGCTGCTCCTCCGCTTCACTCTCGCTGAGGAACTGCATTGCCAAGGTGAAATTGTGGTACTCCGAAACATTCCCCCCCATCCCCAGCCCTTCCCCCGCAAGGGGGGCAGGGAGCGAAGAGGAAGACGCAGCAGCAGTAGAAGGAAGTATCTCTTGTTCCTTCCCCCCTTGCGGGGGAAGGTTAGGATGGGGGGGAGAGACGGAGGAATCTGCCGCAGGCGCATACCTCCCCGCCCAAGCCCCATTCGGCTGCGTCTTCTCCCGCCACTCCCGCGCCACCGCCAAATCCGTACCGCGCCACAATTCGCCACGCCCACCCGCATGACGCTGCGCCCCCTCCAGCAGCCGCAAATACAGCGCCGCCTTGTCGCCTTCCGCCGCCACCCAGTCTTGCAGCCGCTGCCACTGGCGGATCAGGCTTTCATGGCTAATATCCAGCACCGTATCCGCCGTCAACGCCACTTGCGGCGGCGGCATCAGGAAATTGCGCCCCGGCTGGCGGAAGGTATCGACAATGCGCGTCAGGGTCGGCAATTCCACCCCAGTCATATCCAGCAACGCCTGCACCTTGAGCGGACGGCGGATGTCCTGCCCATCCTTGCTGCGTTCGGTGAGGGCGCGAAACATCGCTTCAGCAACCGCTTGCCCGTCAGCATCCAACTCCTGCCAAGCCTGTTCCGCGTGGTCATTCAACGCCCCGCGCAAGCCCCTCAAGCCCCGGTATTCGTCGAGCGTGAGGATTTTATCCGCGTCGTTTTCCCACAGCCGCATCAGCGCGTGCTGCAACAGCGGCAACTGGTCAGGGTCATTACCCGCCTCATTCAACAGGTGATTTGCCAGCGCATCTTCCACCGACCCACCAAACAATTGCGCAGGCAAGCTAATCGCATCGCGCAACTGTTCCCGCGACAAACGCGGCGTGAGGTACAGCCCGGCGTTGATCGCCTCCGGCAAGCCGTGGAATTCCGCCGCCGCCCCCAAAAAGTCGGAACGCATGGTGATAACCACGTACACATCCGGGTGGGTGCAAGCCTCCAACAACAGCGCGACGAAAGCCGCCGCCTGATTTTCCTCCTGCTCCCGAAAACGGAACATTTCCTCAAACTGGTCAACCAGCAGCAACAGGCGCGTGCCAGCGGGTAGCGGCGCGTGGGTGAGGATTTCGTGCAAGCTGCGCGAGCCACGGCGTAACTCTGCTGCTAAGGCTGCTGGCGCAGCCTTTCCCCCCTTCCCCAACCCTTCCCCCGCAAGGGGGGCAGGGAGCGAAGAAGGGATCACCTCTTGTTCCTTTCCCCCTTGCGGGGGAAGGTTAGGATGGGGGGAACTCCCCTGCGCCGCCACAAATACCTTATCCGCCAGCAACCCTTCCGCCAGCCGCACAAACGGCTGATCACCGGGGCACATCTCGGCAATCGCCCAGCGCGAACCGACTTCGCCCATGTAGCCTTTTTCCAGCCCCGGCAACAAACCCGCTTTCACCAGCGAGGATTTACCGCTGCCGGATGCGCCCAGCACCGCAAGGAAATGGTGCTGCTTAAGCCGAGCCAGCAAATCATCGACCTGTTGCTGCCGCCCAAAGAAAATGCGCGATTCGTAACGTTCAAACGCCCGCAAACCGGGGTATGGCTGGAGTTTAGGGCGGCTCATGCTTCCACCTCCGCCAGAAACTGCTCAAGGCAGTGTTGGTCGAAATCACCCTGACACACCAACGGTTTCACACCGGGCGGGATGAAATACAACTCCTCCGCATCGTCCCCCTGACACAGCAGGATCGGCGGCTTGGTATCACGCTGCAAGGTCTGTACCTTGGCTTCCGACAAGTAATCTTCCACCAGTTCGGCGGGCGCTTTGTGGTACACCAACAGCAATACATCACAGCACTGGTAGCCACGTTCAATGCTTTTGCGGATACGCTCCGGCTCACCCTGATAGCGTGGCAAAGCAATGCCGTAACCGCGTTTCTGCAAGTTTTTCGCCACCTCCCTTGCCCGTTCAAAGTCATCCTGACTGGCGTGGACAAACACCATTTGTTCCCCGCTCACTCTGGGTGTTTCCTCATCGGGCGGCTTGGGTTTAGGCAACACCGCTTCGCGCACCATGCGGATGAAATCTGCCAACGGTGCAGCAATCACGGTTTTACCTTCCAGCAACTTGCGCTGTTCCTCCGGCACATGCCCGCCCGCGTAATCGAGTTTGGGGTCGCGCCATTGCAGGATCGGCTTTTTCGCCACCTCGGCGGTAAAATGCTGGTTACAGGGAATGCCCATCGTGTAGTGTGCATCAAGCAATTGCACAAAATGCGAACATTGCGCCAGATTCGCGTCGATATGTGGGTCGGGTGTATTGGCAGCAGGCAAGGTTGCAATCCCAAACTGCTTCAACTCGCTGATCAGGTTGGAACGTTGGCTATACAAGGGGTAATCCACTGGCGCAACATACACCGTGGCTTTGGGTGGTTCGGGGGGCTGGGCGGTGCTGGTTTGCAGGGTTTTCAGTGTATTGGCAAGATCGTGTGACAAATCCACCAGCCGTTCGTAATAAACACTATCCGTAGCTTGCGGCACGGGGTAGCCCAATTGCCTCACCCGGTCTTTGTCTGTCACGCGCCAAAACGGGTAATTGAGCAAATCCTGCATGACTGACGGCTTGTCTTCCTGCCTGAAACGTTCCAACTCGACCACGAAAATGCGCCCTTTGACATCCGGGTGGCTTTGCAAAAACAACTCCAGCTCTTTCTGACACCAAGGCGAAGCCAGCCAGCCGGTGGAAAACAGAATCACCAACGTATTTGCTTGCGTCACCTGCTGCTCTATTTCCGGCGTGACCGCATCATTACCCTGCAAGCGGAAATCCTTCCAGAAATGGTAATTGTCCTTGCGCCCCATGCGCCGGTTTAACTCGCCGCGCAAATCGTTGGTGAAATGCGTAATCCAACCCTGTTGCTGATTGGCAACCGGCTGATCATCGACATGAGCAAAGCTGACGAAAATATCTGCAATATTCGGCACGAGCAAGCATCCCCTGACGAGTTGTTAACACCCTCAAGGAATATAGCCTGAATATGGAGAATTGTTAATCCTTATGTACAACCGAAATTTGTTGCGTTCAAAAACGCCCAGATGAGGTAAAAATAAAAAAAGCCCTTGCAGATTGCGGCCTGCAAGGGCTTTTTGATATTTCATGACACAGCATGAAATTAGATGATGGCGGAGAGCGAGGGATTCGAACCCCCGGAGGTTTAACCCTCAACGGTTTTCAAGACCGCCGCCTTCGACCACTCGACCAGCTCTCCGAAGGTGGCATAGCGTAATCAAAATCACGCCCGATTTCCAGCATTTTTTCAATGCGACTAGCAGGTTTCTGTCTGTCAGGCGATTAGCGGCTGTGTTAGAATCCGCGCTTTGCATTGCCCGATGAGACAGGCTTTAATGGATTCAAACAAACCTTCCCTGACCTATCGTGATGCCGGTGTTGATATTGATGCTGGCAACAATCTGGTTGAACGGATCAAACCCCTTGCCCAACGCACCAAACGCCCCGAAATGCTGGGTGGTCTGGGTGGCTTTGGCGCACTGATGTCAATTCCTTCCCACTATAAACAGCCCATTTTGGTATCCGGCACGGATGGTGTTGGTACCAAGCTGAAACTGGCACTGGATACCGGCATCTACGACACCATCGGTATTGACCTGGTAGCCATGTGTGTCAACGACATCGTTGTCAGTGGTGCAGAACCCCTGTTTTTCCTCGATTACTATGCAACCGGCAAACTGGATGTTGAAATTGCATCCCAGGTCATCAGCGGCATCGCCGAAGGTTGCTTGCAGGCAGGTGCTGCGTTGGCTGGCGGGGAAACTGCCGAAATGCCCGGCATGTATCACGGCGAAGATTTCGACCTGGCCGGTTTCTGCGTCGGTGTAGTTGAACGCGACAAAATTCTGGATCATGCACGGGTACATCGTAACGACGTACTGATTGGTCTGGCATCATCCGGCCCGCATTCCAACGGCTATTCCCTGATCCGCAAAATTCTGGAAGTCAGCGGCGAACCACTGGATACGCCATTCGGTGAATCCACTCTCGGGCGGACACTGCTGGAACCCACCCGCATCTATGTCAAAGCCATCCTCAATCTGTTACGCCGTCATGACATCCACGCTCTGGCACACATTACCGGTGGTGGCATTACCGAAAACCTGCCGCGTGTCCTTCCATCCCGTACCAAGGCAAAAATCAACCTGGGTAGTTGGGAACGCCCTGCGATTTTCAACTGGTTGCAGGAAAAAGGCGGTGTGACTGATGATGAAATGCTGCGTACCTTCAACTGTGGCCTTGGCATGATCCTGGTCGTCCCGGCTGAACAGGCTGAAGACATCATTACGGCTTGCCGTCTGGAAAATATCCGTGCATGGCAAATCGGCAACATGGATACATCTGATTCTGACACACCTTTTGTCCAGTATGCCGACTGAAACCCAAACAGCACTGCCCGCCGTGGTAGTGCTGATTTCCGGCAATGGCAGCAACCTGCAAGTTCTGATTGATGCCGTTCAAACCGGGCGTGTCCATGCTCGCATTGCCGCCGTCATCAGCAACCGCCCGGATGCCTACGGCCTGCAACGCGCTACCGCTGCCGGTATTCCAGCCGAAATGCTGGATCATACCTGTTTCGACAGCCGCGAAGCCTTCGATCAAGCACTACAGGAACGGATCGACAGCTTCCAGCCTGATCTAGTGGTGCTAGCCGGTTTTATGCGCATCCTCACCCCCGCATTTGTTACCCATTACACTGGGCGGATGCTGAATATTCACCCATCCCTGTTACCGCTGTACAAAGGCATCCATACCCACCGCCGGGTGCTGGAAGACGGTGGCAGCGAACACGGTGTCAGCGTACATTTCGTCACCCCGGAACTGGATGGTGGCCCGGTGATCATGCAGGCCAAAGTGCCGGTGTTACCCAGCGATACTGAAGAAAGTCTGGCGCAACGGGTACATGTGCAGGAACACGTCATTTATCCGCGCGTAGTGAAGTGGTTTGTGGAAGGCCGGTTGAAACTGGTAAACAATCAGGTGGTACTGGACGGGAGCGTGTTGACACACCCCGCCCTGCATATGGCTTAACCGAAGTGGCAAACGTAGTGCAAATCTTCCAGCGTCTCGATGTCGAAGGAAGAATTGCCAGCCACATCAAATGACTGACCACCGGCATACTCTACCCACTCGTCACTACCAGCCATGCGCACCCGGCAACGGCCTTGCAGCAACTCCATGATTTCCGGCGCACCGGTATTGAATTTCAGGCTGGAAGGCAAGATAACACCTACGCTCTTGCGCGTGCCATCTGCCAGCGTCACGGTATGGCTGACGCATTTACCATCAAAATACACATTGGCAGTTTTATTGACGCTAACATTTTCAAACTGACTCATAAACTTCCTTTAAGCTGAGGGGTAAATCACTGACCAGCAATGGTCATTTTATCAATCAAAACCGAACCGGTACGGATACTGCCGCGCTCGTCTACATCGTCACCAATGCCGACAATGCCCCGGAACATGTCTTTCAGATTTCCGGCGATGGTCACTTCCTCCACCGGGTGTACGATCATGCCGTCTTCAACCCAATAGCCGACCGCACCGCGCGAATAATCACCGGTAATGCTGTTGATGCCATGCCCGATTAGCTCTGTCACCAGCAAACCCGTTCCCATTTGCTGAAGCAGGTCAACAAAGCTCACTCCGGTATCTGCCAGCAACAGGTTGCTCGCGCCGCTGGCACTGCCGGTAGACTTCATGCCCAGCTTGCGGGCGCTGTAACTGCCGAGGAAATAATCCTGAATCACCCCATCCTTCACAATGTCGCGCTGGCGAGTTGCCACACCCTCACCATCATAGGAACGACTTCCCAACCCCTGACGGATGAATGGGTCTTCGTACAGGTGTACAAATTCCGGGAACACCTGCTGCCCCAGTGAATTCAGCAGAAAGCTAGCTTTGCGGTACTGGGAGCCACCACTGATAGCACCGACTAGACTACCCATCAAACCACGCGCCATTTGCGGGGAAAACAGCACGGGTGCTTCGCGGGTCGACAGGGAGCGTGCGTGCAGACGGCGCAAGGCACGCTGGGCGGCTTCCGCCCCCACCGTATCGGCTGAATCCAGATAGCCCGGTACGCGCGAAACGCTATACCAGTAATCGCGCTGCATGGAGTCGCCATCCTGCGCCACCACCGCACAACTCAGGGAATGGCGAGTGCTGTGGCGGATGCCCATGAACTCATGGCTATTGGCATACAGGCTCAAACCGGCGTAACTATCGACGGAAGCGCCTTCGCTGTTAGTAATGCGCTGGTCATGTTCACGCGCCACACTTTCGGCTTGGAGCGCCATTTCCACCGCCATTTCAGCGTCCAGTTCCCAAGGGTGGTACAAATCCAGCTTGGGGAATACAGTAGCCATCTGTTCCGGGTCAGCCAGACCGTTGAATTCGTCTTCCGAGGTGTAGCGGGCAATACGGCAAGCGGCATCCAGCGTATCTTCCACTGCCTGGCGGGAAAAATCGCCCGTGGATGCAAAGCCTTTGCGGTGGCCGAAATACACGGTGATGTTGATGCCTTGGTCGCGGTGGTATTGCAGCTTGTCCACCTGCCCCATACGCACTTCCACTGACAAGCCTGTACCTTTGTCGATGTCCAGTTCAGCAGCAGTCGCACCTTTGGCTTTGGCAGCTTCCAGCACGCGCTCAGCCATCGCCTGAAATTCGGTAGCTGTATCGAAACGGTTTTCCAACTCAATCATTGTTCTATTCCTTTATGCTGTCGCAGTTCCACCGACGGTCAGGCCATCGACCCGCAGGGTTGGCTGACCAACGCCGACAGGCACACTTTGTCCGTCCTTGCCGCACACGCCGATACCGGTGTCGAGTTGCAGGTCATTGCCGACCATGCTGACGCGAGTGAGAACATCCGGGCCATTGCCGATGAGTGTCGCATTCTTGAGCGGTTTGCCCAGCTTGCCGTTTTCAATCACATAGGCTTCGGACGCGGAGAACACGAATTTGCCGGAGGTGATGTCGACCTGCCCACCGGAGAAGTTGACGGCGTAAATACCCTTGTCAACCGAGGCAATGATTTCTTCCGCTGCGTAATTGCCCGCCTGCATGTAGGTATTGGTCATGCGCGGCATCGGCAAATGCGCATAGGACTGACGACGCCCATTGCCGGTAGAGCGGGTATTCATCAGGGCAGCATTCTGGCGGTCAAACAGATAGCCTTTGAGGATGCCGTCTTCGATCAGGGTGGTGCACTGGGTTTCTGTGCCTTCGTCATCCACGCTCAGGGAACCACGACGCTGGCTCAGTGTGCCATCATCCACCACGGTAATGCCTTTGGCGGCGACCTGTTCACCGATGCGCCCGGCGAAAGCGGACGTGCCCTTGCGGTTGAAATCGCCTTCCAGACCGTGACCGATGGCTTCGTGCAGCAGCACACCCGGCCAGCCATTGCCCAGCACCACGGTCATGCTGCCTGCCGGTGCGGCTTCGGCATCCAGATTGATCAGTGCCTTGCGCACGGCTTCTTCGGCGTATTCCTGCGCCTTGTTGCCATTGGTGAAGAAATCGAGGTTGAAGCGCCCGCCACCGCCCGCCGTCGCGCTTTCAGTCTGCCCGTTGCGCTCGACGATGACGGAAACGTTGGTGCGTACCAGAGGACGCACATCAGCGGTCATGCGCCCGCTTTCATCCACGATCAGGATGATTTCATGCACAGCAACCATGTTTGCCATGACTTGTTGTACATACGGGCTGGTAGCGCGGGCAATGCTGTCGATCTGTTGCAGGAAGGCGATCTTGTCAGATTCGCTGAGAGAGGCCAGTGGATCATCCATGCCATACAAGGCGCGGGAAGGTGCGTTCACTTTCCAAGCATTCACGGAACCGGATTGCCCAGCACGGCTGATGGCGCTGGCAGCCCTGGCGGATTCCAGCAGTGCAGGCAGGCTGATTTCACCGCTGTAGGCAAAACCGGTCTGTTCACCACAAACAGCTCGCACACCGACACCCTGTTCGATGCTGTAGCTGCCGCTTTTGATGATGCCTTCTTCTAACCCCCACGATTCGTAACGGGCAGACTGGAAATACAAATCTGCCAGCGTCGTATCCTGACGCAGCAAATGGCTGAAAACCTGTTCAAGATGCTGGTCGCTCAGACCCGTTGACGTCAAAAACGTCTCACGAGCCAATTCGATTGCCTGTTTCATGTTTTTCCTTAACGTTTAGCCAATCATGATTGAATACTTTCCGGGCAACGGTGCGATAGTACCGGGAAGGTCTTGCGGGTTTGTTCCTGGGCAGCAAGCTCAATCTCGGCAATGACTACCCCTGTTCCCCGTTCCTGCACGCCACGGATGCGCCCCCAATAGTCGATGATCATGCTGTGCCCATAAGTTGTCCTGCCGTTAACATGATACCCACCCTGTCCCGGCGCAATCACGTAACACAGGTTTTCAATGGCACGCGCCCGTAACAACGCTTCCCAATGTGCATTGCCGGTCAGTTCCGTGAAGGCAGAAGGAATCACCAGAATCTGTGCCCCTCTGGCTGACAAACGCCGGTACAATTCGGGGAAACGCAGATCGTAACAAACCGACATACCCAACTTGCCAAACGGGGTATCGACTACAATGGCTTCGTGTCCCGGCACAGTTGTGTCACTTTCCGTATAGACTTCCTGATTCTCGCTCAGCAGCACATCGAACAGATGGATTTTGTCATAACGCGCAACCGCTTCACCCTTGTCATTGTACAGAATGGAAGCAGCATAAGCCCGACCTGGATCATCAGATCGTATCGGAATGGTACCTGCGACAATCCAGACACCGTGTTTTTTTGCCTGTTGACTGATAAATGCCTGAATCGGCCCTTCGCCGAACGTTTCCGCAATGGCTACCCGGTCAGCTTCATTGGCTCCCATCATGGCGAAGGTTTCAGGCAATACCACCAGTTTGGCAGAACGCTCTGCTGCTTCCTTTATCAGTCGTCCTGCTTCCATCAGGTTTGCCTGCACTTGCGGGCCTGAAGCCATCTGGATTGCAGCCATCAATGTCATGAACACCTCCCCGTTTGTGTTTTACAACAAATACCTTGCCATTGTCTGTTCACTGCAACAAAACATCAACATCCGTAGCGCCGGGCGATGCTTTTATTTCAGCAATATCAGGTTTTACCCACGAGCCTGTTACCCGGTAACGAAAACCGCCAGACGACTTCAGTTTGTCTTCTGCCGGTTTCTCTGTTACCGAATTGAACAGTAGCATGGCTGCCCCGCCCCCCAATCCACCAACGGCAGCACCCACTAACGGTAATGCCGAATTCAGATTAGGCATAATGGTAACGGTCTGGTTGTGGGTTTTGCGGACAAGATCAGTACTGCCCTGAATACCCGCAACCAGAATGGCTGCTTTGATAATGGTATTACGGGTTGTCAGGACACCGTGTTCTAGCCGGAAAGTCCCACTGATTTCATCAAAGGCTACACCTTTACCCGTCATGTCACGAAAATCCATTGACAGGCGGCTGGGTAAACGCTGCACATCCAACAAACCCAGCAAACGTCCCAGCCCCGGTTCTACTTCGGTGAGGCTGCCACTGGTCAGCCGGGCGCTAATGTCACCTTCCAGTTTTGGCAAGGCAAAATTAAAGGGTGCGCCAATCCATCCCAGGCTGGCATTTGCTGTCAGTGCTCCACCTTTCAAACCTGCCGGGCTTCCCTGCTCTTCCAGCAAACGTCCCGGCTCTGGAATATTTGCTGTAGCTACCAGTTCCGTGCGTGATACGCCATCCCTGTCTTCATACCAGCGTCCCTGTTTGGCAAGCAGGATCAGCAAAGGATTCCTGATTTCCAGTGTTTCAATCTGCAAGTCATTGCGGGACTTGTTCATGTTGAGGATCAGTTGCTGGATAGGAAAATCCCCTTTGCGGCAAGCCAGACAGGAAAAGCGCATGGAGGGGAAACCCTTGGGTGACAAACCTTTGCCAGAATCCTTGCCTCCCGCAGACAAGCCACGATTCAGCTTGTCGAGATCAATGTCGGTCAGGTCAAGGTTAGCCCTGCCACTTCCCGGTGTGCGCAGGGGCAAGTGCAGGTTTGCCTGGGCTTTTTCAGCCCGCAGGTGTGCCTGCATAATGTCATCGCCTTCTACCTGCAAACTGGCTTTACCCAATGATTGTTCTCCCAGCAACAACTTGCCAATATTGATGTTGGCCTTGATCGGCAAGGTTGTTGCCTGTTTTCCTTGTCTTGGTGCTGCCGCCATGCCGAGACCTTGCAAAGCCATCAGGTCAACCTCGGCAAGCTCCCCCGTCACCTGCATTCCTTTATCCGGTAAAGTTGCTTCTTTCCCTCCCAAACTGATGCCCATCGCAAGCTGCTGCTTGCCTTTGTGGGGCAGGCGTGCTGTTACTGACAACTGTTTGAACAGGTTAACCGTAACGTCCCAGGGTTTGGCAGAATCAAACGGTAACTCCACCTCCAACAGCAATTCCCGGATGTCCTCTGCCGCCTTGTGCAACGGTGCAGGCAGGTGGAGCGCTACACCCTGCAAACCGCTTTTGGCGGTGATTTTCAGGTTGGCAGGCGTCTGACTGCTACTGTCGTTACCAAACGCAGGCAATTCCACCCGCGTTTCAATAACTGTCTTGCCTTGCACATAAGGTTTGAGAACAGCCAGCGAGTCAGGCAGAAACAACGTCGGATCATTGTGCTGATTCAACATCACTGTAATCAGATTCTTTTTCCGGTCGGTCACAGCACCCAATTTAACAGGTTGCTGGCGATATTCGCCGCTGGCATCCTGCGCCTCCACCCCGGACTGGTCAAAATGTACCTTGCCATTGAGTTTGCTGAAAACCTGATTGTATCCGGGAATGGCAAAACGGTTGTCTTGCAACTCAACCACACCATCGACGACAACACCTTCCCGATCCAGTACCTGCTGAGTCAGCGGCACATCCAGCTTCAGGTGCAAGCGAGAGTTCCCGGCAAACTCCGCCACCTGCATGAAATCACGCAGGTTCTTGCCAAGCGGGGAATCGCGCAAATAATTCATATGCCCCTGCAAATCGCCTTCTGTCTTCAAATCAAGCAGCAAACGAGCGTATTGCAGCATGTTGGGAATATCCACCGTGCCACCGGTAACATTCAAATCCATGATATGGGCGCTTTTCACAGTGGCACTCATGCCTTCGTTATAAAAGCGCAAAGTTCCGCTCACGTCACGCGCTTCCGGCCACTCCGGCAAATATGCGAGGACACCTTGCTCCACATCAAAACGAATATCGAAAATCCCATTTTTTTGCTTGAACGGATAATCTGCCGGATTGCCGCGCAAGGTGAATTCCCCTCTGGGCACATAACCGGCGACAATGGCTGTTTTCAACCAGTGTTCGGTATCGTCATCCACAATTGCCGGGATGTAATCACGCACATTGTTTACCACCTGCCGGGTCGCAAAACTCATCGCCAGATTCAGGTCAGGTGGTTTATCCAGCGGCACATGTAATGTCCCGGAACCTTGCGCCGTCAGGTCGGGGTTTTCCAGTTGCAGCTTGCCGATTTGCCAATGCCAGCCATCATCCGCAACCCGCCATTGCAAATCCGAGGTCATACGGTCAATCAGCAGTTCCCGCTCAAACCATTGCGGGTAGTTGAGTACACTGTCATTAACGCTGACATCCACCTTGCCGCCGTCATTACTGGCAGAAAAGGAAGCATTGACATTATTCAGGGCAGGTACATGAGCATTACCCTGCCAGCCAAGATGCTGGATTTCCCCACCCCCACTGATATGCAACGGCTTGCCGGTGGCGGCAGTAATGGTTGCATCCAGTTCCAGAGAACCCGAATGTATCCCGTACTCCTGTACAATGGCGGCTGGTAGGGTGGCAAGGTTGTAAATATGGGTGCGGGTATGCAGCTTGCCCTCCCAGTCGGTTTTGCCATCTGGCAACTCCACATGCCGCATGACGGCATCCACTCCCAACGTTTCACCGATAGCAGGCGGGAACAGTGCATCTGCTTGCAAGGTAATTTCATCCGGCAAAAACTCCCCCAAAAACTGGAGGTCACTCAAGGTGAGGGTGCGATGGCTGGCAGCATCTGTCCAATGGACATACCCACCATTGACGCTGATGCGAATAGGTGACTTGCGTTCAATATTCAGTGTTGTATTTTTCTGCCCCGGCAGCGGGAAGCGTAAACCACGGACTTCCGGCAGCGAGCCTGACTGCTGGTACAGGGCGAACTCCACCCCCTCTAACTGAATGTCAGCAGGCTGCAAACGCAAGGTACGCAGGCTTTCCCGCCAGTCCAAGGTCAATGCAAGCTGCTGGATATGAATGGGGGAATAGCCGTCGGCTTCGGTCAATTGCAGGTTTTCCATGATCCAGCGCGGGGACTCGCTGTCAGGGTCAACCCGAATCTGCCCAATACTGATCTGACTGCCTACAAAGCTGGAAAGCTCTTTTTCCAGTACCTCTTTGTAATCACCCACCATAGGTAGCCAGAAATGCGCCAGGCCAACCAATGCAACCAGAAAAATGGCCAGGTGGAAAAAGAAGGTCAGCAGCAGGTAGGTCAGGCGTAAAACGAAACCGCCCTGCCCCCTATAAAAGTACAACGTCGAAATGCTCCTGCGTGTAAAGTGCTTCTACCTGTAGCCGGATGGGTATTCCTACAAATTGTTGTAATTCAGCCAGGCTATCAGATTCTTCATCCAGTAAAAGGTCGACGACCTCCTGCGAAGCCAGCACCAACAGTTCTTTGGCATCAAACTGGCGCACAGCCCGCAGGATCTCCCGGAAAACTTCGTAGCATACGGTCTCGGCTGTTTTCACAAAACCATTGCCACTGCAACAGGGGCAAGGCTCGCACAAAACGTGTTCCAGACTTTCACGGGTACGCTTGCGGGTCATTTCCACCAGCCCCAGCGGGGAAACGTCGCAGACGTAAGTCTTAGCGTAGTCACGTTCCAGCGACTTTTCCAGTAGCTTCAACACTTGCTGGCGGTGGTCGTGCTGCAACATGTCGATAAAGTCGATAATGATGATGCCGCCCAGGTTGCGCAGGCGTAACTGGCGGGCAATGGTTTGCGCGGCTTCCAGATTGGTGCGGAAAATGGTTTCCTCCAGATTGCGGCTGCCCACAAACCCACCGGTATTCACGTCGATGGTGGTCATTGCCTCGGTCTGGTCAATGATCAGATAGCCACCTGACTTAAGCGGAACCTTGCGCTGCAAGGCTTTCTGGATTTCCTCTTCCACCCCGTGCAGGTCGAAGATGGGGCGTTCGCCGGGGTAATGCTCAATCACATCCGCCAGGTCAGGAATGTATTTCTGGCTGAATTCGATGACTCGGCTGGCTGTTTCCCTAGAATCAATCTGCACCCTGCTGATTTTTTCACCTACCATGTCACGCAGCACCCGCAGTACCAGCGGCAGGTCGGAATAGACCAGTTTGGGCGCAGGCGACTCGGCTTCGGTTTTGGCAATGTTTTCCCACAGTGTGCGCAGAAACTTCATATCGCGGCGTAATTCATCTTCACTGATGCCATCTGCTGCTGTACGCACGATATAACCGTAATGGTCATTGAATTCGGTACGCAATTGCTCAATCACGGAGCGCAAACGTTCCCGTTCAGCCGCTTCTTCGATCTTGCCGGAAATGCCAACATTGTCATTATCTGGCATCAACACCAGAAAACGGGAGGGAATGGTAACATGAGTGGTCAGACGTGCCCCTTTGGTTCCCAAAGGATCCTTGATGACCTGTACGAGCAACTTCTTGCCTTCGTACAGCAATTCACCAATCTGCACGGTCACATGAGGAATGGTACTACCGTTGAATTCTTCCAGTGAGGGGTGACTCAAATCCGATGCGTGCAGGAAAGCGGATTTTTCCAGACCTATATCAATGAACGCAGCTTCCATGCCAGGAAGAACGCGACTAACCTTGCCTTTGTAAATATTGCCAACGATACCTTTGCGGGAAGTACGCTCAATCAGAACTTCCTGCAAACTGCCGTTTTCCAGCAAGGCAACTCGTGACTCTTGCGGGGTTACGTTGATCAGTAATTCTGCACTCATGAATCCGCCTTTGGTCATTGTTATTTTATAAGACTGCAATACCTGCCGCTGTCAGCAATTGTGCTGTCTCGAACAGGGGCAAACCCATCACACCAGAATAGGAACCTTCCAGTTTTTCCACAAAAATCGCGCCTCGCCCCTGAATCGCATAAGCACCTGCCTTGTCATGCGGTTCTCCTGTGCGCCAGTATGCCAGAATTTCCTCATCCGACACTGAACGGAATCTGACCACGCTCCGGCTGACAGCAACGCGGATACCTTCATGCGTAGCCAGTGCGACGGCTGTCAGGATTTCGTGTTGGCGTCCTGACATTTTCCGTAGCATCTGCTGGGCATCCGCATAGTCATCTGGTTTTACCAGCAACTCGCCATCCAGTATTCCCAACGTATCCGAACCCAGCACGGGCAAATCCGTTTCACCTGCCGCTTTGCGCCGGTTCCTGACTGTTTCAGCCTTGTTGGCAGCCAGACGCTCCACCAGAGCCACGGCGCTTTCCCCCGCAAGCGGAGTTTCATCCACATCAGCGGTTTGTACCAGAAAATGGATACCTATCTGTTCCAATAGTTCTCGACGACGCGGTGATGCTGACGCCAGCACAAGCTGTAGCTCTGTTTGCATTAGTCACCACGATGGTAAGGATGGTTCGTCAAAATGCTCCATGCGCGGAATAATTGTTCAGCAACAACAATACGCACCAGCGGATGCGGAAAAGTAAGCGGGGATAATGACCAGCTTTGCTCGGCACGCTGCTGACAGGCTGCTGACAAACCTTCCGGCCCACCGACCAGCAGACTGACATCACGACCTGACATCATCCAGCCATCCAGTTGTTGAGCCAGTTGTTCGGTTGACCATGACTTGCCTTTGACATCCAGCGTAACCACCAGACTGCCATCGGGAATAGCTGCCAGCAACTTTTCACCTTCGGCTTGACGAATCCGTTGCAAATCACTGTTTTTAGTGCGCTTCTCGGCAGAAATTTCACGTATCAGCACCTGACATTGTGGGGGCATCCTGCTGACATACTCATCCGTGCCGGTATTCACCCAGCCCGGCATTTTGGTACCGATAGCCAGCAGGTGGATACGCACTCAGACAGCCCCGGCACGCACCTGCGGAATGGCTTCGCCCGCTTCCCACAGTTTTTCGAGGTTGTAAAAATCCCGCGTACTCTGCAACATCACATGCAGAATGATGTCATTCAGGTCGAGCAATACCCATTCACCATCACGTTCACCTTCAATACCCAGTGGCATGACCCCAGCTTCCTTGGCAGCCAGCTCGACACTTTGTGCCAGTGATTTGACGTGGCGGGTTGAGTTGCCGGTTGCAATAACCAGCATGTCAGTGATGGAGGATTTGCCACGGACATCGACACATTTGATGTCTTGGGCTTTCATATCGTCCAGTTTTTCAATGACTAACTGTTGAAGTTTTTCCAGTTCCATTAAGTTCCACAATACAGTTGATGGGTTTTAATATGATCAAGCACGCTATCTGGCAACAAATATCGGGGATTTCTGCCGTTTTCCAAGCGCTTGCGCAAGTCAGTTGCTGAAATTTCCAAGGCGGTTACAGCGAGCGGGTAAATTTTGCCTGCTGGCATGACAGAAAGTTCCTGTGCATTTGTTCCTAACCATGCCGAATACCAGCCTGCGGAGGGCAGACTATACCCCGGACGGTGAACAACCACCAGATGTGCCAATTGCAGAATATCCTGCCAGCGATACCAGCTTTGGAAATGCAGGAAGGCATCAAACCCCAGCGTAAACAGGATTGGGCATTCATCCCCCAGTTCTTGACGCAAGGAAACCAGTGTGTCAAACGTATAGGAAAAGCCTGCACGGTGCAGCTCACGCCCGTCAATCCGCAGGCATTGCTCACCCGCCACAGCCAACTGCAACATTGCCAGACGCTGTTCCGGGCTAGCCACCGGTTGCGCACGGTGTGGTGGCACTTTGCCAGGGATCAGGCGCATGTCGGCAAGGCCGAAATATTCCGCCACTTCCAGTGCAGTACGCAAGTGCCCGCAATGGACAGGATCAAATGTGCCACCAAGAATACCAATCATGGGCGCAATTATACCCTACAAACCGCCAGCAAGTCAGGCTCACAGCCACGCTGAGTGGTGCTTCCCGTTTTACAGAGGGGTAACAGACTCACGCAAACTTGTTGTAGAATGTGCGCTTTCGCACCCTAGAGAACCCTTACCTTATGACCTGGAAACCCCGAGTCACCGTCGCCAGCGTAATTGAGCATGAAGGCCACTTCCTCATGGTTGAAGAAATGCATTACGGACAAATGACCATCAACCAACCTGCCGGACACATGGAACACGGCGAAAGCCTGCTGGATGCAGTACGCCGCGAGACGCTGGAAGAAACCGGCTGGCGCTTTGAACCGACTGCCCTGCTCGGCATTTTCCACATGCAGCGCGAGGATCCTGATAGGGTATACCTGCGTTTCACATTTACCGGCACCTTGCTGGAACCTGTTCCCAACTACCAGATCGACAAGGACATCACAGCGGTGCACTGGCTGACTGCCGAACAAATCCACAACCAGCAACCTCGCATGTGGCGCAGCGAACTGGTTGGGCGTTCCCTTGACCTGTACCAAAGTGGTATCCGCTATCCTCTCGACAGCTTGCATTACTTCCTGGCAAATGACTGAAATGAAGCAGCAGCGTGTCATTGTCGGCATGTCCGGCGGGGTTGATTCTTCGGTCGCCGCCTTGCTGTTGTTGCAACAGGGCTATCAGGTCGAAGGCTTGTTCATGAAAAACTGGGAGGAAGACGACACGCAAGACTATTGCTCTGCTGCCGTTGACCTTGCCGATGCTCAGGCTGTTGCCGATCAGTTGGGGATCAAACTGCATACCCGTAATTTCGCCAGCGAATACTGGGATCGGGTTTTCACCTATTTCCTTGACGAATACCGTGCCGGGCGCACTCCCAACCCGGACATCATGTGCAACAAGGAAATCAAGTTCAAGGCTTTTCTGGAACTGGCACTGGAACTGGGCGCGGACTACATTGCCACCGGTCACTATGCCCGTATTGCCCGGCAAGCTGACGGCTCTGTACAAATGCACAAGGGCGTGGATAACACCAAAGATCAAACCTATTTCCTCTACACCTTGCAACAGCATCAGTTGCAACGCAGTCTATTCCCAGTGGGTGAACTGGCAAAAAGCCGGGTACGCGCCATTGCTGAACAGGCCGGGTTTACCACCGCTCGCAAAAAAGACAGCACCGGCATCTGCTTCATTGGCGAACGCAAGTTCCGCGATTTCCTGCAACGTTTCCTGCCCGCTCAGCCAGGCAACATTATGACACCGCAAGGTGAGGTGATCGGCAAACACCACGGCCTGATGTATTACACCATCGGGCAACGTCAGGGGCTGGGCATTGGCGGGCGCAAGGATGCCAGCGAATCCCCCTGGTTTGTGGTCGACAAGGACATGGCAAACAACCGCCTGATTGTTACCCAGGGGCATCAGCATGACCTGTTGATGAAACATTTCCTGTACGCCTCGCAACTGCACTGGGTTGCAGGCCAGCCCCCCGCCCAGCAGTTTGAATGCAAGGCCAAAATACGTTATCGCCAGACCGAGGAAACCTGCCGGGTACAGATGCTGGACAATGCCTGTTGCACCGTCTGCTTCCCGGATGCGCAACGCGCCATTACGCCCGGTCAGTCCATTGTGTTTTATCAGGGTGAAACCTGCCTTGGTGGTGGCATTATTGACAAGATGCAGCAAGATTGCCCGGATTCAAAGGCTTAACTTGAATTATCGGCAACAATCCCTATCCTAGTAAGCACCCGTTACCCCTGAACAAGACGAAAACCAGACTGTGGAAGCCAATACCAGAAACCGTACCATTGCCCTTGCTGCCCTGTTCCAATGCGTGGAAGGCGTCACCCAGATTGCATCACGTGGCAGTGTGGACAGCGAATTGTTTGATGCCTGCATCAACAGCGTACTGACTGAGGATGCCAGTTCACCGGAAGCCTTGTATGGTGGAGTGGAAAAGCTTCGTACCGGGCTGCGTGTCCTCATGCACCAACTGGGTACAGGCAGCATGACCCCGGATGGACGCCCCAAGGACATTGAAGCGACCCGTTATGCCGTCAACCTGCTATATCTGGAGAAAAAACTGGCGAATGACCCGAACATGTTCCAAGCGTTGCTGAAAAATATCGAAAACGCCCAGCAGCAACTGGACTTTTTTGGCATGACCCACCCTAACATGATTGCACGACTGGCTGAGATTTACAGCAATACCGTCAGCAAGATAGGCCCACGGATCATGATCAAGGGGGATCAAAATCATTTGTCCAACCCGGAAAATGCTGCCCGCATCCGCGCCCTGTTGTTGGCTGGCGTGCGAGCCGCCTTGCTGTGGCGTCAAGCAGGTGGCAGCCGCTGGAAACTGATATTTTCGCGCGGCGTTATGCAAAAAGAAGCACAGGGTTTGTTACGCGCCTAAATCTGCGTTGATTTGCGCAATGACCGCCAATGGATCGGCAGCCTGGGTTATCGGTCTGCCAACAACCGCATAGCTGACGCCTGCCGCGCGTGCCTGCGCAGGTGTCATAACACGGGACTGATCCCCCTGCTCACTGCCTGCCGGGCGAATTCCTGGTGTCACCAACAGAAAATCATCACCCAACGCCTTGCGCAATAAGGCAGCTTCCTGTGCTGAACACACTACCCCATCCAGCCCGCTTGCAGCCGTCAGTTGTGCCAAATGTTGCACCTGTGCTGCCGGGTCAAGTGCAATACCAGTTCCCTGCAACTGCTGCTTGTCCATTGACGTCAATACAGTAACGGCAATCAGGCGAGGAGGCTGCGCAAAGTCTTGCAAGGCCGCACGAGCCGCCTCCATCATCTTGCTGCCACCAGAAGCATGTACATTGATCATCCACACCCCAAGGTTGGCGGCAGCCTTACAAGCGGAAGCGACTGTGTTGGGAATGTCATGGAATTTCAAATCAAGAAATACATCAAACCCACGACCACTGAGCTGACGGACAAAGTCAGGCCCGGCAGCCACAAACAGTTCAAACCCTACTTTCAGCTTGCACTGGGCAGGGTCAAGCGGCTCGACAAACGCCAGTGCATGTTCCGCAGTGGCAAAATCCAGGGCAATAATCAAACGGCTAGACATACACTTTCCTGAAAATCAAACATTACTGACAGTATCCCACTGGTGGCAAGCTGGGCAACGCCACAGATAGCCGTGCATTTTATACCCACAATGCCCACACTGGAAATCGGGCTGGCTGGCTGCCAGACGTTGCAAGGCTGTTTGCAGTTGAGCAATTTCACAACCACTTTCTTCCCGCCACAAGGAGGAGAGCATATCGCTGGAATGCACCAAGGTGTTAAGGGAAGGCTTACCCTTGGTCAAGTGTTCCTCAACCTGCTGGCGCATGTCCGTCAGCTTGCCCAGCTTGCGAGCTAATTGCAGCAAGTAACCGAACAGCTTGGCGTCCTGCGTTTTCACAAAGGCTTTCTGCACAAAAACATACAAACGTTCCAGCTCATCCGGCTGGTTGAAATTATTCACCAATTGGCTGAAAAGCATACCCAGTAAACGGCTATCCTTGCCAATTGCCTGCTGATAAGCCTCCAATGCCTCACCGCGTTGTCCTCGTGCATAGGCAAGATCAGCCTTTAACACAATCACACGGGCAGATGCAGGGTAAGCCTTGGCTGCCTTGTTGATGGTCTCCTCTGCCCGGAACAGGTTTTGTTTTTGCAGTTCCTGAGTTGCTAACTCGCAATAATAGTGGGCAATCAAACGGGCATGATCCGCCTTGCTGCGTTGTTGTTGCGCACACTGGGTGATTTCGATGGCTTTGTCCCATTCATGCAGTTGTTCATAGATGCTGCGTAATTGTTCGCAGGCTTCAGCATGTTTGGGGTCATCCTTGAGCAGTTCAGTAAATACGCTTTCTGCCCGGTCAAGCATCCCGGCAGAAAAGAAATCCTCGCCCAAAGCCAACATGGCAGCCAAACGCTGCGACTTGCTCAAATCGGAACGCGCCACCAGATTCTGGTGAATACGCAGGGCACGGTTAATTTCCCCCCTGTTGCGAAACAAGTTGCCCAGCAACAGAAAGGTGTTGGCGGTATATTCGTCAATTTCCGGGTAATTGAGGAATACATCCAGTGCCTTGTCCGGTTCTTCGCTCAGCAGGTAATTGATGCCACGCACGAAACTGCCGGAAATTTCCTTGCGTTTTTCCTGGCGTTCCCGATAGCGCTTGCGGGCAGCCTGCCAACCAGAATAAAAGGCAATCGGCAGTAAAAAAAACAGAATTTCTTGCATGTGACCCTAGACAGAAAAAAGGAGGCATATTGCCTCCCTTTGTATATGTTACTGGTACACGAACTCAGTCCTGAACCGGATACTGGGCACGTGACTCATTGACCCGCTCACGCAATTCCTTGCCTGGCTTGAAATGGGGAACGTGTTTGGGTGGCAGTTCTACCTGATCCCCGGTTTTCGGGTTGCGCCCATTACGGGCGGAACGATGGTGCAGCGAAAAGCTGCCGAATCCACGGACTTCAATGCGTCCGCCCCCTGCCAATGTCTCGCTCATTTTATCCAGCAGCAGTTTGACGGAAGTTTCCACATCCCGCCCACTGAGGTGGCTTTGTTTGCGTGACAAAATATCAATAATTTCAGACTTGGTCATCCTTTCCACTCCTGAACAAGCGATGGGTTTCCGTAATCGTTGTTACTATTTCCAGTTTCGGAAAGTAGTACGGGTTTATAAGCTCGTACTGCTTGAACTATAGGCCATCCATGGCCTGTTTGCCGTCCTGGGGCAAAAATTATTCGCCCATTTGTTCCTTGAAGATGTCACCCAGTGATGTGGATGCCCCACCGGAACGACCGGTGTATTCACGCATCACACGAGCTTCATCGTCATCATCCTTAGCCTTGATGGACAGGTTGATGGAACGGGTTTTGCGATCAACGCCCATGAATTTGGCTTCAATCTTGTCGCCTTCCTTCAACAGGGTACGCGCATCTTCCACGCGGTCACGTGACAGCTCGGAAGCACGCAGAATACCTTCGATACCATCACCCAGATCCACCTTGGCAGACTTTGGCGTGACCTCAACGATAGTACCACGGACAACACTACCCTTGGCGTGGGCTGCAACGAAGTTGGAGAATGGATCCTGCTCCAGTTGCTTGATACCGAGAGAGATACGCTCACGCTCAGGATCAACTGCCAGCACGACAGCTTCCACTTCATCGCCTTTCTTGTAGCTACGCACTGCTTCTTCGCCTGGTGTATTCCAAGAGATGTCAGACAGATGTACCAGACCGTCGATGCCGCCATCCAGACCGATGAAGATACCGAAGTCAGTGATGGACTTGATCTTGCCGGAAACGCGGTCGCCCTTGTTGTGGGAACCAGCGAACTCATCCCACGGGTTAGGCTGGCACTGCTTCATGCCCAAAGAAATACGGCGGCGGTCAGCGTCGATGTCGAGGATCATGACTTCGACTTCATCACCCAGCGTAACGACTTTGGCAGGGTTGACGTTCTTGTTGGTCCAGTCCATTTCGGACACGTGTACCAAGCCTTCAACGCCGTCTTCGATTTCCACGAAGCAACCGTAGTCAGTCAGGTTGCTGACCTTACCGAAGATGCGTGTGCCAGACGGGTAGCGGCGTACCAGATCTTGCCATGGGTCTTCACCCAGTTGCTTGAGGCCGAGGGAAACACGGTTCTTGTCACGGTCGAACTTGAGGACTTTAACGTCGATTTCATCGCCGATGCTAACCACTTCGGAAGGATGCTTGACGCGCTTCCAGGCCATGTCGGTGATGTGCAGCAAGCCGTCGATACCACCCAGGTCGAGGAACGCACCGTAGTCGGTGAGGTTCTTGACGATACCCTTGACCACCTGACCTTCTTGCAGGTTTTCCATCAGGGCTTCGCGCTCTGCACTGTACTCTTCTTCCACCACAGCGCGACGGGAAACGACCACGTTGTTGCGCTTTTGGTCGAGCTTGATCAGCTTGAACTCCAGTTCCTTGTTTTCCAGATAGGAAGTGTCGCGGACTGGACGTACATCAACCAGTGAACCCGGCAGGAACGCACGGATGTCACCCAGTTCAACCACAAAGCCGCCCTTGACTTTGCCAGAGATGATACCGGTAATGATTTCTTCGTTGGTGAAGGCTTCTTCCAGAATTTCCCATGCACGCAGGCGACGTGCTTTCTCACGGGAAAGGCGTGTTTCACCAAAACCGTCTTCCACGGTATCCAGTGCCACTTCAACCAGATCGCCAACTTTGACGGTCACTTCACCGCGTTCATTTTTGAACTGTTCGGCAGGGATAACACCTTCGGATTTCAAACCAGCGCTAACGATGATGAAATCAGAGCGTACTTCGAGAACTGTTGCATTGAGCAGAGCGCCTGGCTGCATCTGGGTGTAGGAAAGGCTCTCTTCAAACAGTTCGGCAAAACTTTCAGTCATGAATAAAAATACCTGTTAAACAAATGTTATCGCCAACGCATCCTTGCATGACGGGTTAAAACGCAAAAAGCCCGGACTTCCTGTCAGGGCTACCTCATAGTTAGCTATTCAATTCAGATGCTTAGGCAATGTGGTGCAACACGGCGGCAAATACCTCATCCTGATCCAGCGAACTGGTGTCAATCAACACTGCGTCGTCAGCAGGTTTCAGTGGGGCTACCGGGCGGTTGGCATCGCGCTCATCGCGGGCATTGATGTCCTGAATAAGGTCGCAGAGTTTAGCACTAAGCCCTTGTTCACTCAACTGTTTTAGGCGGCGTTCTGCACGGATTTCGGCGCTGGCGGTCAGATAGAACTTGTGGCTGGCTTCAGGGAACACCACTGTCCCCATATCACGCCCGTCAGCCACCAAGCCGGGGGCTTGCTGAAAATGGCGTTGCACTTCCAGCAAGGCTGCCCGCACGGCAGGCAAGGCAGCGATTTGTGAGGTAGCGCTGGCACAGGTTTCATTGCGGATTTCGCCAGTCACGATCACGCCATCCAGCCAGGCTTCACCCTGTTTGAATTCAATCTGCAACGTGGGGATCATGGCGGCAAGAGTTGTTTCATCCTGCAAATCCAGATGTTGGCGCAGTGCAGCCAGAGCCGCTACCCGGTAAATCGCGCCACTGTCCAGCATGTGCCAGCCAAGTTTGTCGGCAAGCCTACAGGCGATAGTGCCTTTGCCAGCCCCGGCAGGGCCATCAATGGTGATAACGAGGGTTTGCTCATTCATGCGGTGGTAATCCTCACGCCTGCATTAGCCGCCAGTTGTACGAAACCGGGGAAGGAGGTATTCACATTGGCACAGTCATTGATAGTAATTGGCTGGGTAGCGCACAAGGCTGCCATGGTAAAGGCCATCGCAATCCGGTGGTCACCATGGCTGTCAATCATGCCACCGGTAAAGTTACCCGGATTGATAATGATGCCATCCGGGGTTGGTTGGGCATCGACACCACACACCAGCAAACCATCTGCCATCACCTGAATGCGGTCACTTTCCTTGACACGCAATTCTTCTGCTCCCGTCAGTACGGTTTGCCCTTCGGCGAAAGCCGCCGCAATAAACAGCACGGGGAATTCGTCAATCGCCAGTGGCACAAGGGCTTCAGGGATCTGGATCCCTCGCAGTTGGGCGGAACGCACGCGGATGTCGGCAACCGGCTCCCCCCCTACTTCGCGTTCGTTCACCACTTCAAGATTTGCCCCCATCAGGCGCAGGATGTCGATCACGCCGGTACGGGTCGGGTTCATGCCAACGTGTTCAATGGTCAGGTCAGAGCCGGGCGCAATGCTGGCTCCCACCATGAAAAAGGCTGCCGAAGAAATGTCGGATGGCACGTCAATGTCGGCTGCGGTGAGTTTGCCGCCACCTTGCAGGCTAATGCGGTTGCCGTCCGTTTGCACAGCATAACCGAAACCGCGCAACATGCGTTCGGTATGGTCACGGGTCGGAGCAGGCTCAGTGACGGAGGTTTCACCCTCGGCATACAAACCCGCCAGCAACAGGGAGGATTTTACCTGCGCACTGGCAACCGGCATGTCGTAATGGATGCCTTGCAGCTTGCGCCCGCCATGCACCAGCAACGGCGGCGTACCTTTTTCGGTAGCGTCAATTTCCGCGCCCATGCTTGCCAGTGGCACAGTGACGCGCTTCATCGGGCGTTTGGATAAGGAAGCATCACCGACCATGCGCACATCGAAGGCTTGCCCACTCATCAGGCCGGACATCAGGCGCATTGATGTACCGGAATTGCCCATATCCAGATCATGCGCAGGTGCGGTGAGGCCATGCAGCCCTACCCCGTGGATAGTCACTTTACCGTCATCGGTCGGCCCTTCGATTTCCACACCCATGCTGCGGAACGCTTTCAGGGTGCAAAGGCAATCTTCACCTTGCAGGAAACCACTGACATGGGTTGTGCCTTCTGCCAGTGACCCCAACATGATGGAACGGTGCGAAATGGATTTGTCGCCGGGGACGCGCACGCTACCGTGCAGGCGGCCGCCGGGCTGGACGATGAACTGGAGGTTGGTGCTGGAATGGCTCACGCGGTTTTCCTTGCTCTACATAAAAAATCAGGCTGGCATTATTGCGCGGTAGCGGGGTAAATCCAACCGGAAACCAACCCGCCTGCCGGGTTACGGGTTTTGTCACTCGCCACATCAGCGATATGGTAGCGCCCACCGACCTCAAACAAGCGCAGTTGACGCGCATACCGGTTTGGCTGCGCCCAGGGCAGGTTGTTGTAATTCTGTTCCGCCACATTCACCCAGCCGTGTTGCAAGTCAACTCCGACCACCACCGCCACATGCCCGTGCCGCCATTTCGGGTCAGCCGGATTGGGGTAATAGATCAGCAAGTCGCCGCGCTTGGGAGGACGTTTTGCCGTGCCATTGATGGAACGTGCCAGCGGGAATTTGCCATCGGTATGGATATTTTCGCCTTCGGTCAGATAGAGAATGTCATGGGCGCTATCCACATCACCGAAAGTAATGCCGAGGTTGGTCATCCACCAACGCCGTGCATATTCCACACACTGGTAGCTCAAACCGACATAATGCAGTTGTTTGTCTGCGGGTGGTTTCTCATGTAATGAGATCGCTTTACTGCGCAAGTCCATGAAAGAAAACTCGGATCGTGCACAAGTCGACTGGCAGTTGGAATAGCCCGGAACCTGGTCTGCCACCCCCAACAGCTTGCCCGCTGGTGTTACGCAGCCGGTATCGCAGGATTGTTTGGCTTGTGCATACGCCTGTTTGCTTACCGCTTCCGGCAAGGGTGCAGGTTTGGCCAGCAACCCGTAACCATCAGTATTGGGCAACACCGCTGCCAAACCGGCAGGATAGGCGCTGCTGCCTGTTTCCGGCAGGCTTGCACAACCACCCAGCAACAAGGTAGCACTTAGAATCCAGGCAGACAACGGAAAGGATGACTTTGCAATCATGCAGGTTTGCCATTTTCCAGATAGGCCATGTAACTGTCGCGGGCTTGCTTGGCGCGTGACATGCGCTCATACAGCGCGTCGCCATCCTGCTGTTCCATCAGGGCGGCAAACTCGCTTAAATCGGCTTGCAATTTGCTGATCATGTCCACAATCGCGGTTTTGTTGGTCAGGCAAATATCACGCCACATCACCGGGTCACTGGAGGCAATACGGGTGAAATCGCGGAAGCCACCGGCAGCATAGCGGAAAATATCCTCACGCATTGGCAGGTTCAGCAAGGTATCGACCAGTGAAAACGCCAGTACATGCGGCAAATGGCTAGTCGCTGCCAGTACCTGATCATGCAGTTCAACCGGCATTTGCTCCAGTACGGCGCCTGTGACTTGCCACATGGCTGCGACGCTTGCCAGCGCATCTGCATCGGTATGTGGCAGCGGGGTGAGAATGACACGGCGCTTGATGTACAAGTCCGGGATAGCCGCTTCCACCCCGCTCTTTTCGCGCCCGGCAATCGGGTGTCCGGGGACGAAGCGGGTGAAATCCTTGCCGAATACCTGCTCCACTTCCGCCACCACACTGCCTTTGGTACTACCAGCATCGGTAAGGATGGCGTCGGCGGGCAATACCGGCTTGATTTGCTGCAACAGCTTGCCCATCGCACCCATGGGGACAGCAAGCAATACCATGTCAGCATCGTGTACTGCGTCCTGTGGGTCGAGGGTGAAGCTATCAATGACGCCGAGATCGACGGCTTTCTGCAAATGTTCGGCGTTACGGCTGCAACCAACGATTTGTTGGCAATAATGAGCCTGACGCAAAGCCAACGCCAGCGAGCCGCCGATCAGGCCAACACCAAAGATGACAAGTTTCTTTATCACGCTGCAAGAACCTTTTTCAATGCATTGATACAGCGGGTGTTTTGCGACTCTGAACCGATGGTGATGCGCAAGTGGTGCGGCAGGCCGTAAGCGCCAATGGGGCGCACAATCACACCCTCACGCAACAAGGCATCATACAGCGGTGCTGCCGGACGCTTGCAATCGAGGGTGATGAAATTGCCCACGGTCGGGATGTATTCCCAGCCCTGCTCGGCGCAGGCGTCGAACCATTGTTGCAAACCGGCAGTATTGGTCATGACGCTGTGCTTCAGGAACTCATCATCATCCAGTGCCGCCTCGGCAGCCGCCAAAGCCAGCGAGTTGACATTGAACGGCTGGCGTACCCGGTTGAGCATGTCGGCCACTGCCGGGTTGGATATAGCGTAACCCACCCGCAACCCGGCAAGACCATAAATCTTGGAAAAGGTACGGGTAACAATCAGATTGGGGAATTCTTCCAGCCATGCCAGCGCATTGGGGAAGGCAGCATCCTGCACGTATTCGGTATAGGCTTCGTCAATGACCACGATAACATCTTCCGGCACACGCTGAAGAAAACGGTGCAAATCATCCTTGCCAAGCCATGTCCCGGTGGGATTGTTGGGGTTGGCAATAAAGACCAGCCGGGTCTTGTCATCAATCTTCGCTGCCAGATTCGGCAGGTTGTGACCGTAAGGCATCGTATGGTGGTCAGGCGGATTAGCCTTGGCAATGCGCAATTCAGCCCCTACCGCCAGCGTCACAATCGGGTAAACGGCAAAGGCGTATTCCGAAAACACCGCAGCCCGACTGTTATCCAGATAGACACGAGCAATCATGTCCAGCACATCGTTGGAACCGTTACCTAAAGTAATTTGTGCGCTTTGCAAACCCAGTTTCTGTGCAATGGCAGCTTTCAACTGATAGCCACTGCCATCAGGGTACAACTCCAGCGTTTTTAACGGGTTTGCCAAAGCAACCTGTGCTTTGGGACTAGCTCCCAGCGGGTTTTCGTTGGAAGCCAGTTTGAGGATGTTGGTAATGCCCAGTTCACGTTCCAGCTCCTCTATCGGTTTGCCCGGCTGGTAAGGGTGCAACTTTTGCACACCACTGACGGCAAGCTGCTGGAAATCAATGTTTGATTGCATGTTCGGCCTTGCAATAAAAATCAAATATCAGGATTACTGGCGGATATGTCCGTCACCCAGCACCACAAACTTTTGGGAAGTCAGCCCTTCCAGCCCAACCGGCCCACGCGCATGAATCTTGTCGGTACTGATACCGATTTCTGCACCAAGGCCATATTCAAACCCGTCAGCAAAACGAGTGGAAGCGTTGACCATCACCGAACTGGAATCCACCTGCCGCAGAAATGCCCGTGCGCGGGTGTAGTTTTCGGTAATGATGGCATCGGTATGGTGGGAACCGTAATGGTTGATATGACTGATCGCGACTGCCATGTCCGCCACGATACGGATGGAGAGGATCGGAGCCAGGTATTCCGTCGACCAGTCTTCCTCGCTGGCAGCAATACAGGCAGGCAAAATGGCACGGGTTCGTTCACAGCCGCGCAATTCCACGCCCTTGGCTGTGTATTGTTCTGCCAACGGTGGCAGGACTTCAGCCGCAACTGCTTCCGCAACCAGCAAGGTTTCCATCGCATTGCACACGCCGTAGCGATGGGTTTTGGCATTCAACGCCACCCTGATGGCTTTGTCCATGTCTGCCTGATCATCAATGTAGACATGACAGATACCATCCAGATGTTTGATGACCGGGATGCGTGACTCGGCGCTGACCCTTTCGATCAGGCTCTTGCCACCACGCGGCACGATGACATCCACATACTGCGGCATACGCAACAATTCGCCGACGGCGGTACGATCCGTGGTTTCCACCACTTGCACGCAGGCTGTTGGCAAACCGGCGGCTTCCAGCCCGGCACGCACACAACTGGCTATGGCCTGGTTGGAATGGATCGCTTCGGAACCACCACGCAAAATGGTGGCATTACCGGATTTTAGGCACAGGGCGGCCGCATCCACGGTGACATTCGGGCGTGACTCGTAAATGATGCCGACCACACCCAACGGCACACGCATCTTGCCCACCTGAATCCCAGAAGGTCGATAAGCAAGATCCGTTATTGTCCCCACCGGGTCAGCCAGGGTTGCCACCTGACGTACACCTTCTGCCATGCCTGCGATGGTCTTGTCAGTCAGGGTCAGGCGGTCAAGCATCGCCGCATCCAGACCCTTGTCACGACCAGCAACAAGGTCTTTCGCATTTTCAGTTTTCAGCCAGTCGGCACGTTCCAGCAACACATCGGCAATGTGTAACAATGCATTGTTCTTGGTGCTGGTATCGGTATTGACAAGAATCCGGGCGGCTTCACGAGCCTGCTGACCGGTTTCCTGCATGTAATTGATAACGTCCAAAATCGCTTCCTTTGCTGTCACATCAGGCGGGCATAATACCACGGGAAGTGACTTGTGCCGCGTTTTCTGTTACAACTACGCCATTTTTTCGTGAGGCCAGAAGACCTTGAGCAGCGACCGTATCTACCGCATTACATTCGTCAATCAGGACAAGGTATATGAAATCTTTGCCCGGCAGGTGTATGAATCCGACTTGTACGGTTTTGTGGTAGTGGAAGAGATCGTCTTCGGCACGCAAAGCAGCGTGGTGATTGACCCCGGTGAAGAGCGCCTGAAAACCGAATTTGATGCCGTCAAACGCAGTTTTATCCCAATTCATTCCGTCATCCGCATTGATGAAGTCGAAAAACCGGGAATTAGCAAGATCCACGCTCTGGATGGTTCCGTCAGTGGCAATGTTAGCCCCTTTTCGCGCCCGGCTGGCAACAAAAAATAGCGCTTAAACCACCCGGTTGAGCAACTGCCCTGTTTTCCAGCTCGTAATTACGTCTGCCAACTGCCCTGCCTCGAGCGCCTGCAACAGGGCTATTTCATCCACAATTCCACCCCGCGCCGTGTTGATCAGGATGGCATCCGCTTTCATCAGGCGTAAACGCTCGGCATTGATCAGGTGACGGGTAGTGGTCGTCAGTGGACAATGCAAACTGACAATATCAGCCTGAGCAAGGGCTTCTTCAAAAGCAACCCGCCCTGCCCTGACAGGATTACCGGGCTGCTCGGCAATGATTACCCGCAGTCCTACAGCCAAGGCCAGTTTTTCTACCGCCCTTCCCAGCACGCCATGTCCTATAATTGCCAACGTGCTGCCCGCCACTTGCGGCATGGCGTAGTCCAACAGGCAAAAATGCGGGCTGCGTTGCCATTCACCCCGTTGCAAGGCTTGTTGCCATGCTGGTAGCTGGCGGCGCAAGGCAAATATCATGGCGATGACATGCTCAGCAACGGACTGACTGGCATAATCGCGGATATTGGCAACGGGAATGGCAAACTCTTGCGCAGCTTGCAGGTCTATATTGTTAGTGCCAGTGGCTGCAACACAGATGAGTTCAAGTTGTGTTGCGAGGGAACGAAGCAGAGGTCGGTCGAGAATCACCTTGTTGCTGATAACAATGCTGGCATTGCCAATATGGTGCAGGCACTGCCCCCGCAAGGTCTGTTGCCAGACAGCAAGGGAGCCACAAGCGGCTTGCAGGCGTGATAGGTCAAGGTCATCACGGCTGGTGCTGCCAAGATCGAGAAAAACTGCTTCTGACATGAAAATTTTCCTGAAAATTCAGTAACTGACTGCCAAGTATTGAGGTACTTGCTGACAAGTCTGTTATTATAACCGGATGTGTAGCGTAGTGTCTGGAATTGCCGAATGAGGCGAAAACTGGTGCGTTTCGTACAGACCACTTTGGTGCTGGCGGTGATGTTGTTTGGTTATACAGCAGCCACAGATAGTGCTTTTGACCGCTGGAAAAGCCAGTTCCGGGAGCTTGCGCTCACCCAGGGCATTCGTGCGCAAACACTGGACATCGCGTTGCGTGACCTGTTGCCGGATAAAACTGTTCTCCGCTTGGATACCCATCAGCCCGAATTCACCAAACCTGTCTGGGAATACCTCGAAAGCGCCGTATCCGATGATCGGGTGGCTGCCGGGCAAGCCCGCCTCCATGAATATGCTCCGCTTCTAGAGCGCCTCTATCAGCAATACGGCGTGCAACCGGAATACCTGTTGGCAATCTGGGGTATGGAAAGCGATTTTGGACGAAACCGGGGTGGGCGCAGCATCGTGCGGGCACTGGCAACGCTGGCTTACGCTGGAACCGAGGAACGCCGTGACTTCTGGCGGCAACAACTGCTGGCTGCCATGCGGATTCTCGACAAGGGTGACATCTCGATGGTGTCTTTGCGTGGCTCCTGGGCGGGTGCAATCGGGCATACCCAATTCATTCCCACCACGTTTGAGCGCTATGCTGTCGATTACGATGGTGATGGACGGCGCGATCTGGTCAACAGCATTCCTGACGCACTGGCTTCAACAGCCAACTATCTGGCGCAATCCGGCTGGCAATCTGGGCGTCGCTGGGGAATTGAAGCCAGTTTGCCAGTCAATTTTGCCTGGGAACAAGCTGATCCTGACATCTGGCAACCTGTCAGCGTCTGGGCGGCAGAAAATGGTGTCGTGAGCGCAAGCGCTCAACTGACTGCTAACGATGGTGATGACAATGCCTTTGTACTGCTGCCAGCGGGCTATCGGGGGCCAGCGTTCCTCGCTTTCCAGAATTTCCGGGTCATCCTGAAATACAACAATGCCTACAGCTACGCCTTGGGAGTTGGGCATCTGGGCGACCGTATCCGGGGGGAAACACCACTACTGGGAACCTGGCCAGACGATGAAAAACCGTTAAGCCACACCCAGAAAGCCGAACTGCAACAATTGCTAACCACCGCTGGTTACAGTACGGATGGCGTAGACGGTAAACTGGGGCCAAATACCCGTGCCGCCCTGCGCCGCTGGCAGATGGATTCAGGTTTCCCGGCAGATGGTTACGCCACGCTGGAACACTTGGAATTTCTCAGGGAAGAAATCAGGCTTAATACCCCCATCAGCCCGGCTTCCAAAGCCCCTGCTCCAGAAAACAGGGGCTGAAGAAACACCATCAGGCTGCGTCGAATGCCGCTTTGGCAGCCCGTACTGCCATGCTGGAATGAATAGGAGCCTGCATATCAGACAATACCGCATCCAATGCGCCCAGACAGTTCAATACGTTTTTCTGGTTGCTGGCAAAACCCATTAGACCAATGCGCCAGATCTTGCCCGCCAACGCGCCCAGACCTGCACCGATTTCAAGACTGTAACGGTTGAGCAATTCCGCCCGTACTGCCGCTTCATCCACTCCCGCTGGCACGGTAACGGAATTCAGTTGTGGAAGACGATAGGCTTCATCCACCACGAACTGCAAACCCATTGCTTCGATTCCGGCTTTCAGTGCCTGATGGTTACGGGCATGACGTGCCCAGGCATTTTCCAGCCCTTCTTCCTGTAACATGACGAGGGATTCATGAAATGCATACAGGGTATTGATCGGGGCGGTGTGATGATAGGCACGTTTCGTGCCGCCCCCCCAGTAGCCCATCACCAGATTCATGTCCATGAACCAGCTTTGTACCTTGCTCCGGCGGTTTTTGATGTGCTCCACTGCGCGTGGGCTGAAACTGACCGGGGAAATGCCGGGGACACACGACAGGCATTTTTGTGTGCCGGAATAAATGGCGTCGATTGCCCACTCATCCACCTTGAGCGGCGAACCACCCAGTGAGGTAACAGCATCGACGATGGTCAGGCAGTCATGCTGGTGTGCCAGTTGCACCAAGGTTTTGGCATCGGATTGTGCCCCTGTGGAGGTTTCTGCGTGTACGAATGCCACCACTTTAGCATCCGGGTGGGTTTTCAGGGTATCTTCCAGCTTGTTGGGGTCAACCGGCTTGCCCCAGTCGTCCATCACCATGACCGGAGTTGCACCACAACGCTCGACATTCTCTTTCATGCGCCCGCCGAATACACCATTCTGACAGACAATCACCTTGTCACCGGGTTCAACCAGATTGACGAAACAGGTTTCCATGCCTGCCGAGCCGGGAGCAGATACCGGCATGGTCAGGTCATTCCGGGTCTGGAAGGCGTATTGCAGCATTTCCTTGACCTCATCCATCATGGTGACGAATACCGGGTCAAGATGCCCGATGGTGGGGCGAGCCATCGCCTCCAGTACGCGCGGGCTGACATCGGATGGCCCCGGCCCCATCAGGGTACGAACAGGCGGGTGAAAAGTTTTTGTCGTCATGAGTATTCTCTGTGGTGTCCAATAAGGCGGGGAATCATACTATGAAAAGAAACGCCTTCCCAATGTCCAGCGTTTTTCCACAGGGTAATACGCACGCTAAGCCAAGAACTTAAACGTCGCCAGCATTGCTGCGATGAAAAGCACAAAATAAACCCACGGAAATGCCACCAAATAAATTACCAAGTGCGACGCACCGAACCAGTGAACCAGCCACGCCCCTATGCCGGAAAGACCAAATGCCACCGGAATGCCAAACGCAGCAACCATTAACCACGCAGCCCATGACACCTGCATATTGGCAATACTGATGGCACTGCCTGATGCGACAAATATTCCCAAAACAATACCCAACAGGCTGATAACCGTATTAACCCATAACAACATGACACACCCCACCCTAATAGCTACACCTGAAGCTTAGCGTTTCTTGCCCTGTTTGGCTGCTGTTTTCATGGCACGCTTTTCTTTTTACTACTTACTACTGCCTGTCCAAGGGAAAACAGCCTGCCTACAACTGTTTCAACTGCTGTTTGCACAACTCTTCCAACATGGATACCGCCTGTTGCAGCATCTCACTCCGTACCTGTTGCAACTGGTTCTTGACCTGCTCTCGCCCCCGGTTCAGCACATCATCATAGAAAGCCTGCTCCCGGTTATCCCACCAGGCTGGAGTATTGGCTGGCAGGTACACCAGCCGGTCAATATCCAGCAAATTGTAGACATTGAGCCATTCCCCCTGAATCCTTAGCATCAAGGTCGGGTTGAACAGGTAGTGCCCCTGCTTGACCCGGTAAAACAGCTTGCGGTTGTAACGGTCTTTACCATACATCTCGTTCTTTGACAGGATGCTGGAAATATATGCCCGCTGTTTGCGCTTTTCCGGCAACACCTCAGACGGAAAATGGTTGATGGCGTCCTGCAAGGTCTGCGCCGAAAACGCCCCGCAACGCATCATGTTGATAGGCAATACCCGGTAAAACAGCCCTATCATCAGGTTCAGCAGGAAAAACTCCATGCTGCTGCTATCCAGCTTGAGTAATTTCGCATCAATCTGGATACTCAGGCTAGCCGGTTCCAGTTGCTGGTAAATGGCTGCCAGATACTGACGGGCATATTTGTTGTCCTTGCTGGCTTGGTTCAGTGCAATCTGGAAAGCGGTCAAACCGTTATTGTCAACGCTTTCCGTATCCGCCCCCTGCTCCGCCAGTTCAGCCACTAGCCCTGTGTTGCCCAGCCATGCCGCCACCATCAACGGCGTCTGGTTGAACGGATTACGAAAATCCACCCCGAAGCGTTTGAACTGGTTGCGCAACACAACCGGATGCTTGCTCTGGTATGGCAGGTAATATTTCTGCTGGAGCTGCTTGAGGCCATTGGCAGGATGCCGCGCCGGTTTGAAATCACGCACGGCAAGGTCATGCAGGAAACGGCGGTCTTCATACACCAGCGCGTATTCAAATAGAGCCAGCCTGGCTTTCTTGTCACCCGTCATGGCCTGGTTATACAGCTTGTCGAGTGTTTCACCGGCATATACATCCCAGTCTGGTACTTGCTGTTGAAGAATTTCGCGGCGGATGCGTTCAGCCTGTTCCTGTTTGCCTTGCAACTCCAGTTTGTGGGCTTCACGTTGCCATTCATCCAGACTGGATCCCTGGGCATCCAGATCCAGACTTGCCTGCGCATCCTGCAAACCGAGCAAATCCAGCAGGCGTTGTCTGGGTTCAGCTTCAATCCAGTACAGGTTGCGTACTGCACGGGTCAGCGCCACATACAGTGAATTGATGTAAAACTTGTAGGTTTCCAGCGATTTGTCGGTTTTGCTTTTGGCGCGAGCGTATTTCAGTTCCTGCTGCTGCACATCCTCATGACTGACACCCTCGCTGATTTCGCGGAAACGCTTGCTTTCATCACTGAGGAAGTTGTAAAGAATGATGTTTTCGTATTCCAGCCCTTTGGCTTCCTGTACCGAAAACACCAGTGGTGTCCTGAAATGCTGACTGGCAGGCTGCTTTTGCCAGTCATGCATCACCACCACCGCAAAACGGGTGGAGGCGTGGGTTTTGCTGTCCAATTCCCGACGGATATTCTCCTTATCCTGCAAAAACAGCACACTGCCCTGCACATGCCCATTGCTTTGCACCAGATAGCTGCTTTCCCGGTCGGTAGAGCCAAACCGGGCATTTTTCAGCAACAGCAAGCGGTTGGCAACGGCCGTTACCTGCGGGGAATTACGGTAATTGGTACGCAGGATCTGGATCAAACCTGCTTCATCCCACTCATCATGGGTATAAAACAGGCTTTTGACCTTGCTCCATGAAAAGAAATTGGGATGAACAATCTGGTTGGAATCACCACACAACAGAAAATGTACCGGATTACGCAAGGATTTGAGGATCAGGAACAACTGGATATTGGTTAAATCCTGTACTTCATCCACCACCACAAAATCGTAGCGTGGCGTAATCCGCTCCAAATAGTTGTGGCTCAGGATATTGCTGTCATACAGGTGATTATGCTGCAAAAATGCCAGATAACGGCTGAAAATGTCGTAAACCAGCGGACGCTCTTCTTCCAGAAAAATGGACTGTTTGACCCCAAGGCCAAGGTATTCTTCCTGTGTCAGCCAGGCTGACTCTACCGAAGGGCCAGTCAGTACCCCCCGGAACTCCTCAAACAGCTTGTGGGCATCCCTGATGCCGGGGCGTGGCAAACGGCTGAACCAGGCGGCAAACTCACGGAATGTTACTGGCTTGCCATAAGGAACCTGAATGCTTTCCAGAAACTCCTGAAAAGAAAAGAAATCGACCACCTGTTGCGGGTTTTCATACTGGTGTGCGTAATAGAGATCGCGGGCGTTTTTGACCAGATAAGCCGAGAGCGTGACGTACAACACGTCACCAGCACACGCCTTGAGCTTTTCCAGCGTCAGGGCCGTTTTGCCACTGCCTGCCGAACCAATAATGATCAGGGGTGGCTTGAGGCTGAAAACAGCCTGCTGGGTGTCGTCAAACGAAATGATCTTGTCCAGCAGGTTAAAATGCGGATGTTGCGGATTGACATACGCCAGTGCAGGCACGTCTTCCGGCAACTGTGTCAGCGGCGGTATTTTGTCTTCATCCACCGTTACGCCGTGACTGAGGAAACGGGAACCGGCATAGTCGTGGCTTTTCAGGTATTCCAGCACCAGCGCATAACGTTCCCCTGCATGGCTGTAAAAAGCCAGCAACAGACGATCACTGCGATTGAGACGAGCGCGGTAAAGGTTGTCACCAATCTTTTTGACATCGGCTGACTTGAGATCACCTGCTTCCATGAAAGCCCGCCATTTGGCAAAGCCGCTGATCTTGTCAGGATTCAGTTCGTTATACAGGAGGACTTGCATGATTCTCCAGGTTGTTCAGCTACACAAGTTTTGTACCAGCCGCACCCAGTAACTGGCTCCCAACGGCAAAATCCTGTCATTGAAATCGTAATGCGGATTATGCAACGGACGGCTTTCCTGCGCATCGCCGTTGCCAATCCAGATATAAGCCCCCGGACGCTGCTGGAGCATGTAGGCGAAATCTTCAGCCCCCATGCTTGGCGGTGGATTCCACTCTACACAGGCTTCGCCCACCAGTTCCACCGCCACCTGATAACAGGTCTGTGCATTCGCTGGACGGTTGATAGTCGCAGGATAACCAGGCGTAAACTTGACCACAGCAGTTGCCCCAAATGCCTGCGCGGTGTGTTCCACCAGGGTTTGCAGGCGCTGCCTGATCAGTGTGCGTTGTGCCTCTGCCAGTGTGCGGATTGTACCGTGCAAGGTAACGGATTCCGGCACGACGTTATACGCACTCCCGCCAATCATGCGGGTGATACTGACCACACCACTGTCTACCGGGCGCAGGTTACGGGCAACAATGCTTTGCACGCTGGTAATGATGTGCCCGGCAACCAGCACCGGGTCGGTCAGGGTATCCGGCATCGCCGCATGACCACCCCTACCGGTAATTTCAATGTCAAACGAATCAGTGGAAGCCATCACTGCGCCTGGATGTACCGCAAAATGCCCTGTCGGAATCCCCGGCCAGTTGTGCATCCCGTACACTTCCTCTATCGGGAAGCGGGTAAACAGCCCTTCCTCAATCATGCGTTTCGCCCCTGCCCATGCTTCTTCGGCAGGCTGGAAGATGAAATACACTGCCCCGGCAAATTCCGGGTTTTCTGCCAACGCTGCCGCCGCCCCCAACAACATGGTGGTGTGCCCATCATGCCCGCAACCATGCATTTTGCCATGATGACAGGAAGCATGGGCAAAGGTATTCAGTTCGGTCAGGGGCAAGGCATCCATGTCGGCCCGCAGACCAACATGCCTGTCACCGGCGTATTTGCCACGCAATACTCCAACCACACCTGTACCACCAATATCCGTATGGACTTCCAGCCCAAACTCGCGCAAACGTTCTGCCACCACCTTGCTGGTGCGGAATTCTTCATAAGCCGTTTCAGGATGCTGATGGATGTCACGCCGCCATGCCTGCATTTGCTGGTGCAAGGCTGCATCACTGGCAATCACGGGAAGTCTGGCACTCATGGCACTCGCCTTGTGTTTGTTGATGAATGCCCAAGAATAACAGTTGCCCGGTTATTTCCACCACCCCATCCGTACTATTGGCATTTACCCACCGTGCCCGATAATCTTGACGCATTCATGGGGAAATAACCCCTTTGCCGTTCTTGTTTTGTGACAGGTAGAACACATGCCCTACTACGTTTTCCGCATTACCCAACCAACCCAGTTGATCAAAAATCTGGACTTGCAGCAAACCTGCGAAACCTACAAGGAAGCCCGCGAAGTCGCGCGTAACCTACGGGCGCAACAGGAACCCGCTGACAGAGCCACTTACAAGCTGATTCTTGCCGCCAGCCAATTGGAGGCTGAAGAGCGTCTGCTGGAACACCGTGAAAAACCCATCCTGATGGAATGGGAAAAATAATAGCGAGTCCGTTTGACGTATGGATGAAGACCAGTTCCGCGCCGTTTACCGGGAAATCAACACCCAGCGCTGCGTATTCGAGAAAGCCTTGAACAACCGTCGCTGTGATTGCAGCCGCAAGGAGCGGTTCCTGCTGGCGACCCGCGAAGGGGTGGGTTGCCTGTCAGCCACTAGTCTTGCCAACTGCACGGAATTCCTCAATACCCTGCGCGAAAAATCCCGCTTTGCCCTGCGTGAAACCTTCATCGACGGCCCCTTGCCCCACAACAAGGAACTGAAGGTGCAAGCAGGTGGCACACTGGCCTTGCAACTGCTGCTGTTTCCGGCACGGGCAGGCGAGAAAACCGTGCAGGACATCGACGAATTGGTCAACATCGCCTTGTCAAAATACGCTAACATTGCCGGTTTCCCGTATGGCGAGCTGGTCAAGGGCGTTGTCCACTACGAAAGCCGCCCCAAACGGCAGTGATTTACCCCTCACCCCAACCCCTCTCCCTCAAGGGGAGAGGGGCAAAAACCCTCTTTACTCCCCCTCGCCCCTTGAGGGAGAGGGGGCTGGGGGGTGAGGGGTAATTGAAGATAATTTAGGTGATTAATGGATCGTTTTCCTATTTTTCTTGATTTGCACGGGCGTTCCTGCCTGGTGGTAGGTGGCGGCAAGGTCGCCGAACGCAAGGTAGACAGCCTGCTACGGGCAGGTGCACATGTCACGCTGGTAGCACCGCAAATTACCGCCGAAATGGGTAATACCCTCAGTGGGCAGAACGTCACCCACCATGCCCGCGAATTTGCCGACAGTGATGTGGAAGGGAAATTCCTGATCATTGCTGCCACCAACCATGCCAAGGTCAATGCCCATGTCGCCGCTCTAGCGAATGCCCGTCATATTCCGGTGAATGTGGTCGATGATCAGGCACTATGCAGTTTCATCGTACCCTCTGTGGTTGACCGTTCCCCCGTGATCGTGGCGGTTTCTACCGGCGGTGCATCACCTGTGCTGGCGCGGCAATTGCGGATGCGGCTGGAAACCATGATTTCCTCCCAATGCGGTGAGCTGGCAGGCATTACCGAAGAATACCGCGACATCGTGAAACAGCGTTTGCCGGAAAATCAGCGTAAGGCTTTCTGGGAACAGGCACTAAAAGGCTCGTTTGCCGAACTGGTGTATGCCGGTCATGTGCAAGACGCTCGCCGCCTGCTGGATGATATGCTTGCCAGTTATCCCAATGGTCAGACCATGGGCGAAGTCTACCTGGTCGGTGCAGGCCCCGGCGACCCGGATTTGCTCACCTTCAAGGCGCTGCGCCTGATGCAACAGGCTGATGTGATGGTGTACGACCGGCTAGTATCCAAGTCGATCTTGGACATGGCTAACCAGAATGCCGAACGCATTTATGTTGGCAAGGAAAAGGCCAACCACGCTGTCCCACAAGACAAAATCAACGACCTGCTGGTGGAACTCGCCAAGCAAGGCAAGCGCGTGCTACGCCTCAAAGGTGGCGACCCGTTCATCTTCGGGCGTGGCGGCGAAGAAATCGAAACGCTGGCGGAAAACGGCGTGCCCTTCCAGGTTGTGCCCGGCATCACTGCCGCTTCCGGCTGCTCCTCCTACGCAGGTATCCCGCTCACCCACCGCGATTATGCGCAATCCTGCACCTTTGCCACCGGGCATCTGAAGGACGGCACGATTGACCTTAACTGGACGCAACTAGCCCAGCCCAACCAGACCGTGGTGTTTTACATGGGGCTGACCGGCATCGAAGTCATTAGCCAGAAAATGCAGGAATACGGGCGTTCCGGCAACACCCCGGCAGCCTTGGTCGAACAGGGAACCACCCGTAACCAGCGCGTCCACATCGGCACGGTTGCCACTTTGCCGCAACTGGTGAAAGACAGCGGGGTACGTGCCCCCACCCTGACCATTATCGGCGAAGTGGTGCAACTGCATGACAAACTGCACTGGTACGAACCACAGCGCCATGTGGTTGCCAGCGAATTCAGCCGCAACACCCCTGTGGAGGGTTAAATCATGTCCGAAACCCGCATCAGCGTTGAAACTTTCAAGCAAAGCCTTGGGCAGCCCGTCAATTTCAAGCAAAGTGGCGGCATGGGCGAACTTGGCAGTTGTGCCGAAGCCGAACCCTATGCCCTGCAAGTCATCGACGACAGCATGGAACCGGAATTTGCCCAAGGCTGTATCATCATTATCGACCCGACCGGCGTGGTGCGTGACGGCGCGTATGTGTTCGCGGTCGACGACAAGAGCGAATACATCTTCCGCCAGTTGCGCATTATTGATGGCAAGCACTGGCTGGTGGCACTTAACGATGCCTACCAGCGTATCGAAATCAGCGGGCTTGAACACATCGAAGGTGTCATTACCCAACGGGCGGGCAAACGCCGTTCCTATCACAAGTGGTACGACAAATGACCGCCATCCTATACGGCATCCACAACTGCGATACAGTGAAAAAAGCCCGTGCCTGGCTGGAAGAACGTGGCATTCCCTACACCTTCCACGATTTCCGCAAGGATGGCCTCAACCCGGTATGGCTGCGCGACTGGACAGCCGAATTCGGCTGGGAAACGCTGGTCAACCGCAAGGGTACAACCTGGCGCAAGCTGCCGGAAGAAACCCGTGACAATATGGACGAAACCTTGGCACTGGCGGTCATGGAAGAAAACCCGTCTATCATCAAACGCCCTCTACTGGATTTAGGGACTCGCCATGTGGTGGGGTTCTCACCAGATTCTTATCGACAACTGTTTCAGAATTAATAACAAAGGCTTTGCGACATGTCTGCTACTCTTGATCTTGCCATCGACCTGATTTCCCGCCCCTCTGTCACCCCGTTGGATGAGGGTTGCCAGCAATTGCTGGCAGAGCGGCTTGCCCCGCTCGGTTTCGTCGCCGAACACCTGCGTTTTGGTGAAGTAGACAACCTATGGTTGCGCCGTGGCAATACCTCTCCGGTATTCTGCTTTGCCGGGCACACCGATGTCGTGCCCACTGGCCCGCTGGAAGCCTGGGACAGCCACCCGTTCCAGCCGGAAATCCGTGACGGAATGCTGTACGGGCGTGGTGCTGCCGACATGAAAGGTAGCATTGCCGCTTTCACCGTCGCTTGTGAAAACTTTGTACGTGAAAATCCCGACCATCAGGGTTCGATTGCTTTCCTGATCACCAGTGATGAGGAAGGGCCATCCGTCAACGGCACGGTCAAGGTGGTGGAAGTGCTGGAACAGCGTCACGAGAAAATCGACTGGTGTCTGGTCGGCGAACCTTCCAGTACCTGCTGCGTGGGCGATGTGGTGAAAAACGGGCGGCGCGGCTCACTGAATGGTGTTCTTACGGTCAACGGTCAGCAAGGGCACGTGGCTTATCCGCATCTGGCAGACAACCCGATCCACCGGGCAGCGCCAGCACTGGCTGAACTGGTCAGTATTGAATGGGATAAGGGTAATGAGTTTTTCCCGCCGACCAGCTTCCAGATTTCCAATATCCGGGGCGGGACAGGGGCAAACAACGTGATTCCGGGGGCAATGACAGTGGAATTCAATTTCCGCTTTTCCACCGAACAGACGGAAGCGGGGTTGCGTGAGGCGGTGGAAACCATCTTCAACCGTCATGGCATTGACTATGGCTTGCAATGGTCATTGTCCGGCAACCCATTCCTGACTGCACGCGGCGATCTGGTTGCCGCGAGTGTGGAAGCGATTCGTGCCTTTAGTGGTCAGGAAACAGAACTGTCGACTTCCGGCGGCACATCAGACGGACGCTTTATTGCGCCAACCGGAGCACAGGTGATGGAACTAGGGCCAGTCAACAAGACCATTCACAAAATCAACGAATGCGTTTCAGTCGATGATCTGAACGCCCTTGCTATTATTTACCAGAAAATACTGGAGCGCTTACTAACTACCAGGTAACAAAAACCCGGCAGCATTTTGTTACTTGAAGGTCTTGCGCGGACGCCCCCGCTTGCGGCGGGTGATCTGCCCTTCTTCCAGTTCCGCATCTGCCCAATCAATCAGACTTTTGTGGATGTGGTCAGCAACAATCTGCAAACGGTCTTCCAAAGCTGTACGGAAAAAGGCTTCGCGTTGCTCACTGGCTTTCAATGCCTCCTGCAACTCACGGACTTCTTCCTTGTATCGGGCTTCCACATTCTCAAGCTGTTCACGCAACTGGTTGAGTTTATGATTCAAATCGTCCTTGAGTTTACGTTTTTCCTCCGCCGCTTGCTCGCGCACTTCAGCAAGCGTACTGGATGTCGCACCTTTTGGACGCCCGCGCCCTCTTCTCTGATTAAAATCATCTTCCTGCATCTGACGCCCTGCCGTCTGTTGTTGCTCGGTTTTATCACGTCCAGTTACGATGACACCCGTAGAACCGCTACCATATTCAGCTCTCATCCTTACACTCCCTCAACTCTCATAAGAAACGGATGACTTGTTACTTGACACTCGATGAATAGCATTATCTGAGCAATCATCAACCAATTCAAGACAATTATATAAAAATTTAATGGATGTAGATATTCAGTTTATTAATTATTACCACAAACACGTCATCTGGCAAACCAAAAAGGCACTAATGGCTGCTCAGCTTGTATCTGGGTAATTAAAACACACTTAATAGCAGCTTATACCGATTACACCTCGCCATGCAACCGCATCATAACCGGGACACTCTAGCGCGTTATGGAATTGCTGTAAACAATTTCAGCCAGGTGTTTAATACAAGAATTGCATTAAAGTTGTGGATGGGTAGCATCGACACAAACGGGTTTCCGCCAATTGGCATTGAGTCTGTTGACAGAGTATGCGATGTTAGCGTGCTTCGAGGCCACCACATTGGACACATGGTAAATTCACTGCCTAAATCCGTTATTCACCTGTTGTTACCTGGCTTTTGTTGCAGCCCGCTGGTCGCTGCTGCCCAGTCACACTGGATGGTGTGTCCTGTGCCTGATACCTATGCTGATACCTCGCAACGCCCTGCTGGCCTTACCCCTGGGGCTGTTTATATTGAAGCTGATACAGCCCTGTTCCGTGAGCGCGGCACGTCAGAAATGTCCGGGAACGTGCATATTTCCCAGCAAGACAAAACCCTACACGCAGACAAGGCAACTTATGATCAGGCTACTGCCAATATCAGCGGTGTCGGCAATGTCAATTTCATAACCCCCTCCATGCAGGTCAAAAGCTCCCGGCTGCAATACAACCTCACACATGATACAGGGGAAATTCACAATGCCCGCTACCAGATGAAAACCGCTGAAGGGCGTGGTTCAAGCAAGCGGATTGTGCAGGAAAACCCCGACCTGACCCGTCTGGAAACAGCCAGCTATACAACCTGCCCTGCTGAGCAGGCTGACTGGAGTTTCAACTCGCCAGACATTCGCTTGCAGCATGACAAGGAACAGGGAACTGCCCGCAATGTCACCCTGAAAATACGCAATACCCCTGTGCTGTACCTGCCATACCTGTCTTTTCCCCTGACAGATGCACGCAAATCCGGCTTTCTCTGGCCCAATATCGGCACTAATGAAAAATCCGGTTTGCAAATCAGCGCCCCCTATTATTTCAACCTTGCCCCCAATTATGACCTGACTTTGACACCGACGCTGCTTAGCCGCCGGGGTATCCAGGTAGGCAGTGAATTCCGTTACCTGACCGACAAACATACCGGTTCCGTCAATTACGTGCTATTGCCCGATGACCGGGTTAGCACGATAGAAAACAACCGTTATTACTACAAACTGGAAGACAATACCCGGATCAACAACCGTTCCACCCTGAAGCTCAAGGCTGAAGGGGTATCCGACGATCAGTATTTCGTTGATCTGGGCAACTCACTGGAAGCAACCAGTGTGGTAAACCTTGAACGTCGTCTGGAATACCATACCCAGGAAAAGGACTGGACATTCTCCACCATGCTGCAAAATTATCAGGTACTGGATGGCGGTACATCCCCCCATGCCCGCCTTCCGCAGTTGCAGTTGAAATATAACCCTACCCAAAAACCCGGCGGGCTTGATCTGAGTGCTGAAGGTGAATACACTAACTTCACCGCCAGTGATACCAGCACCAACGGTTCGCGTCTTGACCTCAAGGCACGGGTCAGCAAAAAGTTTGCCAACGATGCCAGCTACATCAAGCCATCCCTGACAATGCGCCACACGGAATACCGGCTGGATGATGCAGACAACACCAAAATTAGCCGCACCTTACCTACTGCCAGTGTTGATTCAGGACTGGTTTTCGAACGTAATGTCAAACAGGGGCAGTATGTCCAGACGCTGGAACCACGCCTGTTTTACACCTACACACCGTACAAGGATCAAAGTGCCATCCCCATCTTTGACTCTTCCGAACGCAGCCTGAGTTACAACCAGTTGTTTGCCGAAAACCGCTTTACAGGCAAGGATCGCATTGGTGACACCAACCGTATTTCTGCCTCCCTGACCACCCGGATCCAGGATCCAAAAGCTGGGAGTGAACTGTTCCGCGCCAGTATCGGGCAGATGTATCATTTCGATGACCGCAATGTCACCATGCCCAATGAAACACCCCAACAGGGCGACCGCTCGGAATTGGTATTAGAAGCTGCCGGGCAAATCAACCGACGCACCCAGATCAGCAGCACAGCCTACTGGGATAATGACAAATCCGAAGTCGCCGCAGGTGAAGTCAGGCTGCGTTACAAGGACGACAAAAAGCGCATCCTTAACGTTGGCTATGCCCAGCGCAAGGATGACTTTGAATCTGCCAATGTCTCGTTTTCCGTGCCGGTCAAACCTCAGTGGAAAGCTGTCGGCAGCGTGGAACGGGATTTGTTGAATGAACGCAATCTGGAAACCGTCCTCGGGGCAGAATACGAAAGCTGCTGCTGGAAAACCCGGATTGCCGCCCGCAACTACCTGCTGCCCGACAACCAGACCAAGGATAATGCAGTCTTCATTGAATTTGAGCTGAAAGGCTTGGGCAATTTCGGCAGTAGCACCCGCAACCTGTTACAAGAACGCATATATGGTTATGAGTAATAACAACCTGCCACGTATTGCCATCACCGCAGGAGAACCTGCCGGAATCGGCCCGGACATCATCCTGATGCTGTTGCAGGCACAACAATGGCCTGCTGAACTGGTGATCATTGCTGACCCTGACGTATTGAAAGCACGAGCGCAACAACTCGGCATAAGCCTACAGATGCGACATTACACTCCTGACAGCCAGATGAAACCCACCCGATGTGGCGAATACAGCATCCTGCCTATTGCCTGTCATGTGCCAGTAGAAACCGGCGTACTGAACCCGGCAAATGCCGATTACGTCCTGCAAACCCTACAGCGTGCGACCGAAGGCTGCTTGAGTGGAGAATTTGCTGCGATGGTGACAGCCCCGTTGCACAAGGGGGTTATCAATGATGCTGGCATTCCGTTTACCGGGCACACAGAATTTCTGGCAGAACTGAGCCAGGCTCCATTGCCGGTCATGATGCTCACGGCTGACAAACTGCGGGTTGCACTGGCAACCACCCATGTACCGTTACACGCGGTCAGTTCACTCATCACCCCGGCCTTACTGGAACAGGTATTGGTCATTTTGCAACATGACATGCAGCAAAAGTTTGGCATTGCCAACCCACATATTCTGGTTTGCGGCCTCAATCCCCATGCAGGCGAAAGTGGGCATTTGGGAACCGAAGAGCTGGATGTCATCATCCCGGTGATTCAGAAACTGCAACAACAAGGCGTGAACCTGAGCGGACCACTACCGGCAGACACCCTGTTTACCCCACGCAACCTGCAAGGAGCTGATGCGGTGCTTGCCATGTACCATGACCAGGGCTTGCCGGTACTGAAACATGTCGGTTTCGGCAAAGCCATCAACATCACGCTAGGCTTGCCCATCATACGCACATCGGTTGATCACGGCACTGCCCTGCATCTGGCAGGTACCGGGCAGGCAGAAACGGGTAGTTTGCAAGCAGCCATTGATCTGGCAGTCGAACTGAGCAGTCGATGAAAGTAAAAAAGGGCATCCCGAGGGATGCCCAACCGCTAGGAGGATACAGACAACATCTGCCCATGTTGCTTGTATCCTTCCACACAAAACGCCTGTTTGTCGCTCTCCAGTACAAAAGCGTTCAATTTCTCTGAGAAATATTCTCAATATTTTATAATATAATGATGAACTAATTTAGCTCTCAGGTCAAAACAAGCTTGCAATAAAAATATCTTAAGGCAGCAATAGTAGCATGATCTTTCTGACAATTATCATATGCCGTAGCTTTGCTGTAGGTTATAAACGGAAAGCTGTGGCACAATGCGCCACCTCATTGTTTGTCTGCAACCGGATGCCTGAAACCTTAATACCATGAGTGAATACCTCCTGATCCTTGTCAGCACCATTTGGGTCAACAACTTCGTGCTGTCCCATTTTCTGGGGCTGTGTTCCTTTGTCGGCGTCTCCAAACGGCTGGAAGCATCGCTCGGCATGGGCATGGCCACCACCTTCGTGCTGACGCTTTCCAGCGTTGTCAGCTATCTGGTAGACCATTACCTGCTGATTCCGTTTGAGCTGGAATACCTGCGCACCATCAGCTTTATTCTGGTGATTGCCGCAATGGTCGGTTTCACCGAAATGGTGATGCGCAAGAGCAGCCCGGTGCTGTACAACGTACTGGGAATTTACCTGCCACTGATTACCGTTAACTGCGCAGTGCTGGGTGTGGCGCTGCTGAACGTGCAGGAAACCCACGATTTCATCCAGTCAGCCCTGTATGGCTTCGGCGCATCCATGGGGTTCACCCTCGCCCTGATCCTGTTTGCCGGTATCCGCGAACGGCTGGCGGCGGCAGATGTGCCGCAAAACTTTCAGGGCAGTGCCATCGCGCTGGTCACTGCCGGGTTGATGGCACTAGCCTTCATGGGTTTTTCCGGTCTGGTAAAAGGATAAGCGCACCATGTTAATGGCAATTCTGGTCATTTGCGGCTTGGCCCTGTTTTTTGGCGCATTGCTGGGCTACACCGCCATCCGTTGCAAGGTGGAAGGCAACCCTGTCGCGGAAAAAATTGACGCCCTGCTGCCCCAAAGCCAGTGCGGGCAATGCGGCTACCCCGGTTGCCGCCCTTACTCCGAAGCGGTTGCCAAGGGCGAAGCTGCGGTCAACCTGTGCGTCCCCGGCGGCGAAAACACCGTCAAGGCCATCGCCGAACTGATGGGGGTGGAAGCTATCCCACTGGATGCCGATGCTGCCGAACCTGTCCCACTGGTCGCAGTCATCGACGAAAACACCTGCATCGGCTGCACCCTCTGCATCCAGGCTTGCCCGGTAGACGCCATCGTCGGTGCTGCCAAACACATGCACACCATCATTGCAAGCGAATGCACCGGCTGCAAGCTGTGCTTACCACCCTGCCCGGTCGATTGCATTGCCATGGTTCCGCTCAAGCTCGAACCCGCCTCCTGGAAATGGCCTTACCCCGTATTCAAACTGACGCAACAGCCCGCCAACGATGCGACAGCCAACGGCAAGGTGGCTTCATGATCCAGACCCTGCGTAAACTCTGGAACATCCACGGCGGCCTGCATCTGGATTACCACAAGGAAGATTCCAACCAATCGCCAGCACGCGACATCCCGCTGCCTGCCGAACTGGTGATCCCGCTCCAGCAGCACATGGGTTACAAGCCCAACCTGACGGTCAAGGCTGGTGATTACGTCTACAAGGGGCAGGAACTGGCGGAACACAACGGTTTCATGAAAGTGCCGGTACACGCCAGCACCTCTGGCACGATTACCGCCATCGAAGAACGTCCGATTGCCCACCCCTCTGGTCTCAACGACCTGTGCATCATCCTCAAGCCCGACGGCAAGGATGACTGGGGCAATGCCCGCATGACACCCTACCCCGACCATACCCAAGTGGATGGCGAAGTCTTGCGTAAGCGCATCTGCGCTGCCGGAATCGTCGGCATGGGCGGCGCGGTATTCCCGGCGGCAATCAAACTCAATGTCCACGACAATATTCCCATCAGCGCCCTGATCATCAACGGCGCGGAATGCGAACCCTATATCACCTGCGATGACCGCCTGATGCGTGAGAAGCCGGAGGAAATCATCGCCGGTATCCAGATCATGATGCACATCATCAACACCCAGCAGTGCCTGATCGGGATTGAAGACAACAAGCCACAAGCCGTTGCTGCCATGCAAGCCGCCATTGCCAGCAGCGGCGACACCCGCATTCAGGCAATCCCTGTCCCCACCCTGTACCCCACGGGCGGCGAAAAGCAGTTGATCAAAATCCTCACCGGCAAGGAAGTCCCCAGCGGCGGCAGACCCGCCAGCATCGGCATGATTTGCCACAATGTTGCCACTGCCCGTGCCATTTACCGCGCTATCGCCCTAGGTGAGCCGCTGGTTGAGCGTTACGTCACCGTCAGCGGCTCCGGCATCGCCAAGCCCTGCAACCTGAATGTGCCAGTGGGAACCCCCGTCCAGCACCTAATTGAACAGGCTGGCGGTTATACCCAAGCCGTCCACCGCTTGCTCATGGGGGGGCCAATGATGGGCATTACCCTCAACAACCCGCAAATTCCGGTCGTCAAAGCCACCAACTGCATTCTGGTGGAACAGCCCAAACCCGTGCCGCCCGCCATGCCCTGCATCCGCTGTGGACGCTGCATGGAAACCTGCCCCGCCAACCTGCTGCCACAACAGCTTTACTGGTACTCACGTTCACGCGAATTCGACAAGGCCGAAAACCTGCACCTGTTCGACTGCATCGAATGCGGCTGCTGCGCTTACGTTTGCCCCAGCCACATCCCGCTAGTGGATTACTACCGTTTTGCCAAAGCCGAAATCCGCACCCAGCGTGACACCAAGCGCAAAGCTGAAATCGCCCGCGACCGCCACGAGTTCCGGCTGGAACGGCAAGAACGTGCCAAGCGCGAAAAAGCCGAAAAGCTCGCCAAGCACAGGGAACAGGCACAAACCAGCACCGATGACGGCAAGAAAGCCGCTATCCAGGCCGCACTGGAACGCGCCCAAGCCAAGAAGGCCGCAGCCCAACAGGATAACCCCGCATGATGTTTGCTTCCCATTCCACCTCCACCGCCCCGCTGGATGTCAGTCAGGTCATGCGGCAGGTGTTGTATGCCCTGATCCCCGGCACCTTGCTGTTGTTGTGGTTCTTCGGCTGGGGCTTGCTGACCAATTGGGTACTGGCGATTGGTTTCGGGTTAGGATTTGAAGCTATCATGCTGAAATGGCGTCAGCGCCCGATCCAGCCGTTCCTGCTCGATTACAGCGTGATTGTCACGGCCTGGCTGCTGGCGGTGGCACTTCCGGCTTATTCGCCCTGGTGGTTGATGGCGGCGGCGATGCTGTTTGCGGTGGTAATTGCCAAGCATTTGTACGGTGGGCTGGGTTACAACCCGTTCAACCCGGCGATGGTGGGGTATGCGGCGATGCTGGTGTCTTACCCCTTGCAAATGACGGCTTGGCCAGCCCCGCTGGATGCCGGGTTTGGGCAGGTCGGTTTCGAGCAGACCATGCAACTGGTGTTTGGTGGTGCTAGCCCGGCAAGCTGGGATGGATTCAGTGCAGCCACTGCGCTGGATACCGTCAAAACTGATTTACGGACGCATAAACCCCTGATGGATATTTATGCAAAGGAAACCTTTGGCTGGCTGGGCGGCAGAGGCTGGGAATGGGTGAATCTGGCGTGGTTGCTGGGCGGTTTGTGGCTGCTACGGCAACGCATCATTAGCTGGCACATCCCGGCAGCATTTCTGGGTTCACTGGTTTTGATCGCTGGCATGTTCTGGATAATCGACCCAGCGCAATACACTTCACCCCTGTTTCACTTGTTCAGCGGGGCAGCGATACTGGGTGCGTTCTTCATCGCCACCGACCCGGTGACTGCCAGCACCACCCCACGCGGCAAGCTGATTTATGCAGCAGGCATTGGCCTGTTCATTTACATTATCCGCACCTGGGGCGGCTACCCGGATGCCGTTGCATTCTCGGTCATCATCATGAACATGGTGGTTCCGCTGATTGACCATTACACCCAACCACGGGTTTACGGGACTTGAGGGCTTACAGGATGCTGGATAACCCGATTTTCAAAGACGTAACCAAGCCTGCCCTGCTGCTGGCTGGGTTTGCGCTGGGCGGTGCGGTGGCACTGTCGTTCATTTTCGGCCTGACCAAGCCCAAAATTGAGGAAAACGAACGCTTGGCCACGCTGGAGCGCCTGAATGCGCTGGTGCAGCCGCAACGTTACGACAACGATCCGGTCAAGGACAACATCCAGCTTCCTGCACAGGATTTCGGCAGTGCAGAACCCGTCAAAGTCTACCGCGCCCGCCAGCAAGGCCAGCCGGTAGCAGCCTTGTTTGAAACCAGCGCGCCCGACGGATACAGCGGCAATATCCGCCTGCTGGTGGCGGTGAACACTGACCAGACCCTTGCCGGGGTACGTGTCATTACCCACAAGGAAACCCCCGGTCTCGGTGACAAAATCGAAACCGAGAAAGACGACTGGATCACCCGTTTCACCGGCAAAGCTATCGGCTCACCCCCGCTGGAGGGTTGGGCAGTACGTAAGGATGGCGGTGAATTCGACCAGTTCAGCGGCGCAACCATCACCCCGCGTGCGGTGGTCAATGCCACCAAACGGGTGCTGGTATGGGCGCAAAACAACCTGCCCAGTGCGTTCGCCAACCCGGCTACGGAGATAAAACCATGATCAAGTTGCCCACCTTCAAGCTGGAACCCGTCAACCTGAGCCGTGACGAGTTCCGCAGCCTCAGCCTGGAAGGGCTGTGGCGTAACAACCCCGGTCTGGTGCAATTGCTGGGGCTATGCCCGCTGCTGGCTGTCACCAACAACGTGGTCAACGGCTTGGGGCTGGGGCTAGCCACCATCATCGTACTCTTGGCAAGCAATGTGGCGGTATCCGCCGTGCGCAACTTTATCCGTCAGGAAGTCCGCATCCCCACCTTCATCCTGATTATTGCTGCCAACGTCACCATTATCGACATGTTGATGAAAGCGTTTTTCCACGATTTGTACAATATCCTCGGCATTTTCATCCCGCTGATCGTCACCAACTGCGCGGTGCTGGGGCGTTCCGAAGCGTTTGCCTCCAAACACGAGCCAGTGCGGGCGGGGCTGGATAGCCTGATGATGGGCATCGGGTTCATGCTGGTACTGATGGTGCTGGGCGGGATGCGCGAACTGGTTGCCAACGGCACGCTGTTTTCACAGGCACACCTCATGTTTGGTGAGGCGGCACGCGGCTGGGTAATCAGTTTCGGCAAGGATTTCCACGGCCTGCTGCTGGCAGCCTTGCCACCGGGCGCATTCATCGGGCTGGGTTTGCTGGTAGCAATGAAGAACTCCATCGACCAGCGGCTGCGCAAACCAGCACCCAAAGCGGCTACGGTAGCGGCTGCACCGTCTGCTACTGCGGGTGAGGCGGCATGAATAAAGCCAAGCGGGAGGAAATCTTCCGCCGCCTGCATGGTGCCAACCCTAACCCTACCACTGAACTGGCATACGCCAGCGCGTTTGAACTGCTGATTGCGGTAATCCTGTCAGCACAAGCCACCGACAAGGGTGTGAACAAGGCGACTGCCAGACTGTTTCCGGTTGCCAATACCCCGGAAGCCATTGTGGCACTGGGTGAGGAAGGGCTGAAGGATTACATCAAGACCATCGGCCTGTTCAACAGCAAGGCGAAAAACATTATCGCAACCTGCCGGATGCTGGTGGAAAAGCACCACTCGCAAGTCCCCGACGACCGTGCAGCCCTGGAAGCCTTACCGGGCGTGGGGCGCAAGACGGCGAACGTGATCCTCAACACTGCTTTCCGCCAACCGACCATGGCGGTGGATACGCACATTTTCCGCGTCGCCAACCGCACCGGCATTGCCCCCGGCAAAAACGTGCTGGAAGTCGAAAAAGGCTTGCTCAAACACATCCCCAAAGCCTATTTGCTGGATGCGCACCACTGGCTGATCCTGCACGGGCGTTATACCTGTGTGGCACGCAACCCCAAATGCGGGCAGTGTATTATTGCCGACCTGTGTGATTTCAAGGAGAAAACTGCCTGATGTTTGGCAATGACCGTGATTCGATGCGTCGCTATTACCTGCAATGCTGGCATAAATTCCGCCAGAAATTGCCGATGGATGCACTGGAACAAAGTGTCGCGCAAGTGATTGCCGAACACCCGGAATACCACACCTTGCTGGAGCAGGCTGACAAAGCCCTACAACGCGACTATCTGCCTGAGAATGGCAACACCAACCCCTTCCTGCACATGGGGCTGCATCTGGGTATCCGTGAACAGGTTGCCACCAACCGTCCGCTAGGCATCAGTGCTATCCACCAGCAACTTGCTAGCCGTCATGGCATACTCGAAGCGGAACATCGCATGATGGATTGCCTGGCAGAAAGCATCTGGCTGGCGCAACGCAACCAGACCATGCCAGACGAAAAACAATACCTGCAATGTTTACAAGCGTTGTTCTCATAAAAAGGGCGGCACTCAAGGCCGCCCTCTATTCCTTGCAGACACTGAATCAGTCCATCGCCACCACAACACTACTGTTGGAGCGGGTACTGACATCAAACACCCGTGAACGGTTAACGTTATTCAAATTGGCTTCTGCACGATAACGCCCAGGTTTGAGCGGAATGGTGGCAGAGTGTCGACGAAATGAATCGACCCACACCGGGCTGTTATTTTCCAAACGATAAAGCGTCCAACGTACAGGGCGCATGGCAGGTCCGTTGTTAATGGTGGCTACCAGAGTCACATTTGCACGCGGCTCCTCTGCAATCGCCGCATTAACTACGGATACAGAACCAATCAACACAACAGTAGCCATCATGGCAGCACTAAAAAAGCGCAATCTCTTAAATCGCATAGCGGCATCTCCTTGCCCCCGTTTCCTGTTAATTTAACTAACCCTTCCTTATGCCTACTAAATCTAGCGGAAATACATTAAATTGCCACTAGATTCTATTTGTCCTGCTAATAACTTTTTTTGCTGGAACTTTTTGCATTTTTTGTAAAATGCTGGAATCTGCACATTTTCCTTTCTCATGCCTGCGGCGAATATGCTATCCTAGCGCCCCCGTAGCCAGACCCGAAACGGAGTTCCTTACACATGCATCCTATGCTCAGAAAAGCCACTGACGCTGCCCGCCAGGCAGGTGAGGCTATCCGCCACTACTCGAACAAAGTGCACAAGCTGGATGTCCAGAACAAGGATCACAACGATTTTGTCAGCGAAGTTGACAAGCAGGCCGAATACATCATCGTGCGGGCATTGCAACGTGCTTACCCGGATCACGCCTTTCTCGGTGAAGAAAGCGGCAAAACCGGCAGCAACAGTGACTACGAGTGGGTCATTGACCCGCTGGATGGCACCACTAATTTCCTGTACGGCATTCCCCAATATTCAGTCTCCATTGCCCTCAAGCACAAAGGCCGTCTGGCAGTTGGCGTGGTTTACGACCCGCTGCGCGATGAAACCTTTGGCGCTGCTCGTGGTGAAGGCGCAACCCTGAATGGACGACGTATCCGCGTCTCCGAACGCACCACCATGCACAATGCCCTGCTGGGTACAGGCGTCCCCTTCCGTGCCAATCAGAACCTTGACCTCTACCTGCAAACCATGAAAGCCCTGCTGCCTGATACCGCCGGGGTACGCCGCCCTGGTTCTGCGGCACTGGATCTGGCTTACGTGGCCTGCGGGCGCTTTGACGGTTTCTGGGAATTTGGCCTCAACGAATGGGACATGGCTGCCGGTGTACTGCTGGTGCAGGAAGCGGGTGGACTGATCAGCGACATGCACGGCAATAATAACCACATGATTACCGGCGATGTCGTTGCTGCCAATCCCAAAGTTTTCAAGGAAATGATCAAGCGCCTGCATCCGGTCATGCAGAAAGCCTGATTGCCTGCCCATCCGTCATGCCTGCCCCGGTAAAGTGCGGGCAGATGGACTAAATTCAGGGGATGAAAGCATCCCTCATCCATTTGATCTGTCTGGTGTGCCTGCTGGCAGGGTTATCTGCGTGTGACTCATCACCCGAACCACCGGCAGTGCCACCACCGGAGCCTGCCCCCATGAACCAGACCACCAACCCCAGCAAAGCTGCTGCCGATACCCCTACTGGTAATGATGAAACTGTCATCATTCCGCAGGAAATCCAGCCATCACTGCCTGTACCAGCCAAACCTGCCGAAAACATTACTCAATCCCTCAAACCTGTTGAACTTGACACCTTATCCCCCCCCGCAAAACCTGCCAAACCCAGCGTGCCTTCGTTTACCCGGCAAACCACACCTGACCGCAAACTCTACCTGCGTTTTCTTGCCACCGGAGAAAGTTTTTACTCAGAAATAACCCTAGAAAACGGCATCCTCAGCTACACCTACTTCGCAGATAGCAATAACCGCTGTGCCAAATGGGTACAAAGTAGCCCTTGCTGGAGGGAAAGCGACCTCAAAACCATTAGCATGGCACTGCCTAAGGAAGACCTCGACAACCTTTATGCCGTCGCCAACGAAAGCGGCATTTTTGGTATCAAAGCTGACAAGATCGGGGGAGCCAAAGCCGGGCAACGCTATTACGCCCAGCATGTGGAAGCCCGTGTGGATGGCAAGGAAAAACACCTAATTTATCAGAGTTTCCCCGGCTCTGCCCAAAAGCCTGAAGCCTTTCACCGTATTGAAACAGCCCTTGTCGAATACGCCCGCGACCTGCCACACTAGCCACTTTTCCCTGTAACGAGGATATTGCTGATGCTGAGCGGGCTGGAACTAGGCTGGATTGAGTATCTGCTGGCAGTATTGGCTGCGCTGGCAGCGGGCGGTATCAATGCCCTGGCAGGTGGTGGCACATTGATCACTTTTCCAACCTTGGTGGCAATCGGCATCCCGCCGGTCATGGCCAATGTCACCAGTACCGTTGCCCTGTGCCCTGGTTATTTCGGTGCGACCCTTGCCCAGTTTTCTGAGATTCGCACCCAGACCCAGCGCTTGTGGCTGGTCGTGCCTGCTGCGGTTGCAGGCGGCATTTTGGGCGGAATACTGCTGCTCAACACCGAAGAAAAGGTTTTTCAGTCACTGGTTCCTTTCCTGATCCTGCTGGCTGCCGTGCTGCTAGCAGTGCAGAATCCGGTACGAAACTGGTTGAATAAACGCTTGCAACAACATGAAGCACAAGGTATTCCGATCTTCTGGATTATACCCCTGATCCTGCTAGCTGCCATCTACGGTGGTTATTTCGGTGCTGGCTTGAGCGTGATTGTACTGGCAGCATTGGCACTGATTATGGATGACTCCCTGACCCGTCTGAATGCGCTCAAACAAGCAGTAGCTTTTTGTGTGAATATAGCAGCAGCCGTATTTTTCCTGTTTTCCGGCAAGGTCGTCTGGTCGGTCGCTGCCATCATGGCTGTTGGTGCGCTACTCGGCGGGATGTTGGGCGGCAAACTGGCGGGAAAAATCAACCCTACCACCTTGCGCTGGCTGGTGGTTTCTATTGGGATAGTGATTGCTGTGGCTTACTGGCTGCGCTCATAGTCGCCATCCACGTAATACCAGCGTCCTGCTTCTTTCACAAACCGGCTGGATTCATGCAAGGCATCTGTCTGCTCACCCTCCTGATAACGGGCGATGAATTCGACCATACCACGTTCGTCCTGCGTGCCACCGGCTTCGGTGCGTACAATCTCCAGACCCAGCCATTCGGTTGGTGGAAGCTGCAACAGGCTTTTTTTGTTCGGGCGGGTGCTGCCGTGCCACGTGCGGTGTAGATAAGCACCGTTGCGCAAGGTATAAGCACTGTAACGCGAACGCATCAGTGCTGCGGCAGTCGGTGCTGCCTTGCCGTCATGGTAAGGTCGGCAGCACTGGTTATAGGCAAGGTTTGAGCCGCAGGGGCAAGGATTACTCATCATGTTCCGCACGTTGCTGTCTGTCGGACTGCGATACTAGCAGTCTTCCAACGTTGCTTGAAGCCTTGGAACGCAAACGGCTTATAACAGCATTCATGCTATCGTTTTTCTTGTAATGCAGCGTAAAATCACCGCCTGAGTCCCAAATCTGATTTATCAACACGGATGTCATCATGATGCTAACCATTGAACAGCCTTACACTGGCAAGTATGCCCTTTCCCACTTGGGGTTCCGCCCCTTTTTCCTTTTATCCGCAATATTTGCCGTTATTGGTATGGTCTTGTGGCTGGGAATCTATAATTTCGCCTGGGCATTGCTACCTGTCAGTTACCCGGCAAATGTATGGCACGCGCATGAAATGGTATTCGGCTACGCCGTGGCAGTTGCGGCTGGTTTCCTGCTGACAGCAGTCAAAAACTGGACCAACATTCAGACCATCCACCGTCAACCCTTGCTGATTCTGGCACTGGTATGGCTGCTTGCTCGGGTATCGCCATTCAGCGGGATACTGCCGCTAGCAGCGTTGGTGGATACCCTGTTCCTGCTGTGGCTAACTTATGAAATTGCCCGCCCGGTCATAAAGAGCAAGCAATGGAAACAAATGGCACTGGTGGGCAAGATAGCACTCCTGATACCCGCCAATCTGGTGTTCTATCTGGGTTTATCCGGTTATTGGCCTGCGGGTGTACAGGTTGGGCTGTATGCGGGTTTTTACATCATCCTTGCACTGATTTTCACGATGGGGCGGCGAGTTATTCCCTTTTTCATCGAGCGCGGGGTGGGCTGCCCGTTTGAAGCCAAGAATGATGTGTGGATTGACCGTTTCAGCCTGATCCTGTTTGTGGTGTTTGTGCTTGCCGACCTGGTGGCGCTGGCAACCGGCAACACCACCGCTGCGTTCCTGGCTGCATTGCTGGCACTGGCACAGATGCCTTTCCACGCCTTTCGCATGATGGGCTGGTATCACCCCAATATTTGGGAAAAGCCGCTGTTGTGGGTGTTGTACATGGCCTATGGCTGGCTGGTGGCTGGTTTCCTGTTCAAGTTTCTGGCAACAGCATTTAGCATTTCCCCCTGGATTGGGGTACATGCGTTTGCGGTTGGCGGTATCGGCATGATGACCGTGGGCATGATGGCGCGGGTAATACTGGGGCATACCGGGCGGAATGTGTTCGACCCACCCCAAATCCTGATCGTGGTATTCCTGTTGCTGTTCAGTGCCGCCTTCATCCGTGTCCTCAACATCTGGCTGGTTCCCGAATTTTACGGGGAATGGATTTTGACGGCACAATTGCTATGGATTACCGCTTTCTCCCTGTTTTTATGGCAATATTTACCCATGCTGATCAAACCGCGTGTTGATGGTCGCTACGGTTAAACAACAGGAGAGAGGAGAATTTTCATGAAATACATGCTGCCACTGGTGTTGCTGCTAGCAAGTGGTTGGGGTCATGCTGCGCAACCTGCATCCCAGCCCGCTGCTCTGGATGCAGGGCTGGTCAACCCCGGCCATCACGAACAACCCAAATGGTTCAAGGAGTCGTTTCTCGACATCCGTGACGACATCAAGGAAGCCACTACTGCTAACAAGCGGGTGGTATTGTATTTCTATCAGGATGGCTGCCCCTACTGTGCCAAACTGTTGAAAGACAATTTCGAGAAACAGGAAATTGCTGACAAGACCCAAAAGCATTTCGATGTGGTTGCCATCAACATGTGGGGCGACAGAGAAGTGACCAATCTTGACGGTAAACAGGTGACAGAAAAAGCTTTTTCGGCTGACCTCAAGGTGCAATACACCCCTACCTTACTGTTCCTGGATGAAGGCGGCAAAGTGGTACTGAGGGTAAATGGCTATTACGCCCCCGACAAGTTTGATCTGGCACTGGATTTTGTGTCCGGCAAACATGACCAGCAAGGCAGCTTCAAGGACTACTACGCCAAACTCAAAGCGGAAGGCAAGGTCAAAACCAGCGACAAAACTTACACCTTGCCCGGCAGCCTGCCTGCCCCGTTACGTTTGCAGGAAGCCCGCAAGGACAGCAAACGCCCGCTGATGGTAATTTTCGCCCAGCAGGATTGCGATACTTGCGATGAGCTGTTCAATGACATCCTCAAGCGCAAGGAACTGGCTTTTAGCCTCAGTAACCTTGATGTAGCCATCGCCAACCCGGATGCAGACACCAGTATCCAGACCCCGGATGGCAAGGATATGAAGTTGGCGGAATGGGCCAAAACGCTAGACCTCAAGTACAGCCCCAGCCTGTTGTTCTTTGCGGCTGATGGCAAGGAAGTGTTCCGCGCCGAAGCCTATTTCAAGGCATTCCATATTCACGGCGCGATGGATTATGTCATTTCGGGTGCTTACCAATGGCAGCCAGAATTCCAGCGTTACCTGCAACACCGCCGGGAAGTGCTGACCGGGCATGGCATCCCGGTCGAGCTGATGGAATAAACCTTATTGCAAAGCCTTGCTGACGTGCGCAGCAAACGCGGCAGCAGGCATGAAACCGACTTGCCGGAACTGACGCAACTCCGTGCCATCCTTGTTGAAAAACAGGATGGCAGGCGGCCCCGGAATCTTGAAATGCGCCAGTAATGCCTTGGCTTGCGCCGAGTTTTCGGTAACATCGGCCTTCAGCAAAATCACATTGCGCAACTGCGCCTGTACCGCAGGGTCAGGGAAAGTGTACTTTTCCATCTCCTTGCAGGTCACACACCAGTCAGCATAGAAATCAACCATGACGGGCTGGCCTTTGGCATCCTTGACCGACTGTTGCAATTCCTCCAGGCTTTTCACAGTCTGGAAAGGCAAGGCTGCTTCCGCTGCACCACCACCCTGCCCCAGCGACAAGCCTTTCAAGGGCTGCCACAAGCCGCCACTGCCGGTTGCACTGCCCACCATCAGCAAACTGCCGTACAACAGCAGCAATATGCCGGTTCCTTTCCAGAATTTGCGCCAGCCACTGCTGTCTTCCGGCAGGTGCGTCAGTGCACCGAGGAACATCGCTGAAATCACGAACAATGCCGCCCACAGTAACAATGCCACTGATTCAGGCAAAATCCGTTCCAGCATCCAGATGGCAACCGCCAGCAGCATAACGCCAAACACGCCCTTGATCGCATCCATCCACATGCCTGCCCGTGGCAACCATTTTCCGGCCGAGGTTCCCACCAGCAACAGGGGAATGCCCATGCCGATACTGAGGGCAAACAATGCCATACCACCCAGCAATGCATCACCGGTTTGCCCGATATAGATCAGTGCTCCTGCCAGGGGTGCTGCCACACAGGGGCCAACAATCAGGGCGGACAATGCGCCCATGATACCGACCCCAATCAGACTGCCACCTTCCTGCCGGTTACTGACATTGTTCAGGCGTGTCTGGATGGAAGATGGCATCTGCAAATCATAAAAACCAAACATCGACAAAGCTAACAGCACGAAGATGGCACTGAATACCCCCAATATCCATGGGTTCTGGAACATGGCTTGCAAGTTTTGCCCAAACATCCCTGCCAGCACCCCCGCCACGGTATAGGTCAACGCCATGGCCAGTACATAAGCCAGCGACAGGAAAAACGCCTTGCGGGGTGTCAGATCTTTCTGCCCGACAATGATACCGGACAAAATCGGGATCATCGGAAAGACGCACGGGGTAAACGCCAGCAACAACCCAAAGCCGAGGAAACCCAGCAAGGTCAGCAAGGTGTTGCCACTAGCAAGTGTTGCTGCTACCTGATCCTGTTCGGAAACAAAAGTGTCTCCTGCCTGCACAGCCGAAGCCACGGGGATCGGTGGGGTGGTTTCTTCCCAGCTCACACTGCCCGTCTGTTCCCCCGCTTTGGGGGCAGCCAGACTGACCTTGAAGGCTTTCAGCTCTGCCGGGTAACACAACACATTTTCCGCACACCCTTGCCAACCCAGCTCCAGCACAAAGCTGCCTGCCTTGCCGGATTCGGTGCGTTGCACTGGCAGACGGATTTCTGCGAGGTCGTAGAGGGCTTCGATCGTGCCGAAAAACTCATCCTGCTTGACCTTGCCACTGGGCAATTGCGGTTCCCCAACCGTCAGGCCTTTGGCCTCATGCACCTTGAACAAGAATTTGTCCTTGTACAGGTAATGCTCAGGCGCAACCACCCACTGGATACGCAAGGTATCTTCATCCAGTACGGGTTGCCCCAGCGCAAAGGCTTCCTCGCTTGACAGACTGCCATCTTCCCCGAAATCGAAGCTGTCATCCGTGCCTTTGGCGACAGCCTGGATAGCAGCCAGCCCAGCAGGTTCTGCCATGACAACGTTGCCCCCTACCAGCCAGCAACAGCAGACTAATAACGTATAACGCAGATAATTCAATAGTTTTGGACGAATGCCCACGTTTGTTCCCTCCTCTCTCTGATAGCCCTCCCAGTGTAACGGAGTCGCCACACAACATCCATTTACACCGGAAAGCTGGCATCATTCAACAAACTGTTGATCTGGATCATTTCTGCCGCAAGCCAAACCAAGACATGATGAGCTTCACCAGTTAGCGGGAGAGTTCCCAATGAAAGCCTATGAACACATTCTTGTGCCGGTTGACTTCACCCGGATTACCAATGCCATCGTTACCCGCGCCAATGAGCTAGCAAACTTCTATGGCGCAAAACTATCCCTGTTGAACGTACTGGGCGATGTTCCACTGGGCAATGTCGCTTTCGGCGGTACGGACAAGCTGCCAGTTCACCCCAGCATGAAGCAAAAACAGGTTGATACAGCGATCGACAAGCTACAACAACTGGCAGAAAGTGTTGGGTTGCCTGCCAATGCCGCTCTGGAAACCACCTATGCTACTGGCAAGCCCAGTGAAGCCATTATCCAGTTTGTCAAGGACAAGGGCGTTGATCTGGTCATTGTCGGCAACAGTGGCAAAAAGAGCGTACTGGGTTTCATGGGTTCCACCGCAGAAGCCACCCTCAAGGGGGTTCCCTGTGATGTCATGGCCATCAGGCAGGACTAAAATCCATTACTCACAACCGGGCGGGGCTATGGGGTAACAGCAAAAACCGCTAAGATATGCCCCTTCCCCGGTCTGTAGAGTATCAAAGCGCTTATGAATAGTCTGGAGTGGCGCGTTACTGCGTCATTAGCTGCCATTTACGCCGTGCGGATGCTGGGCTTGTTCATGATTCTGCCCGTATTTGCACTGTATGCGGAAACCCTGCCGGATTCCACCCCATTCCTGATTGGTCTGGCAATTGGCATTTACGGTCTGACCCAAGCAGTTTTCCAGATTCCCCTTGGCATCCTGTCTGACAAGATAGGTCGCAAGCCTGTTATCATCGGTGGCTTGCTGGTATTTGCCCTCGGCAGCATCATTGCCGCTCTTGCAGAGTCTGTCTGGCTGATCGCGCTGGGGCGAGCTATCCAGGGCATGGGGGCTGTTGCCGCACCCACTATGGCGTTGGCAGCCGATTTGACCCGTGAAGAAAACCGAACCCGCATCATGGCCGTCATCGGCATGACCATTGGCCTGTCCTTCATGCTCGGGATGATTCTGGGGCCACTGGTCAGTGAAATCGCGGGTGTACCCGGCATTTTCTGGCTCACCATGTTGCTGGCTCTCACCGGTATTGCGCTGGTGGTACTGGCAATTCCGACCCCCGAACACCCGACCCAACACCGCGATGCCGGGATTATCGAAGGTTATCTGGGCAAGGCACTCGGCAATAGCGCCTTGTTACGCATGAATGCCGGGGTTTTTATCCTGCATCTGGTCATGACCGCCAACTTTCTGGTGCTGCCGCCCATTTTCGAGCATGACCTTGCCCTACCCCGCACCGAACACTGGAAAGTCTACCTGCCGGTATTGGCTGGCTCGTTTCTGCTCGCCATTCCCCTGATCATCATGGCCGAGAAAAAGCAGAAAATCCGTAGCTTGTTATTGGGCAGCACGATGGTTCTGGTCATTGCCGAACTGGGCATGGCCTTAGGTCATGCGCATATTGCCTGGTTACTGGCAGCCTTTTTCCTGTTCTTCGTCGGTTTCAACTTTCTGGAAGCCGTACAACCCTCACTGGTTGCCAAGTACTCTGATGTCAGCAGCAAGGGCACGGCGATGGGCATTTTCACCAGTTCGCAATTTCTGGGCATTTTTGCCGGTGGTGTACTGGGTGGGGTAGTTAATCATGCATGGGGAACCAGCGGTGTATTTGTTTTCAGCGCCCTGATTGTTGCCGCATGGTTGCTGCTGGCATGGCGCTTGCCACAACCGGCATTCCATACCAGTCGCGTACTGAAAATTGACCCTTTGCTGTTTTCCGACAAGGAACGCTTATATCAGGCATTGCTGGCAGTTCCCGGTGTCAAGGAAGCAGCCATTGCTAGTGAAGAATGTGTCGCTTATCTGAAAGTCGACAAGGAAAATCTGGACGAAAGTGCGCTCCGTGCATTTTCCGCTACTTCAGCGTAGAATTCGGGAGATCATAAAAGGAAGGATAGAACATGGCACGAGGTATCAATAAAGTCATTTTGGTTGGAACCATGGGACGCGACCCAGAAGTCAAATACATGCCCAGCGGCGGCGCCATTGCCAATGTCAGTCTTGCTACCAGCGAACAATGGAAAGACAAGCAGACTGGTGAAAAAAAAGAGACCACCGAATGGCATCGGGTTGTTTTTTACGGACGGCTGGCGGAAATTGCCGGTGAATATTTGCGCAAAGGCCAGCAAGTCTATGTGGAAGGCAGTCTACGTACCCGTAAATGGCAGGGACAAGATGGACAAGACCGTTATACCACGGAAATTATTGCCAACGAGATGCAGATGCTGGGCGGTCGCCCCGGTGGCGGTATGAGCGCTGGCAGTTATGAAGACACACCAGCTCCTCGTCAGCAAAGCAATTCCGGCGGCAGCAATGCACCTGTGCAGGATCGCGGCTTTGAAGATTTTGATGACGATATTCCGTTCTAAAACAGCACGTCAACGCAGATAATCCCAAGAAGCCCCTATCAGCGAGGGGCTTCTTTGTTTTCAGCAAACACAAAAGCCCTTGCAGATTGCGGCCTGCAAGGGCTTTTGAGGTATCCTGATACAACCTGAAATGGTTGAATGGTCGGAGCGAGAGGATTCGAACCTCCGACCCCCACCCCCCCAGAGTGGTGCGCTACCAGGCTGCGCTACGCTCCGACCGAAAGAGGGGCAAGTCTACCGCAACCACTACCCAAGCTCAAGGGCAAATCAGTGTTTGAGGATATAGAGAATCCGCTCCAGTTCCTGCACGATGGGAGCCACATCATTGCCATTGACAACAATTGGCTCCAACGGCAGGGCTGGTTGTGGCGGCGTGTGCGCATCATCCAGCAATTTCTGGCGTGCACCACTGATCGTATAACCTTGCTCATACAATAAACCACGGATATGACGAATCAGCACCACATCCTCGCGCTGGTAATAACGCCGGTTGCCACGCCGCTTCATGGGCTTGAGAGAAGGAAACTCCTGCTCCCAATAGCGCAGCACATGGGTTTTTACCCCGCACAAGTCACTAACTTCTCCAATGGTGAAATAGCGCTTGCCCGGAATGGGAGGCAGTTGGCTGTTAGGCGTCAGCGCTTCCTGCATATTCCTCTACCCGCTGTTTGAGCTTTTGCCCAGGCCGGAACGTCACCACACGGCGAGCCGTTACCGGAATTTCTTCCCCTGTCTTTGGATTGCGCCCCGGACGTTGCGTCTTGTCACGCAGCATGAAATTGCCAAACCCTGACAGTTTCACGTTTTTACCTGTTTCCAAAGCATCACGGATTTCCTCAAAAAACATCTCCACCAAATCCTTGGCTTCGCGTTTGTTCAAGCCCAGTTCTTCAAACAGATGTTCGACCATATCCGCTTTGGTCAATGTTGTTGTCATGCACTTTCTCCCTGTTTTATCGCAACACCGCGCCCACTTCCTCCTGAAGTGAAGCGATAATCGCATCTACAATCCGGTTAATTTCCGCGTCCTCAAGAGTGCGCGAAAAATCCTGCAAAATCAAGCTCAAAGCGACGCTCTTCTGACCTTCTGGTATACCTTTGCCAGCATAGACATCAAATAAATAATAGGACACTAGTTGTGGAATCGCCGCCTTTTTCAGCGCATTTTCCAGTCCAACTGACAATACATCTTCCCTGACCAGTAACGCCAGATCGCGACGGATTGCCGGGAATCTGGAAACAGCCTGATACTTCGGTAACTCCCGCAGTGCCAGTGCTGCCATATCCAGCTCAAACAGATACACAGGCTGGTTGAGACCCAAGCGTTCTTCCAGTTTAGGATGCAACATCCCCATCCAACCCACCACATCGGTCTGCGTCATGATCTGTGCAGACTGACCGGGATGCAACGCAGCATGAGCCACCGGTGCAAAATGGAATTGCATACCCGTTACCTGTTCCAGCAAGGCTTCCACATCCCCTTTCAGGTCATAGAAATCGACTGGACGGTTCACCTGCCCCCATTGCTCCGGGTACAAATTACCGGTAATCACCCCTGCCAACATGGTTCTCTGCTGCGGCTGACCAGCTTCATCCTGATGGAAAGAAGGCCCCAGCTCGAATAAACGCACCCGATTCTGCTGACGGTTCAGATTATAGCCCACTGAACGCAATAAGCCCGACCAAAGTGTACTGCGCATTACCCCCAAATCGGCAGAAATCGGGTTTGCCAGTGCAATCGCATCAGCCGCAGGCGCAAGCGTCTGTTCCATTTTCGGATCGACGAAACTGAATGTCACCGCCTCCTGATAACCACGCGCCACCAACAGGTTACGCAGCTTGCCCTGCCCCACACTTTTCTCGCTGGGCTGGGTAATACGGGGTGCACGCGGGCGCAATTCCGCCGGAATGGCATCGTAGCCACGAACCCGTGCCAGTTCCTCAATCAGATCTTCCTCAATGGCGAGGTCGAAACGTGCCAACGGTGCTTGTACCTGCCAACCTGCATCGCTCTTGCTGACTTCGCAGTGCAGGCGTGCCAGCACACCTTCCACCGTCGCGTCATCCATCACCACACCCAACACACGCTGGATACGTTGCGGGCGCAACAGGATAGCCTTACGTTGCAATACACCCGCATCTGCCAGCGTATCAACCACTGTACCGGCTTCACCACCGCAAATGTCAAGAATCAGTTGGGTAGCACGTTCCATCGCCTGCAACGGCATAGCCGGATCAACACCGCGCTCAAAACGGGCGGAAGAATCAGTTTGCAGCCCATAGCTACGCGCCTTGCCCATGATTTTCGCCGGGCGGAAATGCGCACTTTCAAGGAACAGGTTGCAAGTGCTGTCGGTAACAGAAGTCGGCTCGCCGCCCATGATACCTGCCATGGCGACAGGAACTTCACTGTCAGCAATCACCAACGTATCTCTGCGTAAGGTCGCGGTTTGCCCATCAAGCATTTTCAGGGTTTCGCCGTCACGCGCATAACGCACCACGATCTGACCTTGTAGCTTGTCGAGGTCGAAAGCGTGCATCGGCTGACCGAGTTCCAACAATACGTAATTGGTCACATCCACCAGCGCGGAAATGCTACGGATTCCGGCACGGCGCAGTTTTTCCTGCATCCACACTGGTGTTGCTGCTTGCGGGTTGACGTTGCGGATAATCCGCCCAGCGTAACGCGGGCAAGCATCCGTCGCCTGAACCTCAACCGGGAAGGTATCGGTGTGTTGCGCGGCAACCGGAGCAATAGCGGGTAGTGTCAACGGCACATCCAGCAACAAAGCGGTTTCCCGCGCCACGCCGATCATGCTCATGCAATCGCCACGGTTGGCGGTAATCGCCAGTTCAATAACTTCATCATCCAGCTTGAGGTAGTCGCGGATGTCTGCCCCCACAGGCGCGTCTTGCGGCAATTCCAGCAAACCGTCGGACTTGTCGGACATCCCCAATTCAGTGGATGAACACAACATGCCGAAGGATTCGACCCCGCGCAGTTTGCCCTTCTTGATTTTCAAGGGGTTGCCATCCGGCATCGGCAGCACTGCGCCAATCAATGCCAATGGCACTTTAATGCCCGCCCGCACGTTTTGCGCCCCGCAGACAATTTGCAGGGTTTCGCCTTGACCGTTATCGACCTTGCACACACTCAGTTTGTCGGCGTCCGGGTGTTTTTCACGCTCCAGCACATGACCCACCACAATGCCGGTGAAAGCTGTTGCCACCGCTTCACGGGCTTCCACTTCACAGCCAGACATGGTGAGCTTGTCGGCAATGGTATCCAGTGGCAGCGGGGTATCAATCCACTCACGCAGCCATTTTTCACTGACTTTCATAAGGTTACTCCGCTTTGTTTAGCTGAATTGTTTGAGGAAGCGCACGTCATTATCAAACATCACGCGCAAGTCATTGATCTGGTAACGCAACATCGCCAGCCGTTCAACCCCGAAACCGAAGGCAAAGCCGGTGTATTTCTCGCTGTCGATACCGACGTTGTTCAATACGTTCGGATGCACCATGCCGCAACCCATTACTTCCAGCCAGCCTGTGCCCTTGCACACACGGCAACCGTCACCGCCACAGTGGACGCACTGGATGTCGGTTTCCGCTGACGGTTCGGTAAACGGGAAGAAGGTCGCCCGGAAACGGGTCGGCAATTCATCCACTTCAAAAAACGCTTTAAAGAACGCGTCGAGGATGCCTTTCAAATCAGCGAAAGTGACATCTTCATCCACCATCAACCCTTCCACCTGATGGAACATGGGGCTGTGGGTCATGTCGGAATCGCAACGGTACACGCGCCCCGGTGCAATGATACGCAGCGGTGGTGGGTTGTGTTGCATATGACGAATTTGCACGGATGAGGTATGGGTACGCAGCAGCAAACCACTTTCCATGTAGAACGTGTCGTGCATCGCCCGCGCCGGGTGTGATTCGGGGATGTTCAGCGCCGTAAAATTATGGAAATCATCTTCGATTTCAGGACCTTCGGCCAGACTGAAACCCAGTTGCGCGAATATCTCTGTAATACGTTGGATCGTCAATGTGACCGGGTGCAAACTGCCCGTATCCATACGCCGACCGGGCAAGGTGACATCAACCTTTTCGGCTTGCAATCGTGCATCAAGGGCTTCCGCTTGCAGGCTCAACTTACGGTCATCCAATGCCAACGTCAGAGCTTGCTTAGCATTGTTAATTTCTGCACCAGCGGTTTTGCGCTCTTCATGCGGCAATTTACCCAATTGCTTGAGTTGCTCAGTCAACAGACCGCTTTTGCCCAAGTACTGCACTCGTACTTGATCCAGCGCGGTGAGGTTGGCGGCTTGCGCAATCTGCTCATGGGCTTGACCCATCAGTTCCAGCAAACTTTGCACGACGGTTTCCTTTAGTGGGGTTGGGTAAAAAACAAAAGGCGGGGAGAGGCATAAAACCTTCCCCCGCCTTGATTGGCTGTGTTACCCCTCACCCCAACCCCTCTCCCTCAAGGGGAGAGGGGCTAAGAGGATCTCTTTGTTCCTCCTCTCCCCCTTGAGGGAGAGGAGGTTAGGAGGTGAGGGGTTCTTCCATTAAGCAGCCAGGGCAGATTTTGCCTTTTCTGCGACCGCACCAAACGCCGCGATGTCGCGGACTGCCAGATCAGCCAACACTTTGCGGTCAAGCGCAATGCCAGCTTTCTTCAGGCCGTTCATCATACGGCTGTAAGACAGACCGAATTGACGCGCACCAGCGTTGATACGCACGATCCACAAAGCACGGAACTGGCGTTTTTTCTGGCGACGGTCTCGGAATGCATACTGACCGGCTTTGATGACAGACTGGTGGGCTACACGGTAGACGCGGCTACGCGCACCGTAATGGCCTTTTGCCAGTTTCAGGATTTTCTTGTGACGGGCGCGTGCCGTTACACCACGTTTTACTCTTGCCATGTTTCAAGTCCTCCTGATTATGCGTAAGGCAGCATTTTTTGAACGTTAGCGTGATCCGCAGCAACAACGTAGTTGTCGCCAGAGCGCAGATGACGCTTACGTTTGGTGGACTTCTTGGTCAGAATGTGACGCAGATGTGACTGCTTGCGTTTGAACAAGCCGCTACCCGACTTTTTGAAACGCTTCGCCGCAGCGCGGCTGGATTTCATTTTAGGCATCTTGGTCTCCTTCAACGAGAGGTAGATTAAAACATCCTGCAAGAGTGCCTCACCTTAACAGGATGGTGTGGGGGAGAATTCCCCCTACTTCTTTTTCGGCCCCAGCATCATTACCATCTGACGACCTTCAAGCTTAGGGAATTGCTCAACAACTGCCAATTCTTCCAGCTCTTTTTCAACGCGCTTGAGAACATCCATACCGAGTTCCTTATGCGCCATTTCACGCCCTTTAAAGCGCAGGGTAACTTTGACCTTATCGCCTTCATCCAGAAACTCTTTCAGCTTGCGCATCTTGATCAGGTAGTCGCCCTCGTCCGTTGCCGGACGCATCTTGATTTCCTTGACCTGTACCTGTTTCTGGTTTTTACGCGCTAGCGCCGCTTTTTTGCTTTCGTCGAAACGGAATTTGCCATAATCCATGATACGGCAGACAGGTGGCTTGGCGTTAGGAACGATTTCCACCAGATCCAGTTCGGCGTCGTAAGCCATTTCCAGGGCTTCGCGCAGGGAAACAACACCTTTGTTTTCCCCTTCCTTATCAATCAGACGAATCTTTGGAACATTGATGTCGTCATTGATACGGTGTTCTTTTTCGAGAGCGATAAGTTCAGTCCTCCTTTATTCGGACAACGAGAGTCTACGTGCGGCAATTTCTTCAAGCAGACGCTGCTGGACTTCATTCAACGGGAATGTGCCCAAGTCTTTACCGGAACGCGTGCGCATAGACACGGATTGCGTTTCCACTTCACGATCACCAATTACCAACAGGTAAGGGACACGCTGTAAAGTGTGTTCGCGGATTTTAAAACCAATTTTTTCATTTCTCAAGTCTGCCACGGCACGGATGCCGGCCTGTTGCAGTTGCTTGACGGCAGTTTGCACGAAATCCGCCTGTTTGTCAGTGATATTCATCACTACGGCATGGGTAGGAGCCAGCCAAAGCGGGAAACGCCCCTCATGATGTTCGATCAGGATGCCGACAAAACGCTCCAGTGAGCCGAACAGCGCCCGGTGCAACATGACCGGACGTTTGCGGGTGTTGTCTTCCGCCACGTAGGACACGTCGAAACGCTCCGGTAAGTTCATATCCACCTGCAAAGTGCCACACTGCCAATCACGACCGATGGCGTCACGCAGCACAAATTCCAGTTTAGGACCGTAAAATGCGCCTTCACCGGGAAACAGCGTGTATGGCAGATTCATGCTTTCCAGTGCATCAGCCAGTGCCCCTTCCAGCTTGTCCCAGATCTCATCGGAACCAATACGGTTTTCCGGGCGGGTGGACAGCTTGATGCGCACATTGTCAAAGCCGAAATCCTTGTAAATGTCCAGCACCAGCGCGACTACATCCTTACATTCCTGCGCCATCTGCTCTTCGGTGCAGTAAATGTGGGCATCATCCTGGGTGAAGTGACGCACGCGCATCAGGCCATGCAGCGCACCGGATGGCTCGTAACGGTGTACCTTGCCGAATTCCGCCATGCGTAATGGCAAATCGCGGTAGCTTTTCAGCCCCTGCGCGAACATCAGCACGGAACCGGGGCAATTCATCGGTTTAAGGGCGAATACACGTTCATCTTCAGTCTTGGTAGTGAACATGTTCTCGCGGTAATTGAACCAGTGACCAGAGATTTCCCACAAGCTGCGATCCATGACATCCGGGGTATTGACCTCAACGTAACCGGCACGTTGCTGGCGCTGGCGCATGTAGCCAATCAGTTCCTGAAAAACCGACCAGCCTTTTGGATGCCAGAACACTGCACCCGGCGCATCTTCATGAAAGTGGAACAGGTCAAGCTGACGCCCCAGTTTACGGTGGTCACGCTTTTCAGCCTCTTCCAGCATGGTCAGGTAGGCTTGCAAATCTTTCTTGTTCGCCCACGCAGTACCGTAGATACGCTGCAACATCTCGTTGTTGGAGTTGCCACGCCAGTAAGCGCCTGCAACTTTCATTACCTTGACAGCGGGAATCCGCCCAGTGCTAGGCACATGTGGCCCACGGCACAGGTCAATGAAATCGCCCTGACGATAGAGGGAAAGTGTTTCACCTGCCGGAATGCTTTCGATGATCTCGGCTTTGTAGGCCTCACCCATACCTTTGAAGAAGGCGATAGCCTCATCACGTGACAGGGTACTGCGCTCGACCGGGATGTCCTGCTTGATCAGATCCTGCATCCGCGCATCAATCGCCTGCAAATCTTCTGGTGTGAATGGGCGCGGAGAAGCAAAATCGTAGTAGAAGCCGTTGTCGATGGTCGGCCCAATCGTGACTTGCACATCCTGGAACAGTTGTTTGACTGCCTGTGCCATCAGATGGGCGGAAGAATGGCGGATGATGTCCAGCCCTTCTGTGTCTTTGGCAGTGACAATACTCAGTGCCACATCACGATCAATGACATGAGCAGCATCAACCAATTGGCCGTCAATTTTGCCTGCCAGTGTGGCTTTGGCAAGACCTGCACCAATATCGGCGGCTACAGCAAGAACAGAAAGGGGTTCAGCGAAAGAACGTTGACTTCCATCAGGGAGTGTAATGACTGGCATAATTTTACTCCAGTGGTGACCTATACGAGGAGTCACATGGTTATATTAGGGGTAATCAAGAATGGTAGGCGCGATCGGACTCGAACCAACGACCCCCACCATGTCAAGGTGGTGCTCTAACCAACTGAGCTACGCGCCTGCCGTTGAAGGAGCGCATTATAGCCAGATGACACGACAGTGCAAGCATTTTTTCATGATAGGCTGCAACCAGCAGAAACTGCTTATTAAACAAGGCTGCAAATCTTTTTATAAGAAAAACAAATCCAATACAGAATATTTAAATAATAAAAACTAATGAAATGCCGCTAATCAACCTGACTTGATCAATAGAACTGGTCGGGTGTGACCGGAAGTGATGCTCTTTTTGCGGCTTCGCCGTTACCCCTCACCC
>ERZ761609.135-NODE-135-length-102776-cov-78.977551_pt1 | contig 102776 bp, 63 predicted proteins | sample MGYA00511163_ERZ761609 | MGnify/ENA primary metagenome ERZ761609 (study PRJEB28899, sample SAMN02445070) | bioreactor sludge metagenome | biome: EBPR sludge | place: Australia: Brisbane, Thorneside Wastewater Treatment Plant | collected 2011-12-16 ...
AAGACCTGCCGGCAGGCGTGCTGCAATACACGCTGATCAGCGGAGACTTCACCGCAACTCGTAAAATGGTGTTGACGAGATAAGGGTTAAGTGTCAAAAAGAACAACCTGAATAGTTGTTCGGACAGATAAAGTGTAACAGGGGCGTAGGGCAATTAGTGTCTGCGCCCCTGTTTTATCTTGTAAAGGGAATTTGAAGGACGAAAGAACAACAACACAATAGTGAACTTGAACCGTGCAGTTGGACATTTTGCCGGTATGTACTTCCCAAGTACTTTTTATTAAGAACGACACTATGAATAAAAGGAGCATTGTGTACCGTCGGGGCGCTGCGCAGTGGCCGGGGCATTTTTCAGAAGAGTCCGCATTCATCAGGGCAGATGTGGTATTGGGTTCCCCAAAATCAAAATGCTCGGGAGTGGGTATTTGCCGGATATCGGCATCTGGGAGCGGAAAGGCATATCCGTGTCCGGTATATTCCGTTGAGGTCATTGGTTGTGGCGGCAATCAAATGAAACTCATTTTTGAGAAGGCGCACTTGGAGCCATCCATAATTGAAAAGCATTTTAAGGGAGGTTATTTTTGTGTGGAGGAAGATTACATCATTCCCCGTGACCTGGTCGAAAGGTTGAAGATGAAGAAGCGATGGATTCGGCCGGGGGTGTATCCGGTTCAGCAGACCGCTGCACATATAATGGTGATATTCACATTATAAGAATGAAATTGGAGGAATCATGGTTCGGTTGGCGGTAATGATTGGAAAGGAAAGAAACTAAATCCAAAACAAAGATGTAACCTTGTAAACAAAGATGAGACAGGCTGGAAAGCCAATCATAATTTTCATGTGATTATGATTTGTGTAGGCGGTCGCTTCAAAAGAGCGGCCACTTTTTTTGTATATATGGCGCTGGACTTTGATTTTCTCTCCAACTTTGTCCCCTCAACAACACAAAACAACCATGCCCAAAATCCTCGTCACCGGAGGTTGCGGTTACATCGGCAGCCATACCATCGTGGACCTCATCGAACACGGCTTCGAGGTCGTCAGCGTTGATAACTTTTGCAACGCAGATGCCTCGGTGTTGGACGGCATGGAGGCCATCACCGGCCGGAGGGTATTCAACTATGCCACCGACCTCTGCTATCTGCCCGCTACCCGCCTCATTTTTGAAGAGCATCCCGACATAGCTGGAGTCATCCATTTTGCGGCGCTCAAGGCAGTGGGGGAGTCGGTGGAGCAGCCGCTGCGGTACTTTCACAACAACCTCAACAGCCTGCTCCATATCCTCACCTGTATGCGGGATTTTGGGGTGCGGCATTTGATTTTTTCATCTTCCTGCTCTGTGTATGGAAATGCTGCCGAGTTGCCGGTGACCGAAACTACGCCCTGGCAGGAGGCGGAGTCGCCTTATGGTCGGAGCAAACAAATGGGCGAGCAGATCATCCGCGACGCGCTGCCGGCTTGTCCGGGCATGAACAGTATTTTGTTGCGATACTTCAACCCGGCGGGGGCGCATCCCTCGGCGCTCATCGGCGAATCACCGTCCAATCCGGCGTCCAATCTGGTGCCGGTCATTACGGAAACGGCGATGGGATTGCGGCGTGAAATGACGGTTTTCGGTGCGGATTATCCTACCCGCGACGGCAGTTGTGTGCGCGATTACATCCATGTGATGGACCTGGCAAACGCGCATACCAAAGCTTTGCAATACCTGTTGGAGCAGCGCAATGAGTCGCCTTGCGAGGTGTTCAATCTCGGCATGGGTCAGGGCGTCACGGTGCTGGAAGCCCTTGCTGCGTTTGAGCGGGTTTCGGGCGTGCAGCCGGCTTACCAAATCGGGCTGCGGCGCCCGGGCGACGTGGTGGCAGTGTATGCCGATAATGCCCGTGCCGTAGAGCGTTTGGGCTGGCAGCCGGGGTACCGTATAGACGACATCATGCGGAGCGCCTGGGATTGGGAACAGCGCCGGCGGGGCTGATCGGCAGTCTGTTTGTATCGGCGTATGGTCTTCTTTTTCAGGAAATTAACAAGTGGTATGTAACTTGAAAACACCTTTCTCATGGCCAGATATATCTTCTTACTTTCGGTTGTTTTATTTAACAATCACTGTTTTGCACAGCGCGAGTTTGGAGTTTGCGACTCTACTTCTTACGCACTCAATGCAGATACGACCATTATTGCAGGCAGGCATCATTTGTACTTGTATTCTAATAATACGTTGAGTACGTTATATGATTTCACATCGCCGGATGACAGAGAGTACATCAGAGATTTTGATATCATTCATCCCGATCTTTGGTACACGGTTGTAGGGAGCAGATACATCGGAGGGCCGACAAGGTTATATAAAAGTACCAATGGAGGCCAAATCTGGACGCTGGATACGAGCCACCATAATGCTGCCAACTCAGGGTTTCTATCTCCGCAATTTTTTCAATCCATCAATAATTTACAGCATTTGAATGGCGATACATTGATGATGTTTATGAGCTATTACGAGTCGGGGATAATCTATTCTACTGATTTGGGGCTGACCTGGACCAAGTGGTTTCACAATTTAATATCATATTATCAGGGCATGTTTGAATGCAACGACAAGTATTATATTTTTGGATATCAGGGTGATGGATTCAGGGCCTCTATGTTTAGTTTTGATAAAAACTTATTGTTCACATCAGACAGCACCGGGCTTTGGAATTCGTTCAATCATCTTGGTTATCACCCACCCTGTTACAATGGGGCCGACTTGGAACGTTGTATTTTTGCGCCGCACAATTCGACCCGCTGCGAAAGTTATTATTATTTTGAAAATAAGATAGATACCCTTTGTTCTGCGCTGAGTATAGAGGATGTAAATACCATTGTTTACAGGGTTTTTCCCAATCCGTTTCATGAGAAAATAACCGTTGAAGGCGATACGGGGACGGAATACTATTCCCTCATAAATGTTTATGGACAAACGGCTTGGTCGGGCCGGTTGATAGCGCAACAGGATTTTTTCCGGTTGACAAATGGAGTTTATTTTTTGACGATTTCAAAGGGAGATTTTAGTCAGACTATACAACTTATTAAATATTAAATGCTCCAGCTATGCAACAAGACTGTTTCGATACCATGAAAATTCTGCTGGTTTATCCTGAAATGCCCGATTCGTTTTATGCCTTTAAGCACCTCACTTCGTTGGTGGGTAAAAAAGCAGCGTTTCCTCCATTGGGATTGCTTACAGTTGCTTCTATGTTGCCGGTAAATTGGGAGCGCAGGTTGGTTGATTTAAATGTAAAACCTTTATTGGATAAGGATATTAAATGGGCTGACCTGGTTTTTCTTTCGGCCATGAATGTGCAGGAAGAATCTGTGCGGGAGGTTATCGCGCAATGCAGGAAAAATAACACCAAAATTGTTGCAGGCGGCCCACTGTTTACACATGAGCATGATCGTTTTGAAGGAATAGATTATTTTGTATTAAACGAAGCAGAAATTACCCTTCCTCTATTTTTAGCTGATTTGGAAATGGGCAAGCCACAACCCATTTACCAAACCAAAGAGTTTGCGGATATCAGTAAAAGCCCCCTTCCGCAGATGGAGTTGATTGATATGAGTGATTACTTGTATGCCATTGTACAATACTCACGCGGATGTCCGTATTTATGCGATTTTTGTGATGTGACGACGTTATTTGGGCGCAAGCCTCGCACCAAATCGCCTGAACATATTATTGCGGAATTGGAGGTGATACAAAAAGCCGGTAATACGCAAATGGTGCTGTTTGCTGACGATAATTTGATTGGCAATAAAAAAATTCTAAAATCTGAGTTACTGCCTGCGCTGATTGAGTGGCGCAAAAAATGCTCTCCAGGTTTTTATTTTGCCACCCAACTTACCGTAAATTTAGCTGATGATGACGAATTGATGCATCTTTTACTGGAGGCCAAGTTTGGCAATGTGTTTATTGGTATTGAAACCCATCAGGAAGACAGTTTAAAGCTTTCGCAAAAAAACCAAAACCTGAGGCGCAACCTGCTGGATACCATTCATAAAATACACAAGGCCGGGTTTATTATTGCCGGAGGCTTTATTGTAGGTTTTGATACAGATACCGATAAAAGTTTTGATGAAATGATTGCTTTTATTCAAGAGAGTGGAATCCCGCTGCCTATTGTAAATGTACTCAAGGCTCCTCCGGGCACTGCGTTATTTAACAGGATGAAGCTTGAAAACAGGCTTTCGCAGCATTTTACTTTTTCGGAGGGCGAAACCAATGTGATACCTGTAATGGGTGAAGAAAAATTAACCAATGGTTTTTTGCATGTGGTTTCTAATATTTATTTACCCGAACATGCACATAAAAGAATTATTACCTTTTTAGAAACCCACGGGATTCATAAATCTTCTACGAAGGTTGCTGTAAAATATTCGGTTTCCCAACTCTTACATTTATCTAAAGCGGTGATTAAACTTGCCGTATTTGATAAGGACCGGAAGTACTTTTGGAAGTTATTGCTTTGGGCGTACAGGCACAAACGCAACCACTTGGATTTGGCGGTGCTGTATGGAATGATGTTGTACCAAATGAGGGAAAATTACAGGCAAATTATCAGCAGACTTGTCAAAGCAGCTTAATAGTTAGAGACGGTTCATTTAAGTGTGTCCACTATCTTTGCCCCGCAAATTACTGTGATGATGCAACAAGACTTACAGGCATGGAAGGAGCAGGCCCAACGCGACCGCAAAGATACCGGCGCCTACTTCAAACGCTTGCGCCGAAAACCGCCCAAGCAATTGGACGAGGTGATGGAAACGCTGCACGAGGAGGTTTTTGAACAGACGGATTGCCTCGCTTGTGCCAATTGTTGCAAAACCACCAGCCCCATTTTTCGGGATAAAGACATAGAACGCATTGCCCGGCACCTCGGCATGAGGCCCGCAACCTTGGTGCAACAATACCTGCATATAGACGAAGACGGGGATTATGTACTCAATGAATCACCCTGCGCGTTTTTGGGCGCCGACAACTACTGCTCCATTTACGATGTGCGCCCCAAAGCCTGCCGAGACTACCCGCATACCGACCGCAAACAGTTTCATCAGATATTAGACCTCACCCTGAAAAATACGCAGGTGTGCCCGGCTACTTACGAAATCATCAAACGGCTGAAGGCTGCCCTGCCGATGTAATCACCCCAACTCCTCCTCGCCCCGGCGATACGATTTGTACCTGCCTTTGGTAAACTTCGTGCCGTTGAACGTCATTGTCGGTTTCAGGCGCTCGCGTTCCGTTTCGGGCAGCGCGGCAAAATCGGCGCAGTGCGTAGAGCAACAACCCGCATACCGGGCGGCGCAGGCGGGGCACTGTATGAAGAGCAGGTGGCAGGCGTCGTTGGCGCAGTTGGTATGGTCGTCGCAGGACGCGCCGCACTGGTGGCATTGGGCAATGACGTCGTTGGAAATGCGTTCGCCGAGGCGCTCATCGAAGACAAAGTTTTTGCCGATGAATTTATTGGGCAAACCCTGGTCTGCGCATTGCCGGGCATACTCTATGATGCCGCCCTCCACCATATACACATTTTGAAAACCCTTGTGCAGGAAGTAAGCCGACGCTTTTTCGCAGCGAATGCCGCCGGTGCAGTACATCACCACGGGGCGGTCTTTTTTGTCGTGCAGCATCTCCTCCACCAAAGGGAGCGCCTCGCGGAAGGTGACCACATCGGGGCAGATGGCATTTTCAAAATGGCCCACCTCGCTTTCGTAGTGGTTGCGCATGTCCACCACGATGGCGCCGGGATCATCGGTGAGGGCGTTGAAATCGCGGGCATTGAGACCTTGGCCGCGGCGGGTAGCATCGAAGCTGCTGTCGTCCAATCCGTCGGCTACGATTTTGGGCCGCACTTTGATTTTGAGTTTGTAAAACGACTTTCCATTGTCCTCTACGGCTATGTTGAGGCGGATGCCGTTGAGTTGCGGCACGCTGTACAGGGCGTTTTTGAAGGCTTCAAATTGGGATTCCGGCACCGACACCTGCGCGTTGATACCCTCCTGTGCGACATACACGCGGCCCCAAACGCCGAGCTGCGACCATTGGCGGTAGGCGCTGTCGCGGAATGCCTGCGGGTCGGGCAGGTTCCAATATTGATAAAAAGAAAAAGTGATGCGCTTCTCGTCGGTTTCGAGCATTTGGCGCTTCAGTTCCTCGTTATTGACCAAGTTGTACAGTCTGGGCATGTGAATGTTTTGGCAGTAAATCGGGTATGATAAAATTCAATCGGGCTGCAAAGGTAGGGAATTACATAAAAAAACGGCAAGCCGGGAGCACCTGTCCCAACCTGCCGTTTTTAGGGTAAAATAACTCGTAGCTCGCAGCTAAAAGCTCGCGGCTCCCTACTGCTTCACAATCTGCTGCGTCACAACGGCCTCGCCGCTTTGCAACCTCAGCACATACATGCCTGCCGGGTACGCCGACAAGTCGAGCACGGCAGAAGTCTCGCCTCTTGCGATGACTCGTTTTTGTACCAAAATACCGTTGAGATCATACACAGACGCCACCCAATCGGCGGAAGCCTGATGTTGCAATCTCACAAAAACCGGCCCCTGTGTCGGGTTGGGATCAATCATCAATCGCTGGCCCTGCACCTCGTGAATGGCGCTCGGCGTCACCGTAAATTTGAAAGGCGCGGTAGTGGCGTTGCCGCACTCGTTTTGAGCCGTCACCCGCCAGAAATAATCACCTGCGACCAATGCCTGAGACGGCGTCCAGGAAGTGCCGGTTTGTACCTGTGTGGCCACAATATCCATCATGGTTTCATCGCGAGCCACCTCTACCCGGTATTCGTCGGCGCCGGTAGCCGTATTCCAACTCATCATCGGCGTGGGCGTCATTACAACGGCGTTGTTGGCCGGCGCTGAGAGGGTGGGGAAGGGCGGCGTTGTTTCTATAATGAGCAAAGCGGCTGTGTTGTTGGTGTTGCCCATTGCATCGGCAACCGTAATGACCAACTGATAGGGGCCGCGCAGCAACTGAATTTCATTGGTTACCGAAGCGGTATGCACGCCGTTATTGGTTGCAAAACTCAACTGCGGCAGCACAGGGCTTGGGCCGGAAGAGGAGAATGTAAACGTGAGCGGCGGAACAAAGCCCGGCCCCAAGTTGATGGTATAAACAGCCTGCCCGGTATTGCAAATGCTGACGCTCATCGGGGAAGCGCTCATGCTCAAATCGGGTACGGTGGTAAACTGCTGCCGGGCGCCGGGTTGGCCCCAACCGCATGCGCCTTGAGTAGCCACCCGCCAGTAGTAGGTGGTTCCGTTGAGCAAATTGTTGAGGTTGAACGAAGTAGCGCTCAATGTAGGATTGACAACGATGTTGGTAAACTCCGTATCTGTGGCCACCCAAAGCCGGTAGGAAGTCGCTCCTGTAACTGCGCCCCAGGTCAGGGTCGGGTTCAGCGCTACATTCACTGCGCCGGGGGTGGGCGCAAGCAGTGCCGGCGCGGCAGGCGGTGGAGCGACGGTAAAGTTGATCGGTGCAGCGGCCGTTTGCGCTCCGGCTTCAGCTTGCAGGGAGGCCGTGATATTGCCGCTGGAAGTGAAGCCCCACACGATAGCCGTCACAGTTTGGCCGGCTGCGGCGGGTTGAGGGGAGAACGCATATTGTGTGCCGGCGGGCAGGCCCGTCATCGTCAGGTTGACGGGGTTGGTGAAGGCCGTGCCTACGATGAACTCAATACGCGCCGTATCGGAAGCGCAGAGCGTAAACTGCGATTGTGCCGAGTACAAACTGACCTCATGCGGCAGGGCAGTGCATATTTCGATGCTCCATGCCTGCAAAGAACCACCGTCGCTGCTGGCCGCGTCTTGAATACGCATGGTCCAAACCCCTGATGCCGGCTCTCCGGCAAAAGTCGCCAGCGGATTGACCGGCTGGAAGGTGCCGGATGCTGCCGGCGGAGTTGCATTGCAGGTGGCTTCCAATTGAGCAGCCGTGTTGGCAGCCATATCGTTGAAAGAGAGCAGAAGGTTGTCGCCGTCGCAGCCGAATGATGAGGCCGGAAATCCTATCTGGTCGAACAAAACAACAGAAGTACCTGCCGGCGAAATCAGCGTGGCGCGCACGTCGCCTACCCAGGTATGGCGAATGTCCAAGCCGTTGATTTTTACAGAAGCTACCGTGCCCGGCGCTGAAACGGTCACGGTAGAATTGATGGTGGGCGTACCCTGAGCCGAGATGGTGATGGGAAGACCTGTACCCGCAAGAGGCGCGGCGCACAAGGTCAGTGCCGTCGTCAGGGAGTAGGCTGCCGACCAGGGGCCTTCGCCGCAGAGGTTGTTGCCGCGTACTCGCCAGTAGTAGGTGGTATTGGGTTGCAGAGCAATGCCGCCGGTACTGTTGGCGCTGATGCCGGTATTTTGGGCAATGATGTTGTTGAAAGCTGCATCTGAGGCTATTTGGAACTCATACTGCGTACCTGCTTGCTGTGCTTGCCAGGTGAATGTGGGCGCTATGGATGCGCCGATGGCGGCATTGGCAGGAGCCTGCAACACAGGAGCCACCGGTGCGCCCACATTGATGAGCAGGTTGAGCGCGGCCATATCTGTGTTCGTACCGTCGGTGCCGGAAACACTCATCGCGTAGCTGCCGGGAGCAACGCCGCCGGTATTGGAAATGGTGAGCATGGTGGCAGCGCCGGGCATCACGGGATTGACGGAAAAAGCCGCCGCGGCACCGGCAGGAGTGCCTGAAAGCGAAAGCGTGACGGGGCCGGTGAAGTTTTCACTTACCGTCAATTGATACTGAGCCGTTTGCGGAGCGCAAAGCTCTACATTGGCCGCCAAAGCTTCTATGCTGAAAGAGCAGGATCGCGCTGAGCGCCCGTCCATTTCTGTGATGCCGGTATTGTCGGGGTCGAGCCAGGGGCGCAGACTGTTGGTGGTGGCTCCACCGCCGGTCCAGGAGCGGTATATCCAGCCAAATGCGTCGTAAGAGTCATTGCCGCAGGCTGCAGCGCCGCCCTGTAATTGGCCCACCACTTGCTTTCTTCTGTTGAACAAAGGCGAGCCGGAAGAACCGCCCTCGGTAGTGCCGGTGTCCCAGTCGGGTACCACGATGAAGTTGCCGCTGGGGTTGGCAGCGCCGTTGGTGCCGCCAATGACGGTAGGATTGAATTCAAAGCTGATGCGCTTTTCGTCTGTACTGGGGTGGTGAATACAGATGACGGAGTCTTGCGGCGCCTGGTCGGAGATGTTCCAACCTGCGTAAAAAGCATCGGCGGCTGCCGGCACGTCGTTGTTCAATTCTACCAGACAGAAGTCGGAGGTGGTGTTCCGGGCGAGCAAGACAGAACCTGTATTGAAGAGGTTGAGCTGGCCGTTGCCGGGCTGGCCGCTGGCGGGGGTATTGGGTTGACGGCAGGTGCTGTTTTGGAAATTCCAATATACCACCAATGTGGCGGCATTGTTGTCGCGGACGCCGCAGTGGTTGGCAGTCATGAACAGGGGGGCGCAGTCGTTGCGGGCATTGTTGATCAAAAAGCCGGTGCAAAAAGTTTCGCCGCCGAGGCCATACACGCCTACCGACTGAATGATGTCGCGGTAGCGGTCCACGATGGCCCAGCCGTCGGCGGCGCCGCAGATGACGTCCAAATTGCAGGAGCCGGAGAGCATTTGCGAAAAGCCTAGGAAGTCGTGGTTTACCGATTCGAGGTGCAATTGCAGTTCGTTGCGCTTGGCTACGGGTACTTGTACTTCAATGACCATTTCGTCGCCGTTCAGTACGGGCGTCCAGAGTTGAGCATGCGCCTGATTGTCGGAAGGGGTGAACGGGCCGAGTTGATTCCTCTGGTCGGGGGAGAACAAAAACAGGTGGCCACCTTCGGGCATGACGTACTGGTCGAAGCCGAGGTTGAGCGACAGGGCGCCGGCAGAGCGCAGGCGGAGCCTCCATACAGCTATGCCGGAGGGCGTGGTTTCCCAACGGCCATGCGTCTGGGGAGAGATGCTGACAGGGTGGCGTTGTGCAAAACGCGGGGCACGGCCGGGCGCGCGTTGAGACATTTCTTCGGCGCGGAGGGTCTCATTGTCCAATCTGGGCATCTCAATCAGCGGTACTTCACTGAGCGGTGTTTTTAGTTTGGCAATGGATTGGGCAGGTGCGATGGTTGCCCATAGCAGCAGGATGGCTGCGATGATGGTTTTGATGTGCATATACAGGCGTTGTGAGTGAATGTGACTATTACATGTAAAACAGTAGCAAATCTATACCATAGTATCGGGGTAGCCAAACGAATGGGGTGCAATGTCGTGTAAAGGGCAAAAATGGGTCTTACTGCTCGTCTAAATACCTTTGGGTAAGGCCCTGGTAGGCGTCTATGCGGCGGTCGCGGAAGAAGGGCCAGATGCGGCGCACGGCCTCGGTGCGTTGTTTGTCAATGTCAATGACGGCGTGGCACTCGTCGTGGATGGGCGCGGTGAAGATGAGTTCGCCCTGCGGCCCGGCTACAAAGCTCTGGCCCCAGAACTCGATGCCGTTGGTGACGCCCGACCAATCGGGTTCGTGGCCGGTGCGGTTGACGGTGATGACCGGCAGGCCGTTGGCGACTGCGTGGCCGCGTTGAATGGTTTGCCAGGCTCCGAATTGACGTTCCTTTTCGGCGGTCGCGTCGGTGGATTCCCAGCCGATGGCGGTGGGGTAGATGAGCATTTCGGCGCCGGCCAGAGCCATGAGGCGGGCGGCTTCGGGGTACCATTGGTCCCAGCAGACGAGTACGCCGAGCTTGCCGACGGAGGTGCTGACGGGCCGGAAGCCGAGATCGCCGGGGGTGAAGTAGAATTTTTCATAATAAGCGGGGTCGTCGGGGATGTGCATCTTGCGGTACTTGCCGGCAGTGGAGCCGTCTTTTTCAAACACGACGGAGGTGTTGTGATAGAGGCCGGGCGCGCGCTTTTCGAACAGGGAGGTGACGAGCACGACGCCGTATTCGCGGGCGGCGGCAGCAAAACGTTCGGAAATGGGGCCGGGAATGGGTTCGGCGAGATCAAACTGCGCCACATCTTCGGCTTGGCAGAAATAGACGCCTGCGTGGAGTTCCTGCAAAACGACGAGCTGCGCGCCGGCTTCGGCACAGGCGCGGATGCCGGCGAGGCTTTTTTGGATGTTGGCTTCGGTGTCGCGTGAGCAGGATTGCTGTACGATGCCGGTTTTGATGGTGGTGTGGGACGATGTTGTCATTTTGTTGGATAGAATGAAGAAACGAAAAACCGCAAAATAATAAATGCAAAATGTAAAAGTGGCTGCGCGAGAGGCGTTTTACATTTTACATTCCTCTGTTTTACATTTTACATTTCTTACTTCTTCGCCGCCTGAATGCGCCGCACAAAGCGCTGGGCTTCGCTCTCTTCCAGCGGCTGAATTTCGTAATTGGCGCCGTCGGGCATTTTGATGATTCGGTCTTTGGCCTTCATGGCGGTGAGGGCGCTCATGAAGTTTGGATTGTTGGACGTGACATTGAGAATGCCCTGTTTGAAACCGAAAAAGTAGAATTGTTCGGAAGGTGATTTGAGATAAATATAAAGCCGGTCGTCGTCGTTGGAGGGCATTTTGAACTCGATATAGCCGGTGACGACACGGTTGATGCTCTCGCCCGCGATGGAAACAAGCCCGATGTTTTGCTCGGTGCCGATGAACGACTGGTACTCCACATCCCACTTGAGTTTGAGACGACTGAAAAGGAAGGTGTAGGGATTGATGCGCTTGGGTAGGTCCAAATAGCCGGAACTGAGGCCGCCGATGGCTTCGCGGGCGTCTTTATCGTCGGGCAGGAGCTGGGTGGCGGCGCGGCGGTAGTAGTCCAGATCGGTGAGGTAAACGATGGGCGCGGCATCGAAGGTGGAAGAACGGAAATCGGTGACCATGACTTTGGCCAAGGCGTCGGGGAGGGTCATCGTGATGCCGGTCATAAGTTCGGCGCGCAGTGGGTCCACCTGATTTTTGGTAGTGGCATCCGGCTCTTCGTCGAGCATGACATCGCCGGCGGGCGGGGGTGGAAACTTGCCTTTAGCAAAGCCGGCAGCGTCCACTTTGACGTACTTGAGGGCCGAGCCGATGTTGAAGCGCCCATCGGCCTCCACGCTGCCGTCGGAGTTTTTGAACGTGAAGAGGTTGCCGCGCACCTGACTCGCAACAACGCGGGTAGAATCGCCGAAAATGAACTGGTCTTTTTCTTTGATGTATTTGAAAAAGCCGGCAGCGGGGAAGATGTCGCGATCCTTGCGGAAGGTGAGCGGCTGCATGACGGCGGGGTAAATATTGGCCGATTCTTTGCCGAGGTAGAGACCGGTGTAGAGCGGATCCCCATTTTCGTTTTTAGGTGTGGCGTAGCGAATGATGAGGTCGTTTTTGTCGGCCTCGCTGCTCACCGAGAACCATTCGGGGTAGGGCAGCTTGTCGGCGTCGAGCAGGGCGAAGCCTTCAAATTTGAGCGCTTTGGACTCTGCATTGAGCGAAATGGTACCCTTGAACTTGGTTTTGTGGTCTATATAAAAATCCTTGTCGGCGGCCACTTCGCCCGTAGCGCGGGTCACGGAGGGGCGCTCGGAGATTTTGCCCCGGCCCACGGGCTGTCCTACGATGTTTTGGAAGTGAATTTCCTGGCCTCGCGTGCCGATGTTGTACTCGTAATAGCCCTCGGCCTGATAATTGCGTTTGCCGCGTACGTTGACGGTAGCCCGGTTGATGACGTGGTTACGGTTGAGGGTATCGGCAATGATGCGGGCGTTTTCCAGAGTGCGCATTTCGCCGCCCGACTGGATGGCTACGAGGCCCGAATCGGGATACACAAAAGCATCGGCAGTGATGAGGTATTCCACGCCGCCCAATCGCAATTCGTTGGATCTGAGGTCGTAATAAGCAGTCTCGCCCTCAAAGTTGAGACCGTCCTGTTCGGGATGTACGGAGCGAAACTTGCCCTTGATGCCTTTTTCAGACTTGAAAAGGATGGTTTCTTCGTCCATGTTCCAGGTGTATTCGTTGAGCGAAGTCTGGTACTGGTTGTAAGGGAAGTCGGTCCATTCGCCGGGTGTATTAGCCTTGAACTTGCCGATTTTTTTATCAAAATCCACGTCGCTGTTCACGTTTTTGGTGCGAATGGCCACGCCCTCCACGCCGATGGTGCGGATGTCAATATTGGAGGTGTCGGCCTTGACGGAATTGGCGCCGAAGGACAGCAGTTTGGAGCGCATACCGGCCTTGTCCCACTCCAACAGGCCATTGCCCTTGAGGCCGCCCGGCGTGAGAATGAGGGTGCCGGCTACGGTGTGTTTGCCCGACTGGAAAATGGCAAAGGGCGCCGTTTCGGAACTGATGTACATGCTGTCGCGGTAGGGCCGCCAGAGGATAGACACCGAATCGCCGTGTACCTGCGGGGTTTGCACCGCCCCCGAACGCGACTCTTTCATGTCGAAGATGTCGGCTTTGGCCAGCATTTCGGAGGGTTTAAACACGATGTCTTTGGCGTTCAGTTGTGCGCCGAGGTAGCTGAGGTTGCCCTTGCCCAGCAGCCCCTGATTGCTCAGTTCTATGGCGCCGGAATAGTTGCCTTTGCCGCGGTAGGCAGGCAGTCCTTTGTCGGGGGTGTTGCTGATGAAGCCCAGCGATTGGTCTTTTTGCAAAGAAATGCTTTCGGCAAAGGGCGGGAAGATGTCGGAAGAGAGCAGTTTGCCTTTAAAAACAAGGTCTTTGGCGGCCAGCACGTCCAAATGCTGGAAACTGAAAGGCGCCAGTTCAAAATAAAATGAATCGCGGACATACACGCCCTGTTGGGTTTCGGGTCGGTCATAAAAGACGAAAGATTTGGATTTGCTCTCCAAAGAAGGGAAGAGCACGATGTTGTCGCGGCCCGATTTGTTGCCGGGTGCGTCAATGAGCAGGGCGCCGGTGAGGTACTCGATGCGCGACTGTATGCCGAAGGCGACGGGGTTGCGGTTTTTATCGAATTCGCCGGTAGGCAGGAAGATGTCGAAATAGCGCACGGAGTCTAAATGGACGAGGAATTTGTTGTAATCGAAGCGGAATTTCTTGCCTTCCAGCACCGTAAATCCGGCGAAAAGCCGCCCGTTGAAGTCCATGTTGCGGTCGGCGCGGAGGGTTATCTCGCTGCTGTCGGGTTTGAGGGCCACTTTTTGGCGGGTGCTGAACTCAATGTTGTCAATGCCGCGCAGGGTCATGGCGCCGTTGCGCATGTTGAGGGCCGCGTTGGGGCCGGCGTCGTATTTAGACTGTATTTTGAGGAGGTCGTAGTCGGTTTTGCCGGCGTCGGAGTTGACGTAGTGGAGCACCTTGTTTTTGATTTCGACGCGGTTGTCTTCGCTGTCGTAGTTGATAAAGCCCTGAGCCGCAAGGTCGTAGTAGAGCGTTCTGACGTTGTCGGTGGTGAATTTGGGGTCAATGCTCTGTGCCAGTTTTTCGGCATTCACGGTGGAACTGCCCTCTTTTTCGGCCACCATTTTCATAACCACCAAAGGGTTGCGGGAAGCGATGCTCTGAATTTTTTGATAATCGGACTGTTTGAAGTAATGCGCCGACTCGAAGGAAACCTCCTTTTTGAACGTATTGGCAATATTCCGCTCGCCGAAATAGATGGAGTCGCGCTCAAAATAGGCATTGATGCGGTCCACGTCTATGTTCATGTTGTGGTGCGAACTGAAGAAGGGGTTGCGGTCGCTGCCCCGGTCTCCGCGCGAGAGCTGAAGTTGCTTTTGGGGGATGTTGTAGCGGACATTGACGGAGGGGTGATAGATGGAGTCCTTGCCCATGTACACGGAGGACTGCACGCGCTCGCCGGTGATTTGCTCTTCGCGTTTGATGATAAAAAGCTCGGCCAGGCCCCGGTAGAGCAACTGGTCGTTGTCGTTTGAAAACTGAAGGAGGGCGGGCTTGCTGCGCGAACCGAAACCATACACGGTGGCGCCGTACATTCTGAAACCACCTGCGTAAGAAAGGCCCTTGCCGAGTTTGCCTTGCAGGGTCACGGGCTGCGATGACTCGAAACGCGGGTAAGACCCCACGGTGACGTCGTCGCCGGCGATGAGCTTGTCGCTGAATTTGCCTTCAACGGCTTGATTGCCAAAAAACTGCGGGTAGAAAAATTTTACTTTTTCCACCTCATACACGCCTTTGTTGACCTCCATTTCATAATCGTCCAACTCTACATACACGTCTTTGCCCAAGCCCCGGCGTTCCCAGGTCACTTTGCCGCCTTTGCCCTTCCACTGGTTTTTGAGTGGGAATAACACGCCGGAGGTTTTGAAAATGAAGAGCGAGTCGTCGCGTCGGGCGGCCAGCAGATCGGTGGTTTCAAAAACGACGGAGGGCGTCTGGTTGTCGTACCGGAAGCGGTAGGCATCGGTGAGGGCCGTCCAAGAGGTGCCGAGTTCGGAATCGCGCAGTGCCCGGCGCTCGAAGAAGGGCGGCAGGAAGTCTAAAAAGGCCAGGATGTCGTTTACGCGGCGCTCCGGCTCGGCCAGCATGGCGTCCATGATGCGGTGCATATCGCGGAAACGCATCTCCGGGTTGTCGGATTTTTTGACAGACAGGAGGGCTTTGAGGTAGGCGTTGTAATGCGGGGATGCGCCGAGCCGCAGGCCGATCATGGTGTTGGAACTGCGCAGAATTTGCTGAAATTCCTCATCGGGGAAAGCGCCGCCGGAGAAGGCTTTTTCAAATTCTTTGTACGTTGCCTCCAGCGCGGTTTGTTTGCCCTCGGTCATGAAGTTTTTCATCTGGTTGAGGTATTCCCCCTGGTTGTCGGAGAAGCGCTCCAAACGCTGCGCCTGAACGGCGATGGGAAGACTGCACAGCAGTGCAAATGCGAAAATGTAGAAAATGCGATTCATGCGATGTTGTTGTTTTTTGGCCGGCATGTAGAAACATTGCATGCAACCTCTCTGTAAATGTAGCAGTAGAGGGGCGCTTTTTGTAATTGATTTACACATAGTTAGGGGGCAATGATAGGTGCCTATACTGGTTGATGAAATATTACGTCTGGCAAAAAGTCGAAATCGCGGACGTTATAGGTATATAGTGGTATTTGGTAAACTATGGCAGTTGCTCCAATGATGGCATCCGGTATTTGCAGGCCGTGACTGAGCCTGAATGTTTCGATAAATTCTATGGCCTTCGTTGATATATGCTCGTCTATTTGTATTACATCATAAAATTTGATTTTTTTCTTCATCTGTGCCAGTTCCTTTTTGTTGCCCATGCCCTGAAATAATTCCATGACAGTTACAGCAGACAATAGGATTTCGTTGAGTCCGATTTTTCCCAACTGGTCAATAGTATTTTGTCGGCCATTGAAGGCGCTGATGAAAATATTAGTATCGCAGAGTACCATAGTCAAATATCCCAGTTGCGTTTCCATGAAGTTGAACGAACCTGTTCCAGCGTCCGCGGAGAGCTTTGCCAAATACCAAAAAGCGCTCTCGGTTCCAATTTTTTATTCCCCTTAGTGATGACGGGTTGTCGCGTTGGCGAGGTCTCTTTTATGTTTATATTTCTAATATTCATAGACTTGAGCAGTTGGAGTACTTGCTCAACCTCCTGTGTGCCGGAAGTTTCAATCGTGATGGTCATGCGAATTATTTTTTATGCAAAGTACGCATATTTAGATGGATTTTCAAAATACGCTGTCGGGTGTCGCTCCTATTGTTAGTGTGCTCCTTGCCGAACGTCCAACCAATAACGTAAAGCAGCTCTGTAAAGTGCCTCGCTACTGCTCCCGACCTTGCAGCGCCATGCACACCCAGTCGCCCTGCTGCATCCGGCTTATCGGGTGCAAGCCTTGCGCGGCGGCAGACTCGGTGATGACCGGCACATCCTGCTCCAGAATGCCCGACAAGAGCAGCGTGCCCCCGGCCCGGAGGCGTTCGGCCATTGGGCGCATGGTCTCCAACAACACATTGCGGTTGATGTTGGCCAAGATGATGTCATAAGTATCGTGAGGCACAGCTTCGAGGGTGCCGCAGTAGGCGCGTATCTGGGGCGTGCCGTTGAGGGCGGCATTGTGCAGGGTATTGGCGTAAGATTCGTCTTCGATGTCCACCGCGTCGGTGAGGGCAGCGCCGAGCCGGGCCGCCAGAATAGCGAGGATGCCCGTGCCGCAGCCGTAGTCGAACACTTTGGCGCCGGCGAAATGCAGGTGGCGCATTTGGCGCATCATCATCTCGGTAGTGGCGTGGTGCCCGGTTCCGAAAGCCATGCGCGGCTGTATGACGAGTTCGTGCTGCACGCCCTCTATCGGCTGGTGGAACTCGGCGCGCACGGCGCAAAAATCATCCACAATGACGGGCTGGAAATTGCTTTCCCACACTTCGTTCCAGTTTTGGTCGGGCAGCAGTTCTTTGCTCCAACTCAGCTCAAACCGACTTTGCAAGTCGTTGATATCGGCATCCAACTGCTCACCGGCGAGTTCGGCGGGCACATAAGCCAGCAGGCCGTCTTCGGTTTCTTCAAAGACTTCAAAAGGCAGTTCGCCCAAAAATGCGAGGAGGATGTCTTGCCACTCGGGCGCTGTGTTGAATTGGTATTGGAAGTATGGCATGGTCATTTTTTGATTTCGGATTTCGGATTTCAGGTTGGAACGGGTTGATTTCGGATTTTCTGGTTTCGGGTGGGAACGGCTGCTGGCTGTTGGCTGCTGGCTGTTGGCTACTGGCTGTTGGCTGCTGGCTGCAAGCTGCTGGCCTCAAGCTGCGTTTTCCTCGCATTCGCGGGATTTCGCGTGATTCGCGTTAAAGATTTTGGCGTTCCGGCAGGAACAGGCGGGTTTCGGGTTCAAGGTTTCGGGTTGCTTACCCCTCACCCCCTCACACACTCACCCCTCACACACTCACTTCTCACTTCTCACACACTCACTTCTCACACACTCACCCCTCACTTCTGGAAACTGCCCACCGCCTACTGGTTTCCCCGCGCTTAGCACCGCTTACCGCACACTGCCCACCGCCTACTGGTTTCCTCGCGCTTAGTACCGCTTACCGCCCACTGCCCACCGCCTACTGGTTTCCCTCGCGCTTAGCACCGCCCACCGCCCACCGCCTACTGGATCTCACTCCGACTCCGGCGCCAACTGCACTGCCAGGCCGTCCATTTCCGGCGTGATGCGAAGTTGACAGCCGAGGCGGGAATTGTTTTTTACAAAAAAAGCCTGATCCAACTGAGCCTCCTCGTCGCCGGACATCTCCGGCAGTTCGTGGTCTGTCAGCACATACACATGACAGGAAGCGCACAAGGCCATGCCGCCGCAGGTGCCTTTTACGGGGAGTTCGTGCGCCTTGCACACCTCCATGAGGTTCATGTTCATATCGGTAGGCGCTTCATAAACATTGGTTGCGCCTTCTCGGTCGGTGATGGTGATGGAAATAATACTTGAATCCACAGTTCTGATATTCAGTGAGATGTCTAAGAAAATGTCGCGCAAAAATGCCGCTTCTTTTGCCTGGCTATTGTGACCCGGCGCACAGAAGGGGATGTCAAAAGTTTGCTGAAAGACCGCAAACTTACAAAGTTTTGAGATACTCGATGAGTGCGGCGCGGTCGTCGGCGCTGAGCGCATCTCCGAAAGTGTGGCCTCCGTTGCCATAGCCGGGTAGCGTGGTATCGTAAGTCCAGCCTTTCTTTTGGGCGCGGGTAGGCACGGTGTATTTCCAACCCACTTTTTCGAGGTCGTAATCCCGGCTGTCGCCGCTGCGCTGCCAGCGAACGGGGCGCGAAGGGCTGTGCAGCAAGGCTTCGAGCGTAGGCACCGAGCCGTTGTGCAGGTAAGGCGCGGTGGCCCAGATTCCGTCCAAAGGCGGCGCAACGTAGCCCGGCAGCGGTTCGAACCAGGAGCGCGGCTCGCTTTGGGCAAACCAGCCGGAATTGTACCATGCCGTGATGCCCGACTGATGGATGTACTGCACATACACGGGGTCGGTTTTGATCACCTCTAAGGCCACCACTTTGTTGGGGTACGATGGCTGCGCGCCATAAGCGCCGTGACATTTGGCGCATTTGTCTTCAAAAATGAGTTGGCCGCGTGCCGCTTTTTGCTCATTTATTTTTTCAGGGAATGCCGGCGGTTCCAGCGTATGCAGCCAGGCCAGCACGTCTTTGAACCCCGCAATGGCCTGTCGGGCGGCGGTGCTGTCGGGGATGCCCAGCACAGAAGCCTGGAAGATGAGTTTGGAAAAGTCGCCCCGCCCGATGCCGTCGTAATACAGGGCGTTTTTCTTTTTCACATTCCACAGCGGCGGCACATCGGTGGCCACCGGAAACGGCGAGATGGCAAACTGCGGCGTCTCGCGGAAACTCAGATCATCGGGATTTCGGTGCATCATGCAGGCTTCGGCGAGGCGGAAAGCCGGGTTGGCGCCGGGCTGTCCGGTGCGAATGTGCGGGGCCATTTTTTTGAAATAACGGCCAAAATCCTCAAACGCCTCCCACTCTGCCGAGCGCTTGCCGTACTTGATCCGGACGGCCATCGATGTCGCATTCGCCATGGGTTTGAAACTGCGCCGGTAGTCGGAAAAACTATTGCCGAGACCCGGCACGAGCCTGCCGTTGAGCGCGCCGGCGTGGCAGGTGAAGCAATTGCCGTTCATCACCGGTACGCCGTTGGCGGCTTCAAACACATTCATCAGGTAGGGCGCGTGGGCATTGGGGCCGCTGCGTTGCCAGAGGGTGTCGCGTACGGTGCGGGTGAAGCGTTTTTCCACCATGCTCCAGGGTACGCCGGTGCCGAGGTAGTTGCCGTACAGCAGAAAACGCAGTCCGGCCTCCGGATTGCCGCTCAGGTCTTGCGGCGTGGCGGGCACTTCGAGGGTTTTCCAGTCAGGGCGGGTGGTCAGGGCCGGCAGCGGGGTGTCGTGTTGCACGGCGCAGGCGTACAGCAAAAAGAGGACGGCGGCAGTGAGGAGTTTTTTCATGGTAATGGTTGAGGAAAATAAGGATGCGGGTAGAACCCGCCGGATAGTCCGCACGAGGTATGAACCTCGCGCGGGCAGCGATGATCGTAACAATTGAGCTTGGATTGGGTTGAGAGGCGAGCGTTTTCAGGTGACAAACTGAGCGTCAAGAGTTAGCGAGGCGGGAAGGTGTCGCATGAAAACGGGGGGAGATTTAATTCTCAAATTTGCTTCTTTCAGCGTCGAAGACAGGCCGTAACTTCGGGTACGCCCTGACTTGTGAGGCAAAATCCGAAATCCGCCCGTTCCTGCCGGAACGCAAAAATCTTTAACGCGAATTTTAGCGAAGGGCACGAATTTCCGCGAACGAGAGGGGCATAACGATCACAAGAATCTGCGTCTTTCAGCGTCAGAAATCTACGCCTCTTTTTCAGGCATGATTCACAGGATGGCTCTACGGACCAATCGGCCATAAAAACAACGAAATACCCTTCCATCTTCCCCAACTTTTCGCACCTTTGCACGAAAACCAACGGCATGTCGGAAACGGCCCAAAATCCACTCAACACCTTCATCATCTACGCCCGCGAGGACAAAGACGCGCTGCTGGAGTTGAAAAAGCAGCTCATCCCCTTGGAGCGCAGCCGGCAGATTGCCCTGTGGTACGACGGGGAGATCGTGCCGGGCGAGGTAAAGGAGGTTTGCCTTTCCTGGCCTAACTATGAGCAACCGCTCGCGCGAGATTCCATCTCGTGCGGCCTTATTATGCGGGTTCCACCTAAGTTTACCACGCAGGGCGTGGCGTATAAAAAACTCGTTCAACTCCCAAATTTATCGCACCTTTGCGCCCGCTCACTCATCAAAACAATTCGGCGCCCAAGGGCGTACTCGATACAAACTCGACCAACTATGACGATTGCTTCACCACAGAACACCCCGCTCGCGCCGAGATTCCATTCACTAAGCCTGAAACCGTGTGGCGGCGAACTTTTCAACATAATATGCCATTTTGTTTGTATTCATTATATCAACTTCAGCCTATGTTCAGCGCACACAGCACCTCAAGCGGACACATGAGTAACCTTCAATTGGAATTGCTCAAACTTTATGCCACCAACATCCCGGAACAGCAGTTGCTGGACATTAAACAACTGCTCGCTGCTTATTTCGCCGAGTTGATTGACAGGGATATGTCTGCGCTTTGGGAAGAAAAAGAATGGGATGAGAGGACGATTGAAATCTGGAAAAACGAGCATTTGCGTACCTCATACAAGTAAGCGTTCGTATGCGAATAGTATTAGATATCAACGTATTACTGATCTCCCTCCCGGTTCGTTCTCCATACCGCCCAATATTTGATGCCGTCAGGCTGGGTGATTTGACTCTTTTGATTACGAACGACATACTCATGGAGTACGAGGAAAAGATAGCCGAAAAGACCCGACCGGAAATTGCACAAAATGTCGTCCGTCTGCTTCTGAACCTCCCCAATGTTGAAAAAATAGATGCATGGTATCGCTGGAATCTGATAGGTGCGGATGCTGACGACAATAAATACACCGACTGTGCTATTGCCGCCAATGCCAAATACATCGTTTCGGACGATGCTCATTTTCGAGTATTAAAGCGCCTTTCTTTCCCGAAGATAGATTTGCTTACCTCTGATGAATTGCTGGAAATAGTAAGAAATGAACTCCCCCCGCGCTCGCGTTGAGATTCCATCTTCATGTTTCCCGCCCCGCTCGCGCGAGATTCCATCTCGTGCGGCCTATTATGCGGGTTCCACCTAAGTTTACCACGCAGGGCGTGGCGTATAAAAAACTCGTTCAACTCCCAAATTTATCGCACCTTTGCGCCCGCTCACTCATCAAAACAATTCGGCGCTTCAGGGCGTACTCCGATACAAACTCGACCAACTATGACGATTGCTTCACCACAGAACACCTTCCGCTCCATTCCCGGCGACCCGTTTCAGGTGCTGGAACACACGCTCTCCAACGGCCTCCGCATCTTTATGAGCGTCAATCCCTTTGAGCCGCGCATCTTCACCAACATCGCCGTGCGCGCCGGTTCCAAACAAGACCCCGCCGATACCACCGGCCTGGCGCACTACATGGAGCACATGTTGTTCAAAGGCAGCAGTCGCATCGGCGCTTTGGACTGGGAAAAGGAAGAGCAACTCCTTCAGCGCATTTCCGACCTTTACGAACAACATCGCGCCGCCGAAACAGAGGAAGAACGCCTCGCCATCTATGCCGAAATAGACCGCGTGTCGAACGAAGCGGCCCCCCTGGCTGCCGCCAATGAATACGACAAACTCTCCGGAGCCATCGGCGCCAACCACACCAATGCCTACACCTGGTTAGACCAGACCGTATATGTCAACGAAATACCCTGCAACGAGTTGGAACGCTGGATGCGCCTCGAATCGGAGCGCTTCCGCATGATGGCCCTGCGCCTGTTTCACACCGAATTGGAGACTGTTTACGAGGAGTTCAACATCAGTCAGGACCGCGATTTCCGCAAGGTGGGACACGCGCTTCGGGCGGCGATCTACCCCACTCACCCCTATGGCACCCAAACCACGCTGGGCAGTCCCGAACACCTCCGGAGGCCTTCGCAGGTCAACATACAGCGCTACTTCCACACCTATTATGTGCCCAACAACATGGCCATTTTGCTGTCCGGCGATTTCGATCCGGCAGAGGTAGTGGAATTGGCCGAGCGCTATTTCGGCAACTACGAAGCGCGCCCCGTACCGCCTTTTACTTTTGAAGAACAACCGCCCATCACGGCGCCCATTCGCCGCGAGGTGTTCGGGCAGGAAGGGCCGTACCTCCAGATGGCCTGGCGCTTTGGTCCCGCTGCATCGGAGGAACAGGTGATGCTCTCCATGGTACGCCGGATTTTGTACAATGACCAGGCCGGCCTGCTCGATACGCAACTCAATCAGACCCAGATGGTGCTGGAATCGGAGGCCTGGAGCTGGCCCAACGCCGACTACACCGCCTTTGGGCTGTACGCCAAACCCCGCGAAGGGCAAACGCTGGAGGAGGCCGAACAACTGCTGTTGCAGCAATTGGAGTGCCTGCGCGGAGGCGAGTTCGACGACCGACTGCCGGAAGCGGTGGTAAAAGATGCCAAGTTGGAAGAGTGGCGCTCGTTGGAATCGAACAGCGACCGCATTACCCGCATGACGTATGCCTTCATCAACGGCCTGCCCTGGGAACAAATGACCCGCCGCATAGAGATCATGCAGCGCTTGACCAAAGAAGACATTGTGGCTTTCGCCAACCGGCACCTGCGCCCCGACAACTATGTGGTGGTGTACAAGCGGCAGGGCGAAGACAAGGGCGTCATCAAAGTGGAGAAACCGCCCATTACCTCGGTGACGCTCAATCGCGAGGGGGTATCGGATTTTGCCCGCGAGTTTTTGGAAACGGCTACAGAGCCGATTCAGCCCGTTTTCGACGATTTTGAAGCCGGCATCCAATCCTACCCGCTGAGCAACGGCCTGCCTTTCGACTACGTTTACAATCCTACCAACCCGCTGTTCCGCCTCGACTATATTTTTGAAATGGGCAAAAGCAGCGACCCCGCCTTTGCAGTGGCCATGAGTTATCTGCCCTACCTCGGCACTTCCCGGAAAACGGGCACCCAGATCAAGCAGGAACTGTTCCGGCTGGGGCTTTCCTTTGCCGCCACCTGCAACGACGAACGCGCCTACATTACGCTCGAAGGATTGGAGGAATCGTTGGAGGAAGGACTGCAATTGCTGGAAGAACTGCTGGCCGGCGTGCAAAACGACGATCCGGCCCTGCGCAACATCATCTCCGACACCCTGCTCAAACGCGACAACGCCAAAAAGGACCGCAACGTCATCCTCCGCGACGCCATGAGCGCCTATGCCCGCTACGGTGCTCAATCGCCTTTTACTTATCGCCTTTCGGAGCGGGAACTGCGCGCCCTGCAACCCGAGGAACTCACCGGGCAGATCAGCGCGCTGTGCGGCCTCGATCACCGCATTTACTACTATGGCACCAAAGATCACAACGAGGTGGCGCGCCTGTTGGAGAAGTACCACGTTCCCAACAACTCGCCCAAGCCCGTACCTACCTTGCGCACTTTCAACGAATTAGATACCCCGCAAAATCAGGTCTTGTTTGTGGACTTTCCCATCGTGCAGGCCGACGTGTTGTTGGTGTCGAAAGGTACGCCCGCGTTCAGTCGCGACGAACACCTCTACCGCGACTGGTACAACGAGTACTTCGGCTACGGGCTTTCTTCCATCGTTTTTCAGGAAATCCGCGAGGCCAAAGCCCTGGCCTATTCCACCTACGCCATGTACAGCTCGCCGGCCCGAAGCAACCGCGCCCACTACCTCCGTGCTTATGTGGGCACGCAGCCCGACAAGCTCTCCGACGCGCTCCCGGCCTTGCTCAGCATCATAGAAGACATGCCGGTAGCCGAGGCGCAAATGGAACACGCACGGCACTCCATCCTCAAACGCATCGCTTCGGAGCGCACCCTGCCCTCCATGTTGTACTGGACGGCCCGCGCCTGGCAAGACATCGGCATCAGCACCGATTTTCGCCGCGAAATTTATGATCATCTCCAAACCTGCAGCATCCAGGACCTCCAGGCATTTCAGCAGCAATACGTCAAAGGTCGCGCATTTACCTTCCTCGTTCTGGGCAGCCGCGACCGCGTGGACATGGATTATTTAGCCTCGTTCGGCCCGGTGAAGGAGTTGGGCATGGAGGAGATATTTGGGTATTAAAACTTTGGTAATGAGTTGGTTTGAAAAGCTGACCGGATTTTCAGAATACTCGCCGGAGCAAGTGAGGACAAATTTTGAAATTGAACTTTGGATACAAAACAAAAAAGTATTCTATGAAAATTGTACACATTTTGGTCGTATTGCTTTTGGTCGTGTTGGGAACAGCCTGCCAAACGAAAAAAGATAGGGTAGAGAAGTTTGTCGCTCAATTCAATGCAGCCACTACTAAGTATTTCCCTGAAACGCAGTTGCTCAGAGGTGTTTCGGCTAAGCTGAAGTCCGAAAATGAAGTTGAAATATTTATTGATGTTATAGTGGACACAGGGTCCGTAGCCGCTACTTTGATGAATAATTATCTTCCAACAGTTATGGAGTTGATAGTTACCGATATTAGCGAGGCGCGGAATTTCATTAAAGAGGGCGTTGTCATGAAAGGCTATGTCAGAAACCAAAAAGACAAGACCATTCTCAAAGAAATGACCATCAATCAGGGCAACTACCAAGACTTCATGGCGAAAAACAAGCTTGGCGGACCCGGTGACAAGGCAATGTCTTCCAAAGAAAAAGACTTACAGTTGATGCTAACCAGGATCAATCAGCAGTTTCCGGTCGTGGATAAAGAAAGTGATTTGGTTATTAACAATGTTACACTGGAAAATGGCAATACGTTGGTGTATCACTGTATAGTGGGCGAGCTGTACATAGATGTTTACAGTATGCCCAACGCAGAACAGATATTCAAAGAGTCTATTCTGGAAACTCCAATGATTAAAGATGGTTTCAAGCTGGTGGAACCTTCGGGCATTACAGGAATAACTTACCTTTATGCCGATGCCAGTGGCAAGGAACTTCTAAAAATACACTTTACTGCAAAGGAAATCAAAGAGTTGTGAGGTCAGAGGTTGCTGCTCTGCACGAGCATCTAAAGATATGGGGTTCAGCGCGAGAAGTGGTTGCATTGGCAGTAGAGTTTGAGTGAAGAATATTTGTTTTTCACCACCGGAACCCTCTGGCCTTGCCTATTGTTCCAATGTCCTTATATAATGAAGCGGCGCGCGCCGAAATCGAACAAACGCATGTTACTGGAGCCGAAAGACCTTTTTGAAAGGCTGGAATTTGACAAAGTATTGGAGTTGCTCACACAACTCTGCCTCGGCGAATTGGGCCGTGAAGTGACCGCCGCCATCCGGCCCGAAACCGACCTGGCAGCCATAGAACAGAAGTTGGAAGAAGTGAGCGAATTTCGCCGCACCATAGACCGCAGCGACCCATTCCCCATCACTGCCTACTTTGATATAGCGCCCGACCTGCGCATGCTCGACATTGAAGACTATGTGCTCAGCGAGGAAGCCTTCCGCCGCGTCAACATCGTGCTGCTGTTTACCCGCGATATTTTCCGCTTTTTCAACCCCGAACGCCGCCTCCTCTACCCGGCTCTGTACGAAATTGTACGCCCCATCCCTTTTGATGATGGCCTCATCAAAGCCATCGAAAAAGTGATTGACGAAGACGGCAATATCCGCCCCGATGCCTCGCCCGAACTCATGCGCATTCGCAAAAACATCCTTTCAAAACAGGGCGAACTCGACCGAGTATTCCGCCGCATCATTCAGGAAGCCCGCAACAACGGCTGGCTGAGCGACAACGTGGAAAGCGTGCGCAACGGTCGCCGAGTACTCAGCGTACCTTCCGAACACAAGCGCAAAATCAGGGGCATCATCCACGACGAATCTGCTACCGGCCGAACCGCCTTCATCGAACCGGAGCCCATCATCGAAATCAACAACGATATCTTCGACCTCGAATCGGAGGAACGCCGCGAGATATACCGCATTCTCAAGGAATTGAGCGCCACGCTGCGGCCTTATTCGCCCCAAATGAGAGACTACCTCCACCTGCTCGTGCGCTTCGATGTGTTGCAGGCCAAAGCCCGGTTGGCGGTGCAGATGCACGGTCTCAAGCCCAGGGTAGCAGACAAAGCACAGTTGGGGTTCATTAAGAGCTATCACCCGCTTTTGTTGGTGAAAAACAAGCAGTTGAATCGAAAAACAGTGCCCTTTACCCTGCATTTGCACCACGAAAATCGCCTGCTTTTGCTCAGTGGCCCCAATGCTGGCGGGAAATCTATCACCATGAAATCGGTGGGATTGATGCAACTCATGGTGCAGTGCGGCCTCTTGGTGCCGGCGGCTACAGAGTCGGAATTCGGCATTTTTCATAAATTCTTTGCCGACATCGGCGACCAGCAGTCCATTGAGGACGACCTGAGTACCTACAGTTCCCGGTTGGCCAATATGCGGGTGTTTTTGGAAAACGCAGACCGGCGTACCCTTGTACTCATTGACGAGTTTGGTTCCGGTACCGACCCCAAAATCGGCGGCGCCATAGCCGAGGCCATCCTCCGCGAACTGAATCACCGGAAAGTGGCCGGCGTAATCACCACGCACTATTCCAACCTCAAGATTTTTGCTTTTAAAACCAAAGGCTTGGTCAACGGCTCCATGACCTTCGACAAAGACAGCCTGTCGCCAACTTACGAGCTGAAAATAGGTCGTCCGGGTAGTTCTTATGCTTTTGAAATTGCCCAAAAGAGCGGCCTCGATGCCAAAGTGCTGGAGTACGCGCGCCGCAGGGTAGGGGAGCAGGAAGGCGCGGTGGATCAGTTGCTGATAGACCTGCAGCGCGAAAAGCAGGAATTGGAGGAGCAAATTACCCAATTGGCGCTCAAAGAACAGAAGGCAGACAAGCTCATCAAGTCGTATGAGCAAATGTACCGCGATCTGGAATTCCGCAAAAAGCGCCTCAAATTGGAAACTAAGGAACAGGAACTGCAACAAACGGCGCAGGGCAACCGGGCCGTAGAGCACCTGATTCGTGAAATACGCGAAGAGAAAAACTTAGAGAAGGCCCGCGAAATGGCGCAGAAATTGCGCGAAGAAAGGCAAAAATTGGCCCAACAGGTAACGGTGCTGCAAGAGGAAGTGTATCAGCAACCCGAAATTAAAAAGTCTCCCATCCGTAAGGGCGATTTTGTGCGCCTCCGCACGGGCAGCGCCATCGGCAGGGTAGAACAGGTGAGCAAACAAAAGGCTGTCGTTCTTATGGGCGATATGCGCCTCACGATCAAGCTCTTAGATTTGCAACACTCCAACGAACACTTGGAGATCAACTCCAGAGCCAGCGTACAGACCGACACCATTGACCAATCGGCGGGCTTCCAGTCCAAGATAGACATTCGCGGTATGCGGATGGACGAGGCCATGCGCGTAGTGGAAGCATTTGTAGATCAGGCCATTATGATCGGCGCCAACAACCTCCGCATCCTGCACGGCAAAGGCGACGGCACCCTGCGCAAGGCCGTGCGTATGAAGCTCCGCGAGTACCATTTCCCGATGGACATCAAGCACCCCGAATCATCGGAGGGCGGCGACGGGGTTACCTTGGTTACGCTGGCGTAAGTTTCCAATTTTTGCCATGCTTTATACCTCGCACCGTCAGGTGCGAAGCCGCTTTTGTCATACCTGGCGCTGCCATGGCGCGGGTGCTGAAGGCTATGCTCAAAACTTCGCGGCGCAAGGTATATACGACTCAGCGCTTGTTCTGTGCGGGGCAGGCATTGCCATATCTATGCTGAATATCGTTATTTTCAATAATTTCTGAAAGTTTGATGAATTTTTAAAAAATTAACAATTAACATTAGTGATTGATTTTCAATATTTTAATAAATTAAATAGATGTATGTACATCTTTTTTTGAAAAAAAATAGAAAAAAAATTAGGCATTTTGTTGAAGTGTGTTGTATCTTTGTTTCAACAATAAGGCGATTGAGCGCTATCATTCTTCAACAAAAATCTTACAGCCATGTCTCAAGTTGAATTTTATACCCGATTTGACCAATTGACAGCACTTTTGCAGGCTTTTGCATACAACCTGACCAAAAATCAGGAAGATGCTAAAGATTTGTATCAGGAAACGGCTTTCCGTGCATTGACCAACCGGGATAAGTTCCATCCCGGCACCAATTTCAAGGCCTGGTCGTTCACGATCATGAAGAATATCTTCATCAACAATTATCGCAAGAAGGTGAAGGCCAATACCATCATGGACAGCACAGACAACCTGTACTACCTCAATTCCGGCAGCGTGTCTATTTCCAATGGCGCGGAAGCCAACATCCTGATGGAGGAGTTGACAGAGATGATTGCCCGTTTGGACGACAGCATACGCATTCCCTTCCTGATGCACTATCAGGGGTTCAAATATCAGGAAATTGCAGATGAGTTGAATTTGCCGCTGGGTACGGTCAAAAGCCGTATCTTCTTTGCTCGCAAAGAGTTGAAAGAGATGATCGGCGCCAACTATACCAGCATTCCCGATCTGATGGATATGGATTAATACTGCATTCGGAGCAAGGAGCGAACCATGAAATACTGATTCGCTCCTTGCTTATGATTTGCAGCAACGAGAAATAGATTTCGACAAATAGTGATGATTTTCACTAAAGGCCGTTCATTCCAGGAGCGGCCTTTATTTTTTCCTTGATGGATTGGATGAGTACCGGGGATGGTTTTCGTCTGTGTATTCTTGTCTTTATAAATTCTCTAAAGGATTGCTCTCTGCTAAGTATTTGGAGGTATGCGGGGTTGGCTTGTATTTGCCGGAGCAATTCGGACTCTTCCGCTTCACTCAGTCCGTTGTCGAGGAAAAGATTGATTTTCCCGATGAGTGCTTGCAATGTTGGATCGTGCATAACAGTAATTTTTAGCGGTGAAAAAACGTGTTGATTTATTCTTCTGAATCTTTTGGCAGAGGTAAGAATCCCCTCTTGGCAGCATAGTCCATGAGCAGATCGCGCAACAAACCGCGCCCCCGGTGTATGCGTGTGCGTACTGTATTGAGTTTGACGCCCGTGATGGCAGAAATCTCTTCGTAGGAGAAGTCCTCCACATCGCACAACAAAATGGGAATTCGGAAAGCGTCGGGAATGGCATTGATGGCGTCCGTTACCTCGTCGCCCATCATTTTATCAAACATCTCGGTACGGAAATCGCCATAGCTCGACAAATAGGAGCTGTCGTCTTCATCCTGCACATTGGTGAAGGCATTGAAGTCGGTAGGAATGGCCGCTTTGGCTTTGCGGCGGTACTCGTTGATGTAGGAGTTTTTGGCGATGGTGAAGAGCCAGGCTTTGGCGTTGGTGCCTTGCTGGTAGTTTTCCAATGCCCTGTAAGCTCTCATGAGGGTATCCTGCATGACGTCATTAGCATCTTCTTCGTTGCGGGTAAGAGAAAAGATGAAGTTGTATAATGCATCAAAATGAGGCACTATCTCCTTGTTGAAGATACCGTCTAAATCTTTCATAGATGCCATTTCCAGCATAAAGGTAGGCTTTTTCTCTGTTCCGACAAGCGTATAGGCACAAACTATGCTGAAGAAAGGAAGGTTCCCGGTGATAGGATTTTTTTTTCAAGGGATTCTGCGCAGCTCAATTTTATTGGGCAGAATCGTTGACCAACTTTGAACGCGACGCAGTTTCAGGGTCATGGAAGCGGCGTTTAAAATGATTCCATGAATGAGTAAAGTTTTCATTTCATGTACATCAAATATAATGGAGCAAAAATGACTCCTGTGAAAGCCGGCGCACAAGTTATGCCGATCCGGCCAAGACAACTTATCTTTACCCCTCCATTTTTAAACCGATCAAAAACCATTACAACATGAAATTTTCCAAATTCGCCCTCATGGCCATCCTGTTTTCGCTATCCATCTGGGCAACATCCTGCGGCCACGGCCACCATCACGATCATGGCAATGCCCAACAACAGGAAGAACAACAGGTGGACCGCTCAGGCCCGGAATACACCTCGGCTTACATTTGCCCCATGCACTGCCCCGGCAGCGGCAGCGAGCAGCCCGGCAAGTGCCCCAAGTGTGAGATGGACTATATAGCCAATAAAGATCACGACCACGAGGGCCACGATCACCAGCATTGATGAAAATTCAAGCGCCTACTCCGAGCCTACGATGGCGATTTTGAAATCCCGGTAGCCGGGGCTGAGGGCGATGCGAGTGATTTGACGGATGTTGTAAAAACGCAGATCGGCCACCTGTTTCCAGTCGTCGTCAGTGCGGGGATTGTACTTATACAGGCGGCTGCCCTGCCCCATGAGCAGAGAACCGTCGGGCAGCACCGCGAAATCTTCCGAGCCTGGGAGTGTTTCAATCATGAATTCCGGCTCTGTGTTGGTTGCCATAGGTTTGCGCTTCATCAGCCGGGAGCTGCCGAAATCGCTTTTTTCCACATAAGCCAGATTGCCGTCGGGCAACATGCGGAAGCAGCGACCGGGATTGGTGCAGATGGGCGTGAGGCGGTCGTAGTCCACTTCGGCTACGGTCAGTTGGTTGGGTTGGCCCACCAAGAACAGCGCTACTTGCCTGCTGTTGAGCCATTGGTAGTAACCTATTTTGTTGATATACTTGAAGATAGGCTTGCCGTTGCTCAGGCGGTCCATCGGAAACTGCCATAGGCGTTGCACGGTGTCTCCACGTGCAATTTCCATACGTACCGCCGAGAAGTTGTAATAATCCGGCATTCGGAAAGGTGAGTACTCGCCTTCGGGGGTGTTGGTTACGCGGGTTTTGGTGAGCTTTTCCAAGTCGAAAGCATAGAGTTCGGGCTGCGATTCAGTGGGCTTTTGGCAAGACAGGTACAACTCCGTCGGGCTGAAAAAAGCCGGATGATTGTTGTAGCCGTCGGCATTAAAAGCCGTGAGGAATTTGGGTTGTACAAACTCGTAAACAGAGTCGTTCAATACCCGGACATCGAACAAATAGACGTTGGAAGGCTTGATTTGAGCCGTAGCTAAAGAAGCGGCGAGCAGAAAAAACGATAGTGTAGCGTAACGCATGGCTGTATTGTTTGGGCGTAAAATTAGGTAAACTCCTCACAAAATGAACCAGACAATCGAGAAGAATCTCTCGAAGAGCATTATTCATGTAGTATAGGGAACATGGAGGGGCTTAGAAAAATATGTTCACAGGATTATAAAGTTCAATGGATGTGATTACAATTTGTTATTAGCAAGTCGTTCTTTAAGGAACTTTACGCGGGCAAAGGAAGTTGTTTTTTTTGAAACGACATAATAATTTGCTGCTGATGCAGGTTTTTATGTTGAGCTTTTACGAGAGAGCTTTGTATTGGTACATATTCATGGGATTATAATTTGTTAGTAGTAGGTCGTATCATCTGACGGATGGTGCGACTTTTTTATTGCAGGAAAAATTGCCCCCAGATTGGATGTTTGACAAAAAAGGTTTTTCTTTGTTGCTGAAAAGCAGTGTAGGCGGTATTTGTACCACAGAAAGCCGATTTTGAACAGCCGTAACACGCGCATTTTCAATCCTGTATGAGTTTCCCTTCTGTTGATCTCCCTTGTTGACAAACTTTGAGCGACATCCGCCCGCATAGGCGAATTTACGCAAAGGATAAATATCCTGCATGGCATTACGGCATGAATATTGCTGTATGGCCATTCAGGGTAATGTACTACACTAACAAATTATTAATCCGCTATGTGTCCAAAACTACACTTGACACGCAAACAGGCGATGCTGTTTATTTTATTCTCAGCCTTGCCTGTATTCGGTGCATTACATGCCCAGATCACCGTGCAATTCAATATTACCAACCCGCCTTGTTTCGGCGTGCCTACGGGCGCCGTCACGGCGATTGCTTCAGGAGGCGTAGCTCCATACAACTACGCGTGGAGCAATGGCGCCTTCGGTCCCACGATCAGTACCTTGCCGGCGGGCACCTACACAGTGACCGTAACAGACTTTGTGGGAAATTCTAAAATCCAGAGTGCAACGGTCACTCAGCCGCCGCTTTTGGGCATCGTTTTTACCGGCGATACCTGCACCTTGCCGGCCTTTATCACGGCATCGGGCGTTGGCGGTGTGGGGCCTTATAATTATGCCTGGAACACAGGACACAACGGCCCCAGCATCGTCATCAACAGCTTGGGCAATTATTGTCTTACACTCACCGATGCCAACGGCTGCGGGGCCATCGGGTGTGTCAAAATCACGGTGCCTCCCATCAATATTTCGCTGAACAGCACCAACCTGCTTTGTCCCGGCGTGAACAACGGGCAAATTACCTCGACCGTAACAGGAGGGCAGCCGCCATACAATTATCAATGGAGCAACGGCGCGACCACTCCCAATCTCATCAATGTGGGCGCAGGAGTTTATACCCTGACCGTGACCGACGCCAGAGGCTGCACCCGAACGGCTACTTCTACCGTCACCGCGCCGCCGCCTATTGTGATCACACTCAATACCATTCGGCCTTCCTGTACGGGCTTCAACAACGGCAGCATCACTGCGAGCGCTGCCGGGGGCACCGCGCCTTATATCTACCTCTGGAACACCGGCGCTACCGGCCCGACGATTAACAACGTGGGCGCGGGTACTTACACCGTTACCGTGACGGACATCAACAACTGTCCGGCACAGCAGACCGTTACCATCACGCCGCTGTCCAACTTGATGTTGGGAGCCATCGGCACTGCGCCCAATTGCCCCGGTTTTAATACCGGCAGTGCAGTGGCCAATCCCTCGAACGGCTTACCTCCGTATAACTTCCTGTGGAGCAATGGCCAAACTACTCAGACCATCAACAACCTGGCGCCGGGCGTGTATTCCGTAACGGTGACAGATGCAGCGGGCTGTATCAGAACGGCTTCTGCAACGGTGGGAACGGCCCCGGCATTCAACATCACGGTAACGTCTACCAACGTAACCACCTGTGGCGCAGCCAACGGCACTGTGAATGTAGTAGTCACTCAGGGCGTTCCTCCGTTTACATACATCTGGAACACAGGTGCTACAACTCCCAACCTGACCAATCTGGGCGCAGGTACCTACTCTGTGACGGTTACCAGTGCAAACAACTGTGTAGCCACAGGCACTGCCACCATCACGGCGCCGCCGGCCATCGGGGCTACCATCACAGCCACGCCATTGGTATGTCAGGGTACGGCGGTAGGTATGGCTACGGTGAACGTCGTTGGCGGTACTGCGCCTTTCAGTTTTTTGTGGAGCAACGGCGCCACCATGCAAACCATCTCCGGCCTGGGCGCGGGTACTTATTCCGCTACCGTAACGGATGCGTTTCAGTGCCAGGCATTTGCGACAGCGACGATCCAATCGGCGCCGGTGCCTACTGTGAGCATCAACGCTACCCCGGTGGTATGCGGTACCAATAATACCGGCACCGCCACTGCAACAGGCGCGGGGGGCACGCCGCCATATTCATACCTGTGGAATACCGGCGCTACCACACCCACGATTGCGGGCCTGACCACGGGCACCTATGTCGTTACGTTGACCGACCTCAATGGGTGTAGAGCTACGGCCAGTACATCCATCACGGTATTTGACGACTTGGTGGCCACGATTGCAAAAACTAATGTGGACTGCTTTGGAGCAAGTACGGGAAGTGCAACGGCAACCGCGACAGGAGGCCAGGCGCCTTACGCCTTTACATGGAGCAACGGCGCTGTCGGTTCGGTGATTACCAATTTGCCGGCAGGTTTTTATACCGTTACGGTCCGAGACGTGAATGGGTGTATGACTACCGCCACCACCATTATTGGCCAACCGGCGCAGTTGAATGTCAGCTTTACCGCCAATTCTGCATTGGTTTGTGTCGGCGCCTCTACTGGCACGCTCACGGCTTCAGCCACTGGAGGTACAGCTCCTTACAGTTATCTGTGGAACACCGGAGCCACGACGCCTGCAATTGCCAATTTGCCGGCAGGCACTTATTCTGTTACCGTAACTGATCTGGAAGGATGTACGGCTACGGGGTCTTATACCTTCTTTCAGGCGCCCGTATTGGAAGTGACCATTGCCGGCTCAACCGTAGTTTGTGGTCAGGAAAATGGAGGAGCGGCCACCGTTGTAGTGAGCGGCGGCACAGGGCCTTTCACTTATTTGTGGAATACCGGCGCCAATACGGAATCCATTGCCAATCTCGGTTCGGGGGCTTATTCCGTGACGGTAACGGACGTTAATGGCTGTAGTGACACTGCTGAAATAGGTATTTTGGTAATAACCGATTTGACAATGGAAGTGACGCCCCGAAGCGTGCTGTGTTTTGGAGGAAACTCCGGCAGTGCTCTGGCAGTGGCGTCGGGCGGAACTGCGCCATATACTTATGTGTGGAGCAATGGCGTGATGGGACCTGAATTGTTGAATGCCACGGCAGGTACCTATTCCGTAACGGCTACTGAGGTCAACGGTTGTACCGTATCCAGAACCATCACCATTACACAGCCCACCCAGCTACAAGCGACGGTCACCGGTGTGAATGCACCGTGCTTTGGCGGTACCGGCAGCGTATCGGTAACGGCTGTCGGCGGCACTGCGCCATACACTTATTTGTGGAACAATGGCGCTACTACCGCGCAGGTAACCGGAATTACTGCGGGCACTTACATGGTGACGGTAACAGACGTCAACCTCTGTACGGCCACTGCACAAGTGACCATCACGCAGGCTTCTTCTCTGACTGCCAACATCAACGCCGTACAAATACTGTGCAACGGAGCCAACACAGGCTCGGCGACGGCCACCGCAACAGGTGGCACCCCTCCTTACAGCTTCTTGTGGAACAACGGCCAGACTACGCCCGCGATCAGCAACTTGGCACCGGGTATTTACAACGTGACTGTGACCGATTTGAACGGATGTGATGATATTGCCGGCGTTCAAATTACTCAACCGCCGCTACTGGCCGTGACGATCACTCAGGTGCAGGGCACTTGCCAGGGCGCTTCCAACGGCGTACTGATGGCCATCGCATCGGGCGGTACAGGCGCTTACACCTTCCTGTGGAGCGGCGGCGGCACGGGGGCTACCCGGTCCAATCTGGCTGCCGGAACCCATACTGTGACCGTGACGGATGCGAATGGTTGTACGGCTACGGCCACGGCTACCATTACTGCTTTCCCCAATCCGACTTGCTCTATTTCGCTCGTAAGTGATGTGATCTTTGGCAATGACGGCGCACTGACGGTGAGCGCTACGGGCGGTACCGCGCCATACAGTTTCCTGTGGAGCAACGGCGCTACAACGCAAACCATCACCGGCCTCAATGGTGGTGTTTACTCTGCTACGGTGACCGACGCCAATGGCTGTACCAGCACTTGTTCGTTCAACCTGATTGCTCGCAGCGGATTGGGCGACTTCGTTTGGGAAGATATTGATAAAGACGGTATTCAGGACGCCAATGAACCGGGCGTTCCCAATATCAAAGTGAGATTGAAAAATGCTGCCGGCGTCGTGATCGACAGCACATTCACAGATGCCGGCGGGCGTTATTCCTTTGTGGGCTTGGTTCCGGGCACATACTCTGTGCAGTTTGTTATTCAGTATCCTTACCTCTATACTTTATTGAACAGAGGCGGTAATGACGCCTTGGACAGCGACGCGGATTCTACCACCATGCTGGGCATGACGCCCAACGTAACGCTGGCGCCCGGAGAATTTAATCCGACGCTGGATGCGGGCATTTATGTGCGGCCACAGATTGACGACTCCGACCCATGTATCTGTCTCAATAACTCGACAACAGAGACGAACGGCCAATTTTCTGAGGTCATCACCATTTTTAGCTATCCTGGAGAGAACTGGGTGCTGTTCAACCCTATGAATCTGTATCTCACCAGCAGCCCGCCGCCGCCGGGGATTCCTATTCTTGCCACCGGGGTTATTCCTTTTGTCGAAGTTGCCCCCGGTACTTATCAGGCCGCTTTTATTTTGTTGCACGAAATGCCTTACAGCGCACGCTTTACTAATGGAGTGGACACCCTCGGCAATGGCAACGTGTGCCGTTATCCTACCATCAACTTGAGCACAGTACCCCCCAACAACCTCTGTATTGCTGAAGAACCAATCATATTCTCAGGGGTTCCAAGCGTCCCCGGCACGCTCACCTTCTTCGTCAATGGCGTACAGGTGGACTCTATCGTTCCGGGAGTGTTGCCTATTGGTACCTATGAATTTGTCGCATATTTTACGCCATCCGACCCGCGGGAGTGTGAAACAACGGTGCGCTCCATTTTTCATATTGTGAACGACTGTTTTGCCAAACTCGGCGACCGCGCCTGGCGCGACGACAACGCCAATGGCATTCAAGACCCCGGAGAGGTGGGCGTTCCCAATGTAAAAGTAGTAGTGACCGGTATGGCCGAAAGTACCCCCTACTCCGACACCACCTTCACCGATCACACGGGGATGTACATGTTCCTGTTGCCGCCGGGTGAGTACAAACTGACGTTCATGTTGCCACCTGGCAGCGACCTGGTGCCTACAGTGCAAAATGCAGGCAGCGACGACGCCATAGACAGCGACCCGGACACCGTGATGCTGATGACTGAGATCATCACCCTTGATCCGTATGAAATGGATATGACCTGGGACATCGGCTTTGTGCCGCCTTGTATTAATATTACAGCAGCGGGTAACATCGGGCCTGCCTACCAGTTCCTGTGTGGGCCGGGCAATATACCTGCGCCCCTGACGAATGTAACCCTGCCCTCCGGCGGCACGGTCACCAACCAGATAGAGTACATGTGGATGCGGACTTACACCAACTCTCCATTCGATAGCGGTTTCTGGGAGATCATGCCCAACAGCAATTCGCCCAGCTACCAGCCGGGGCCGCTGTATCAAAGCGCCTATTTTGCTCGTTGTGCGCGCCGGGTAGAGTGCGGGCCGTTTATAGAGTCCAACGTCGTGTTTGTGGAAGTAGGCACGGTATCTGTAGCCAACATCACGGGGCCGGAAGTAGTATGCCTCGGCGACCCGGCCACTTTCTCTGCTTCGGGTACAGCTCCGGGGGCGGTGATTCAATGGAGCTTTGGTCCGGGCGTATCTCCGAACACTGCTACGGGTTCGCCGGTAACGGTCAATTTCTCCTCCTTCGGCTCGTTTTTAGTCACTTTGACGGTGACGCAAAACGGCTGTACGGCCTCCAACTTCCGCTACATTACCGTCACTGATAACCCGACTTTCTGCATGGGCAATATTCAGTTGGATGCAGAGGTGACCGCCGCCAGAGAAGTTGCATTGGAATGGTCGCTCCAACAGGGAGTGCCTTACACGGGTTTCCGCGTGGAGCGCTCTGCCGACGGACGGGTATTTCAGTCTGTTGCGACAGTGAACGCTCCCTGGCATACCGGTTCAGGTATGTTGCGCTTTGCTTACGATGACGCCTCGCCGAAGTACGGGCGCAATTACTACCGCGTCATTATGATAGGAACAGACGGGCTGGAGCGGGCATCCAACGTAGCAGAGGCCATCATTTACGGCGATTCCAAGTTGGTCTTGTTGTATCCCAACCCGGTTACGGATCATGTCGTATTGGAATTGTTTGAAACCTTCAACGGCGCTGTGCAGGTGGACGTAGTAACGGCGAGCGGCATGGTGGCCAAATCAGAGATATTGCAACCCAATACTCCGCGATTGGAAATGGACTTCTCTTCGTATCCGGCAGGCGTTTACTTCCTGCGGGTTCGATATGGTGAGTTGGAGTTGAAACGATTGAAAGTGTTGAAGTTATAAAATCTAATTGGTTGGATGTCGGCTCAAATTCTCAAACGTCGGCGTCCAACCCTCTTTGTTCTCTGCCCTTCGCCCCTCTGAAAAATCTCCCTTAAAAAAACAACCGCAGCAGGTTTTGCGCCTGCCGCCAATTGGTAATTATTACCCTGATCTGTTGTATTGACAGCAGCGCGAGGTATTTGTATGAAAGTTTTTTCACTCTGTAAATCAAATCTCATGCGAACGAGTTTACACCAAACGGCCACAATGAAAATAAACCTTCGGGCTGTGTTAACGGCCATTTTTACGACAGCGAGCTTAGCTATGGCTTCGGCCCAGTTTATTCTTAGCTTTTCCGTTACGGAGCCTACTTGCTTCGGGCTTGCCACCGGGGCCGTTACCGTGACGCCCATCGGCGGTATCGGGCCGTACTCTTACCAATGGAGTACGGGCGCTGCAACTCAGACCATCTCTGATATTCCGGCGGGTACTTACGGTGTCACCGTCACCGGGGCCAACGGGGTGGTATCGCAAAACATCACCGTGGACCAGCCCACGCAGGTGCTGGCCAACATTTCGGGCGATACCTGCCGCCTGCCGGTAACATTATTTGCTGTAGGATCGGGTGGGACCGGCCCTTATACCTACACCTGGGACGGCATGATTCTCGGTCAGACGCTCACGGTGACAACGCCGGGCACTTATTGCGTTACGGTAGTTGATACAGAGTGGTGCGGCATAGTGGAATGTGTAAAAATCTCGGCAGGATCTATCAATCTAAACGTGCAGGCCACCAATCTGATTTGCCCCAATGTGAATACGGGGCAGGTACAGGCAACTGCTACGGGCGGTTTGCCGCCTTATACTTTTCAGTGGAGCAATGGTTTGCAGGGGCCGACCATCAGCAATCTAGCTGCCGGAACCTATACTGTAACGGTGACCGATACGCGGGGTTGCTCGGTGACGGCCACAGCTACCGTGACTTCGCCGCCGCCACTGATCGCTGCCATCACCCCAACGAACCCTACCTGTACCGGCCTCAACAACGGCAGCGTCACGGCTACGGCCACCGGTGGAACTCCCCCCTATACTTACCAATGGAACAACGGTGCATTAGGCCCGACGCGCAACAATCTGGGGCCGGGCACTTACACCGTGACGGTTCGGGATTTGAATAACTGTATTGTCACACAATCGGTTACGCTGGCGCCTTTGTCCAACCTGATGGTGGGCGCAGTACCGGTTCCGCCTACCTGTCCGGGAGTGAACAACGGCAGCGTGACGGCCAATCCATCGGGTGGCGTGCCGCCATACACCTACTCGTGGAGCATAGGCGGCGGCGGGCAAGTGCGCAACAACCTCGCGCCCGGCACTTACAGCGTAACGGTAACAGACGCGCTGAACTGTACGGCTATTGCTACGGCTGTTGTTCCGGCAGCGCCAGTATTCACCATTGCCATGCAGTCCACTAATGCCACTACCTGCGGAGCCAACAACGGCACGGCTTCGGTAGTAGTCACGCAGGGCGCGCCGCCGTTTACCTACCAATGGAGCAACGGCGTGACCGGCACTTCCATCATTTCCAATTTGTCGCCGGGTACTTATTCTGTAACGGTGACGGGCGTCGGCGGATGTACGGCCAATGGTTCGGTCACAATCACACAGCCTCCGCTGGTCTTTGTCAACATTACCGCTTCGCCTCGGGTGTGCGCAGGAACCTTCACCGGCTCCGCCACCGCCACCGCTACGGGCGGCACGCCTCCCTTCAATTTCGTGTGGAGTACGACGGGGACGGGTCCTGCTATTACAGGTTTGCCTGCCGGCCAATACTCGGTGACGGTAACGGATGCCAATGGTTGTCAGGCATTTGCAAGCGCCAATATCCAACAGGCTCCGAACCCGGTGGTGGGCGTAAACGCCAATCCCATTGTGTGTGGCTTGGGCAATACCGGCACGGCGACGGCTTTCGCCAATAACGGAACCCCTCCCTACAGCTTCAGTTGGAGTACCGGCGCGAACGGCCCCAATGTAAGCGGCCTCACTACCGGCACCTATACGGTGACCGCCACTGATGCCAACCAGTGCGTGGGCACGGGCAGCGTCAACATCACGGTGGTGAATGTGACGGTGAACATCACCCGGCAAGCGGTGCTGTGTTTCGGAGGCAATACTGGTAGCGCCATTGCTTCGGGCAGCGGCGGCATGCCACCTTACACTTATGCGTGGAGCAATGGCGTGCAAGGACCGGTGAATGCCAATCTGGCGGCGGGTTTTTACATGGTTACGGTTACGGATTTCAACGGCTGCTCAGCCACTCAAACTGCCATCATTTCGCAGCCGCCGGCATTGGCGGTGACCATCAACTCGAGCGCTTTGCAACTCTGCCCCGGAGCAGCGGATGCGACCCTTACGGCGCAGCCCGTCGGCGGCACGCCTGCTTATTCCTATTTGTGGAGCACCGGCGCTACTACGCAGGCCATTCCCAACCAACCTGCCGGCACATACAGCGTAACAGTGACCGATATGAATGGCTGTACGGCTACGGCATCTTTTACGATCACACAGTTACAGGCATTGCAAGTGACCATTACCGGCGCAGAAATCGTTTGTGGGGAGTCGAATGCAGGCACGGCGGGGGTCATCGTTACGGGCGGTACCGGGCCTTACACTTTCTTGTGGAATACCGGCGCCAACTCCGAAGCAGTGGGCGGCTTGGGTACGGGCGTTTACTCTGTGACCGTAACCGACCTGAATGGATGCACATCAAGCGCGGAGATCGGCATTCGTGTGGTGGATGATTTTACGGCAAGTATTACCCCGCGCGATCTGCTCTGCTTTGGCGACAATAGCGGCAGCGCCCTCATTTTAGCTGAAGGCGGCAACACGCCCTATACCTACCTGTGGAGCAACGGCACAACCGGCCCGGAGGCTGCCAATCTGAGTGCCGGAGTATATTCGGCCATTGTAACCGATGCCAACGGCTGTGTTTTGAATGTACAAACTACCATCCAACAACCGCCGCTCTTGCAGGTTTCCGCCTCAGCGGGCAATATATCCTGCGCCGGCATCAACAACGGCACGGCCATCGCCACGGCTACCGGTGGCACCGCGCCTTATGAATATTTGTGGAGCAACAATCAGGCAGGCCCCACCTTGTCGGCTCTGGCAGCGGGGACATACACGGTCACTGTTTTTGATGTAAATAATTGTACCGCTACTACCACCGTACAGATTACGCAGCCGGCATCGTTCACAGTGGCCATCAACGGAACCGGCCCTGCCTGCGCGGGTGCATCTACCGGCACAGCTACGGCTACGGCTACCGGTGGGGTGGGGCCGTATTCTTACCTTTGGAGCAACGGCATGACCGGCTCGGTACGAAACGGACTGCCTGCGGGTACTTACTCCGTCACTGCCACGGATGCCAATGGCTGCACGGCCTCGGTCTCTATCGTACTGTCTCAGCCACAGGCTATTGTGCCTGCTATTCAGGTCTTGCAACAGCCCTGTACCGGTGCGGCTACCGGCGCATTGACAGCATCCGCTACTGGCGGAACGCCCCCATACAGTTTCACCTGGAGCAATGGCGTATCGGGCGCCGGTTTGCTCAATGTTCAGGCAGGCACTTACACCGTGACCGTCACCGATTCGAGAGGCTGTACCGCTACCATCTCACAAACCCTGACCGCACTGAACAGCCCCTCTTGCAGCGTGGAAATTGCCAACTATGTAGTGCAGGGCAATGACGGCGGACTGAGCGTATTGGTCAGCGGCGGCACGGGGCCTTATAGTTTCCTCTGGAGCAACGGTTCTACCTCGGCCAACCCGGCCAACCTCGCGCCGGGCACTTATTCGGTAACGGTGACGGATGCCAACGGCTGCACCTCCACCTGTACCCGCGTGCTGCCCGGAGCTTCCGGCGTAGGCGATTTTGTGTGGCGCGACGATAATCAAAACGGCATACAAGACCCCGGCGAACCCGGCATTCCCGGCGTAACGGTGATTGTTTCCGGTACGCAGGAAAATGACCCCTACGCCGATACCACGGTGACCAATGGCAACGGCATCTATTTCTTCAATCTGCCTCCGGGCGAGTACAAACTCACTTTCATCCTGCCGGGCGGAAGCGACCTGACGCCCACTGTGGCCAACGCCGGTAATAACGACAACCGCGACAGCGATATGGACCCGGTGATGTTTATGACGCCATATTTCATAGTGCCTCCGGGGGTGGTGGATTTGAGCTGGGACGCGGGTTTTGTGCCGCCTTGCATCAATATTACCAATGCAGGTACGATAGGCCCGGCTTATCAATTCCTTTGCGGGCCGGGCAATGTGCCTGCGCCGTTTGTGAACGTAACCCTGCCTTCCGGCGGCACAGATGTGGTGCCGTTCGAGTATATGTGGATGCGCAGCTATGTCGGCGGGGCGTTCGATAACGGTTTTTGGGAGATCATGCCCAACAGCAACTCACCCTTCTATCAGTCGGGGCCGCTTTCCCGCAGCGCTTACTTTGCTCGCTGTGCCCGCCGCGATGATTGCGGGCCGTTCTTAGAATCCAATGTGGTGTTTGTAGAAGTGGGCAACATTTCTGTGGCCAACATCAACGGTCCGGAGGTCGTATGCCTGGGGCAATCGGCTACATTTACGGCTACCGGCACAGCGCCGGGCGCCTTGATTCAGTGGACCTTTGGACCTGGGGGCGTAGTGCCTGCGGTGGCTGTGGGGCCGTCGGCTACGGTCAATTTTACTTCATTCGGCACCTTTATTGTCACGCTTACCGTTACACAAAACGGCTGCACGGCTACCAACTCGCGTACCATAACCGTCACCAATAGCCCCATCTATTGCGGCAATGGCTTGGTTATCAACGCCGAAATCAACTCGGCCCGCGAGGTGCAAATCGAATGGGAACTGCCCGAAAACGAGCCGGAGCATTTGTACGTCATTGAGCGTTCGGCAGACGGCGTTGGGTATGATGTGCTGGGAGAACTCCGAAATTACCACAGAATCACCGCCGGGCAAAAGCTGTTCCGGTTTGTGGACACACGGCCCAAAGCCGGCAGAAATTACTATCGCATCAAGTATGTCTCCACTTTGGGCGATACCGGCTACTCCAATGTGGAGGAGCTCATTTTGTTGGGCGATTCCAAATTGGTGCTGCTGTATCCCAACCCGGTGAGCGGCGAGGCCATGCTGGAATTGTTTGAAACCTTCAACGGAGACGTGACTTTGGACATCATTGCGGCCAACGGTATGCAATTGCAACGCATGGTACTGCCCCGCGAGGTGAAACGGCAACCGCTTGATTTTGCAGCGTATCCGGCGGGTGTGTATTTCATCCGTTTGCGTTACGGCGATGTGGAGTTGAAGCGCCTGAAGGTGGTGAAGATGTAAGGCGTTAACATATCTATTGACGGTTTTCATGGGCTTCTGGCCAATAGCCAATAGCTGTTAGCGTGTTATTCAACAGAGTTAACACTAATTAACGAAGGCGGGTTAATCCTGAGTGGAATGTTTCGGTCTTATGCTCGAATCAAATAACTAATTGACATGAGAAAGATGAAGCAATCCATTCAGGTCGCCCTGCTGGGGATGGCATTATTGTTCAGCGCTGCATTATCAGCACAGCCCGGCCCGCCTCCCGGTAAACCCGGAGATGGCAAGCCCCGTCTGAGCGCTGCTGAACGCGCACAGAAGCATACCGACCGAATGAAGGAATCATTAGGTTTGGATGAGAAACAGTACAAACAGGTACTGGAAATCAATCAGGAACAGGCCAAAAAAGTGGAGGCCCAGCAGTTGGAAGCTCAGAAAGAGCGCGAGCGTCGCCAGGCAGCCATGAAGGAGATGGAGGCTGCACACGAAAAGCGGATGAAGGAAGTCCTCACCGAAGAGCAGTATGTGAAATACCTCGTTCAGAAGGAGCAAATGAAAGGACGGGCCAAAGCGCGCATGAATGAAAATCGCCCGCAGCGGCCCGGCCCCGGCCCGCACAAGGGGAGACAATAACCGGGAGTAGAAAAATAAAAATGCCGGCTACGCTTCGTTGTGTAGTCGGCATTTTTAGTTAGGATGGCCCCTTCTTACTTTATCACCCTCACCTTCATCCACACATCCTCGCGGGGGCGGTCGCCGGGCTGCGTAGGCGTAGCGGCGATGCGGTCGAGTACATCGAAGCCGTCAATGAGGTAGCCGAAAACGGTGTAGTCTCTGTCTAAGAACGGCGTGCCGCCCTGCGTCGTGTAGGCATTGCGTTGCTCGGAAGAGTAGCGCGTATTTTTTTGTGCCTCTAAGCGGTTGAGGGTATTTTCATCGGTGGCACGGCCCTGCACGATGTAGAACTGCGAGCCGGAAGAAGCCTTGGTCGGGTTGGCCTGATCTCCCATGCGGGCAGCCGCCAGCGCGCCTTTGATGTGTACCAGCGAGTCCACAAACTCTGCCGGAATGGTATAGCCCGGTCCGCCGCGGCCTAAGGCTGTATTGGGTGCAGCACCTTTAGATTCGGGGTCGCCGCCCTGAATCATAAAACCCTCAATGACCCTGTGAAACAACAAGTTGTCATAGTAGCCCTGTTCGGCGAGTTTGAGAAAATTATCGCGGTGCTTGGGCGTGGCGTCGGAGAGGCGAGCCAGCATGGTGCCGAAAGAAGTTTCAATTTCTACGAGGCAGCCGTCGGGCGCTTCAATGTTGATTTTTTGTTCCATCATGCGATGTTTTTTGCCGTCGGAGGCTTTGAGAATGACTGAATAAGTGCCGGAAGCGGAGTAGCGGTGTACAGGCTCGGCCTCGGTAGAGGTTTTGCCGTCGCCGAAGCTCCACTCGTAGGCGGTAGCTTTTTGAGATTTGTTTTCAAAACGAATGGAGGAAGGCGCTTTGCCGCCTCCGTCGTAAGAAAACTGCGCGATGGGCCGCGAGCAACCGGATGCCAGCGCGATGGCCGCCACTGCCGCGAAAAGCAATGTTTTAGAAGACATGTTGTTTATCATTTTCTGACCAATTTCACTTTCATTTTTACATCCTGCAAGGGGCGGTCGCCGGGTGCGGTGGGCACGGCGGCTATTTTATCGAGCACATCCAAGCCTTCTACCACCTCGCCAAAAACAGTGTAATCGCCATCTAAAAAAGGTGCGCCGCCGATTTCGCGGTACAGTTGGCGTTGTTCGGGGCTGTACCGGATGCCTTTTTGCTGCTCCAATCCATTGAGCACGTTGTCGTCAACGCGCTGACCTTGTACAATGTAAAATTGCGAGCCGGAAGAGCGTTTTTCAGGATTTTGGTCGCGGGCGGCAGCCAGCGCGCCTTTCAAATGGGGCGAGCCGATCTCTGCATCAATCTGATAGCCGGGGCCGCCCATGCCCAACATAGCGCCCGGAGCGGCATTGCGGGAGTCGGGGTCGCCGCCCTGAATCATAAAGTTGGGAATGATGCGATGGAAGAGCAAATCATCATAGTAGCCTTCTTTGGCCAATTTGACGAAGTTGTCGCGGTGCTTGGGCGTCGTGTTGTACAGCATCACTTTCATGTTGCCGTACTCGGTTTCGATGAGGGCGTAGCGATTGCCGTCGCCGCAAGACGCCAGTATGAATGCGCTGATAATGAAGAGTATGTATTTCATGGTTTTGTGATTTAATACCTAAAATTGAGAGGCTTTTATTGGGGCGCCCCCGCCACAAGTACTGTCATTCGGGCGGGCGCCGTGCCTGCCGGCAGGGGCCATCCACTGCATGGCGGCTACTTCGCAGAGCTGTTAGCTTTATCCGGCTATTGCAGTGCTAAAGCTAACAGCTCTATCCTCGACACGCCGCCATTCCGTTTCTGTCCCTGGCGCAACATTTCCCTCAGCCCGATATGTCTGTTCCATTTTCAGACTCTTGCTCTCTGATGTACCGAATGACGTGCTCTTTGAGCAACTGCTCCTGCTCCTCCAGTGGTCTTGGCGGCACCGGTTTCAGCGGTTTCCAATGCGGCCAGCCGTCGGCATCCCGACCAATGAACTCGTAGTGCCCGTCGTAGCTGAGCAGTCGGCAAACGGCAATGTGCATCAGGTCTTGTTTTTCCTCTTTGGAAAAGCTCTTTTTCCAGCGGCCCAACTCCTGCATACCAATGATGAACAACATGCCGTTGAGGTCGGGAAGTGTGTCGCGTTGAAAGGCATCCTTGACGAAGGTGCGCACACGCAGCCACTCAAATTCAAATTCCCAGCTTTCCATAGTGTGGTTCATGCGCGAGGTCAATCGTCGTTGTGGTGTTCGATGTCTTCTTCGCTGAGCAGCCCCAAAGTGACCAAGGCGCGTTCGGATGCCATCTGTTCGGCGCTTTTTTTGTTAAAATCGTCGGCAGTAGAGACCTTTTGCCCGTCCACCATAACGGCCACTTTGAAGCGGTCGCGTTTTTCAAATTTGTATCGGGCCAGCAGTTTGTAGGTCACGGTTTGGCCGTTTTTCTGGCACCATTCCAGCAGTTGGCTTTTGTAATTGTCGTCATAATGCTCCAATTCATGCACATTCACATGGTTCATAAGCATTTTTCGGATCACAAAATTTCGGGTGGCCACATAGCCTCGTTCCATGTAAATGGCGCCCACCAATGCTTCGAGGGCATTGCCGAGCATGGAACGGCTGAGGCGGGTATTGTTGTACTCGGCCAGTATCTCATCCAAACCCATTTTGTCGGCTATCAGATTGAGCGACTGGCGTTTGACGATTTTGGAGCGCATCTTGGTGAGGAAGCCCTCATCGCTGCCGGGGTATTTTTTAAACAGATATTCGGCAATAATGGTGCCTAATACGGCGTCGCCCAAAAATTCGAGCCGCTCGTTGTTGCTGTATTGCGACTTCTCGGTAGAGGATGATTTATGAGAAAAAGCCAGCTTGAAAACAGCCAGATTGGCCGGCGTATAGCCCAGCAGGGGCCTAAGCCTGGCCGCCAGCTCGCGGTCGGGAGCTAAGAAGCGATTGTAGAGGCGCAATACGAATTTCAAGTCGGCTCCGAATTAAATAGTGGTCAAAATCATCCCTCATAAGCTTTGAAAATGACGGAGGCATTGTGCCCGCCAAATCCGAAGGTATTACTCAGTGCGGCTTTTACTTCGCGGTGTTGCATCTGGTTGAAGGTAAAGTTCAGCGCAGAATCCAACCCGGGGTCATCCGTGAAGTGATTGATGGTAGGAGGCACAAATTGGTGCTGAATGGCCAGAATGCAGGCAATGGCTTCAATGGCCCCCGCCGCGCCGAGCAGGTGCCCGGTCATGGACTTGGTAGAGCTGATGTTGAGCTTGTACGCATGCTCGCCGAATACCTGCTGAATGGCTTTCACCTCGGCAATATCGCCTAAGGGCGTGGAGGTGCCATGTACGTTGATGTAGTCAATATCGTCGGGGGTCATGCCGGCGTCGGCTAATGCCATTCTCATTACGTTGGTGGCGCCCAAACCTTCGGGGTGCGGGGCCGTAATGTGGTGCGCATCGGCCGTAGCGCCTGCGCCCATCACCTCTGCATAAATGGTAGCGCCTCTGCGCAGGGCGTGCTCTAAGTCTTCGAGTACCAAGCCGCCGGCGCCTTCGCCGAGTACAAAACCGTCGCGGTCCAAATCGAAGGGGCGCGATGCGGTGAGGTAGTCGTCGTTGCGGGTAGAGAGGGCCTTCATGGCATTGAAACCGCCCATGCCGGCCTGAATGACAGCCGCTTCGGAGCCGCCGCACACAATGACGTCGTTGCGCCCTACGCGAATGGCGTCGAAGGCAGCCATGACGGCATGAGTGGAAGATGCGCAAGCCGAAACGGTGGCGTAATTGATGCCCCGGAATCCATACTTTATAGAGATATAGCCGGCGGCAATGTCGGGAATCATTTTAGGAATCATGAACGGATTGTAGCGGGGAATGAAGCCGCCCAATGCGTAATCGTGTATTTCTTTTTCCAAAGAGCCTAAACCGCCGATGCCCGAAGCCCAGATGACTCCGATGCGGTCGCGGTCGAGCTGTTCAATTTGTTCGGGGAGCTTGGCCATAGCCACGGCTTCGTCGGAGGCGGCGGTAGCATAATGGCTGAAAACGTCCATTTTGCGAGCCTCCTTGCGGTCCACAATGTCTTCGATATTGAAGTTTTTGACCTCGCAGGCAAACTTGGTTTTGAAATGGGTGGCGTCGAAATGAGTGATGAGATTGGCGCCGCTGACGCCGTTTTGCAAACCACTGAGATACGCTTCGATGCTGTTTCCGATGGGCGTAAGGGCGCCTATACCCGTAACGACAACTCGCTTCATAATAGCTGCACAAAATTTATGGCCTGCCGAACCATTGTTTCAGAACGTGTCCTATGGTAAAAACTGCTGCTGAAGCAATGAGGGCAGTGCCGCAATGATTTTGCAAAAAAGAAAATCAACTAAAAACTGACGCCCGCAAAATCAACTCTGAAAGTATGCTTTGCGGGCGCCGTGTGCCTGACTTTCCGGCTCGAAATTACTAGGCGGCGTTGGCCTCCAGATATTCGATAGCCAATCCGACCGTTTGGATGGTTTCGGCCTGATCGTCGGGAATGGAAACGTTGAATTCCTTCTCGAACTCCATGATCAGTTCTACCGTATCCAATGAATCGGCGCCCAGATCGTTGATGAAGCTCGCTTCGGGGGTTACTTCCGATTCGTCAACGCCCAACTTGTCAACGATGATTTTCGTTACTCTTTCTGCAATGTTTGACATACTCAATCTGCTTTAGGATTGTTAAAAATTTGGTGCAAAGAAAGCTAAGACCTGTATGATACGCAAAGTTTTCGCCTCTTTTTTTTCAGACAGTAACTTGGCGTGTCATTGCCGGCTCATTCCAACTCCAGTATAAGCGCGGTTTTGGCAGGCAATTCCAGTGCATTTTTTAATGAATAGGTTTTGCCGTCGGTCACGTTTTTGCCGTTGCGCGCCGTGCCGATCATCTCCGAAAAGCGCTCCAGGCCCAACTGCCTTTGCTGGTCGTTTTTGTTCAGAATGACCATTACGCGCTGTTTTTCGGTGTATCTGAAATAGACATACGCGCCGTTTTCGGGCAGGAAGTGCATGAGCTTGCCCCGATGGATGACCTCGGCCTGCCGGCGCCATTGGCCCAACTTGCGCAAATAATCCTGCGCTTCTTTTTGCTGTGCGCTCAGCCCGTCGCCGGTAATGGCGTTCACCTGATCGCCGACCCAGCCGCCGGGAAAATCGCTGCGAATGATGCCATGATCGTCTGTGCCGGGGTTTTTCATCAGTATTTCGGTGCCGTAATATATCTGTGGGATGCCGCGCATGGTGTAGGTGTAGGCCATGCCCATTTTGAACAGGTCGAAATCTTCGTTCATCTGGCTGAAAAAGCGGCTCATGTCGTGGTTGTCGGGGAAGATGACAAACTGCGAGGGATCGGCGTAAAGGAAGTCGTTGGCCAGGGTTTCGTACAGGCGCATGAGTCCCTCGTTCCAGCCGTCGCGTTCGGTGAGGCCCTTGCGCAGCGCGCCCTGTAGCGGGAAGTCCATCAGAGAGGGCAGGCAGGAAGAGTAGCCGTCGGGATTCTTTTTTCCGCCTTGCCAGTAAGCCACCCAGGCGGGGTTTTCGGTCCATTCTTCACCCACAATGTTGAGGTTGGGGTACTCGCGCATGACGGCGCAACTCCAGTCGCTCATGAAATTTTTATCGGGATACGGGTAGGTGTCCATTCGGATGCCGTTGAGAGCGGCGTATTCCACCCACCATATTGTGTTCTGAATGAGATAGGTAGCCATCAACTGGTTGCGCTGGTTGAGGTCGGGCATGGTGGGGACAAACCAGCCGTCAACAAAACGGCGGCGGTCTTCGGTGCTGACGTAAGGGTCCTGGATGACGGATTTGCGGTGGTTGGTTCCTACAAACCCGCTTTGGTAGTTGAGCCAGTCGGCGGCGGGCAGGTCGCGCATCCACCAGTGTTCCGAGCCGCAGTGGTTCACGATCATATCCATAATCATTTTCACGCCTTTGGCCTGCGCTGCAAGGCTGAGTTTGCGGTAGTCTTCATTGCTGCCGAAGCGGGGGTCCACTTTGTAAAAATCGGTGGTGGAATAGCCGTGGTATGAATACGTCTGCATGTCGTTTTCGAGCACAGGATTGACCCATATCGCAGTAAAACCCATGTCGTGAATATAGTCTAAACTCTTGAGCAGCCCGGCAATATCGCCGCCGTGCCTGCCGCCTTTGTTGCTGCGGTTGGCCTTTTCGCGCATGCCTGTCACGTTGTCGTTGGAGGGGTCGCCGTTGACGAAGCGGTCGGGCGTAATGAGGTACATCACATCGGAGGGGTTGAAGCCGGGCCGTTCGGAGGCTCCGGCATCGCGTTGGAGCAGTTCGTAAGGCTGCCGGTGCATGAGCTTACCGTCTTTTTTAAATTCGATGTTGAATTTGCCGGGTTTCACATCGTCCAGCAAGAGCAGGTCAATGAACACATAGTTGGGGTTTTCGGTGCGAACGACGCGCTCTACGCGCAGCCCCGGATAGCTGATGGAGGGATGCCATTCGGCAATTTTGGGCGCATGCACCATGAGTTGCAGAGCCGGGGTTTTCATGCCCGTCCACCAAAAAGGCGGTTCTACGCGCACCTGAGCGCTTGCGGAGGCGGCAAACATGAAAATAAGACAGATGGAAAGGAGGTACTTTTTCATAATGGAAATGGTTTGACTGCAACGTTCAGAAAAAAACGGCAGATAAACAAACGGGAAAGGAAAAAGGCAGACTTCCGCCTGCCTTTTTACGAATGTTGCGATGCTTTCCTTTGCACTGCATCGGCTGTTTTCAAAATACCACCAATTTGGCTTGTATGATCCGGCCGTTGGCGGCGAGCAGAGAAACACTGTACATGCCGGGAGACAATGAGTGTAGCGGAATCTTTACTATGGATTCACCCGTTGATTCGTACTGCCCGACGAGGCGCCCTGTGAAATCGTGCAACAAAATGCGCCCCTGAATGCTCGTTACGTCGTCAAGCGTCAGCCAGGTTATGTCCTGAGCCGGATTGGGGAATAAATTAAAAGCAGCCGGCTTTATGGGTTCTTTGGCCGTCACGGAAACAGAGCGCTTCCAGATGTGGTGGTCGAATACACTGGATGGGCTTCCGGCGGCATAAATAACATTATTGTGAAGAATGGCAGAAAAATCGGAGTGAATATTGAATAAAGGCAGTCCTTCTGCCAAGTTTCCCTCCCAGAAGGCGCCTCCGTTTCGGCTCAAATACAGCTCAGGTTGAAGCGCATGGTTTTTTCCGGCCAGTAAAGCGTTGTCGGTATCTCCGACAATATTGAAAATATAGGGAATATCTCCTGTTTCGTTGTACAAGCCGACGCTGGCAGGCAGCCATTGATCGCCGTCTCGCTTCCAAAGTTGATAGTTTGCCGACAAGAATACATGATCGCCGGTATTCCACACGCCGTCCACCCTCGGACTGTTTCCCAGCCCGCTATTGATGAGTTGAAAATTTTGCCCCAGATTGACAGAGGTATAAACACCGCCCCACCCGTTCACATACAGTGCATGCCGGCTGCCGGCTATATGTTCTGTACTAAGGGAGGGCGTCGGAAATGCTTCCCAGGTAGCTCCGAAATCGGCAGATCGGTAAACGAAATCGTCGAACCAGGCGAGTGAAAATAAATGCTCGTTGACCCGTGCAAAATTGTAGTTACCGAAGAGGGGGTTCAGAAAATCTTCATTGATGATATGGTGCCAGGAGTTTCCTCCGTCGAAAGAGCGCCGAAGCCCCCGACCCAAAAATGCAAGGGTGTCGCCCTGTTGGAAAAAATGAGAAAAAGGCCCGTGGTTGGTGTGCAATCGCCATTCAATACCATCATTTATAGTAGAAAACAGCCCCCTGTCGGACGAGAGGTACAATTTGCCCTGATGAGAGTGCATGGCTGTAATTGAGACGGACAATTCGCCGATACCGAGTTCCTGATCGTGCAAATTCCCCGACAACCAAGACTGCCCCTGATCGTAAGACTTAAAAAAACCATACGAGCAGCCGGCAAACAACGTATCGCCATAACTCGAAAATTGGCTCGTGCCATGTGGCGCCAAACGGTATTCCCATGTCTCTCCGCCGTCATCAGAAGCAGCGGCGCCGCCCGAAAATATTCCCCACAGCTTGTTGCCCACTGTATGCAAGTCCCGGACTTTTGTGTCGTATAATTCGTATGGGATAGAGACCTGCGTCCATGATGTCCCGTTGTCATAGGAGCGATATAGCGTAGAAACATGGTCGTTATCTAGTTCGGCGAACACGCCCGGTTGAGTTGAGTAAAGATAAATATAAGGATAATCCATGCCGGAAGCATCGAAAGGCGAAGACAATGCTTCCCATGTAAGTCCTTGATCGGCAGAACGATAGAGGTTGCTGACGGTAATGAGCAGCACCGTCTGATCGTCTAAGCGCTTGATGTCCCAAATGCTATCGGATAGCGTCAAAACCTGTTCCCAGTGCAATCCGTTGTCGGCACTGTGTTGAACGGTATATTTTGATGCGGTTACCAGTGCGTCGTCAAAAGGAATGAAAAAATAAGGTTTTGGCGAAGGCAAATGAAGTGACTGCCAATTTTGTCCTTCATCATCGCTTGTCCAAGCGGAGGCTGTCTGTTGTGATCTGCTGTGGCTGAATAGGTAGAGTTGTTGGTCGCTTACAATGACTTGAGATAGTCCGTACTCGGAATTGACCGGTAAGTCGGCTAATAGCGACCAGTGGATGTAATCATCTGTACGCAAGCATTTTAACTTGAAATCTGAATGGTGTGAAGTATATACCTTTCCGTTTAGTACCTCCATGTCTCCTGAAATGTAGGGGCCTGAGGGAGTAGGTATTTCCGTCCATTGGCCCGAAGCGGCAAGCGTGGAAAGAAGAAAAACTGCGATGGCAGGAAGGGTGGCTGTAAATAGTTTTTTCATAACAAATGGATTTTGCGCGTAAATATAATGGCGCAATCTGGTTTTTTTAGAAAATAATGTAGCCGTATATCAAGAGTGTTTTTTAATTTTCCCGCAGATATTGTTTTACTCTGAACCTTTAAATCCTGTTTAGCCATGAATCGCATCTGGTCGCTATGCCTTCTGTTTTGGGGAAGTATTGCATTATCCCAGCCGGGACAACTTTTTTTCGGGAACGGCCTTATTCAGCAAGTCGTGCCTGCCCCCGACGGCAACTATTTTCTGCTTGGCTCCTCCGGGGGCGCCAACAGCATGGTCAAATTGCTGAAAATCAATCCTGTCGGTGATGTCGTCTGGGAAAAAAGTTATATCTCCGGAGCCAACAGCTATGGTCACGGCCTTACCCAACTCGCCGACGGCAGCCTGCTCATCGCCGGGCAAAGCGGGGCGGTGGCGCTGCTCATTAAAACGGATGCGGAGGGCAATGAACTCTGGAAGCGCACTTATGCCAATACCACCGCTTTGTTTGACGTGGCGCCGAGCGGCAATCAGCTTTTACTGGCAGGCTGGCAAGACAACACCGGCACCTCCGATAGCGGACTGCTCATGTTGGTCAACAGCAACGGTATTCTTCAATGGCGCAAGCCGATAGATGTGAGAAGTCAGACATACGCCAAACGCATATTTCCTACTGCCGACGGCAACTTTTTGTTGTTGGGGCGGGCCAATGACATCGGCGCGGGGTTCAAGGGCATTTTTATCAGAAAAATAGACCCTGCCGGTAATCTTATTTGGCAGAAAACATACGACACAGGCTTTGAGGAACGAGATTACAACATGCCTGTAAGCGGTGAATTTTTCTCCGAACCTTTGGGTATGGTTTTTATGCCCGATGAAAGTATCTGGATGGCAAATCCTTACCAGACCTTTGCGGAAGAGGTGGCACTGTTGCATTTTTCAGCAGAGGGCGTTTTGTTGGAACAAAAAATATACGGCAGCGCGGGTTGGAGGGAGTTTCCGTACGCATTGTATGCTCTGCCCGATGGCGGCTGGATGATTTGTGGAAATGCTTTGTCCACTTCGGGTAATGCCGATATCAACGGTTTTGCCATGCGCGTCACCGCCGATGGATTGGAAGTATGGCGCAGATACTACGGAGAAAGCACCTCCCGCGAAAGGATTTTTACAGGGGCAGCCCTGCCTGACGGCCAATTTTTGCTTGCCGGTCTCTCCAATACGCCGGCGGGTGGAGGCAGCGCTGCCTCGTCCGCATGGCTGTTGCGGGCAGAAGCCGACGGCAATGCCCGCCTCTGGCGAGTGGATGGAAAGGTGGTCATTGACCTCAACGGCAATTGTGTGGCCGATGCAGATGAGCCGCCCGCTGTGGGCTGGTTCGTTCGCGCAGAGAACCATTCTGCTCATATCCTGATAACGGATGCCGAGGGAAACTTTACCTTCCACACTGAAGATGCGGTTACGGAGTTCACGGTTCGGGCGCCCGACGAGTCTGCCTGGTCTTTGTGCAACAACGTTCAAACCATTGAAAGTAACAGCGCCCATCCTTCGGCCAATCTCACTTTTACAGCCTACCAAAACGACGGCGGCTGCCCGCTTACCGAGGTGGGCATTACTCAGCCGGACTTGGTGCGCTGCGATACCAGCCGCTTTTTTGTGACGATTACCAACAGGGGAGTGGGCGAGTCTGGAGACTTGCTGCTCCAGGTGCGGCTTCACCCGGCATTGCAGGTGGTTTCGGCTTCCGCGCCCTTCATACAAAACGGCGGCAGCATAGAGTTTGCTGTGCCGCCTATGCAGGGCTTGCAGTCTCAAACCTTTGAAATTTGGGCGCAACTCGATTGCAACGCGCGGCTTGGGGCTTCTCATCCTGTTGTGGCCGAAATTGTTCCTGCGGAATGTGCCCCCGGCTGGAGCGGGCCGCGATACATCGTTGAAGGGCGTTGCGACGGCGACAATGTCCGTTTCGATTTATTCAATCGCGGCGGCGGCGGCGCAGGCGCGGAAACTTTTTACAGGGTAATGGCCGACGGGTTGCTTGCTGCAAATTGGACAGCGGTCAACTTGCCGGAAGGCGAGCCGATGCACACGCTTACTTTTCCGGCAGACGGGCGTACCTGGCGGGTCGAATTGCGCCAGGCGCCTGGCTATCCCTCCGAAAGCTACCCTGCCGCTTCGGTGGAAGGCTGTGGGCAGGGAAACAACGGCCTGTATTCAGTGGGGTATCTGAATTCCTGGCGGTATGACGATGCTGCGCCCGAAATATCGGCCGTTATGCCTGCCAACACCACGGGGGTGCCCGATAAAATTGCCGAAGCAGTACTTGGATTAGGGTTTTACAATTTGCACAATGACCTCCGCCCGCTTGAATTTACTGCCAGAGTCCGCAACCGACTGCCCCATACAGTTCAAAAAGTCTCGTTTCATTTGACATTCAGTCCAACGCTGGACGTTACATCTTTGCGCCCCATAGCTTCCAATAGACCTGCTGTCATTACCCGCGCAGACAACGGGCTTGTACATGTGGTAATGGACAGCCTCCATCTCGTCCCCGATTCTGCTGCGGAAGCCGACGCCATGTTCCGGTTTTCTATACAGCCCTATGCCGATACGCCCCCCGAAGCCGGTGCCGGCAGTATTTTTAAAGTGGACGCAAAAGCATATTTAGACGATGCCGGCCCATTTCCTGTGGCTTCCGGGTTTCTCAACTATTCTCAATCTTTTCCCGTCGAAGTGGACGAGTACAATAACTATCCGCCGGAAATGAAACTTTTCGGCGCCCGCAATTTCACTTTTGGTGGCGAAATGGCCCAAGCTGCCGATGGAACTGTTCTGCTGGTTGGAGAAACAATGAGTTACAGCGACCGGACGAGTTTTGACGGATTGATCCTCAAAACTGAACCGAACGGCAACACCATCTGGCTGAATGCCATAGACTTGGGAGATCAAGGACGAAATACTTTTGTCGGTGTGGCGCCTCTGAGCAACGGTGGATGTTTTGTGGTCGGCAATTACCTGCCGGCGGGCGCAGAGTACATTTTGCCAAACGGCCATGCTTACCTTGCCCGCTTAGATACAGCCGGCCAACTCCTCTGGCATAGAAAAATTCGTCCGGCCGGCGAGCAGTACGGCTCCTGGATGAGCGGCATCGTTCCAACTACGGATGGAAATTTTGTGATGTTTGGCTATACAGCCAATGCCGATAATCGAGGCAGCGATCAATTTTATATCAAAATAAATGATGTGGGAGAGGTGATCTGGCAGCAGTATGAAGAAATTACAGGATCGGCCTTTAAACCCTATAAGGCTGTTGCGTTATCCGGCGGCGAGCTTGTTTTTACAGGCACTAACGAAAGTACCGACATTAATTCACAAATATATTTCCAAAAAATAGCTTCAGACGGGAACATCTTGTGGAGCGTGGAGTACGATACATATACGTTGGATTTTGCACTTGCGCCGACAGCAGATGGAGGCATTATGTTTGCAGGGGCAACAGTAATTCCCGGCATCTTCAGCAGCATACCTTTTTTTATCAAATTGGATGAAAACGGCGATTTTCAGTGGATTAAAACTCATGTAATCGGCTCATTCAACTACGCAACGCCGTACAGTATCAAACCCGCTCCGGGGGGCGGCTATTTCGTGGCTGGTGAAATATTGGCCGACACGACTGACCACTTTTATGACTTTATGCTTCTGAAAATAGACGAAAATGCCGAGCCTCTGTGGGTGAGAAATTTTGGCGCTAAAAACACAGAATGGGCAGAAGATTTACTCGTCGCCGCGCCCGATCAAATTTTGCTGTGGGGCTACAATCAGCTCCGCCCGCCGGTATGGAACTTGCATGCGGTGCTCGCCCGCACCGATGGGGAGGGCAATCTGTCGGTGGGTACGAAAGAGCCGGCTCCGGGCGAAAATCATCGGGTTGTTGTTTTTCCCAATCCCGCCGGCATCAACACAAACATTGTGCTGTCTCCCCGTCCGGCGAAGCCTGTACACTGGCTTCTGACCGATGTAAACGGCAGGTCGGTAGCGCAGGGCATTACACAAACGGGCATACTGGAAATGGGTTTGGAGCGATACAGCGCCGGAATGTATTACATCGTGTTTCCCGGCAGTTCATACCCTCCTGCCAGGCTGGTGGTGGCAAAATAATTGCCATGCATTATAGAGTTTAGAGTAGCCTTGTCCAAGACGAGGCTACTCTAAAAATCCCCATAATTCACCTGAAAGCAAGACAGCCCCAGCTCGCGCCGCCACAAGTCCACCACCTGATTGCGGTCGTCCAATACGAATTCGATGTAAAACCGCCCCCGGATGTGCTGATCGAAAAGCTCTTTTTTGATCACGGCGTCCATTCGTCCGTCTCCCGTGGCGCGCATTTCCAGCATATCGAACGGAATTTCGTGCCGGGCCAGCCAGTTCAGCGTGGGCTGCCGATGCTCCGACTGCCTGCCCGACAACAGCAAAATCTTGTAGCCCACGTCGCGCATTCTTTTCAGCACTTCCGCCACCGGCCGGTTGAGGACATCCTTTTCGCACTGCGCTGCATCAAAGGGATTGCGCCCGTTGAGCAGAGCCAGGGTGCCGTCGAGGTCGCAGATGATGGCGCGCGGCAACGACTCGTCCTGTTGCATAGACGAAGCCTGAGCGGCGGCCATAAACTGCCGGTGCATTTCGCGGATGCGGGCCGCGCCTACGGGTTGCGGGCGCAGGGCATCGCGGGCAATGCACTCTTCGAGCGGCGTGTCCATTTCTTTCAGTTCCACCTGCACCGAATCGTTGTGCGTGCGGTTGTATTCGCGCACTACTTCCCGGATGCGGGTTTCGTTGTGCGGCGCCAGGTTGGTATCGTCCACAATGACGTGTTTGCCCTCGCTCAAAGCGCTGACAATGAGCAGGTCGCGCACTTGTTTGACGAATTTTTCATTGCCTTTCGACCAGTGCCCGTTGTCGAACATGGCGCGCAGATCGTCTCGGTTGATGCGTTTGTAAGCGCCGGGCGTTTCTGCCAGTAATTGCCGGGCGAAGGTGGATTTTCCGCTGCCCGGCAGCCCGCGCAGGATGATGACTTTTTTCATGGTGTGAGTAGTTTTAAACTGTTTCATTCTTTCGATGCCGTAAACGCTTTTTGAAACGCCGGCCTCACCATTTTCCAGATAATGTCGTGGTAAGGCCGCCCGTCCAGCATTTTGAAAAGCACATTCGGGTAAGCACAGCGGGCAAAATACTCGGCGCTTTCTTTTCTGGTCGGGAAGATTTTAAATGCTGCTTTGCATTGATTTTCAATGTCTTCAAATCGGTTGTGCAACTCGGCAGAGGTAGCTTTCACCCAGTGGTAAAACTCGTCGGGTACGCGCTCCAGATACTCGTCCAAAGGAATGCCCGCCGCCAGATGCTCCCAAATGTTCACGCTGGAAATCTGCGTCACGATGCGATGCAGGCGCAGGTATTCCTCAAATTTCACTTTGTACCGCTGCCCGTTTTGAAAACGAATGACAAAGCCCTCGTGGTTGTCGGTTTCCATCGCCTTGAGGATGCGCCAGTCTTTGATGCCGTGATACTGCCGCACCACCGGAAACCCGATGTCTTCCAGAGGCAGGTCTTGGCCGGTAGCGGTATCCATGACGGCGATGAGTACCAATGCTTCGCGGTCGCCGTAGTCCACCACGATGCGGTTGCCGGGATAGATGATCTCGAACAGATAGGTTTTGGCCGGGTCAATATGAGGCAGTGCAGCGGCATATTTCGAGCGCAATATTTCGTTGGCCTTGTGTGCCTGATCGCTGGAAAACGAACCACGGGTAGCGATAAAGCACTCGCCGGCCACTTGGTACAAAATACCCAATGATCCGTCCATTTTTTCAAACACATCGAAGGGCAGGTTGGGAATCTCGGTCGGATCGGCTTCTTCGAGGTTGAAAAACTTGGCAAATGGCCGCGCAGCCACGCGCATTTCTGCATCCATGATGAGGCCCCGGCAGGTTTTGGTTGCCTCGTTCCAAACATAGTCGTACTGGGCTTTGGCCGAGTAGTTGTAGATAAACAACTCGTAATGAGGGTGTTTCTGTACGTTGATATACCCTTCTTCGATCATCCGGTGCAATAAGTTCAAGTCCATTTCAGCAAAAGGGCTGGTTATAGAATGGCGGAACAACCACGAAGGACGGGAAAAAATTCTTTACAGATAAAATCCACTCGTGAGCGCCCGGTACGCCGGCGTCCAGTTATTGGTCTCCTCTTCCTGAATGATGAGTTCGTCTTTTCGGACGGCATCGGGGATGTGGCGGGTGAATTGCAGCAACAAACGGCTGATAGGCTTGCCGGCTTTGGTGCGCACCTCGGTCATGCGCTCGCAGTAGAGGCGGTAACTGCGGGCCATTTCTACAAAACGCAACCCTTCGAGCAGGGGCAGCACCACTGCAAACACGCCCTGCGGAGCGAGCAAGGTCTGCGTAGCTCTGAGCAGATCGCCGTGCGGCAGTTTGACGGTGTGCCGAACGCCGGTTTTGTTTTCGCTTTGCGACAGCACCCCGCCGGTAAAAAAAGGCGGATTGCTGACAATGAGGTCGTAGCGTTGTTCAGTGTCGCGGGCGTAGTCTTGTATGGCGTAGTGGCGTGCTTCGAGGCGGTCGGCCCAGAGGGTAGCCAGTATGTTTTCGGCAGCTTGAGCAGCGGCCTCGGCGTCAATTTCCACTCCGTGAACCAGCGCGTGTTCGTTGCGTTGGGCCAGCATGACGGCAATGACGCCCGTGCCGGTTCCAATATCCAGGATGCTTTGGGCGGCCTCAGTTTCTACCCAGGCGCCCAGCAGCACGCCGTCGGTGCCCACCTTCATGGCGCAGCGGTCTTGGGCAATAAAAAACTGTTGGAACTGAAAACCCTGAACGGGCGCGGCGAGGGAATCGGTTGAAGTGCTGCTCATGTTTGATCGTTAAAAGCCATTATTAACCGCTACATGGATGGTTTGGTTGATGACAAAAAGAGGCTGCATTGCTTACTCTTCAGAAACCTACAAAAACTCCGATTGACAAAAATCACTTTGCTTTTCAACTCTGAACCCCTACTTTCGCAACAAGTTTGACACTGGCATCCTCACTAAAAACAAGCGAGTATGAAATTCATGAGCGAATACCGCGATCCGGCCTTGGTAGAAAAGTATCTCAACGAAATACACAAAACCGTCACGCGCCCCTGGAACATCATGGAGGTATGCGGCGGCCAAACCCACAGCTTGGTCAAAAACGGCATCCTGCGCCTGCTGCCCGAACAGGTCAACATGATTCACGGCCCCGGCTGCCCGGTATGCGTCACGCCGCTGCATCTCATAGACAAAGCGGTGTATCTGGCCCTCGAAAAAGGCGTCATGCTTTGCTCTTACGGCGACATGCTGCGCGTGCCCGGTTCTCAGCGTAGTTTGCTGGAAGCCAAGGCACAAGGCGCCGATGTGCGCATTTTGTACTCGCCATTGGAGGCCGTCAAATTGGCCCAGGACCACCCCGACAAAGAGGTCGTGTTCTTTGCCGTGGGTTTTGAAACTACCGCTCCGGCCAACGCGCTCTCAGTCATACACGCCCAGCGTTTGGGCATCAAAAATTACTCCATACTGGCTTCGCACGTTTTGGTGCCGCCCGCCATTGAGGCAGTGATGGAAGACGAAGCCGCCGTCATTCACGGGTTTCTGGCCGCCGGGCATGTGTGTACCATCATGGGCATCGGCGAGTACTACCCTTTGGTGGAGCGCTACCACATTCCCATCGTCGTCACGGGGTTCGAGCCGGTAGATTTGTTGCAAGGTATTTTAATGACTGTCAAGCAGTTGGAACAGGGCGAGGCCAAGTTGGAAAACCAATACGCCCGCGTGGTGCGCCCCGAAGGCAACCCCGATGCAGTGGAAGTCATTGAGCAGGTTTTTGAAACCGGCGACCGCGAGTGGCGCGGCATCGGCAACATACCCCGCAGCGGCTATCAGATCAGGGCCGCTTTCGCGGAATACGACGCCCACCTCAAGTTCAGCATTGACATAGAAAAGGCGCCCGAAAACCCGGATTGTATTGCCGGTTTGGTGCTCAAAGGCATCAAAAAACCGCACGAGTGCCCGCAGTTCGGCAAAGGCTGCACCCCGCAAATGCCCCTTGGCGCGCCCATGGTGAGCAGCGAGGGCGCATGTGCGGCATACTACCATTTTTCGAATGCTATAGAAATGCAACCATCATAACCCAACGCCATGTCCCGACACACCAGCATTTTATCTGCCTCCTGCCCGATGCCGAAAATGGATTTCGACATCATCACCCTCGGCCACGGCAGCGGCGGCCTGCTCACCAACAAGCTCCTGGAAGCCGGCGTTTTCGACATTCTCAAAAATGAGCTGTTAGACCAAAAACACGATGGCGTGGTGCTGGAACTGAACGGAAAAACTGCCTTCAGCACCGACAGCTTCGTGGTGTCGCCCATATTTTTCCCCGGCGGCAACATCGGCGAATTGGCCATCAACGGCACGGTCAACGACATAGCCATGTGCGGGGCACGGGCCGAGTACTTGTCTTTGGCTTTCGTCATTGAAGAAGGGCTGCCCATGACCGATTTTTGGGACATCCTGCTCAGCATTCGGCAGGCAGCAGATGGGGCGGGCGTTCGCATCGTCACCGGCGATACCAAGGTGGTGGAACGGGGCAAGGGCGATCAGATTTTCATCAATACCTCCGGCGTAGGGCGGGTGCATCCGCGCGCCGACATCTCCATGAAGCGGGTGCAGGCCGGCGACCGCATCATCGTCAGCGGCCCCATTGCAGCGCACGGCATGGCCATTATGAGCGTGCGCGAAGGGCTGGAGTTTGAGTCTGCCATCGTCAGCGATACCTGCCATTTCAACCACATCGTACAACAACTGCTCGACGAATACGGCGAGTCGGTTCACCTGCTGCGCGACGCTACCCGGGGCGGCGTGGCTACGGTACTCAACGAGGTGGCCCGCGATACCGGCCTGGGAATCAACATAGAGGAAAAACGGCTCGCAGTGTCGGAAGAAGTAGCCGCCGCCTGCGAACTGCTGGGCCTCGACCCGCTGTATGTGGCCAACGAGGGCGTGTTCCTTGCCTTCGCGGCGCCCGATGCGGCCGATGCCCTGCTGGCGACCCTGCGGAGTTGGGAGCGCGGTGGGCAAGCCTTCATGCTGGGCGAGGTGACGGGACAACATCCCAAACAGGTGATTCTCCAAAGCAGCATCGGCGGGCGGCGGGTCGTCAACATGCTGCCGGGCGAACAATTGCCGAGAATTTGCTGATGAAACCGCACTTTGGATTCAAAGAAATGAACCGCCCTTTTGTACATACACAAAGAATTCCGGGGCAAGCGGCGTTTCGTAAAATCATGCCTCTGTTTTATCAAATAATTACCTAACTTCGGCTTTGAAAACGGAGCATTTGAGTCTTGCAACACAGTAAATTCCTGCCCATGCAAGTCCCCTTTTTACGACGCTTGGAGGGATGGATAGCCCGCCTCGTCTCCCTGCCCGGCGATACAGAAGAATCGCTGGAGTCCAAGAAAGCTTACCTCCTGGCCCTGATCGCCATGACCAACATGTTCTTATTCCTCACCTTGCTGGGTTGGTGGGCCGGCCTCCCCATCATTGTACAGTTCGGCATAGGGCTGTTGCTCTTTTTTATTCCCCAAACCATTCTTTTCATCCGGCTGAGAAAAGGGCTTCTGTGGTTCGTTTTTATCAGCAATACTTTCAGCCTCCTGTTAACTACATGGACTATCATCCGCCTGGGCGGCATTACCCACTCCTGTGGATTGGTATTCGGTGGCCTCACCACGGTGGTTTACTCCATGATTTATCCCAATACAAGAGTTTTATGGTCGAGCTTCATCCTGTATGTTCTCTCCCTGATCGTCATTGCCCTGCTGGAACCCCATCTGACACCTCCGCCGGAGCTGACCTTAGAGAAAAACTTGCTGTACTTCGTCCTGAATGCCGTTTGGCTATCGGCCAATATTCTCATTCTGATTTTTTACGTCTATCGAAAACAGGCGGATTTGGCTACCCTGAAAGCCCAGCGGCTACAAGAGATGGACGAACTGAAAACCCGCATGTTCGCCAACATTGCCCATGAGTTCCGCACCCCGCTCACGCTCATCGGCGGTATGGCCGAACTGCTCCAAAACGACCCGCAGCACCAGCATCTGGAGCGCACAGAGGCCATTCAGCGCAACGCCAACAAAGTACTCCGCCTTGTGGACCAAATGCTCAACCTCGCCCGTTTGGAGGCCGGCTCCATGCCTCTGCAACCCATACAAGGAGACGTGACGGCCTTCCTGCGGCAGGTGTTCCAGTCTTTCCCCGGCCTGGCGGAATACCGCAAGGTACGCCTGCATTTTCTGCCTGATAACCAAGGGTTCACAATGGATTTTGACCCCGACAAATTGGAGGAATTGGTCGGTAATGTGCTCTCCAATGCATTGAAATACACCCCCGCCGGCGGCGACGTTTATTTCAGCTTTCACGCTGAACAAGGTCAGCCGGAGCATTTAATTATCAAGGTCAGGGATACCGGTATCGGCATTCCCGCCGAAAAACTGGCCTATATTTTCGACCGCTTCTACCGGGTGGAAGAGGGGCAAAAACACTACGAAGAAGGCAGCGGCATCGGCCTCACCCTCGTGCGGGAATATGTGAAACTGATGGGCGGTGAAATCACCGTACAGAGCAAACCCGGCGAAGGCACGGAGTTCACCATAACGCTACCCGTCAGCCGGCAGGCAACCCCGCAGGATGCGGCTCAGTCCGTCCAGCCGGCATCGCCCGTCGCCGAAATCCACTTCGACCTCCTTGCGGATGAGAAGATGCATGTTCACGAACAAACTACAACCCTGCCCCAACTCCTCCTCATCGAAGACAACCCCGAACTCAGCCAATACCTGCGCATCATTCTCGGTCCGAAATTCCATTTACTCACCGCCTCCAATGGGGAAGAAGGTATCCGGCAGGCCATCGAGCAGGTGCCCGACCTCATCCTCAGCGATGTGATGATGCCGGTGAAGGACGGCTTCGAGCTGTGCCGCACATTGAAAAAAGACTTCCGTACCTGCCATATTCCCATCGTCCTGCTCACCGCCAGGGCCGATACCGCCAGTCGCATCACCGGGCTGGAACAGGGCGCCGATGCCTACCTGACCAAGCCTTTCAATCAGCGGGAACTCTTCGCCTGCCTGCGCAATCTCTTCGTGCAGCGGGAAAAACTGCGCATCAAATACGCTGCCCTGCCCAATGTAAGCGAGCCTGCCCCCACGCCCGGCCTGAACGAAATGTTTTTGTCGAATGTGCGCAGCCACTTGGAGAAAAACTACCGCAACGAGGCATTCAATATCGAAAACCTTTACGTTGCCCTCGGCATCAGCCGGGTGCAACTGCACCGCAAACTGACGGCGCTCACCGGGCAGTCCACTTCTCATTTCATCCGCAGCTTCCGGCTCGAAAAGGCGAAGGAATTGCTCGCCACCACCCTCAAATCCGTTGCTGAAATTGCCTTCGAAACGGGATTCAGCGACCCCAACTATTTCAGCCGGGTCTTCGCGCAGGAGTACGGAATGCCGCCTACCGACCTGCGAAAAGGCCAGGAACGCGCAGCCTGAAACATTGCTCCAGATTTTGAAACAAGCATCCAGATGTTGTACCCGGCTGTCCAGAAGATGAAACAGGCAGTAAGCAATTTTGCTTGCTCACATACTGATATTTGAAGTGTCAAAAGAGTATATGCCGACGAGAAAATTCTGAATGAAGTCTTCGGCGGACATGCTCGATCATTCACTTTAAATTTCAACACCATGAAAAAGCTCCTTTTTCTATCGCTGCTTATCGCAGGCGCCTTCGCTTTTTATTCCTGCGAAAAAGAGGTCATCACGCCCTATGTTGCCCTCACCGGCACATTCACCAACACCCCCGACCCAAGTGCAGGTTTTTGGCAAGTACCGATCCCTGATGGTTCCACTTTTATGTCCCCTAAAAAATATATAGTAGATGGCACTTCGCCTCTGTTCGGGGAGGTAGATGAAACCAAGAGCTTCATGGAACTGCCAAGCCCTGTATTTGAGCCAAAAATTGGCGGGTTCACTGGAACATGCACCATTACCACGGTGGACAAGGATGGCGACCAGTTGATTTATGTGGGTGAGTACTACATGTTCGCCGATTTTTCCAACAAAACCTACCTGCGAATTGACGGAGGCACAGGCAAATGGGAAGATGCACAAGGCTGGTTCAACACGACTGGCCAAGTTGACCCCCGTACCGGAGTGAACACACTAAGCGGTACGGGCGAAGTGACCCAACCTAAATAAAAAGAAAGGAAGAGGGAGATGTGGCGAGTTATTCAAAATTTTTCACATCTCTTTATGACCTTACTATTTCTTCACCATAAATTCTCAGCCATGAAAAATTCAAGCCTGTATTTTAACAGCCGCATCAATATGGCAGTACAAGTGATGGCTCAGTATCTCTTTTTTGTAATGGCATTCTTAACCATGCTGTTATGCTTGGTACATATTCCAATTGTATCTAAGGCTCAGACGCCCATCAACAATGAAGAGGTTTTTCTAAGGCACCTCTACTCGGGCAAGTATCTATGCTCTGACAAAAAATCCAATGGAGAGAACTTCTGGATGTGGGGGCCGATTCCCGATGGACACGAACAACGATATATTTTCATTACTCAATCTGCGGGCAATGGTAAATATTATCTGAAACATAAATATTCGGGGAAATACTTATGCTCCGACAAAAAAGACAATATGGGCAACGTCTGGATGTGGGGGCCTATTCCGAAAGGGCACGAAGAACGCTATGCCTTCCGTTTCGAGTACGTTGGAGATGGTCGCTACTACATCAAACATGTCTATTCCGGCAAATACCTTTGCTCCGGAGACAAAGACAATCATGGCCGGTTTTGGCTGTTTGGACCTATCCCCAAAGGCCATGAAGTGAGATATACCTTTGACCTTATCCGTATTATAGGCTTTTCTTCCTTGTAGTGTACACGGCGATATGAAGCCGCCGTCAAGGTGGTTTCGGGCTTGTGGTTTGGGCAGCCTGGAAATAATTCAAGAGGAGTTTCCAATCAATCCTCTCTGTACAGCTTTTCCACCTTGATGAGGTCTTCAATATCGCCCCACCAGTTGTCGTACCTCTTCCATTCTACTTCTACGGGTATGGGAAATTCCAATTCACCATTGAGGTCAATATCCGTTTGAGCCGGGATTTCCAAAAACCGCTTAGTCTCCCCATTTATTTCTATGAACCAGCCGCCGCAATAGGGGCTGGCACATCTGCGCGCATCGGTGCCGGTCAACATGGCGCTGTCGGTTTCTAATTTGGGCTTTTCACAGGAAGTGGCAAGGCATAAGAAACTGGCCAGCATGGACAACAAAACGATATTTTTCATGGCTTCAGATTTTCCCCATGAGACGCTAAATAAGTAGGAAATGGTTGGGCATACATCCCTACAGAACTAAACTTTGGTCTAAAAGCAAGTTGTATTCGTGGCATTGTATTTACTTTTGAGCCGCTTATAAAATCTGCCGAACATCAAAGCACCCAACCATGCAACTGACCATTCGCAACCTTTCCAAAACCTATTCCAACGGCGTCAAAGCCCTGCAAGACGTTTCATTAGACATTCCCACCGGCATGTACGGCCTGCTGGGTCCCAACGGCGCCGGCAAAAGCACCCTGATGCGCACCGTGGCCACCCTGCAAACCGCCGACAGCGGCAGCGTCATGCTCGGCGACCTGAATGTGCTGGAAGACAAAGAAGAACTCCGCCGTCGTCTTGGTTACCTGCCGCAGGAGTTTGGCGTGTATGCCCGCCTCAGCGCCGTAGGAATGCTGACCCACTTGGCCACGCTCAAAGGCATTCCGTCCGGCGAACGCAAGGAGGTGGTGAATGCCCTGCTGCAGCGCGTCAATTTGTGGGAACACAGAAAGAAGGCCGTGTCCTCGTACTCCGGCGGTATGCGGCAGCGATTCGGCATAGCGCAGGCACTGTTGGGCGCTCCGCAACTCATCATCGTGGACGAACCCACAGCCGGCCTCGATCCCGGCGAGCGCAACCGCTTTTACAACCTCCTTTCGGAAATCGGTGAAAACGTCATCGTCATTCTCAGCACGCACATCGTGGAGGATGTCAAGGAGTTGTGTTCCAATATGGCCATCATCAACAACGGGCGAGTGCTGTACGCCGGCTCGCCGGACGCCGCGCTGGAGCAATTGCAAGGCAAGGTGTGGGAAAAAGCCATCGCCAAATCGGAATTTGAAGCATACCAGCAACAATATCAGGTCATTTCCAGCAAGTTGGTGGCCGGCAAACCCATCATCCACGTCCTGAGCGATGCCCGCCCCGCCGAGGGTTTTCAGCCGGTGGATGCCGATCTGGAGGATGTGTTTTTTGCAAAAATCATGGCGGGCAGCTTATAGTTTTGCTCAATTCATTGAGTAAACTTACTCAGTATATTGAGTAAAACGACAGGCTCGGACCTCGCGCAGAGGTTTTTCCATATCAAAATGATGGTTCATACCACAAAAGCATAACATGAACACCTTCTTCACCTTCGAACTTCGCTCTTGGCTTCGCTCTCCGATGCCCTGGATTTTTATGTTGCTCATTGCGTTGCTCACTTTTGGCGCCACCGTGTCCGATCAGATCAGCATCGGCGGTGGCTACGGCAACGTCTGGAAAAACTCGCCTTATGTGGCCCAAAACTGGTACGCCGTGTTTTCGGTGCTGGCTCTGCTGTTGGTCACTTCGTTTTTGAACAGCGCGGCCATCCGGGATTTTGAATCCAAAACCGACCAGATCGTTTTTTCCAAACCTGTGAGCAAAGCCGGTTATTACTTCGGCCACTTTTTCGGGGCGCTGTTGGTGTCTTTGTTGCCGATGATCGGCATTTCGCTGGGCATGTGGTTGGGCGTGGCCGCCAATGCCGTATTTGAGTGGCTACCCGCCAATCGCTTTGGACCCATGGAGGTGCAGGGCCATTTGAGCGGCCTGCTGGTACTGACCCTGCCGAACTTCCTCTTCGCAGGCGGGCTGCTGTACGCGGTGGCCATCAATACCCGCTCCACCCTCTACACTTTCGTAACGGCGGCGGCTCTGCTGGTGGGCTACATCGTGGCGGGCAATCTCATGCAAGACATCAAAAACGAACAATTGGGCGCCCTGCTCGACCCCTTTGGCCTGCAAGCATTCAGCGTAGAAACCAAATACTGGACGGTGGAAGAAAAGAACCACTTAGCGCTGGGATGGAGCGGTAACATCCTGTTCAATCGCATATTGTGGGTAGCGGTTGGATTGGCCGGCCTGTTGATCGGCTACCGGATGTTTGATTTTACAGAAAAACGCGGCGGAAAGAAACCCCGCAAAAATGCGCCTGCTGAGCAAAATGAAGCTTACGGCCTCCAAAACCTGGGTGCGCCGCCCCGCGTACAACCCGGCAAAGGCTGGGCGACCACCTTCTCGCAACTGCGCAGCCAGCTTTCTACCGAATGGCGCGGCATCTATCGCAGCGTGGCTTTTGTGTTGTTGGCCTTGCTGGGCTTGCTCAACTGCGTACCCAATATGTTTTACGCCAATGAGAGTTACGGCACGCATGCACTGCCGGTGACCTACACGATGGTGGACATCATTCGCGGCTCGTTTTATCTGTTCACCATTATTATTATGGTGTATTTCAGCGGGGCGGTGGTGTGGAAAGAGCGCATCGCCCGTATGAATGACATCACCGATGCGCTGCCGGTCAAAAACTGGACCATGATGCTGGGCAAGTACCTGTCGGTATTGGGTGTGCTGTTTGTGTTGCAGGTATTGGTCATCGCCGCGGCGGTAATGGCACAGAGCGCCATGGGATACCATCGCTATGAGTTGTGGGTGTACATCAGGGAGTTGCTGGTGATAGATATGCTGGGCTTTGCTGTTACCCTGGCGCTGAGTTTTCTGGTACACGCCCTGTCGCCCAATATGTACCTCGGATTTTTCATTGTAGTCATATTGCTGATTGTCAACAGTTTTGCATGGGGTGCGCTGAAAATTCAGAGCAATATGGTGCAATTTGGCGCCACGCCGTCTTACACCCTGTCGGATTTTTACGGTTATCAACCCTTCTTCAAAGAGTTGTTTTGGTTCAACAGCTACTGGTTGTTGTTTGGCGTGCTGCTGCTGGTCGGCGCAGTTTTGCTGTGGCCCCGCGGCCGGTTCAGCGCCTGGCGCGAGCGTTGGTTCAATGCCGGATTGGAGTGGAAACAGTACCGGGTGTTCGGCGTGTCGGCATTGGCAATATGGGGTTTAACCGCCGGCTGGACCTTTTACAACACGCAGATAGTCAACAGGTACGAAAGTGTCAAAAAGGAAGAACGCGCCCAATACGATTACGAAATCAAATACAAAAAATACAGCCAACGCCGGCAGCCTCGCGTGTATGCCGCCCGCTACGACATAGACCTGCGCCCCGAAACGCGCTCTTTGCGGTTGGAAGGCGTTTTTAAAACCCGCAATATTTACACACAAAGCATTGATACACTGTGGGTCAACACGCCCTACAACGGCGATTTTGAACTGCGCAACGAACGCCTGCGCCCCCTCCTCGACGACTCGCTGCTGCACTGGCAGATGTACAAAATAGAGCCACCGCTGGCTCCCGGCGATTCGATGGAATTGAAATTTACCACTCGTTTTGAACCCAAAGGCTTTGAGAATGAGGTGAGTTGGTCGCGCATTGTGCAAAACGGCACCTTCTTCGACAACACCGACGTCATTCCCATGTTCGGCTACGATGAAAGCAAGGAAATTGGTTCCAAAAACCGCCGCAAGCACTTTGACCTGCCCGAAAAAAGCCGCCGCCCCGAACTCAACCGCGCGGACACCCTGCACCGCATGGAGGCTTACATCGGCATCAACAGCGACTGGGTGGACGTGGAAACCATCTTCCGCACCGCCCCCGGTCAGATCGCCATCGCGCCCGGCTCGCTCATCAAAGAGTGGGAGGAAAACGGCCGCCGTTGTTTTCACTACCGCCTCGATCATCCGTCTTTCAATTTCTACTCCTTCCTCAGCGCCGACTACGAAGTGACCCGCCGCGACTGGAACGGCGTCAGCCTCGAAGTGTATCACCACAAAGACCACGCCTACAACGTGCCGCGCATGCTGGACGCCCTGCAAAAATCGCTGGAATATTACACCCAAAACTTCGGGCCGTACTACCACAAACAGTGCCGTATCATTGAGTTTCCGAGGTTTTCGTCGTTCGCCCAGGCTTTCCCCGGCACCATGCCGTACTCGGAGGGCATCGGGTTTATTCAGGATTTTAAAGACCCGGACAAAGACATAGACATGGTGTTTTATGTGGCCGCGCACGAAATCGGACACCAATACTGGGGGCACCAAACCTGTGGCGCCAACATGCAGGGCAGCGAAATGCTGGTGGAAACTTTTGCCCAATGGAGTGCCCTCATGGTGATGGAACGCGAGTATGGCCGCGACCAAATGCGCAAGTTTTTAGCCTACGAAATGGACCGCTACCTGCGCGGACGAAGCACCGAAACCGAAAAGGAACTGCCGCTGGCCACCTGCGAAGGGCAGGGCTACATACACTACAACAAGGGCAGCGTGCAAATGTACCAACTCAAGGAAATGATCGGGGAAGACAAGGTGAACGCGGCCTTGCGGGCCTTGCTGGAACGCTATCGCTACCAAAATCCGCCTTACCCCGTTTCGTTGGATGCGCTGGATGAGTTCTATGCCCAAACGCCCGACTCGCTCCGCTACATCATCAAGGACTTGTTTGAAGACATCACCCTGTTTGAAAACCGCTGCCGCGAAGCCAAAGCCAAAGACCTCGGCGATGGCCGCTGGGAAGTGACCATCAAGGTGGAATGTGCCAAACTGAAAGCGGACGATCTGGGCAAAGAAACCGAGGTAAAACTGGACGACTACATCGAAATCGGGGCTTTCGCCAAACCGGAAAAAGGGAAAACCTACGGCAAAACCCTGCACCGCCAACGCGTGAAAGTGACGCAGAAAACGAACACTTTTACTTTCGTGGTGAACGGAAAACCCGACAAAGCCGGCGTTGATCCGTTCTCGTTGCTGATAGACCGCAATCCGGGCGATAATGTGAAGGATATAGAGTAGGGGAGTGTTTCGCCTGGTTGGAACGGCTGCTGGCTACTGGCTGCAAGCTACAAGCGGCGTTCCCCTTGCGCTTAGCACCGCCCACTGCATACCGCCTACCGCCCGCTCTACGCTTAGCACCGCCTACCGCCGACGGCAAACCGCCTACTGCAAACCGCCCAACCGCGTCCCTGCCCGCCCCGCCACAATCTCCTTCAGTTCGCCGGCATGCCCGATGACCACGCTGCGCACCCCTTCCCGAATGGCCGCGAAGGCATTGTCCAACTTAGGAATCATGCCCTCCGAAACGATGCCGGCGGTTTTGAGCACCTCGTATTCCGACCACGCGATGTGAGGCAGCACGGAGTTGTCGTCTGTTACATTGGTCAGCACGCCCTTTTTTTCAAAACAATAGATCAGTTGCACCTCAAAACGAGCGGCCATGGCCACCGCCACGGCAAAGGCCATCGTATCGGCATTGGTGTTCAGCAACTGGCCCGCGCCATCGTGCGTAATGGGCGCCACTACCGGTGTAAGCCCCTGCTGGAGAAGTTGTTGCAGGAAATCGCCTCTCGTTTTTTCCGAAACCACATCACCCACGAAGCCGAAGTCTATTTCCTTCACCGGGCGTTTTACCGCCGTGATGAAGTCCGCATCGGCGCCGCACAAACCCAGCGCCGGGCATTGCAGTGCCGACAGCGCCGCCACGATGCTTTTGTTGATCCAGCCGGCATACACCATGACTGCTACTTCGAGTGTAGCGGCGTCGGTGATGCGGCGTCCCTGGTGTTTGTGGGTGGGAATGCCGAGACGTTCGGAGAGCGCCGTGGCCTTTTTGCCGCCGCCGTGCAACAGAATTTTGGGGCCTTCTACGGCTGCAAAATCGCGGAGGAAGGCATCCAATGCAGCGGGATCGTCAATGATGTTGCCGCCGATTTTGATGATGTGGAGAGTTGTCATTACTGATAATTTTACAACTCCGCCAGCATTTGCAACAACACGGCCTGCGCGGCGAAAGTGCGGTTGTTGGCCTGTTCGAGAATGAGTGATTGCGGGCCATCCAAGAGTTCGTCGCTGAGTTCCACATTGCGGCGCACGGGCAGGCAGTGCATGATTTTGGCCTGATGGGTATGCGCTATTTTGGCATTGTCCAAGAGCCAGTCTTCGCCGCCGGAATACAGTTGCCCGTAAGGTTCGTAGGCCGACCAGTTTTTAACATACACAAAATCAGCGTCTTCCAGGGCCTCGTGCTGATCGTGCAGGATGCGCGCCCCGTCCGTAAACTGAGGCGCCAATTCCAGCCCTTTCGGGTGTGCGATGGTAAAATCCAGATCGGCACGGCACATCCATTCGGCGAAGGAATTGGGTACAGCCTGTGGCAGGGCTTTGATATGCGGCGCCCAGGTGAGTACCACTTTGGGCCGGCGACCGTCCGGCTGCCACTCGCGGATGGTGATGAGGTCGGCCAGACTTTGCAGCGGGTGCAGGGTGGCCGACTCGAGGCTGACAACCGGCACTTTGCAATGCCGGATGAATTTTTTCAGCAGGTGTTCGCCATAGTCTTCCTCGCGGTCTTTGAGTGTGGGGAAGGCGCGTATGCCGAGGATGTCGCAATATTGTCCCATTACGGCGGCGGCGTCTTTGATGTGTTCCACGGTGGTTCCGTTCATCACGGCGCCGTCCTGAAATTCCAAAGCCCAGCCCTCTTTGTCCATGTTCATCACAATGACGTTCATGCCCAGGTTGAGGCCGGCTTTTTGGGTGCTGAGGCGGGTGCGCAAACTGGGGTTGAGAAAAATAAGCCCCAGTGTTTTGTGTTGCCCCAGATGGTGGTGCGCCTGTGGCCGCGATTTGAGGTCGCGGGCCAGTGTGACAAGTTCTTCTACGTTGCTCACATCGGCAACGCTGGTGAATTTTTGCATGGTTTTTTGGATGTTATGGCATCAACGCCGGCTGTAGTTGGGCGCTTCTTTGGTGATGGTGACGTTGTGCGGGTGGCTTTCGGCAAAACCGGCAGCGGTGATTTTTACAAATTTCGCTTGCTGCAACTGCTCCATATTGAGCGCGCCGCAGTAGCCCATGCCCGCCCGAAGCCCGCCGATGTACTGCAACATGGCCTCGGCAACGGTGCCTTTGTAAGGAACCCGTCCTTCTATGCCTTCTGGAACGAGCTTTTTGATGTCGTCTTCCACATCCTGAAAATAGCGGTCTTTGGAGCCTTGCGCCATAGCGCCCAATGATCCCATGCCGCGATATACCTTAAACTTCCTGCCTTCAAAAATGATGGTTTCGCCCGGCGCTTCTTCCACTCCGGCAAACAAACCGCCCGCCATGACGGTGCCCGCTCCGGCTGCCAATGCTTTCACAATATCGCCCGCATAGCGGATGCCGCCGTCTGCTACGACAGGAACGCCCGTACCGCGCAGTGCCTTGGCGGCAAACATCACCGCCGACAACTGCGGCACGCCCACGCCGGCTACAATGCGCGTGGTGCAGATACTGCCCGGACCAACCCCCACTTTCACCCCGTCGGCGCCGGCATCGGCCAGCGCTTTGGCCCCCTCGCCGGTAGCCACGTTGCCGCCGATGATCTGGAGCGCGGGGTGCAGTTGTTTGATGTTGCGCACGGCTTGCAACACGCCCAGCGAGTGCCCGTGCGCCGTATCAACGCAGATCACATCCACGCCCACTTTCACGAGGGCATCCACGCGGTCCACCATGTCGGCGGTGACACCCACTGCTGCGCCTACCACCAAACGGCCGAGGCTGTCTTTGCAGGAGTAGGGGTGGTCTTGCACCTTCATAATGTCTTTGTAAGTGATGAGGCCCACGAGCGTCTGGTCGCTTTCCACTACAGGCAGCTTCTCGATTTTGTAGCGCTGGAGGATTTCGCGGGCCTGTTCCAGCGTAGTGCCTACGGGCGCGGTGACCAAATTTTCGGAGGTCATGATCTCGCGCACGGGGCGGTCAAGGCTGGTTTCAAAACGCAGGTCGCGGTTGGTGAGGATGCCGATGAGTCGGTTGTTGCTGTCTATGATGGGAATGCCGCCGATTTTGAACTGCCGCATCAGGCCGAGCGCATCGCCCACGGAAGCCTCGCTGCCCAGCGTAACCGGGTCAATAATCATACCGCTTTCAGCGCGCTTGACGCTGCGTACCTGATCGGCCTGGGCCGCAATGCTCATGTTTTTGTGAATAATGCCGATGCCTCCCTGCCGCGCCATAGCAATAGCCAAGCGGTACTCGGTGACGGTATCCATAGCCGCCGACACGATGGGCGCATTGAGCCGGATATCGCGGGTGAGTTGGCTGGAGATGTCCACTTCGCGGGGAAGGACTTCGGAATACGCAGGGACGAGCAGAACGTCGTCGTAGGTGAGCGCCTCGGTGAGGACTTGTTCGGGATATGCAATTTCTCTTTCCATGCGCAAAGGTATGCACGGGCAGGGATAACGGGCAAAGGATTGGGAGTTTTTTTATAAAAAAAGCCCGCCGACAATCGGCAGGCTTCGTTTCATTTGGTTTTTTACAAAATGCTCTTGTTGTTGAGCGCGGGTTATACCATATCCTCCACCATCGAGTCGGTTTGAGGTGTTTTTTCAACAGGTTTTACCTTGCCGCGCATGGCCTGAATGAGGAATCCGAAAGCAATGGCCGTGAGGACAAATACCCCCAAGCTGCCCAATACGGGAATGGCTGCGAGCGCTTTGAGGCCGATGAAAATGCCCACAGACACCAACAGTATGCGGCCTTTACTCCAGTCTTTATTCAAAATGGTATTGAGTTCATACGCGCCGACTACCGCCGTGAGCGCACTCGCTACCGCCATCGAAGCGCCATACACGCCGCCAACGGCAAAGGCTGCCGGAAGTCCGACAATCGTTATGGCTGCCACCCCGATAACTGCCGGAATACCAAGTATGTACAACAAGCCTATGCCGAAGTTTTTGCCCATTTCTGTACGGGCGCTGCCGCCTATGCGTCCGAAAAATCCGCCGAAGAAGGCGATCAACAGACCAACGAGCAATATGCCGGAAGCCAATTTGTAGGCCACAACGGCAGGCGTTATGCGGCGGGCAAACAGGCGGGATTTGCTTTCCCATTCGGAATATTTGGCTTTCAGTGCTTCGTTGAAATTCGCTTTGACCCCTTCTGCCAGCGCTGCGCCGAAATCGGCAGAACCGTTTTTGTTCCAATACAATACGTTGTTTTCAAAGCGGGCTGTGGAGCGGATTTCGAGATTTTCGGCAGCTATTTTCGATTCGCCGGCCACGCGGGCAGCCATCACTACCTTGCCGCCTTTCACGTTGAGGGCGCCTTCTACGGGGCCATACATCAGCAGTTCGCCCGCAGCGGCATCCACATTGCCTTTCACCGTGCCGTTCATATCCACTTTGCCGCCGGCCACGATGAGGTCGCCGCCGATGGTAACGGCATCCGTGATGAGTACTTCGCCGCCGGTGATGATGAGGTCGCCGGGTACATTGTCGGTCACGGTGATTTTGCCGCCTACAAGGCGCGCATCCTGGCCGGGCGCTTTGTTGAGTTCCAGATCGCCACCCAGCAGCAGGATGTCCTGCCCGATGGCTTGGTTGATGCGCACTTCTCCGCCCACGCCGATGAGGTCGCCGCCGATGGGAGCTTCCACGCTGATTTTTCCAGCGGCAAGCACGCGGTTTTTGGCTACGGGTTCGGTGATGTAAATCTCCTTACCGGATTGAAGTTGAGAGTTTTGTGCAAAAGAGAAGCCCGCGAAGGCGAGCAGGTTCATCAAGACGAGTGTCCAGGAAATGCGTTTCATGACTTTTCTGATTTTGGAGCAAAAGTGCGCTCCAAGCTCGGCGAAAAGCAATTTTATTCGATGAAACCGACGGCAATGGCGTTCAAACCGACCTCAAACGGCGGCCAAAACGTACTTGAAAGCCTGCAAAAACGCATTGGCATCGGCGCGGCCGAGGTTGAGCGCAGGCAAAATGCGGAGGGTATTTTTGTCGGAAGAAGCGCCCGTGAACATGCGATGTTTGACCAACAGACGGCGGCGTACCTCGGCGCAGGGCTGGTCTAATTCCACCCCGATCATCAGGCCCTTGCCCCGAATTTCGCGGACGTGCGCAAAGTCGGTCATTTCGCTCATCAGGTAGCTACCCATTTCGGCGGCCCGCTCAATAAGGTTTTCATTTTCAATAACTTCCAACACGGCAATGCCCGCAGCACAGGCCAAGTAATGCCCCCCGAAAGTAGTGCCGAGCATGCTGTGCCGCGCCTCGAAACGGGGCGAAATGAGTACGCCGCCTATCGGGTACCCGTTGCCCATGCCTTTGGCCACCGTGATGAGATCGGGCCGCACACCGGCGAATTGATGCGCAAAGAATTGCCCGGAGCGCCCGTAGCCCGATTGCACCTCATCGAGGATCATCACCGCGCCGGACTGATCGCATAAGGTTCTGATTTTCTGGAGGAAGCGCTCGGTAGGAACCTGCACGCCGCCCACGCCCTGTATGCCTTCTACGATGACGGCGCACACATCGCGGCTGAAATGGCGTTCGAGCGCGGCTTCGTCGTTGAGCGGCAGGAAGAGGATGTTTTCGGTGGAGTTGACCGGCGCTATGATCTTGGGGTCATCGGTGGCGGCAACGGCCAGCGAGGTGCGCCCGTGGAAGGATTTGTGAAACGAAATGACCTTTTTCCTCCCCGTGTGAAAAGAGGCCAATTTGAGCGCGTTTTCATTGGCTTCTGCGCCGGAATTGACCAAAAACAGTGCGTAGTCTTCGTATCCCGACAGGCGGCCCAGCAAGTCGGCCAGCTTGTTTTGGATGGGAATTTTGACTGAGTTGGAATAAAAAGCGATCTGACGCAACTGCTCCTCCAATGCGCGCACATAATGCGGGTGGCTGTGCCCGATGGAAATGACGGCATGGCCGCCGTAGAGGTCCAGATATTGGCGTCCCTGTGCGTCCCAGATATACGAGCCTTCGGCCTTCACAGGTTCTATGTCGAAGATGGGATATACGTCGAATGGTTTCATAAAGCGATCCGTTTTGCCGGCGCATGAACTCCGCCGACGGGGCAAAGGTAAGCCGAACTGCCCGAAAAATATGCGGGAATGGTAAAGCCGGTGCGAAGGAATATTATCTTTGCCCTCGACCCTTCTACTCCATCACAAAACAAATACACCATTGCCATGAAAAAAATCTTTTCCATCTGTTGTTTTCTTCTTCCTTTCCTGCTGCCGGCGCAGCAACCACCTTGCACGCTACTGAAAAACATTGAAACAGGGCAGGATATTCCGATAATGAGTTATGCGCACTCACTGCTACAGGCTGAAAATAAGCTTTTTTTTATTGGTACTACCTGTACCGAATCCCCTGAAGTATATATACTGAACATTGGCCAGGATTCAGCCTATCTGCCCCATAACGCCTGGCTCGAAGCTCGATATTTCTATTGGTGCAATGTCCCATACCCCACTGTTGACCATTTTCCCCATCGTTATCTTACCGCGGTAGGAAACCGGGTTTTTTACATCCTAATGGGCGGCCAATTTGGCGTTGAACTATGGACAACGGATGGTACAGCGGAAGGCAGCGGCCTCGTTCGGGATATTTTTCAAGGTTCAGAATCCTCCAGCCCGGAGCAGTTAACTGCTTTTAGAAATGAGCTTTGGTTTACGGCCGATGACGGCGTAAATGGCCGCGAACTATGGCGCAGCGACGGCACGCCGGAAGGCACCCAAATGGTGCTTGATATTGCGCCCGGTGCAGCAGGCTCCCGCCCTTTGCATCTTCGCACAACAGGGGATGAATTGTTTTTCGTAGCTGCCACGACGGGAGACAGCCCGTGGCTTTGGAGATCGGACGGCACTGCGGAGGGCACAATTCCCTGGTTGCCCTTGGCTGCCATCCCCGAAGGGTACATGGTCGAGAGCCTCCAAGTAGCCGGCGGGCTGCTTTTTCTCGTGGCATACAATCAAAGCGCTAAAAAGGCCAATCTGTATGTAGCGAATGCTCAAAGCAATACCCTTGATCTGATAATAGAGGAAGCCCGTGCATCGAATTCATTAGACATTCCCAAAGAGTTTACCGAATGGGGCGGCATAGTTTATTTTGCGGCTTCCACACAGGCTCATGGGCGAGAACTATGGAGAACAGACGGGACGGTGGCCGGCACTACGTTGTTTAAAGACATCCATCCGGGGGCCAACGGAAGCAATCCTTCTGATCTCCAAAGATTTGGGAATAAAATTTATTTCCGTACCAAAATTGGTGATTCGGCGCTCTTATACAGTACAGATGGTACCCCGGAAAGTACCGGGCCGGTCGCGCTGTCTCCCTTACCGACAAGTGGAATAAACAGAATCAAAGCCGGCGATGGGCAATTGTTTTTTACCAGTGGCGACCAGCGTGAGCTATGGCGAACCGATGGAATCGAAACCGAAAGGATATTTGGGCCACATTATCAAAATCAGTGGGAGTTTATGCCGGTAGCGGGCGGCAGCGTTTATTTCCGAGTAGCGCAGAATGGTCTGTGGAAGTGGAACGGTACGCCGGGTACAATGGCTGCCCCGATCAGCACTTTGGGAAATAACGACGGTAACTCCTCTCCGACAGCGTATTTTCCTATGGGAAATGACATATATATATCGACAACTAACGCGCTCGGACGTGCGAAAATATGGCGCAGCAACGGTACGCCGGAAGGCACCATACAGGCTGCCTTTGTCAATACACAAGATACCTTAACTCTGAGTACAGTGTTCGCACTGGCCGACAGTATGCTGGTTTTTATGACGCGTACTCCTGCGGCAAGTCTGGAACTTTGGGCCAGTAACGGCCAACCAGGGCAGGAGCGCAAGGTCACGGATTTGATATCCGGACCATATAGCTACGGGGTATCTGATGGCCGATTGGTCTATCTCGGAAATATAAATCAAGGACTCTACCGAACCGACGGCACTGCGGCCGGTACCATGGAATTAATACCTGAAGTAGGTTTTCCCCTTGAGGCTCTTGTATTCAATGGGCATACCTATCTGAGGATGACAAATAATCGTAACCGACGCTTGAAAACTGACGGCACCCCCGAAGGTACCACTGTGTTATTGACAGACACAGTGGTTGGTGATGACCGTTTTTACTTTGGCCATACCATGAAAGTGCTTGATGAGCGTGTGTGGATGATCATAAAAGGAGGAGACAACCGTTGGGGACTGTGGCGCACCAACGACGACGCATCGGCGATAGAGTTGGTAGTGTCGTTCAATCCGGTGCTGGGAGATGCGCAGTCTCCTTTTTTATCTACAAACGGAAATCATCTGTATTTTTTTGCGAATGATGACTTCAACACACTTCAATATTATCAGTCAGACGGCACCATCGCCGGCACAAGACCTTTTCTGGATGCGAATGTCTCCGTACGACCGACGGGCATCAGGAATACCCATTTATTCTGGCGCAACAAACTGTACTATACTTCCAACTCACCTGAATACGGCCCTGAGTTGTTTGTCAGTGATGGTACTGCTGAGGGTACCTATGTCTTGGCTGACATCTTGCCTGGCGTACATGGTTCCGATCCCTTTCAGCTTGGCGCCGCTTTCACCGATTCGCTCTTATTCTTTACGGCTTTCACACCGCAGCATGGCCGGGAGCTTTGGCAAACCGACGGCACGCCCGAAGGTACTTTTATGGTACAAGACATCTGCCCCGGCCCTTGCAGTTCTTCCCCCGATCAACTGAACATCATAGGCGACGGGACGCTGCTGTTCAGCGCCTATCATCCCGGCGTAGGCATAGAGCCTTGGATATATCGCTTTGCAGCAGGGCCTTCTACCGAAACGGAGGAAATCTACAGCCCTTCGCTCGAGCGTTTGTTGGTGTTCCCCAATCCTAATGCCGGCGAGCGGTTCTATGTGTCCTTGCCGGAAATGCGGGGCAGTCATCGCATAGAAATACTCGATTTGAGGGGAGTCGTGCTGGCATCGGAGCGAATGGCGGGCGCTGGGCGTCGTGTACACGAAATGACGTTGCCCGGTTTGAGCAACGGGATGTATCTGCTGCGGCTGCTGGATGCCGACGGGCGACTGAGGGCAGTGGAAAAGTTGATGGTGATGGGGCGGTGAGTGTGTCCTTGTATTACAAGACAATGCGAGGTTGTTGAAATCTCGCATTGTCTTGATTCTCAATAAGATTACTTAAACCTGATCGTTCCGTCCAAATTGGCTTTGCCGTCCATCATGTCTATCATGGAAGCCTCTACGGTGACGGTTTTGCCGTCTGTTTTGGCGTTCGGAATGGTCACTTTTTTCACATTGCCGGGCAGGTGATAGATGGTGCGGAAGTTGGCCGATCCGAGAAACATCTTCATCATCTCCATATCTTCGCCTCCCTCTGCTTTTTCAGTTGATTTGGGCGATTTGCGGGTGAGCATGTTTTTGGCAAAAGTGTAGCCCACGTTGGTAGGCAACAGGCCGCCTTCGCCGGCAAGGCCGCCCAATTGCGAGTTGCTTTCGCCTATTTTGCCGATGTTTTCGTACAGATAGGTAATGTCGGCGGTGGAAGCGAAGTCCAAATTGATGGAAGTGAAAAACTTGCCTTTTTCTTCACTCATCACGATTTTGGAGTGGACGCGGTTCCAGAACTCCGGATTACTGCCTTTTTGCTCAGCGGGCATGTCTTTGAAATAGATAATGGTGTCCATTTCGGGAATGCCGTTGGCGCCGCCGAGTTTCAGCGTGGTGTCTTGTTCCAGCGAAGATTTGATCATGCTTTTCATGAACTCATCCTCGAAGAGGCCGCTCATGTCAATGGTGATGGAATATTTGCCGGAGCCGTTTCGGTTGAGGTGCATTTCTTCAACCACATCGAGGCAGCCGGTGAGGAAGAAAGAAACGGTGAAGAGGAGAAGGATGGTTAACTTATTCATGTTGGTTGTTTATTTTGAAGTTAAACGGATGACGGGACAAATCATTTCTTCCAATGAGATGCCGCCGTGCTGGAAAGTGTTGCGGTAGTAATTGTTGAAGTGGTTGTAATTGTTGGGATACAGGAAGAAGCGGTCGTCTTTGGCGAAGATGAAAGCCGAGCTGACATTGGGGCGAGGCAGGCCGGCTTTTTCCGGATCGCGGATTTCGAGTACGTCTTTTTTGTCGTATTGCAGGTTGCGGCCCACCTTGTAGCGCAGATTGGTGGTGGTTTCGCGGTCGCCTACCACTTTGGAGGGCGTATTGACGCGGATGGTGCCGTGATCGGTGGCGATGATGAGCTGTACTTTGCGTTCGGCCGCGCGTTGCAAGGCGGCCCACAGCGGGGAGTTGAGGAACCAGGAGCGCGTGAGGGAGCGGTAGGCTTTTTCGTCGCCGGCCAGTTCTTTGAGTACTTCCATTTCGGTGCGTGCATGCGACATCATGTCAATGAAGTTATAGACGATGACGGTGATGTCGTTGTTGAGGTAGTTGAAGATGTTGTCCTGAATCTGGCGGGCCTGATTGCCGCTGGTCACTTTTACATATTCGTTTTTGATTTCTTTGCGGAAAGCGCGTTTGAGCAGTTCGTTGAAGAGCACATCTTCGTGCAGGTTTTTGCCGCCCTCTTCATTGTCGTTTTTCCACCAGTCGGGGAAGCGTTTGGCAATGTCTAAGGGCATCAGCCCCGAAAAAATGGCATTGCGGCTGTATTGGGTGGAGGTGGGCAGGATGCTGTAAAAAAAGTCTTCTTCTTCTACGCGGTACAGTTCGGTGATGATGGGTTCGATGACTTTCCACTGGTCGTAGCGGAGGTTGTCCAACAAAACAAACAGCGTAGGCTCGCCGTCGCGGAGATGCGGGAAGACCTTGCTGCGCATGAGCTGATTGGACATGACGGGGCCTTCGCCGCGCTGCACCCAGTCCACATAGTTTTTGACGATGAATTTGCTGAATTCCGTATTGGCCTCGCCTTTTTGCATGGAGAGGATGTCGTACATCTGGGTAGAATTCGACTCGTCAATTTTGATTTCCCAGTTGATGATTTTGCGATACACGTCGGCCCATTCTTCGATGCCCAGGCCGCTGTTGATCTGCATAAAAATCTGGCGGAATTCCTGCTGGTAGTCGGAGGAGGTTTTTTCGCGGACGAGGCGCTTGTTGTCAATGATTTTTTTGAGGGAGAGCAGAATCTGGTTCGGATTCACCGGTTTGATGAGGTAGTCGGCAATTTGGGAGCCGATGGCCTCTTCCATGACGTGCTCGGCCTCGTTTTTGGTAATCATGACTACCGGCAGCAGCGGGTTGGTGGCTTTTAGTTTGGAGAGGGTTTCCAGGCCGGTAATGCCGGGCATACTCTCGTCGAGGAAGACAACGTCAATGTCTTTGTCCTGTTCACATTCTTCGAGGGCGTCGTATCCGTTGCTCACGGTGATGACTTCGTAGCCGCGTTTTTCGAGAAACATCAACTGGGGTTTGAGCAGATCAATTTCGTCGTCTGCCCACAATATTTTAATTTTATCCATGCTCAAGTCAGGTGGTTTGATGATGTACGATGACAATGTACGAACAGGGGGAATAGTTTAGTATGGCGGGAGGTATTTTTTCGGCGGGCGGAGATATATCAAAAATCCTACCTTTGGCTTGAAAAAAAGCACAAAGCCATGAAATCCGAAGCGCAGCAATTCATTGAGTCTTGGGAGCGACAGAAGGCAAAGGGCAAGTGGCGGTTCATAGCCCGGTCGGGAGGTATTTGGGCGGGCCTGTTTTTATTGGCGCAATGCACCTTGGAACTTGCCGAACACAGTTTCCGGGAGGCGTTCTGGAGTCCGCTCACATTGAAGCATCTGGCGGTGGGCATCATTGCAGCCATCCCTTTTGGAATTGTGCAGTACTATCTCATGGAATATTCCTACAAAAAGTACCTGAAGAAACGCAATGGAGAAGTGTGATTTGAGCGCTTAGTGAAGGGGTGTCACAGCCCGTAGTCACCCCTTCATCACACATAGAAATACCAATATGACCAACATGCCAACTTCCTCTTACATCATTGACGGTATCCGCACCCCGGTGGGCAAATTCGGCGGCGCACTGAGTCCTGTTCGCGCCGATGATCTGGCCGCGCACGTCATTGCCGAATTAGTCTCCCGCAACCCAGCCGTGCCCGCCGACGCTTACGAAGACGTCATACTCGGCTGCGCCAATCAGGCCGGCGAAGACAACCGCAATGTGGCCCGCATGGCCCTGTTGTTGGCCGGGCTGCCCCACACCGTGCCCGGCGAAACCGTGAACAGACTATGCGCTTCGGGCTTGTCGGCCATCGTGCATGCGCACCGAGCCATTCAGGCCGGCGACGGCCATCTGTTCATTGCGGGCGGCGTAGAGCAAATGACCCGCAGCCCCTGGGTGATGTCCAAATCGGCGCATCCCTTTGGCCGCGATGTGACCCTGCATGATTCTAGTTTCGGCTGGCGCTTTGTCAACCCCCGCATGGAGCAGCTCTACGGCATTGACAGCATGGGGCAAACGGCTGAAAATCTGGCCGAGATGTACGGCATTGCGCGCGAGGATCAGGATTTGCTGGCCCTGCGTTCGCAACAAAAAGCTGCCGCCGCCCGTCAATCGGGGCGTCTGGCGATGGAAATTGCGCCGGTATCGGTTCTGCATGGTAAGAAATCGCCCATCATCGTTTCGGAAGACGAATTCATCAAACCAGATACCACTTTGGAGGCGCTGGGCCAACTCCGCCCGGCATTTCGACCGCAAGGCAGCGTTACTGCCGGCAATGCTTCCGGTCTCAACGACGGCGCGGCGGCGGTTCTCGTAGCCTCCGGTGATGCTGTGAAAAAGTACGATTTGCAACCCAAAGCCCGCATCGTAGCCTCGGCGGTGAGTGGCGTAGAGCCTCGCATCATGGGCATCGGGCCGGTGAGCGCATCGGCCAAAGCATTGGAAAAAGCGGGCCTCAGCTTAGCCGATATGGACCTCATCGAAATCAACGAGGCGTTTGCGGCGCAGGTGTTGGCTTGCACGCGGCTCATGGGGCTGTCCGACGATGATCCGCGCATCAATCCCAACGGCGGGGCTATTGCCATCGGCCACCCGCTGGGCATGAGCGGGGCGCGCATTGCCTACTCGGCAGCCTTGCAACTGCAACTTCAAAAGGGGCGCTACGCCTTGGTGACCATGTGCATCGGGGTGGGGCAGGGCTACGCGATGGTGCTGGAGGGGTGATTTGCTGCGCAGTTCATCTCTTTCGGAGTAATCTGCAGTGCAGTTCATCTCCAGCTTAGTGAAGGGGTGACTTGCCCCGCTGAAACATGCTGATTCACCTCTTCATTGCCCCGAAACCTTGAACCGCCTTTGCTAAGGCTACGACGGATGAAACCCGAAACCTTGAACCCGAAACCGAATGAACGGCGTTAGCCGATTACCACTAAACCTGCTCTACGACTACCTCCTTTCCCTCCACCGCAATGGCCAAGCGCAGGATGTCCGTTACGCCGTGGGCAATGAGTTCCGTGTCGTATTGCTTGGCGAGTAATTGGGTTCGGGCTTCGGCGAGGCGGTCGGTCATGGTTTCGCCCCGTCGTGCGCGCACCGCCTTGATTTCCATCACGATGCCCTTTCGGGAACTGTCTTTCGGTATGAGGCAAATGTCGTAGCGCCCGAAGCCGCTCTCTCCATTGGAGCGAATGAGGTACGCCGGATCCAAGCAGGCCAGCAGTCCCAGCAGAAAAGCGTGGTAAAAATGCTCGGTGCGGTTATCTGCCGTATCGTAAAAACTGACCACTTTGAGGACAAATTTGGCCAAGCCCTCCCCAAACGTCAACACATCGCCGGTAGTGAGGGCATCCAAGAGCCGGTTGTTGAAAGCGCGGCTCAAATCCTCATTGAACCAGGCCATGAGGGTATCTTCGTAAGCCAACTTCACCTCTCTGTTGGGTATAGATAGTTCGCGGAAGATTCTGTCGCCTCTCCTGAACTCGCCCACCACCCGCAGGTATCCGGCAAAATACATCAGGCTGACGACAGCATCGGGGTTGGTCTCTAAGCCACGAAAAGTGAGATACTCATCCACATACACGTTGATGGGGCCGCCGCGCAGTAGTTCTTCCAATTTATCCTTTATGCCCGATTGTTCGTTGAAAAACAGTCGTTTGAGCAGATCGTGCCCGCCGGTGTTCACCCAGTGTGGTTTCAGGGTGGGATCCATGGCGAAGGCATAGTTGAGGATAGACCAAGGGTTATAGATCGGGATGCCGCCGTAGCGGTAGCCGTCGTACCAACTGCGCACGTCGTCCATCTCACGACCGTTGAGACCTCGGTGAGCCAGCAGCGCCTTGACCTCCGGCTCAGTGAATCCAAACTTGTCGCAAAAGCTATCCTCTTCCAAGCCCGCCTCTGCGACAAAATTGTTCAGCCCGCTGAAAAGGCTCTCTTTGGCCACTCGCAGGATGCCTGTGAGTACGCCTTTGAAGAGGCTTTGGTTGTCTTTGAGCGCGCCGCCCAAGAGCGGACGCATAAATTCAATCATCTCATCGTGGTAGCCTTTCAGCCAAGCCTCCACTAATGGGGTATCATACTCGTCTATCAGCAGCACGATTTGAGCGCCGTGGTGTTGATATAGCAGGGTGGCCAATTTTTTAATGGCATCCCGAAAAAGGAATTCTTTGACCTTTCCCACTCTCACTGCTGCGGCCATATCGGCCACAAGGTCATCGTATTCAGCAATGCCTTTCAGACAGGTGTGCCGCGCCCATTCTTCATACAGCAAGCTCGTCATGGCCTGCATGGCCGAGGTGTAGGTACTCATTTTTACGTCCTTGAACGACAAGGCAATGACGGGGTATTTGCCCTGATGCAGGGTCATCATTTCCTCATCTTCGGCTATGGCAAGCCCTTCAAAGAGATGCCGGTATTCCCCCTGACAGTCAAAGAAATAGCGCAGCGTGGAAAGATTCAGCGTCTTGCCGAAGCGGCGCGGACGGCAGTGGAGTTGTACGCCTGCGCCCTCCACCACCGCGCGCACCATAGCGGTTTTGTCCACATAGTAAGTGCCTCTTTCTATGACTTGTTTGAAATCTGACAGGCCGAGTGGCGATAGCTTGGGCATGCTGAATGAATTTTACGACAAAGATACGAAATCTTGCAGGACACGCAGAAAGGGGCTATCCACATAGGAGCCTGTCTGATTTTTTGATAAAAATGTAAATCTGTTTTTTTATCGCCCCCTACCCCAAAAAATAAATTACCTTTACGGCCCGTAACGTCACTACCACATCACTATGACCAAATACATTTTCGTTACGGGAGGCGTCACCTCTTCTCTCGGCAAAGGCATTATTTCCGCGTCGCTGGCCAAGCTCCTGCAAGCCAGAGGTTTGTCGGTTACCATCCAAAAATTAGACCCGTACATCAACGTGGACCCCGGCACCCTCAATCCCTACGAGCATGGCGAGTGCTATGTGACCGACGACGGCGCCGAAACCGACCTCGATCTGGGCCACTACGAGCGTTTCCTCAATGTGCCGACCTCGCAGGCCAACAACGTGACCACAGGCCGCATTTACCAAACCGTCATCGAAAAAGAACGCCGCGGCGACTACCTCGGCAAAACCGTGCAGGTCATCCCGCACATCACCGACGAGATCAAACGCCGCATCCAACTGCTCGGCTCGCTCAATAAATTCGACATCGTCATCACCGAAATCGGTGGCACTGTCGGTGATATCGAATCGCTGCCGTACTTAGAAGCGCTCCGGCAATTGCGCTGGGAACTCGGCTCCGACAATTGCATGGTCATTCACCTCACTTTGGTGCCCTATCTGAGCGCCGCTAAAGAGTTGAAAACCAAGCCTACACAACACTCTGTAAAAGAACTCCTCACCGCCGGCATACAGCCCGACGTATTGGTGTGCCGTACCGAGCATCCCATCAATATGGACATTCGGCGCAAGCTGGCGCTGTTTTGCAACGTGGACGTCGGTTCCGTCATCGAATCCATTGACGCCGACAGCATCTACGACGTGCCGCTGCTCATGCTCAAAGAGCGCTTGGATGTGGTGGTGCTGACCAAGCTCCGCCTCCCCGACCGCAAAGAACCCGATATGCGCGTGTGGAAGCGTTTTTTGGACAAACTCAAAGCGCCCAAACACAAAATCCGCATCGGCCTGGTAGGCAAATACAACGAACTTCCCGACGCGTATAAGTCTATCCATGAGTCATTTGTACACGCCGGCACGGTGAATGACTGCAAGGTGAAAGTCATTCCCATTCATTCCGAACAATTGGAGGCCGACTACGAATCGGTGGCTGAAAAATTGCAGGGTTTGGATGGCGTTTTGGTAGCGCCCGGCTTTGGCGAACGCGGCATCGAAGGCAAGATCATGGCCATTCGGTATGTGCGCGAGCAGGGCATTCCTTTCTTTGGGATATGTCTGGGAATGCAGTGCGCGGTGGTGGAATTTGCCCGCCACGTTTTGCAACTCAACGGCGCCGCTTCCACAGAAATGAATCCCAAAACCCCGCATCCGGTCATTGATCTGATGCCCGACCAGCAAAATGTGACCAACAAAGGCGGCACCATGCGCCTCGGCGCGTATGCCTGCTCCTTGACCAAAAAGAGCAAAGCTGCCGAGGCTTACGGCAAAAATGAGATCAGCGAGCGCCACCGCCACCGCTTCGAGTTCAATAACGAGTACAAAGCAGCGCTGGAAAACGCCGGTCTTTGGGCATCAGGCATCAACCCGGACACCGGCTTGGTGGAGATTGTGGAACTGCGCGAGCACCCTTGGTTTGTGGGCGTGCAGTTTCACCCCGAACTCAAAAGCCGGGTAGAGGCGCCGCACCCCTTGTTCTCCGCTTTTGTAAAGGCCGCGCTCAAATATCACCAGAGCAAAACCGCCGAATAAGCCTTGCGCCTGCGCGATTCCGGCCCGTTGATTGGATGCTTCCTCCTCGTCGTTGGGGCGGTGTGGCTGGCTCAGCAACACACTTTCTTCTGGGATACGGTGCAATTGGGCGCCAAGCACGCCGACTTTTTCTATACCACTGATTTTTCTCAACTATTGCTGCCACAGGAATTGGACAGCGGGCATCCGCCTTTGTTCGGACTGTATCTGGCAGGATGCTGGCGGCTGTTCGGGGCTACCTTGCCGGTGAGCCATTGGGCCATGCTGCCTTTTTTGTGGGGCATCGTTGCCTTGCTGTTTGCGCTGGCCCGGCATTTCGGCAGCGAGAAAACAGCGTGGTGGCTGCCGTTGCTGGTAGCTGCCGATCCGGTGATGGCGGCGCAGTCCGTTTTGGTCAGTCCCGATGTGGTGTTGGTGTTTTTTTTCCTCCTGACATTGTGGAGTGTCCTAAAGCAAAAGCCTGTTATACAAGCCATTGCCCTCGCCGGGCTGGCGCTCATCAGTATGCGCGGCATGATGACGGCGGCCATGTTGTTTGTGTGGCAATTTTTGTTCTTTAGCTGCGAGCCGCGAGCCGCGAGCTGCGAGTTGGGTTCATCTAAGCCGCCATTGACTCAATGGATGAGACTGCTGTTAAAACAAGCGCTCGTTTTCCTGCCCGGCGCGCTGTTGGCGGGCGGCTGGTTGCTGTGGCATTACCGACAAACCGGCTGGATCGGTTATCACCCCGACTCGCCCTGGGCGCCGAGCTTCGAGCGGGTAGGTGAGGGCGGCGTTGCGCGCAACGGCGTCATTTTGATTTGGCGGCTGCTCGATTTCGGGCGGATTTTTATGTGGGCGGGCTTGCTGTTTTTGTTGTGGCAACACCGACCGCTCAGGGCTGTTTTTCAAAATAAAATACAGCAACAGGCCGCCGGGTTATTGCTTCTTGCCTTGTTGTTTCTCACGCCTACTTTGCTGTTGTACAAGGCTTTGAGCGCGCACCGGTATTTGTTGCCGGTGTTTTTGGCGCTCACCGTATGGCTGTACGCGCTGGCTGCACAGTCGCCCAAATACGGCCTCAAAGTCGTGGTGGTTTCTGCGCTGCTGCTTTTCGGCGGCAATTTTTGGGTCTATCCGCAGCACATTGCGCAAGGTTGGGACGCTACCCTGGCGCATTGGCCGTACTATGAACTCCGCCGGCAAGCCCTCGACTTTATCGAACAGGAAGACCTGCCGCTTGACTCCATCGGCACGGCCTTCCCGGAAATCGGGCCGCTGCATTATCGGGACCTAGGCGGTTTTATGGATGCGGCACGAGATGGAATCTCGCGCCGGCAACGGCAACTACAACATGGCTTCAAAACAAAAGACTTGGATGCTGACCCCTACATTTTGTGGTCGAACGTGATGAACGACTTCAGCGATGCCGAGCGGGCGGCTTTGCAGCAGGACTGGCAGCCCTTGCGCCGCTGGAAAAAGGGCGCGGTGGAGATGGTGCTGTATGGGAGGGACCTTTGATTTTTTAGCAAAAGCCTACATCGGAGCTGCAGCGAGTCCGAAAGAAATTACGATCAAAAACAAGGACCGATAGTATTCATTTTCAAAGTCTTGCGCAGTGAAATGCCTGGCTGCTTCTTCGGCAATAACCTGCGCAGAGATGTCGCCGGCGCGTTCCTCTATCTCAAAATCACCAATTTCCCAATTCCTCCTTTAAAAAACGCATCCGTGCCGGTATCGTGGCGAATGAGGTCTTTACCCTCGCGGTCTTTGGCAAACACCTGATACAAATACACGCCGTTGGCCAAGCGGTCGCCGTACATATCGGTGCCGTCCCAGGCCTGTTCGGTGGTATGCGTACCGATGCGCAGCGGCCCCAGATCATCTTGCGTCAGTTCGTGTACAATGCGCCCCGAAACCGTCATGATGCGAATGACGAAAGTGGCGGGCGCTTCCTCGCCGGTGAGGGTATAAACAAAGCGGGTGGAGGTAGTAAATGGATTGGGATAATTGAGTACGTTGGAAATACGCGCCTCGGTGATGACCTCAAAATTGATCCGGTAGTCCACCTGCCCGGAGGCGTTGCCGGTCGCGTCGCGGCCCTGCACGATGAGGGTGTAAAGGCCGCTTTCGCTGAATTGCGGCGACCATTCCAGTGTAGCGCGGTTGTCGCCGGCGCCGGCAGCAGGCAGGAAGCGCATCTCGTCCGAACCAATGGCAACGGAGCGCACATCGGGGGCATCGGGGGCGCGGAGCAGCACTTTGAACAGGCTGGTGTCGTCCAATCGGAGCCAGCGGTTTTCATCGCGCAAAGCAATGACAATGAGCGGCTTGGCCGACACAATGTCGCCGTCCATGATGCGTTGCCCGTCGAAGGTGACATCGAGCAGGGGGTTGCGGCGGTCTTTTCCTACAAAAAAGTCTTTGAGGCCGTTGTTGTTGAACAGATGCTGTTCGGGCTGTGCTCGGTCGGGGTTTACCTCCATGCGGAGTTGCTGCGGGCCGGCCATTTGGCGGGTGTCCAATTGGAGGGCGGCCATGATGGTGTCGTTGGCCGGCAGGGGGGCTGTTTTTCTGAGAACGACCTGCCGGTTGCCCGCCTGATCGGTGACGGTGAAACGCAGCAACAGGCTGTCCATGCCGATGGCGGTGATGTTGTTGACGGCCACCTGCATCGAAAGCGGTTCGCCCTGTTGGAGGCTGTCTTTGTGAAAACTGAAAGCCAGCGCGGGATTGAGCACGGCTTCGGGCAGTTCGTCAAAGAGGACGCGCCAGTACGGTATCTGCGGCGCGGTTCGGAAGGTGGTGTCGGCGGCTTTGAATTGCAGTTTCAGATAGGGAAACTCTGTTGCATTGACCGACTCCAATTGCGCATCGAGTGCCTGTAAGTTGCTGATTAACAAAGCCTCGGTAGAATCCCTGCGGATGCCATATACATCTAATGACCACTCGTCTTCGGCTGTATTTTCGGCTATTTTCCAATGCAGGGAGCGCCAGTTGCGTGCCGGCCCGATGCGGTTGGTGCGCACCTCGCCGCGGTCCCAGCGCCCGTTGAGAATGATATTTTCAAAGATGGGCTGATTGTCAAGAGAAATCCGCTCAATGACCGGGAAGCTCGGATCGTCTTTTTTGTACATAATGAAATAAGGCCGCGAACCGATCTCGGCGGTGCTGCGAATGAGCTGTGCGCCCTGTTGCTCCAATACCTGAAAAAGATTGGTACCGAAGGCCACGGAGTCGGCGGCCCAGGCTTCGGGCAGGTAGCTTTGGTTGTTGTGTTGTGCAGTGTAGAGGATGACGTAGTTGCCCGAGGGGATGGTATCGCGGAGGAAGTTGATGGCCTTTTGGCGCCATTCGGGGGTGGTTGTCCAATAGGGGAAATTGCCGTGCTCGGGCGCCCAACTCACCGGCTGATGGCTGCCGTAGCGCCCGGGAGCGGGGTTGGTCCAGGGTTCTGCAGTAATGGAGTCAAGTGAAAAAATATATACGCCGCGCGACACAGAGCCGTCCCATGCCGGATCGTAAAAACTGTGAGGATAGCTGTTGACATCCACGCCGATGTTGTCAAAACCAGGAGAGACGCCATTTTTGATGCGAATGAATTTGGCATCGTCCAAAAAGCGAAGTCTGCGGTTGCTTTCCGACAGTTCCGTGTTGATGTACCTGTTGCCGGCCCATTGAAAAAAGTGCGATTGATTCCAGCCTCCGGTACTGCCGGCGAGGTACAAAAACGAGCTGCTGCGCCAAGTGTACCCAATGCCTGGCAAGCTGTCGGGGCTGATGCGCCAGTAATACACAGTGCTGTCGCGCCAGGCCATGTCGGGCCGGATGCTGATGAGGCCGCCGGTTTGCGTCGTGGTAAAACTGCGTTTGTCCGGACTGTCGAAATACATCGTGGTATCTACCTCGATGAAGTATTGCAATTCGGGGGCAAAAGCATCTGCGCTGGAGGCGTGCAAAGTAAGGGTATCGCCTCCGGCAATGCCCATATCGGGTGGGTAAAGAGGGATAGCGCCATTGGCAAACACCACAAAATCAATGCCTTCCCGGCCCTGAGCATCTGCCAGGTTATTGTTTTGTTCGGCGCCCGAGCCAGGGCCTTCCTCTATTTCATTGTCGGCGTCAATTTTTACCAACAACCGGTTCAATCCTACTACTCCGCGATCACCCCATACGGGCAGCCGGAACACATACCGGTCGGCCAATTTGGGTACGGAGATGCGCTGCCTGAGTACCGACACCTGCACTCCGCCCGGGAGTTCGCGCACAATTTCCAGCACACAACTGTCGCCCACCACCCGGCCTATATTTCGCACTGAAAGACTGAGTTCTAAGCTGTCGGTTTGTACGCTGATGGAACGCGGCGCCACGGAGGCATCGCTTGTGCGCAACAAGAGATCGGGCTTGTCGGGCGGACTGATGACGACGGCAGGGTCTCCGTGCAGGGTAAACTGGTGTACCAGCGCTAAGATTGGCAGACCGTTGGCGGCGGCGTATTGCTCCGTCACTTTGCGCAGCACATCGCCTAGTCCGCGCCCGTAATGACTGCTGTTGAGGAGGTTGAGATAGCTTTGAGAATAAGTACTGAGCGCCGAAAGATAGCCGTAGCCCGTAGTGGAGATAAAAGCAATGGCGCCTTTGTTGCTTTGAAAAATAAAATCCTCGCCCACACTGCGCAGCCCTTCATGAATCTGGCCAGAATGGCAGCCCAGTGAGATCATGGCCGGAAAGCGCCCGGCATTTTGGTAGGTGGCAGGATCGTCTATAGCAAAGTCAAAACCTACGCTGCTGGAATGTCCGAAAAAGGTAATGATGGAGGCGCCGTCGTTGATGCGTCGCAACAGCGCATCCGACACGGCCTGCTGAATGGGGTCAGAGTTGGTTTTGAAGAACGACTGCACGTTGGCGCCCATGGCCCCGTTGCGCACGATGTTTTCCATCTGGCCCAGCGCATTTTTGATGAACTGCTGCTCGCCAGTGGTGCCGCCGCCGCCCAGATGAATGACCTCTTTTTTCCACTCGCGGTCGGCCTCGGCGGTAGAGTTTCGGCCGGCTTCGTGGGAGATGACTTTATCCAAATACCAACGCACTTCGGCGGGTGTAGAAGCGGCTATCCTGCCAATGGGCAATACCGGCACGTTGGTCCAGTTGCCCGCAATGAGCAGATTGTCCGACCCCGGCACGCCGAACGTAGGCACATAATAATCGCCGGCCACAGCAGCAGCCGTGCGCCCCACATTGTACTGCCGCCCTTTGCCTATGATGAAGGCGTATTTGGCTTCCGGCCACCTGCGCGCCAGGTATTGCACGGCATTGCGCACAGCCAACGGGTGCCGGTGGACGCCGTAGGCAAACTGATCGTACAGTTGCGTCACATCGAGGACAACCGTGCGGAAACCGCCGCCTGCCTGCGATGCGCGGTAGTCGGCGTAAGCCTGCACGGGATTGCCGCCGTTGCCGTCGTCCATCAGGCGGGGATGCGAAATGATGAGGTACTCGGCATCGGCATTTTGGTAATTGACAAAAGTGAGGGGCCGGATATTGCTCACCGTGCGCACACCGGCAGAGGCATTCACCAACAGCAGGTTGACCGGGGTATTGGAGGCGGGTATGATGAGCCGCGTCAGGCCGGCATTCACGTTGGCTACGGTGCGGGTGCGGCGCGTGAGGTCGTACAAAACGGGCGCTGTGCCGGCATTGAAGTTGCTGATTTCCAAGTATCTGTCTTGTGAGGCGGCGGGCAGTTGGAAGGCGAAGGAGCTTTCGTTATCAAAGTTGTACGACCTCGGATAACGCAGGCTTGCCCAGGCTACGGCGTGGCGGTCGTTGCCGGAAGCGATGCCGTTGAAGCGGAGTTGTTCGTTGGCACTGAGGTTGGCGGTGGGTTTTTCTACGGTGTAATCCCGCAGCCTGTATCCGTTGAAAGTTTCTCTGTAAAGTGTGTCGCCGTTGACGGAAATGCGTAGATCGTGAAGACGGTTGTTGGAAAACATGCGCATCCGGAAAGTGCTATTTACCGGCGCCGGATGGATGAATTTGGGGACAAAACTGATATTCCCAGTGGTGGAAAAGTTCGAAGCATAGCCCTCTCCTTCATCAAAGCGGGACTCAGAAACGCCCTCGCTGTCAGCTTTTTGCAATACTGCATTGAAGAACACCTGCCTCCGCTCATCCCAAAACCATTCTTCTTTGGGCGGAGGATTGCTCAGGTCGTTGTTCAGGGTTTGGTAGCGGAGGGTGGGCGTGCCAGGATTCACCCAGGTGAGGAAGTATGCCGAGGTGTCGGTACTGATGCTGTACAGTGGGTTCAGCATTTCGGCGTCGGGATTGCGGTAGAGGTGGCGGTCCAATTCGCCGCGGTTGCGCCTGCCGTAAAACTCGATGAAGTCATTGGCGCCGAAAGTGCCATCGGTGCTCACGAAGAGCGGTTCCTCCTGCCCCATGTAAAACATCTGAAACTGAGCGCCGGTAAGGGTTTCCAAAGGTACTCCCTGCGCAGTGAGGGTAGCCGCCGGGATGCGGTACATGCCGTCGTCGGCCAATAGTATTTTGAAATAAGGCCGGTCGTAGCGTATCCACTCGTGGCCGTAGATGGTGTCGGCGCCGTTCCACATTTGGGCGCGCAGGCTCAGAGCGCAAAGACTGCACAACAGAGCGAGGACAATGGCGGTAGTTTTCTGCATCAAAGGCATAAGGCTGTTGGGTTGAATCGGACGGAAAAACAGAGCGATAACACACAGAGTAGGGTAGGGGTTTTGTGTGCCGAAGAAGTATGGGCGCAATGGAGCGAAACTGTCCAAAACGGCACTTTCACTGGCCAATACCGTCCATTCACTGGAAAAAATGTATTAGCTACTCTGGCATCTCAGTACCTTGTCGGGATGAGAACACTTGCCATCCTGCTGCTGGAGTCTGAACCGGTTGTTGCCCTTGATTTGAAAGGGGAACTGACCAGGATGGGCTTTGCCGTGCATCAGGCTTTTCGGTTATCGGAGGCCATAGAGATTTGCCAAAACCTGCTGCCGGATATAGCGTTCATCAATTTTCGACAGAACCAACTCACCGACGGCATGAGCATAGCCCGCCTCCTGCGCGTGCAGTATCAAATGAAAGTATTGCTTGTCACCGGCGCCCGGACCCGTGATTTGGAGGCTGCCGGAGATTTTTATGCCGGCCAGGAAGTTTTGAACAAACCCTTTACCCGGCGGCAATTCCGGCAGGCTATGACAACACTGTTAAAAAAGTAGCGGACTCTTATCTGCCTACGCTAAAGCTTCGGCGGATGAAAAAGAATAAGTATTGGAGGATTTTTAGGAAGCAGTCGGGGCGGTGGTTCCGGCTGCCTTTTGTATTAGGGATAGGAAAAATCTTTATCTTCGTGGCGGGCTATTGCGCCGAATAGAAGAGTTCCAAAAAAACCATATTTGTCATGTTTAGGAAACCCATATTGGTGTTTGCAACCGTGCTTTTTTCATGGGGAATGCAAGCGCAGCCTTCAGCCGTGGACAGCCTGAGTGCCTTGCTGCCAAGCCTGCCCGATGGCGCGCAGAAGATCGAAGTACTGAATCAATTGCTGAAACTATACCTGAATTCCGACCTGGAGAAGTCCCTGCAATATGCCCATCAGGTGGCGGGGCTGAGCAAAAAAACGGGCAATCGCTTGGCGTTGGCTACGGTTTACAAGGATTTGGGGGTGATACATCTCATTGGTTCGGCCTACGATTCATCGCAATATTACAGCCGGCTGGGCTTGCGGGAATACGATGTCTTGTTGACAAAAAGCAGCGGTGAAGAACTCGAAAAAGTGCGCGAAGGCTACGCCGGAACGATCAGCAACCTCGGCAACTGGCACTACTACCAATCGGCGCTCGACTCCGCCGTAGTGTATCATCGGCAGGCGGTGGAACTGGGCCGAAAATGGGGCGCTGATAAACCCGCCGCCAACTCCCTGAGCACGTTGGCCTACATCTACCTCGATCAGTCGCAATACGAGCAGGCCATCGAAATGCACCTCGAAGCGCTGCGCATTTTTGAAAAATTAGACAATCAGGACGGCATTTCCAGAAGCTGGCAGGGCATCGGGGAGATCAACTGCGAGTATCTGAACAAATGTAAGACTGCTTTAGATTACTTTCGCAAGGCGCTGAAAATCAAACAGAAAACCGGCAGCGAACGGGGCATGGGCTATGTTTTTCGGCTGATCGGGGGGGCTTATGACAAGTTGGAAATGATTGACTCAGCCTATTTTTATTACCAAAAAACGATAGCAACCGCCGAAAAACTGAACGACAAAAGGCTGCTCATAGACGGCTATTCCGCCATCGTATCCATAGCGGAGGCAGTGGGTATGCCGGAGCAAGAGCAGCTCGAAATCAACCTGAAATACATTGCTCTGGCGGAGGAAATCGGGCGGGAAGACGGGCTGTTTGTGGGGTATTCCAACCTCGGCAATATGTACCGCAATAAAGGCGCCTACGACAAGGCCGTGGAGTACTATCAGAAAGCGGCCCTGTCGGCGGAAAGCCAGAAAAATTATGGCTTTTTGGAAAAGCTATACTTGAAGCAGTATGAAATTTTCAAGACAAAGCTCCGGGACGAATCCAAAGCACTGGCGGCCCTCGAAGCGTATTTGGTCAACCATGACAGCGTATCGAATGCCGCCAAATTTCAGGCAGTGGAAGACATCAGCACCCGCTACGAAACGGAGAAAAAAGAAGCTCTCATTGCCGAGCAACAGGAGGCCATGCACCGCGACCGCATTCGTTTCAGGGTCATCACGGGCATTTTGGTGGTAGCCGTATTGATCGGGGCATTGCTGTTGGGCCTGACCCGCCAATTGCGGAAACGCAACCGGGAAAAGGAATTTCTGATCAAAGAAATCCACCACCGGGTGAAGAACAACCTGCAAGTGCTGTCGAGCCTGCTGCACCTGCAATCGCGGCACATACAGGACGAAGCCGCCTTAGATGCCGTGCGCGAGGGTCAAAACCGCGTGGACGCCATGAGCCTCATTCACCAAAAGCTGTACATGGGCGACAACCTCGCCGCAGTGGACATGCGCGACTACCTGCACAACCTCGGAGATACCCTGCTGGACGCTTTCGGGCTGGAGGATGACCGCGTTCGTATCGTCTGCCATGTGGAAGCCCTGCGTTTGGATGTGGACACCGCGATTCCCTTGGGGTTGATTGTCAATGAATTGGTGACCAATTCGCTGAAATACGCCTTTCCGGGCGGGCGGCAGGGCGTGGTAGAAATTTCGCTGTGGAAAAACGAAGCAGATAAACTTTGCCTGAAAGTGGCCGACGACGGCGTGGGGCAAGCCGATGCGCCCGCACTGAAAAACAGCACTTCTTTCGGCACCGGCTTAGTTGAAATTCTGAGCAAAAAACTAAAGGGCAAGGCGCAGGTATTGCACGAAAACGGCTACGCCACCCTCATCGAAATGGAGCAGTTTCGGCTGGGCTGAAACCAGCTTCCCTGTGAGATTCCGGTCATTCACTGGCTATTCGGCTACTTTCACTGAATAAATTTTCATTCCTCCTCTCTCTGGTTGCAATTTCACCTTTGAAATCTGTGCCGATGCCGTTTTTTCTGTTGCCTGAAAGTGGAAAAAACGGCACAACGTTGCATCGCAGCCCCGCTCCTCTGCGCAGGGGGGCGGAGGCGGGCGGTGTGGGTTGGAGGCTCATTTTACAATTTACCTTTTAAAACCGTTGTGCCATGAAGACATTCGATTTAGTTCAACACGCTTGTTCTGTATCCAGAACATTCACTCGCTTCTGTATTCCAAAGGAAAAACGCAGAAGCATCTCCGTGGTAAAGTTTACAGCCTCAATATCCATACAGCTTCTCGTCTTGGTGATCGCTATCTGGCCCGCTCAATTCATACAGGCGCAATGCGTTGCTGAGATTTGCAACGGCATGGACGATGACTGTGACAGTTTTGTAGATGAGTACGCATTCAGCAACACGACGGCAGTACCCTTTACCAGTACCGCCTCCTCAGACATAGCGGTAAGCGGACTGGCCGGCACGGTTACCGGCGTTCGGATATCCGAGTTAGTGATTAATCATACTTGGATAGGCGACTTGAGCTTAGTCTTAAGGGCGCCCACCGGACAAACGATAACCCTACTTGACCGCCCCGGAATTCCAGCGTCCACGTTTGGTTGCAGCGCCGATAATATAGCTGTGTCATTCAGCAGCAATGCCAGCATTCCAGCCGAAAATCAATGTAACTTGAACCCTCCTGGCATATCCGGCAACTTCCTGCCCGTCGGTAGTTTTTCCACCTTTAACGGCCTCAATCCCAATGGCAACTGGACGCTGCTTATTACCGATAACTTTGTTGCAGGCGACAATGGTACGCTCATCCGTTGGTCTTTGGAGCTGATAACCAATGTGGCCCAGAGCTGCTGCCCGGCGGCGGGTAATATATGGTACGTCAAAGAAACAGCCGCCGCCGGCGGCACAGGTACTTCCTGGCAGTGCGCCTTCAAGGATTTGCAGCTCGCGCTGGCAGCGGCAAGTAGCGGCGATCAGATATGGGTAGCTGCCGGCACTTACAAGCCCACCTCCGGCACAGACCGCAATATTTCCTTCTCCATGAAAAACGGCGTGGGCATCTACGGCGGCTTCAACGGCACGGAGACGCAGCTTTCACAACGAAACTGGCGGACGAACGTGACCACGCTGAGCGGGGATATTGGAATTTCGGGGAATAATTCAGATAACAGCTATAGTGTAATCGTTAATGAAGGAATCAATTCTGCCATATTTGATGGATTTACGGTAACGCAGGCAAATACTTCTCCTCCAACGGGAAACCTCAACGGCGGAGGAATTTACAATGCTGGGTCATCTCCCACTATTAGAAATTGTATTTTTTCCAATAACACGGGCAGTTATGGAAATGCAGGGATATTTAATTTCAATAATGGGACTCCAACGATTATCAATTGCCTTTTTATCAATAATGTAGGGACTGTGTATTCCTCTGGAGTGTTTAACTTTAGTGGCAATGCAAACATAATAAATTGTACATTTTATGGCAATCATACGGCTATTTCAAATCAGGGGGGGAATCTAATATCCGTTAGCAATTGCATCCTCTGGGGAAATAATAACTCACTTAATATTATATCCCCCCCTACTACTGCCTTCACCGTTGCTAATTCTATTGTCCAGGGCGGCTGGAGTGGCACGGGCAACCTCGATACCGATCCGCTGTTCGTCAACGCCGCTGGCGGCGATTTCCGCCTGCAAGCCTGCTCGCCTGCCATCAACGCGGGTAGCAATGGCGATGTGCCAGGTGGTATTACCACCGATTTGGACGGCAATGCTCGCTTCTACAATAACGGAACGGTGGACATGGGGGCGTATGAATTCCAGAGCACACCCCCTACCTTCGTCACCTGCTACCAGGACAGCGATAATGACAGCTTCGGCAATCCGGCCATGAGCCAGGTGTTTTGCAATACCTGCGGCACGGGGTATGTTTCAAATAGCGCCGACTGCAACGACGCCAACCAAGCCATCAATCCCCTCGCTGCCGAAGTCTGCGATGGCTTCGACAACAATTGCAACAGCCAAACCGACGAGGGCAACGTTTGCTGCCCATCGGGTAATGTGATTTATGTAAAAGCCAACGCCACCGGCGCCAACAACGGTACGTCCTGGAACAATGCCTACACTAATCTGCAAAGCGCACTGAACAGTACCTGCCTGGGCATTACCGAAATCTGGGTGGCCGCCGGTACTTACAAGCCCACTACAGGCGCCGACCGCAATATCTCCTTTGTGATGAAAAACGGCGTGGCCATCTACGGCGGCTTCCCCGGCTTATCAGGGCAGGAAGGCAACTTCGGCGTTCGCAACTGGGCGGCCAACGTGACGACGCTCAGCGGTGAAATTGGCGCTGCCGGGAATGCCGACAACTCCTATCGGGTCATCAACAACAGTTTCAACTCAAACGCCCCACTGACCAGCAGTGCCATTCTGGATGGGTTTATTGTGGAGGCAGCCAATGCGAATGGTAGCTTCCCGTTGAACCTAGGTGGTGGCATGTGGAATACCCACGCATCTCCTACGGTCAGAAACTGTATTTTCAGGAACAACACAGCCACCTCAGGTGCGGCCATTTTCAATGACAACTCCCAGGCAAATGTGACCAACTGCCTGTTTACCGGCAACAGTTGCAGCGTAGCCGGTGCGGCCATGTCCAATGGCGGCGGTACGGCTTCTGCCATGGTCATCAACTGCACTTTTTACGGCAACACGGGTGGGAACAGCACAATACACAATGAGGTAGGCGCAACCGCCATTTCCAACTGCATCATCTGGGGTAATGCCAATGGCGTGTTGGGCGGCACAGTCAGTTATTCCATCGTTCAGGGCGGCTTTTCCGGAACGGGCAACCTGAATGCCGACCCGCTTTTTGTGAACGCGGCGGCTGGGGATTTCCACCTGCAAGCTTGTTCTCGTGCCATTGACCTGGGCACCGACGCGGGTGCACCTTCCAACGACTTCGAGAACAATGCAAGGGTAGACGCTTTGACGGGAAGCAATATAGTGGATGCAGGCATCTACGAATATCAATCCATTTTTGCAACCAACCGCTACTATGTGAATGCTGCTTCAACCGTCAGCGGCCACGGCTCAAGCTGGAGCTGTGCGTTGAAAGACCTTCAGGAGGCGCTCGCCCTGGCCGGCAATGGCGATGAAATCTGGGTGGCCGCTGGCACTTACAAACCCACCACAGGCACCAATCGTAATATTTCCTTTGTGATGAAAAATGGCGTGGCCATCTACGGCGGCTTCAACGGCACAGAGACACAGCTTTCGCAGCGGAACTGGGCTGCGAATGTTACCGTGCTCAGTGGCGATATCGGGGTAATAGGCTATCACAGCGATAATAGTTTTCATGTCATATTAAATTCACAGAACGGATTGAACAACACAGCCCTCCTTGATGGCTTTACCATTAGTGGTGGAGACGCGAATGACTTTTACCCGAACAATAGTGGGGGCGGAATGTGCAATTTTGCCTCCTCTCCAGCGGTAGCCAACTGTATTTTCACGGACAATTGGGCGATATCAGGCGGCGGGCTGCACAATGACGATTTTTCTTCCCCTGTCTTAACCAATTGTCGCTTTTTTGACAATGAAGCAGCTAATGCCGGTGGAGGGATTTATAACCGCTTAGGGTCTTTCCCTCATTTTATAAACTGTACTATATCAGGCAACATTCCGACTGAAGTGATCTACTGGGCCGGATTCCCAATTTTTACCAATTGTATTATCTGGGGAAACCATAATTTAACCAGCCTTAACTCTAACGTCTCCTATTCTATCATACAGGGTGGGCATCCTGGCACGGGTAACCTAAACGTAAACCCGCTCTTCATGAACGCAACTGGCGGCGACCTCCGTCTCCAGGCCTGTTCGCCTGCTGTAAATACAGGCAGCAATGCGGCTGTACCCGGAGGCTTTACGACTGATTTGGATAAGAACCCGCGCATCTTCGGAGGCACAGTGGACATGGGCGCGTATGAGTTCCAGACTGCGCCGACGCCGTTAGTACCCGTTTGCCAGAATCAAACCGTGTTTTTGAACAACATGGGCATGGCTTCCTTCTCTCCGGCTTTGCTGAGCAACGGCTCTACCGGATGCGGCACGCTCCTTTATACCGTAGGCGGGCAGTCCACTCTCAACTTTACCTGTGCCGACACTGCCGCTCCCATTCCCGTTACGCTCACCGTGACGGATGATCGGGGGATCACGGCTACCTGCTCGGCTTCGATCACCGTAGTGGACAACACCGCTCCTACCATCACCTGCCCGGCCACACAAACTCTGACGCTGGGCGCGAACTGCACTGCCACACTGCCGAATTACACGAGCTTGGCTACCAATGTCGGCGACAACTGCGGTGTGCAGGGCGTAACGCAGTCTCCCGAAGCAGGTACCTCCGTCTCCGGCGCGGGCAACATGACCGTAACGCTCACTGTGACTGACATCAACGGCCTGAGCAACACCTGCACCTTCACGGTAACGAAAGTTGATAATACCCCGCCGAGCATCACCTGCCCGGCCACGCAAACACTTACGCTGGGCGCAAACTGCTCCGCCACACTGCCTGATTACACTAACTTGGCCACTACCGGCGACAACTGCGGCGTGCAAAGTGTGATGCAATCTCCGGCAGCGGGTACCACCGTCTCCGGCGCAGGCAATATGATGGTGACCTTGACGGTAACGGACATCAACGGCCTGAGCAACACCTGCACCTTCACGGTAACGAAAGTTGATAATACCCCGCCGAGCATCACCTGCCCGGCCACGCAAACACTTACGCTGGGCGCAAACTGCTCCGCCACACTGCCTGATTACACTAACTTGGCCACTACCGGCGACAACTGCGGCGTGCAAAGTGTGATGCAATCTCCGGCAGCGGGTACCACCGTCTCCGGCGCAGGCAATATGATGGTGACCTTGACGGTAACGGACATCAACGGCCTGA